>Ga0105249_10002141_pt1 | contig 17107 bp, 2 predicted proteins | sample KBSS44metaG_FD_81522 | JGI IMG/M metagenome (GOLD analysis project Ga0105249, IMG submission 81522) | Switchgrass rhizosphere microbial communities from Kellogg Biological Station, Michigan, USA - KBS S4-4 metaG | ecosystem: Host-associated > Plants > Roots > Rhizosphere > Soil | place...
AGTGTTGCCAGCGTCAGGTTGCCGAAACTATTGAACGATGCATTTAAATAAACCCTGTCCGGAGCTTTCATACCTGCTATTACAAAATCAGGCAGATGTGAAAGTTCAGTTTCGACAAATAGAAAGTCATCCCATTCTTTCTTAGTATTTCCTTCTAAAGTGTAGGTCCATTTTAATTCTTTTTGCTTCCATGCATTTACATATGCTAAATAAGATGGATGCTCATGATACTGCACTTTTAAACCAATAGGTTGAGTTGGCGCTTCAGAATTTGCCATCCACCAAACTGAATCATTTGATTTAGGATCATAGATCATGATGAGGCAACGGGTGAGAACTATATCAAGCTTTGTTAGTTCTGTAAATACAGTTCCTATCAGCTCTCTTAATTGTTCTGAGCTTTGCATGGCCATTGCACGACTTCTTACTCTTTCTAGTCCCGCTTCTATCTGTGCTTCTCTTGCCTGTGCTTCGGCTTTTTGCAGATCGAGGAAACGTGTATAAGCCTGGCCAAATGCATTTGCAAATCGCCTTAAGATCGCATGTTGTTCATCGGTGAATGTTTTTGTATCAAACTTACCAATTGAAAGCCAGGTGTTGTTTAATGATATATTGGAAGTAGTATAACCGGGTTTTGCATATTGAATAGCTCTGTATTCCTCCGGTACATCCTTAAAAACAGTTTTGGTAAAAAGATGATCAAGCCATGTGTCCTTGGTTTGTTTATCCAGTACCACTGTAAGAAAGTCTCTTCCTCCATTTAAAAATTCATTAATAGTTGCAGCCGAAGTTGTAAATACCGGATGATCAAAATAAGGAATAAACACCCTGGCAGACATTGGTGAAGCCCCCGGTATCACGGCAAAATTCCAAATATCGATCCCTTCTGAAATAGCAAATCCATTGGCACCGAAATTGACCCAGTCAATATCAAAACCAAGATGAACAAATTGTTCCCCTATTATATTAATTACGTCGACAAACTCCGATGGTTTTTGCATTGCCATCGTTTTTGCACGAACCCTTTCTAGTGCAAGTTCGATCTCGGCTTCTCTTGCCTGTGATTCTGCCTTTTGAAGATCAAGAAAACGGGTATAGGCTTGTTCGAAAACATTTGCAAAGCGTTTGAAAATTGCATTTTCTTCGTCAGTAAAAGCAGTAACATCATACCTGCCAACACTGAACCAAATATTTTTCGTTAAGAAAAGCGAACGGGAAAATCCTTTAGAACTGTATACAAATTGCTTTCGTTCTTCAGGGCTGTTTTTTGCAATTGTATTTTCAAAGAAATGATGGAAAAAAATATTTGTTTCTTCCCGGGTATATACATCAGTATAAAAATCTTTGTTCTTTGCTACCTGCTCTGTTATATGATTAAAAATTGGATGATCTAAATATGGAACATGTATCAACCCCGGGTAAGCTTGTTCAGGTGTTGAAAGCCACAGATCCCAGCTACCATCGGGATCAATTTTAGCAAAATTGGCGACATTGAATTTTAAGCCTAATAAGGATAATTGTTCTATCACTACCTTAATCACTTCGTGAAGATCATCGCTTTTGTGCATCGCCATGGAACGGCTTCTCACTCTTTCCAATGCTGTTTCTATCTGCGCTTCTCTTGCCTGGCTTTCGGCTTTTTTAAGATCATTAAACCTGGTATAGCTTAAATCAAATACTTTTCCAAAGCGATGAAGGATCTCAAATTTTTCATCCGTCAAAGCCTCTGTTTCCACAATTTCAAGAGCGCCGAAATTGTTGAAAGATGCAGAGAATACCACTTGCTTTGGTACTTCCAACGCATTTTTTAAAGAGATCGGAAGGTGGGGTATTTCTTTAAAGAATGCTTTTTCAAAATCCTTTTTTTCCTTTCCTGTGAATGTATAAATCCATTTAGTGTCTTTTGATCTCCATGCATGATTGATGGATTTAAAAAAGTCATTATGAAATATGCTTACCAGGAATGGTTCTGCAGACTTATTCATTTCAGCGCTTGCGATCCACAATGTATTCTTAGTGCTCTCATGATCATGGATCCAGATGATACAGCTTGTTAATCTAAAATCGAGTTGGGTCAATTCATTAAAAACTGTTGATACCAGTTCGGCAAGTTCGTTTGAGTTATGCATGGCCATTGCTCTTGCTCTTACTCTTTCCAAAGCAAGCTCAATTCTTGCTTCTTTTGCCTGTGCTTCGGCTTTTTGAAGATCGAGGAAACGGGTATAAGCCTGTCCAAATGCATTTGCAAATCTTCCTAAGATCGCATTTTGTTCATCTGTAAAAGGCTTTGGGTCAAATTTTCCAATAGATAGCCATGTATCTTTTAATACAATTACAGAAGAACTATAGCCTGGTTTGTTATATTGAATTGTTTTGAATTCATCCGGCATTTCCTTAAACTCCGATCTTGTATACATATGATCCATCCACCGGTCTTTATCTTTTTTGTCAAGGTCAATAACAAAAAAATCTTCCCCGGTACGTTGATATTTTTCAAGTCCCGCGGCTGCAATAGTAAAAACAGGGTGATCGATATAGGGTATATATAGCCGCTCAGCTGCCTGGTATAATCCCGGGATCACGGCAAAATTCCAAACATCAATGCCGTTAGAAACATCAAGTCCATTTGCGCCGAAATTGGCCCATTCAATATCAAAACCGAGATGAACGAACTGTTCACCTATTACGATTATTACGTCAACAAATTCTGATGGCGTTTGCATTGCCATCGTTTTTGCACGAACTCTTTCTAAAGCAGATTCAACTTCTAACTCTCGATTTTTTACTGCAAGTTCTTTTTCAAGTTCGGCATTTCGTTTTAAAATGTCTTGTTCCTGGTGGATGTTCATAACGTTATTATGTCATTGGAATGCTTATAATAAATACCGTTCCTTCTCCTTCTTTTGTTTCAACCTTTAATTCACCACCATGTCCTTTTGTTATGATATCATAACTTAACGATAACCCGAGACCGGTTCCCTGTCCCGTTGGTTTGGTGGTAAAGAATGGCTGAAATATTTTGTCCAATACTTTTTGCAGAATACCATTGCCGTTGTCGCTTACACTGATCAAAATTTTATCACCTGCTTTTTTTGTGCTCACGGTAACTATTGGTTCGTAGTCATTTCTTTTTTGTTGCTTTTTCTCGGCAACAGCATAAAAAGCATTGGTAATTAAATTCAGGATCACCCGGCCGATATCCTGTTGTATCACATTTACTTTTTCAATTGCCGGATCAAGATCCGACCGCACATCAACATTAAAAGATTTTTCTTTTGACCGCATGCCGTGATAAGCAAGTCTTAAATATTCATCAGTCAATGCATTAATATCTGTCAATTCTTTTTTCCCTGAACTGCTTCTTGAATGTTGCAGCATGCTCTTTACAATTGCATCGGCCCGCCTGCCATGATGATTTATTTTTTGCTCATTTTCTTTTATACCATTTGCAATTTCTATTGCCGGTTGCTTATTGTCTTTTTCCAGTTCTTCTTTTAATTCATCGATCAACTCCGTATTTACTTCAGAGAAATTGTTGATGAAGTTCAATGGATTTTGAATTTCGTGTGCAATCCCGGCAGTAAGCTCACCAAGCGAAGCCATTTTTTCTGACTGTATCAATTGATTTTGCGTTGTCTTCAAAGTGGCCAGTGTAGTTTCTAATTCATTTTTTTGTTGTGACAAAAGAATATTTGCTTTTTTTCTTTGAAGACTATTACGATACAACATAATTACAATAAATAAAAAAATAACAAGACCTGCGACCAGGACATAGGTTCTGAATTTAGCCCGTTCTGCAGTTTTAGCGTCTTCAATTTCCGACAACCGCTGCCGTTCATTAAAATCTATATTTTGAAATTCCTGTGCTTGTTTTGAACTGAACGAACTATCATTTATTTTAATGATCAATGCCTGGTATTTTACGATGCTGTCATTATTCCCTTCGATCTGGTAATAACGGTTAAATTCTTTATAGGACCGTAACAATAATTCAGGAACATCCAGGTTTTGTGCAGCAGTAAGGGCATCTTTTATATGCAAAAAAGCAGAATCTTTTTTTCCGGACTGAAAATAATAATCCGCAAGTAAAATATTGCTAGCCACCACACCCCTGAAATAACCATTTTCTGCACTTGCCACTAAAGACTTCCTGTAATACTCATTGGCCAAAGGTATATTTCCCTTGACTGCGTAAATGCGTCCCATATTTAAAAACACACTTCCCAAATATCTTTTAAATCCTGTTTGCATCACTTGCTCATAAGCCAGTTGCTCACATATTAAAGCGGAATCAACCTTTTTTAAATTCAAATAAGCACGGGACATCGTCATGTTTATAATACTTTGCAGGGGAACATTACCCGACATTTCTGCATTATATCTTCCAAGTTCGTGATGTAGCAATGCTTTTTCATAATTATTCGAATTAGCATATAACACTCCCATGATCTGGTGTGCGAAGGCCAGGTCACTGAGTCTTTGTTTATGTGGCGAGGCAATGCGGTACATCAGCTCATCATCTCCGGGAAATTTTCCAACCAACACTCTTTGTTCACTTTTAGGATTTTCCAGTATCGCCATGCATGCAAGAAGTGTTTGTAAAGACCGGGGGAAATTAGCCCTGTTCAAAAGTGAATAACCCATTTCTCTTAAGGCACTGCCTTCGTCTAACTTAAGATTCAGTTTGCGTGCAACTTTCAACGCTTTTTCTGCATAAGTAAAAGAGCTGTCCGGGTTTAATTCAGAATAGCTTCTTGCAATATTTCTAAGAAGGATCAATTGAAGGGTATCATTGTTGATAATGTTTGCCTTTCTTTTAAAGCTGTCAATATAAGCCTGCTGGGCAACAGCAGTTACTGAAATAAAAAAGAAGACAACGCAATAAGAAAAATGTTTTTTCATTTGATAAAAATTATTTCATGGGTAAACTTATTGTGAATGCAGAGCCTTCTCCCTCTTTTGTTTCCACTTTTATTTCACCATCATGTCCTTTTGTAACTATATCATAGCTCAACGATAATCCTAATCCTGTTCCCTGCCCGGTGGGTTTGGTGGTAAAGAATGGTTGGAATATTTTATCCAACACTTTTTGTGGAATGCCATTGCCATTATCCATCACTCTTATTTCAACCTTATCGTTTAATTTTTTTGTACTTACTGTTACGCTTGGCTCGTATCCATTGCTGACAGTACGTTTCTTTTCACTTACAGCATAAAAAGAATTATTGATAAGGTTAAGTATCACCCGTCCTATTTCCTGAGGAACGATATTTATTTTGGTGATAGACGGATCAAGAACCGTTTCAAATTTTGCATTAAAGAATTTATCCTTTGCCCGCAACCCGTGATAAGCAAGCCGGAGATATTCTTCTGCCAATACATTTATATCAGTCAGTTCTTTTTGGCCGCTGTTTGTCCGGCTATGCTGCAGCATTCCCTTTACAATTGCATCGGCTCTTTTTCCGTGATGTAAAATTTTCTCCAGGTTCTCTTTTACATCTACTGCAATTAATTTTGCTTCTTCCGCATTTCCTTTTTCCAATTCCGCTTTCATTTCATCCAGCAATTCATTACTTACATCAGAAAAGTTATTTACAAAGTTCAAAGGGTTTTGTATCTCATGTGCAATGCCGGCTGTCAATTCTCCCAACGATGCCATTTTCTCTGCCTGTACCAATTGTTTTTGTGTTACCTGTAAGTTAGTCAATGCGTCTTCTGCCCTTTTCTTTTCTTCTTTTAGTTTTATCAGGTCATTCCGGGCTTGTGTCAGATCTTTGAAACGGGAATAAGCTAAAGAAAAAACAGATGCGGCACGGCTTAATAGTCTCCAGCTTTCATTGGATATTTCTCCCGGCGCTGCAGCACCAATATATCCATGCGAGAATTTAAAAAGATGGTAAGTGCGATCCGGAATTGTTTCACCATAAAAACCGCTGAATACAGGAGAATGTTTATAACAATATTCGATCCATTCCTTTCGATTAGCACCTTGCATCACGATGGAAGTTTGCTTGTCATTTGACGTATAAAATTTTTGCATCTCCCTGCCTACCCATGTATCATTAAGATCAAGATCAAAATGATCAGAGACCATACGCTTTTCAGTTGCAACAGGATCTTTTAATGCATACCAGCATTCTACCTTTTCAGAATTATCAGGATGAATATAAATACTACTTGTTTCTAATTCTTCAACACCCAGCAATCCCATTTCATTTCTCAACACTTGTGCAACATCTTTTAATTCTTCGGGTTGCTGCATCGCTAATGCTCTTGCACGAACTCTTTCCAGCGCCACTTCTATTCTTGCTTCGTGTGCTTTAGTTTCTGCAACAGTCAGATCAAGGAAACGAGTATAAGTAAGATCGAATACTCCGGCGAATCTTTCCAATAATTGTATTGATTCCTGCGGCCGTGGTTCATGTGTAGTAAGACCGATCACGCCTTTTGAAAAGCAGGCAATGGTTTGAACCCTTCTGTCATTCATTACACCTTCGGTAACGGGTATGCCGGCTCCTTTTAAAAAAGAAACATATTTATTCAAGTCGTCCCCGGTAAGATCTATTACCATTGATTTTGCTTTTGCTTTCCATGCAGTAATTATTTTACTGATCACAGTTGGTTCATCCACCGGGGCCCTGAAAAGTTTATTTAGTTGGTTACCGCCCTGGTTGGTCCCCCAGAGATCTACCCAACGTTCATCGTCATCAAAAGTTGCGATAAAAATCCTTTCAGCTTCTTCACCCAATCCTTTGAATTGTTGAAACAAAACAAAAGCAGCAGTTGAAAGGTCATCACTTTTCTGCATTGCCATTGTACTGGCACGAACTTTTTCCAGCGCCGCTTCGATTCTTGCTTCTCTTGCTTGTGCTTCTGCTTTTTGCAGGTCATTGAAACGGGTATAGGTAAGATCAAAAACTTTTGAGAATCGGTAAAGGATATCAAGATTGTCTTCACTCAGAGGTTCAAGCGTATCAGCCTGCAGGCCACCGAAATTATTAAAGGAAGAATTCAAAAATATCCTGTTTGTATTTTTCATTCCTGCTTTCACTTCATCTGGAAGAGATCGTAATTCTGTTTTACTGAAAATATATTCAACAGTAGAAGATTTTTCATCTCCCTTGAGATCATACACCATTTTGGTCTTCCTATCTTTCCATGCATTAAAAGTGGCGGTGAAGTAAGGAATGTCTTTTAGTTGTAAATGATAAGATGTCGGTGTTCTTGATTCTGGATTTGCCATCCAGTAATTGGCCGACATTGTTTTTTCGTCAACAATTATTATAATGCATCGATCGAGTGTAAAGTGCAATTTTGTAAGCTCTTTAAAAACTGTATCTACTAATTCTGCTAACTCATTTGATTTCTGCATTGCTGTTGCCCTGGCTCTTACTCTTTCCAGGCCTAATTCTATCTGTGCCTCTCTTGCCTGTGCTTCTGCTTTTTGTAAATCAAGGAAACGAGTATAGGCCTGTTCAAATACTTTTCCAAAGCGTTGAAGAATGTCATTATCAGCGGCTGAAAACTTTTTACCAAAATGGTTAATAATAAAAATACTGGTATGTTGAGATACATAACAAGATCTGGTGTATCCCCCCGGGCTTGAAAGGGTTTCGTCTTTCTGTTTAGCATCGAGCTTTGACCAGGGCTCATGTTTAAATAAAAAAGTAAAAAAATCTTTTTTCTCTTTCTGTGTGTATTCTTCGGTAAAAAATCCGGGAGTACTTTTTATTCTGTTTATAAGATTGGTACAAAATGGATGTTCATAGAGCGGAATGCGTACTTTTTCTGAAGTTTCAGCCGTACCTCCAGATCCCCAACAGCAGAGTACTGTATCAACGTCTTTATTAATAGCAATAAATGAACCTCCATTAATAGCAATATTCAAATTGAGTAATTCTTTATGCACCGTGTGGATGACCTCTTGTAATTCGGAAGTATTGTGCATGGCCAGACTTCTGGAACGTACTCTTTCTAAACCGGCTTCGATCTGTGCTTCTCTTGCCTGTGCTTCTGATCTTAATAGATCATTGAAACGGGTATAAGTGAGATCAAAAACTTTTCCGAACCGGGCAAGAATATCAAGATTGCTTTCTGACAAAAGCTCATCGCTTACCGTTTGCAGTCCACCGAAATTGCTAAACGAAAAAGAAGCAACATATTTCTCCATTGCCTTAAATGCAGCTTGTCCTTCTTCCGGTATTTTCCTGAATTCGGTTTCATTGAATAAATATTCATCATAGATCTTTTTCTGTTCGCCTTCAATCACATGAATAAACTTAGGATTCCTTTCCTTGTATCCTTTCATCATGGCATGATGAAAAGGATAATCTTCAAACTTCATGTAATAAGATTCAGGTGGCTTACCTGTTTCCGGACTTGCTGCCCAAACCATATTCGACAATGCAGGTTCGTCAATAATATTAATGATACACATGCTGAGTGTAAAATCAAGTTTGGTCAGTTCTTTAAAAAGCGTATCCACTAATTCGGCTAACTCACCAGATGTTTGCATGGCCATAGCCCTGGCTCTCACTCTTTCCAATCCCAATTCTATTTGGGATTCTCTTGCTTGTGCTTCGGCTTTTTGCAGATCAAGAAATCTTGTATAGGTCTGTTCAAACACGGCAGCAAATCTTTTGAATACATCATGAAATTCAGGACATGGCTCCAATGTAATAAACAGCAGATTGCCTTGCGAAAAATTAGCCACATGATGTATTTGTGTTTCGGGCATTTCAAAACCCACACTTAGTGCATATTCGAAAAAAGCTTTAAAAGCAGGAATGGTTTTAAGATATTCATAATGCTCCTGCATTCTTTTGTCACGCAGTTCTAAAACGAAAAATTCTTCGCCATTTTGTTTTGATTCAACATAACGGATAAAATTAGCATCTTCATTCAATGGGATATTTGGAACCCCGTTAATAATACTACCATCCTGGGTACTCATCCAGGAAGTAAATTCCTTATCACCTTTTTCCCAAATATTATAACCGCAGCTATAAGCAGGTGCTCCTAATGATTTTACTTGTTGAAATAATAATGCAGCCGCATTTTTTAATTCATCACTATGCTGCATAGCCATTGTTCTTGCTCGAACTCTTTCGAGAGCTAATTGAATTTGTGCTTCTCTTGCTTGTGCTTCGGCATTTTTTAAATCAATGAAACGTATGTATGCCTGATCAAAGACACCTGCAAATCTTTCCAGCAACTGAAGAGATTCAGTCGGACGTGGTTCATTGGCTCCTAAAGCAAGCATTCCTTTGGAAAAAAAAGCAGCATATACTATTCGTCGATGTTCATCTCCAAGATTTGTTGGAAACATTTCTGATTTGGTCAGTTCATTTCGATATTTATTGTAGGCATTCAATTCATCGCCTTTCAGTTCTACTATTAATGTTTTTTGATGAGTTTTCCAGGCGTGGTAAATCTTACTCATCATAAACGGCTCTTCTAAGCTGTGCTGGTAAATTTTTTTCAAAATATCTCCATGAAGGGTTGCTGAGATTTCAATCACTTTATTTTCTTCCTGCACAACCCCTATGGTTAATTGATCCACAGGCTCTCCTAATTCTTTCATTTGTTCAAAAAGAATATGTGATGTTTCAGGTAATTCCTCGCTTTTCTGCATCGCCATCGTTCTTGCACGGACTCTTTCTAATGCTAATTGGATTTGTGACTCTCTTGCCTGTTCTTCTGCCTGTTTTAAATCATTAAAACGGATATAGGTTTGATCAAACACAGCTGCAAATCTTTCATAAAGCTCGACCTTAGCCGGTATGTTTGGATCTACACTGATAAAACCCAACAAACCTTTTGAGAAAAAAGCAAAATTCTCCACTCGTCTTTCGCCAAGGCTTTCTCGCTTCAGCTTAGGCCCTCTGCTTTTTAAAAATTGAAAGTAACTTTCCAACTCTTCCCCCTGAAGATCCAGCACTATTGATTTTTTTTGTTGTTGCCATGCACTGTAAACTTTTTGCATGACTATAGGTTCATCAATAGGGAATTTCTGCATCTTTTCCATTTGGCTGCCGTCTGGCCGGGTGGCCCATACGTCAACGACACGTTCTTCTTCATTCATTACGCCAATGATTGTCCGTTCAATATTTTCACCTAACCGGTTGAGCTGATCAAATAATACAACAGCTGTTTCCATTAATTCATCACTTTTCTTCATGGCCATCGTTCTTGCACGAACTCTTTCTAAAGCAAGTTGTATTTGTGATTCTCTTGCCTGTGCTTCGGCTTTTTGCAGATCATTAAACCTTGTATAGGTTGAATCAAAAACTTTTGCGAAACGCAACAATAAATCAGCATTTGTTTCATCTAGCGGTTCAGCTGTAGATACAGTTAAACTACCAAAATTGTTAAATGATACATTTAAAAAAATACGTTCAAAAGATTTCATTCCTGCAATAACAAATTCCGGTAAACGTGAAAGCTCTGTCTCTTTAAATACAAAGCTGTCCCATTCTTTTTTATTGGCTCCTTCTAATAGGTATTCCCATTTTAAAATACGTTTTTTCCAGGCGTTCAAATAATCAAGGTATGGCTTGTACTCATGATATTTCACAAATAACCCAACCGGAACAGCCCCGGCTTCAGGATTAGCAAGCCACCATGTAGATGCGTAAGTTTTTGGATCATATATCATGATAAGGCAGCGGTCAAGGCGAATATCAAGTTTGGTAAGTTCTTTAAAAACAGTATCAAGAAGATCAGCTAATTCATTTGAACTATGCATGGCCATTCCCCTTGCTCTCACTCTTTCCAGTGATAATTGAATCTGTGCTTCTCTTGCCTGTGCTTCGGCTTTTTGCAGGTCAAGAAAACGTGTATAGGTCTGTTCAAAAACTTTTGCAAAGCGTTTGAAAATATTATGTGCTTCCGTATAAGACTCATGTGTGTGAAAAGATAAAAAGCCATTTTTAAAAAATGCAAAATGAAAGATCATCCTTTTAGGAAAAACATAGTTTGCTTTTCTAAGATGCTTTATCGTATCTCCTATCCCAGGAAGCGTCAATAAATAATCAAAATGCTTTACCAGGTCTTTGCCCTCAACTTCCTCCACTAAAAATTCATCTCCCTTTTTCATTGCTGCATCAACTGGCTTATAAACCGGGCTTTCCGTTAGCGGCAAATCAAAAGGAGCCTGCAATCCTCCTTCCGCTGAACTCATCCATACTCTTGCAGTCTTTTGCTTTTTGTCCCAAATATTGAAACCACAACTTCCGGTTTGAACTCCTAATGATCTTATCTGCTTAAATAATAAAATGGAAGCATCTTGCAGTTCATCACTTTTCTGCATTGCCATTGTTCTGCTCCGCACTTTTTCCAATGCCGCTTCTATCTTTGCTTCTCTTGCCTGTGTCATTGCCTGTTCTATATCCAGGTATCTTTTGTATGCCAGTTCAAACACTTTCAGGAAACGTTTGAATAAATTCAACTCATCTTCAAATAAAGGTGCGTAGGTAGAAATGCCTAATGCAACAGGCCCGAGTGAATGCCAATAATAGCTGAGTGAATTTGCTTTTTCCAGGAAGCGATCAATAAATACATTGGTGGTCTTTTGGTAAGCGATCCAGTCTTTTACTTTCTTTCCCTTAATGTGTGTACTATAAACTTCACCTTTTCCGCTCAGCATTTTTGCAGCAAAGGCTTTAGCTACTTTATGATTTGTATAAGCCGTCTCAGTAATAATTGTTTTTTTATGCTTTGCATAATATTCGTAATTCATGTAGGTACCCTTGCTCTCATAAAAAATTGCCGTCTGCACATTCCGGATCTCATTGACACCTAATTTTTGTAACTGAAGGGAAATGGTTTTACAAACTTCCAGCATATCGGCTGGTTTTTTCATTTTCAAAGCAATAGCCCTTACTTTTTCCAGGCCGGCCTCAATTTTTAATTTCAGGGCATTAGCTGCAAGCTGCTGTTTCAGTTCAGCATTTCGTTTGATCACTTGTATTTCCTTGCGGCTATTCATAACCTTTATTGATCGATTGGTAATTGAATTACAAATTCACTTCCTTCACCATCTTTTGTCTTTACTTTTATTTCACCACTGTGTGCTTTTACAATATCATAACTTAAACTCAATCCCAATCCTGTTCCCTGGCCGGTTGGTTTTGTTGTAAAGAATGGTTGAAATATTTTATCCAATACTTTCTGCGGAATGCCATTACCATTATCTTTTACAGAAACAACAACTTTATTGCTTTCTTTCTTTGTAGTTACTGTCACGGTTGGCTCATAACCATTTGCTAACTGTTTCTTCTTTTCTGCCACAACATAAAATGCATTGGTAATTAAATTCAGAAACACTCTTCCAATTTCCTGCGGAATAACATTCACCTTACCAATCGCTTCATCAAAATCTGTTTTCATGGTGGCATTAAATGATTTGTCCTTTGCTCTTAAACCATGATAGGCCAATCGTAAATACTCATCTGCTAATTCATTGATATCGGTTGGCTCTTTTACACCGCTGCTGCTTCTTGAATGTTGCAGCATGCCTTTTACAATTGCATCTGCCCGTTTGCCATGATGATTTATTTTTTCTTCATTGCTGATAATATCATTTGCAATAGTTTTTACTTCATCAATATTCCCTTTTTCTATTTCCTCTTTCATTTCGATCAATAACTCTTTATTTACATCAGAAAAATTATTCACGAAATTCAATGGGTTCTGAATTTCATGTGCAATACCTGCAGTGAGTTCACCAAGGCTTGCCATTTTTTCTGCCTGGATCAATTGCTTTTGCGTAATCTGCAATTCGGACAATGCATCTTCGGCACGTTTCTTTTCTGTTTGCAGTTTTACCAGATCTTCCCTTGCTTGCACGGCATGTGCTTCTGCAATTTTTAAATCATTAAAACGTGTGAATGTGAGGTTGAATACGGCTGCAAACCGTTCCAATAACTGGATCGTTTCATCACCCTGCCCATCAGGTGAGGCCATTCCAATAAATCCTTTACTGAAATAAGCTACACTTTGTACTCTTCTTTTTTGAGTAAGTCCCCCTTTAAAAGGAATATGCATTACATTATTGAGATAATGGAAATAATCTTCCAGCTCTTTTCCCTGCATATCTACGATCACCGATTTCTTTTGAGTTTTCCAGCCATCATATAATTTCAACACCGACGCATTTTCATTTTTATTGAACATGAATCTTTTTCCTACTTGTGTGCCATCTTCATCAGTCGCCCACATCTCCATATCACCTGTTTCTTCTTTTACAATTCCGATATACAAACGATTGGGTTCAATACCCAATCCTATCAATTGCCTGAAGACTTCGGCTGCAGTTTCTGCCAGCTCATCACTTTTCTGCATGGCCAGTGTGCGGCTTCTTACTTTTTCCAATGCTGCTTCAATCTGTGCTTCTCTTGCCTGTGCTTCTGCTTTTTGAAGATCAAGAAAACGGATATAAGCCTGCTCGAATACTTTAGCTGCCCTTTTAAGTACGTGTAGGTTTTCTTTTGGAAAAAATTGTCCTGCCCAGCTATCTACCAGGAATGCAGAATTTTTTTCAACAAACAAGCAAGCTATATGACTTTGCATTTGGCGCAGAACCTCACGAGCCTGCTCCGGTATTTGCGTCAAACTATTTTTAAAAAAAAGAAAATTGAAATATTTATTTTTTTGTTCAACTGAATATTCCTTGTTGATAATATCTACCCCATCGATCATAGCCTGCCAGCTGTCTTTCACAAGAGTATCTTCAACCATCATTTGTTTGTCGTAAGGTAAGTCGACCATTTGTGGATCTTGAATCGTGTTGCCGACCCATAAAACAGAATGCATCGATTTTTTATCAAACAACTGGATAGCTACCGTTCCAAGAAGAACGTTTAATTCATTTAATTTTTCAAAAGTTATAGCAATTACTTCTTTGAGTTCTCTCGAGTGATGCATTGCAAGGGATCGACTTCTTATTTTTTCAAGGGCTGCTTCTACCTGTGATTCTCTTGCCTGTGCTTCTGCTTTTTGCAGATCAAGAAATCTCGTGTACGACTGTTCGAAAACTTTTGAAAATCGTTGAAGTATCTGTAGCTGTTCTTCGGATAGATGATCATAAGCCCAATGTATCGCACCATATTTCATGAATGCATGGGAAAAAGTAACTGACTCCAATTCTCGCATCCACTTTTTATCATTTTCAGGGATAATTTTATATCCTGTTGCAAAGTAATGATCATCCAAAGCTTTTTTTTCATCTCCCTGAAGCGTGTACACAAAAAACTTTTCACCTTTCTTCCATGAGTTAAGCAGTCCATCATGGCAAGGATGTTTTAAATAGGGAACAAAACAGCTTCTTAAAGTTTTGTCTTCTGAAAAACCGGTCCATTGTTCAGTATCACCTGTCTCTCGATTTATAATTATGATCGTACTTCCTCCACGGGCAAATCCAAGTCTTAATAATTCTTCATTTAAAGAAACAGCGATACCAGTAACTTCATCGCTTTTATGCATTGCCATGGTTTTGGCTCTCACCCTCTCAAGTCCGGCTTCGATCTGTGCTTCCCTTACCTGTGCTTCTGCCTTTTGAAGATCAAGAAATCTTGTATATGTCTGTTCAAAAACTTTTGCGAAGCGTTTAAGAATATTTGCTTTTTCTTCTGAAAGAGGTTCAGCTCCTAAAGCCTGTAATGCACCATAACTAATGAAAGCTGTTGACAGAGTCACAGATACTAAGCCAATCATTACTTTTTTTGCGTCTTCCGGTACGTTCTTGAATTCAGTTTTGGTAAAAAATATTTCATCAAAACTTTGTTTCATCTTGCCGGTATATTCATATACCACATATTTGTTACCTTGTTTCCAGGGTTTCAACAGCATATCCTGGTAAGGATGATCAAGATATGGCACCGTATAACTTTCCGGGAATATTTCCTGCGAAAAACCTGACACCCAATACTGGGCACTGCCGGATTCTTTATCAATAATGATAATGTTGCAGGCTCTCGATTCAAAATTTAATTGTTGCAGTTGTTCATAGATCACAAGAACAGCTTCGCGAAGTTCATCGCTTTTTTGCATCGCCATTGTTCTTGCACGAACTCTTTCAAGAGCCAGTTCTATTTGTGCTTCTCTTGCCTGTGCTTCTGCTTTTTGAAGATCCAGAAAACGGGTATAGGTCTGTTCAAAAACTTTTCCGAAGCGTTTAAATATATCATGAGCTTCCGGATATGGTTCATAAGTGATAAACATTAAGCTAACCTGTGCGCCAAATACAAAATGGTTATACTGCTGTGCTGGAAATTGAATACCTGAGTCCAGAATTTTTTGAAATTGTCCTTTATCACCAAAGCTGCTTAAAAACTCATAGGTTTCTTTGATCTGATCTCCCTCCAGGTAAGACACAAAGAAATCATCTCCTCTCAGCCTGGCTTCTCTTACCGCTCTGAAAGTGGGATGCACCGTGAGCTGTACGGTGTATGGCTCTAAGAAATTACCTGTCGGACCTGTGATCCAATCAATATATGCATTATTATCAGGTTGCCAGATATTGAAGCCAGTAGTCCATGCCTCAATTCCCAGGTCTTTTACTTGTTGAAATAATAACTGAGCAACATCTGCCAATTCATCACTTCGCTGCATGGCCATTGTTCTTGCACGAACTCTTTCTAATGCAAGTTGTATTTGTGATTCTCTGGTCTGTGCTTCGGCTTTTTGGAGATCAAGAAAACGAGTATACGCCTGTTCAAAAACTCTTGCTACCCGTTTCAAAATATTGAACTCTTTAATGGAGATAGTTTGTCCTGTCCAGCTATCGATCACTAATGCCGAATGTTTTTCCGCAATTAACGTAACTGTATAACCAGGCGCCTTTCTTTGATATTCTCTTACATTCTCAGGAACTTTCTCTGATTCATTATTCTTTTCTAAATAATCGAAATGCCTGTTTTTGTCATCGTAGGAGTAGGTCTTGTTATAAGTATTTTCTCCCTTTTCTTTTGCCATCCAATAATCCCTGAAAATTTCACTTTCCTCAAAAATCTTTTCTGAATAAGGAATATTGACAAGAATAGGTGTAGACAAATGATCAGGTGCAGCGACCCATAGAACAGAATCTTTTTTGCCCTCTGTAAATAAATAAATACCTGCATCTTCGAACACCACCTCCAGTTCTTTTAATTTTTCAAACACAAGAGTAATCACCTCTTTCAGCTCATCACTCTTATGCATGGCCAATGAACGGGAACGGATCTTTTCCAATGAGGCTTCGATCTTTAATTCTTCATTTGCTTTTTCGATCTTTTCATTTAACTCGGTCAATTCTTTATTTCGCTGACTTACTACTTCTGCCTTATGAGAAATTTCAAGATTTGCAATTTTTTGGTTTATGCTGTTTTTATGAAGTTCCTTTTCTATTTGAAAGTGAGCTTCCAGTTGAACAAGCGATTCTTTAAAATTCCCTTTTTGCTGGTAATACTCGTGTAAATTATAATGCGTTTTACTCAAAAGGTCCTGTGCCTTTACTTCATCGGCAATTTTCAAAGCATTAGAAAGCCATTCAAAAATTTGATGATCTTCAACATCGCTGCGGTTCTTATATAACTCTGCAAGAAATAATAGTACTTCTGTTTCTCCTCTTTTATCTCCTCTTTCTTTTCTTATTTTAAGACTTGCATTTGAAAAATCTGCGGCTTGTTTGATATCACCAGCCTGCTCATAAATTTCACCAAGATGAAGCAATGCATTTGCTTCTCCTTTTTTATCGCCTGTGGCCTGGCATATTGCCAAACTTTGTTTGCAATAATCGATCGCTTTGTCAAGATCATTTAGTTTAAGATAAGTAAAACCGATATTATCCAGGCTCCCGGCTTCTCCCCACTTGTCATGTGATTGCTTGCGAATAGGCAGACCTTGCTGATAACAATCTAATGCCTGGTTATAATTGCCATTATCAAAATAGATAGAGCCGATGATATTAGTGGCATAGGCTTCCATCAATGTAAAGTTCATTTTTTTGGCAAGCGAAAGTGTCTTGTATAAATAATCCAGTGCATTTTCGTGATCGCCGAGATGCTTGTAAGTGACACCTAGTTGGTAACTGCATGTTATTTCAATCTCTTGCGAATCTATTTGCAGA
>Ga0105249_10002145_pt1 | contig 17089 bp, 13 predicted proteins | sample KBSS44metaG_FD_81522 | JGI IMG/M metagenome (GOLD analysis project Ga0105249, IMG submission 81522) | Switchgrass rhizosphere microbial communities from Kellogg Biological Station, Michigan, USA - KBS S4-4 metaG | ecosystem: Host-associated > Plants > Roots > Rhizosphere > Soil | place...
GCGAATGCCAGACGGCGCGAATGCCAGACGGCGCGAATGCCAGACGGCGCGAATGCCAGACGGCGCGAATGCCAGACGGCGCGAATGGCAGACAACGGGTAAACAGCGAACCGCCGTAGCGCGTTTTCTGGCATGTCGCGCCCTTCGGCATTTGGCGCCGTTCGGCATTCCGCGCCGTCTGGCATTTGGCGCCGTTCGGGCCTGCGCCGTTCGGGCCTGCGCCGTTCGGCTTCTCACTTTCCTCCGGTATGTGTCTTCCCTAAACTGACGCCATGATCGTCCCCGAACGTGTGTGCACGTCTCGGCTGCTGCTCCGGCCGTGGCGGGCCGAGGACGCGCCGAGCCTGTTGCCGGTGCTCGAGAGCAATCAGCCGCACCTCACGCCGTGGATCCCACCACGCGTCTCCGAGCCGGTCGCGGCGCCGCTGCTCGCGAGGCGACTCGCCGCGTTTGGCGCCGACTTCGCCGCCGCGCGCGAGTGGCGCTATGGTCTCTTCACTCCGGCGGAGGACGAAGTCATCGGCGAAGTCGGGCTCTACCCTCGGAACGCCGAGCGGCGGGTTCCACACAGTGAGGCCGATCGCGTAGAGATCGGGTACTGGCTGCGGTCTGACCTGACCGGCCGCGGGCTCGCGACCGAGGCGGTGCAGGCCGTCCTCGCCATCGCCCACACACTGCGTGGCATCACCCTCGTCGAGATCCGGTGCGACGCGCGCAACACGCCGAGCGCCGCGGTACCTCGCCGACTCGGGTTCAAGCTCGCGGAAACGTTGGAGGAGCGAAGCGGGACACCGGAGGCACCGCCCATCGCACTCCAGGTCTGGACGTATAACCACGGGCACCACCAGGCGGACGACCATGCTCTTCATGATCATCGAACACTTCCGGAATGATGATGCGCGGCCCGTGTACGAGCGTTTCCGCGCGCGCGGGCGCCTCGCCCCCGACGGCCTGCGTTACGTCAACAGCTGGGTCACGCCGGACATCACGCGCTGCTATCAGGTGATGGAGTGCGAGGATCGGGCGCTCCTCGACCAGTGGATCGCCGCCTGGGAGGATATCGTCGACTTCGAGGTGCATCCCGTCATCACGTCGGCCGACGCAGCCGCGCGCGTGTGATGCGCGGTCCCATGACGGTGAGAAACGCCGAGGCGACGGAGCTGGACCGACTTGCTCACGTCTGGTTCGACGCGTGGCGCGACGCGCACGAGCGGCTCTTGCCGGTAGAGCTCGCGCGGGTTCGCACTCTTTCGAGCTTTCGTGAGAGGCTGGAGGCTGCGTTGCCGGCCGTGCGGGTCGTCGGCGCGCCCGGCGACCCGGTTGGCTTATGTATGGTGAAGGACGATGAGCTGTATCAGCTCTTCGTAGCGGCATCGGCGCGCGGGTCGGGTGCCGCTGCCGCTCTGGTGGCTGACGCAGAAGCGCAGCTTGCCGCGGCGGGTGTCGAGACGGCCTGGCTCGCGTGCGCGATTGGCAACGAGCGCGCCGCGCGGTTCTACGAGAAGTGCGGCTGGCGACGCACTGGTACGGTCACGAACCGTCTGGAAACACCGGCCGGTGAATTTCTGCTGGATGTCTGGCGGTACGAAAAGGATCTGCGCGGTCCTCGTGGTTCGCAGTGCTGAAGCGCATCCGTCGCATCGCTCACGCACCCGTCGCACCTCCGCTGGCCGTGGCCTTCGCCTTCGCTCCGGCGAGCTGCTTGCCGACCGGCAGCTGCCTGATGCGCACCTTCGTCGCCGAGTAGATCGCATTGCATAACGCCGCGGAGGCGGGCGGCACACCAGGCTCGCCGATTCCGCCCGGCAGCGCCTCGGTCTCCACGAGGTGCACGTCGACCACTCGAGGGGCAGCGCGCATTCGCGTGACCGGATACGTCGGGTAGTTCGATTGGACGACGCGGCCGTCCTTGAAGCTGATCTCGGAGTACAGCGTATTGCTCATCCCCATGATGACCGCCCCTTCCATTTGCGCTCGCGCACGGTCGGGGTTCGCGATGTATCCCGAATCCACGGCCACGGTCACGCGCGGCACCGTGACCGTGCCGTCGGCCGCGACGTCGGCCTCGACGACCATCGCGACGTAGCTGAGAAAGCTCCGGTGCATGGCGATGCCCCGTCCGCGACCGTTAGGCAGCGGCGTGCCCCACCCTGATTTTTCCATCGCGATCTCGATGACGTGCCGCGCTCGCGCGGTGTCGAGCGGATAGTCCGTCCACGTGCCGCCGTAGTTGCTCGCGGGGGCGACGAGGCCATCCCTCGACAGATCGACGGTTCGATCGGGGCCGAGCAGCTCGAGCAGGAACTTTCCGGGATCCTTGCCGGTGGCGATCGCGAGCTCGTCCACGAACGAGCCGATGGCGAAGCCGTGGTGAATGGCGTTGACGGAGCGATACCAGCCGATGCGCGTGTGCGCCTTCGCCGGACAGATCTCCACGCTCATGTGCCGGATCGCGAACGGGATGTCGCTGGCGCCATTCGTCAGGTCGTCGGGCCCGGCACCGGCGACGTCCGCCGCGAACGTCGCGTCGATCGCAGGATACGCTACGCGATGACGCCACGCGGTCACGGTCCCATCGCCATCGATCCCCGCTTCGAGGCGGTGCGCGGCCACGGTGTGGTAGTAGCTGTTGCGCAGGTCGTCCTCGCGGGTCCATTGCACCCGCACGGGCGCACCGACCTCGCGCGCGAGCCAGGCGGCCTCGCAGATGAAGTCCGGCTTCGATTTTCGGCCGAAGGCGCCACCCAGCAGCGTCACGTTGACCGTCACCTTCGCGTCGTCGATCCCGAGGTACTTGGCGATCGTGTTCCGCGCATCCTGAGGCGACTGCGTGGGCGCCCAGGCTTCCAACGCTCCATTCGTGAAGCGCGCCACCGCGACGACTGGTTCGAGCTGCGCGTGCGACAGGTGAGGCGCGTAGTACTCGCGCTCGAGGCGTCTCGGCGCTCGAGTCAGCGCGTCGTCCGCGTTCCCGCGCGCGCGCCCGGGCGTCCCGGGCTTGCGGACCGACGCCTCGAGCGTCGCCCTGTACGCGCTGGACTCGTAGTCGGCGTTCGGCCCGTCATCCCAGACGATCGTCAGCGCCTGGCGACCCTTCATGGCCGCCCACGTGCTCGTCGCGACGACCGCCACGCCGCCTAACGTGTTGAATCCGGCGGGAATGGGAGGCTCGGGAATGTGGATCACCCGCTCCACGCCGGGAACTCTGAGCGCGGCCGCGGCGTCGAACGACTTCACCTTGCCGCCCCACACCGGCGGGCGCGCGATCACTGCGGTCTTCATGCCCGGGAGGCGGACGTCCGCGCCGAAGGTCGCGGTGCCCGTCGTCATCGGCACGAGGTCGACCGATGGCATCCGCTTCCCCTGCCATCGCCGCTCGGCCGGCCGCTTGATCCTGATGCGCGATTTGTCCGGCATGGGCAGCGTCCGCGCCGTCGCCACGAGCGCGCCGAAGCCGAGCGTCCGTCCGGTCCGCTCGTGCAGTACCTGATGCTGGCTGGCGCGCACCTCACTGGCGCTCACGCCCCAGTTCTTGGCGGCCGCGTCCTCGAGCAGCGCACGCACGGTCGCGCCGGCGTCACGGCATTTCGACAGGAAGAGACGAACGCTGGAGGAGCCGTCGGTATTCTGCGAGCCGTACTTCTTCTCGTCGCCGATGGCTTGCGCCACGCGGCACCGGGACCAGTCCGCCTCCATCTCGTCGGCGATGATCAGCGGCAACGTCGTGCGAACGCCCTGCCCCATCTCGGAGCGGTGACAGACGATGGTGACGGTGCCGTCCTCGTGCAGCGTGATGTACGCGTGCGGCGAGAACGGATCCGCAAGCGATGTGGCGAGAGACTCTGCCGCATCGAGGCGACGGATGCCTAACGGGCCGGCGGCGATGACCAGGCTGCCCGCGCCGAGCAGCTGTACGAAGCGGCGTCGCTCGATGTCCGTCATGATCGCTTCTCCGCCGCCGCCTTGATCGCCGCGCGGATCCGCGGATACGTGCCGCACCGGCAGATGTTCCCGTTCATGGCGTTGTCGATCTGCTGATCGGTGGGACGCGGCGTGTTGGCGAGCAGCTCGGCGGCCTTCATGATCTGCCCCGACTGACAGTAGCCGCATTGCGGGACGTCGATGTCGCGCCACGCGACCTGAACGCGGTGCTCGCCCCGCGGGTGCAGCCCTTCTATGGTGGTGACCCGACGTCCCTCGAGCTCGGACATCTTCGTCTGGCAGGCACGGACCGCGCGGCCTTCGACATGGACCGTGCATGCGCCGCACGAGCCGACGCCGCAGCCGTACTTGGTTCCCGTGAGCGCGAGATCATCGCGCAGATACCAGAGCAGCGGCATGGCGGGATCGCCATCGAACGTTCGGCGCGCGCCGTTGATAGTGAGCGAGATCATCGCGAGGGCTGTTGAGAGTGGCCGTTGCAGGTTGGGCTGTGCGAACACAGAGGGAGCAACGGCTCGGCGTTGGACGGAAGGTGCGTCCATGCGCTGGGCGGCGGAAGAGCCACTGGCACAGGAGTATCGGCGTTGCCTGGAACACGTCGATCACCATATTCGCGCTTCACTCGGCCGGCAGACGATGAACGAATCTCAACGAAGTGACGCTCGTCCTCGTGCTCTGATGCGCCTTCACGTCGAGGCGCTGTTCACGCACGACGACGACGGCTGCCTCGTCGGCTCGAACGAGCCCAGCGGAGCGCCCGCGCCACGATTCTTTCTCGGACGGTCGGCGGACGGCATCACGCTGCGCTTCCGGCACGACGTGCACCCGCACCTGCGGCGAGAGCTCGAAGCGGCTGTGGCGGACCACGCGCTCGACGCCCTCGCCCTCGATTCCCCCACCGATCCGTCACGGTACCGCGACATCCTCGCCAGACACGCGCCGGTGGAGAAGATGGAGAGCGGGCCGGCGTTCTCCTTCCCTCGCGAATTGCGTGTGTTGGGTGAGGCCATCCGTGTGACCGACACGAACGCCGCGGTGCTCCGACCGCTGCTGGAGCCCTGGCTCCCCGATGTGCCGCTGGGCCAACCGATGTTCGCGGTCGTGGTCGACGGGCACGCCGTGTCCGTGTGCTGCAGCGTCAGGGAGACTGCGGAGGCATTCGAAGCGGGTGTCGAGACCGTTCCAGTGCACCGCCGTCGCGGATATGCGCCGAGGGCGGTGTCGGCGTGGGCGCGGGAGGTCCGCGCGATGGGCCGGCGCTGTTTCGGCCCTCGCTCCCTCGTCTCCGCGGTGGTATCCTGCCGCATTCACCTTCAGGAACCCGGTATGACCAGACGACGAGTGGCTCGCCTCGCGATCGCTCTCCTCGCGCTCATCGCGGTGGCGAGCGTGACGCCAACGATCACGGCCGACTCGGCGCCGGCCCGCTCGGGCATGGTCGCGGCGCCACCGCGCCACGCGGCGGTTCGCGTCCTCTTGTACCACGACATGGAAGGGCTGGCTGGCCAGGACGACTGGCGCACGTATCTCTTCAGCCACCCGGAGAAGTACCCGGAGGGCCAGAAGATGCTCGCGGCAGATCTGAACGCGGTCATCGACGGCCTGTTCGCCGGCGGTGCGACGCAGGTCGATGTCGTCGACGCGCACGGAAGCGGCAACCCCGATCCGGACGTTCGGCGCGACCTGCTCGACACGCGCGCGAAGCAGGTAATTCGCGATAAACCGTTCGATCCGTACGTCGACATCACGGCGCCTGACACGTACGACGCCGTCGCGGCCGTCGGGATGCACGCGAAGACGGGGAGCCGAGGGTTCGCGTCGCACACGATCACGCTCGGCATGGATGTCCTGATCGACGGGAAGCCGATCACCGAGAGCGAGATCGTCGCCTATTCGTGGGGACGCGTGAACGTGCCGGTCATCTTCGTCTCCGGCGACGACCGGCTGCGCGGCGATCTCTCGGTCATGCCGTGGATCCAGTTCGTCGTCACGAAGACCGCGACCAGCGCGTCGACCGTGGTGCTCCGTCCCGTCGACTCCGTCCACGCGGAGATGCGTGAGAAGGCGGCGCGTGCGGTTCGCAGCATCGCGTCGGCGAAGGTGATGAAGGTCAGCACGCCGGTGCGCGCCGGGCTGCATGCGGTCCCACCAGCGAGCCTCGAATCGCTCAAGGGCATCCCGGGCATCACCTACGCCGATCAGACGGTGACCTTCACCGCGCCGGATTTTCGCGCCGCGTACGACGGGGTGATCGCGCTGGTCGGGGCGGCTCGGGCCTCATACTCCCAGGTGTTGAGCGAGACGGTGCGGAAGCTTCCGAACGGCTCGACGGTGATGGCGGAGTACTCTGACGCCCTGTTCATGCGGTGGATGGACTACGAGTCCGGACGGTGGCGCCCGCCGGCGCCGACGGCGGCGAGCCGCAAAGCATTCCACGGCGACCGTTGAGCCACGAGCGCGCCTAACGGGAATCCTTCCGGCACATCCATCGGCGTGATCCCGACCTCCGAGCCGTCCGCCGAGCAGCTCGAGCTCGTGCCGGCCTATGCGAGCTTCACACGTCGCTTCCAGGGCGTGGCACTGGACGCGGTCGTCGTGCTCACCGGCGTCGTCGTCATCGCCGTCATATCGGACATGACCCGCGACGTGCCCGGCTCCGGGCGCGTCGCGGTGGCCGCGCTCCTCGGGCTCATCTTCCTGTACGAGCCGGTCATGGTCGCGCGCTACGGCGGCACGCTCGGGCACCGCGTGGTGAACCTGCGCGTGGTCGATGACGCGACGGGCGGGAACCCGGGCTTCCTGCGCGCGCTGGCGCGGTTCGTCATCAAGACGGCGCTCGGCATCCTGTCCTTCACAACGATGGCGCTCACGCGCCGGCATCAGGCGGTGCACGACAGCCTGACACACACGACGGTGCAGGTCCGCGACCTCAGCCGCGCGCGACCCGGTCACTACAGGGTCGAGCGCGACGCGGTCGAGATCGACGGCCTCCCCTCCCGCGGGAGACGGCTGGCCGTCATCGCGGCGTATCTGGTGGCGCTGTTCGTGGTACTGGCGGCAGTCTCCGGACTCCTCCTGCCCGACACGTGTCTCGACGGCATTCACTGCACCGCCGGCCAGGAGCTGGTGAGCCGGGCACTCGGGTTCGCGTGGCTGGCGCTGAGCGTCGTGAGCATCATCGCCGGATGGCGCGGTCGACTACCCGGGGCGCGTGCCACGCCTAACGACTCGGCGGTGTCGGCCGACGGCTGACCGTGCGAGGTTGAGGAATCGACGGGGCGTTGTCATTCCGAGCGGAGCGCTGGAGGGCGCGGAGGCGAGGAATCGCTGGGCCGCGTCATTCCGAGCGGAGCGCCGACGGCGCGGAGGCGAGGAATCGCCATCCTCCCGGTAGAGGGACACGCCTCTCGGTCGGGACGATGGCGATTCCTCGCCTGCGCAGCCTGCCGGCTGCTCCGCTCGGAATGACACGGTCCCCTGCGCTTCGCGCTGGCTCCGCTCGGAATGACACGGTCCCCTGCGCTTCGCGCTGGCTCCGCTCGGAATGACAGCGTAGCAAGACCTCCGATTCGCTCGACTCGACGGCATGACATGGGCTGGCGCCCGTCGCTGGCGGCGTTCATCCTCCTTCATTCCAACACGCCGTTCCCCCAGCCGCCATTCGTGTGGACCGCCGCGATTTCCTCACCGACCTGACTCGCACCGCCGCGCTCGCGGCCGTCGTGCCTAACGTTTGGCGCGTGACGACCCGGCCGCGCCTCGCGGACGATCCCTTCCAGCTCGGCGTCGCCGCCGGCGATCCCACCCCGACCGGTGGCGTGCTGTGGACGCGCCTCGCGCCGCGCCCGCTGGAGCCGGAAGGGGGCGTGGATGGCCAGCGTGTCGTCGTCACGTGGGAGGTCGCGGACGACGACGGCTTTCGCACGATCGTCAAGCAGGGTCGCGCCACCGCCGTGCCGGAGCTCTCGTACTCCGTGCACGTCGACGTCGACGGGCTCGCACCGGATCGCTGGTACTTCTACCGGTTCCGGTCGGGCGACGCCACGAGCGCCGTTGGACGCCTGCGGACTGCACCGGCCGCCGGAGCCACGACGCCGCTGCGCTTCGCGGTGGCGTCGTGCCAGCACTACGAGCAGGGCCTGTATACGGCCTACGCCCACATGGCGCGCGAGGAGCTCGACCTCGTCACGCATCTCGGCGACTACATCTACGAATACGCGACCATCCCCGGTCGCGTGCGCCAACATGCCGGGCTCGAGATTCGCACGCTGGACGATTATCGGCGTCGCTACGCGCTCTACAAGAGCGACCCACTGCTGCAGGCGGCGCATCACCGATGCCCCTGGATCGTGACGTGGGACGACCACGAAGTCGACAACAACTACGCGGGTTCGTTCGGCGAGAATGGCATGGAGTCGGACGACCAGATGCGACTGCGCCGGGCGGCAGGCTACCAGGCATGGTGGGAGCATCAACCCGTGCGCGTCCCGCGAGCGCGGTCGTGGGCGGACCTCGACATCACGCGGACGTTCGACTGGGGCGCGCTCGCGAGATTCTGGGTGCTCGACGGCCGTCAGTACCGGACTCGCCTGGCGTGCAACGGCGCCAACGACGTGGTGCCGTGTGGCGACTGGGCAGACTCGGCCCGGACGATGCTCGGCCAGCGGCAGGAGCGGTGGCTCACGGATGGGTTGGCGTCGTCACGCGCTCGCTGGCAGGTGCTCGCGAATCAGGTGATGATGGCACCTAACGATGCAGAGAACGGTCCCGTCACGCGCGTCTCGATGGATCAATGGAGCGGGTATCCCGTCGCGCGCGACCGGCTGCTCCGTGCGATCGCCGACCGCGCCGCGAACCGCACGGTGGTGCTGACGGGCGACATCCACACCCACTGGGTGAACGAGCTTCACACGGACTTCTCTCGCCCCGACCGTCCGGTGGTCGCCGCCGAGTTCGTCGGCACCAGCATCAGCTCCGGCGGTGACGGCAATGCGTCGCCGGGCGACAGTCAGTCGGCGCGCAACCCGCACGTGAAGTGGTTCGCGAACCGCCGCGGCTACATCAGCTGCCGTGTCGAGCCGGGGGCGTGGACCGCCGAGTATCGCACGGTGCCCTTCGTCACCCGGCCTGATGCGCCGCTCGAGACGCCGACCCGGTGGCGCGTCACGCATGGCCGGGCAGGAATCGAGCGTCTCTAAAACGTTAGGCGCTCGCGCGCCCGCGGCCGCCCGGAGGCACCCGGCGGGCTGACGAGGAATCTTCGAGTGGTGGTTGATTCACCGCACAGTGCGGTCGTACGAATCCGGCCGGGCGGCGGGGCCGCGCTGCTCACGGACGCTGAATGTTCGTCAGGTAGAGGTCGATCGAGCCGAACGACAGCCGCGATTTCATCTGCAGGATCAACCGGCGCTCGTCGTCCGAGAGCCACAGCTCGGCACGACCCTCCTCGGAGAACACTCCTTTCGTCTTGATCACTGGCTGAATGACGACGGCGTCGAACGTGCCGGCGGGCACCGTGATGCGCTCGCGGCGCAGCACGCGAATCGTCACCGGGTTGCGATCCGGCTTGAAGTACCTCTGGAACTCGTACGAGCGGCCGACCTCGAGCGGCACCGTCCGGACGAAGTACACGAACGATCCGTCATCGAGCGGTTCTGCGACGGACGGCTGCTCGCCCTTGTCGTCGGTCGTCTCGTCGTAGACGCGCCGCTCGGGGAAGATCTCGTACCGCCGGTTGCGATCCTTCTGGCCCTCGTTCTGATCCTGATGGAAACGGAGCGATGCGAGATCATCCGTGGCGAACCAGCTCTCGAACGTGTCGTCGACGCGGTAGAGCGGGATGCCGCCGTTGATCCGGAAGACGGTGTGGTACGCCTCGCGCCCGCGCACGTTCTCGATGCCGCGCACCTCCATCGTGCCGGTCCCGACCTTGAGCGGCCCGAACTCGACCGCATACGTCAGCCGTTCGCCGACCACGAAGGGTCGACCACCCGTCGCGCCTAACGAGGCCGGCTGCTGCCCGCCGGCCGTGTTCAAGGCGACGGCGACGACCGCGGCCGCGCACACCGCGCGAGCGACCGCAACCAGTGGCTTGCGCCTGTCGCGGCTTCGTGCGTCGCCCAGTGCCCGGTATGATGTCCCCGCTGTCGCGCGTGCGTTCACGCCCATACCTCCGTCTTGTCCATCACTCGCCAAGCGGCACCGCGACATCGCTTTCGAGATCCCGCTGAGACTCCAGAATACAATCTCGCCGGCCTGTGGTTCCGAGCGCAGGCCGAAGGTAGCGGCGACGGCGACTCGGCAGTCTATTCCGTTCGCATGGCACCCTCCCCAGCGCAGGACTCGCCACGGCCGACGCTGCGCGGCCCACGCCTCGTGTTGCGCGCTCCTCAGCCGACCGACATTGGGGACCGACTGGACGCAGGCCGCGACCCGGAGTTTCGGAGAATGGTTGGCGCCATCGGGTCTCCGGGTCCTCTGACGCAGGCCGATGCCGAGCGCTGGTACGAGGACGTCGGGCGCGAGGAGCTCGGATGGGTGATCGAGCTCGACGGTCGGTGCGTGGGCGTCGCCCGTCTCCACAGTCTCGATGCGAGGCTGAAGCAGGCTCATCTCGCCGTAGCCCTCTTCGCCCCACAGCATCGCGGCATTGGCCTCGGCACCGAGGCCGTGCAACTGGTACTCTCGCACGCGTTCGACACGTTGGAGCTTTCGGTCGTTCGGGCCCGAGTCCTCGCCTTCAATAGCCGCGCCCTTGCGTGCTATCGCCGGTGCGGGTTTCGCGAGGTGGTGCGGGAGCCGGTATCGCTCGATGGGGAAGCGGCCGAGGATGTCCTGATGGAGGTCCGCGCCTCGCGCGGCTAGCCGTGGGTGTACGTACCGCACACTCTCCGTAACCAGTCAGTCATCAGTCGAGAGTCTCCAGTAAGAGTGATCAGTAAGAGTGATCAGTCGTTAGTTGCCCAGTGGAACCGTCGGGGTGCTACGTCGGTCGATGTCATCCCGAGACTGCCACCTCGGAACTGCTCCCTCGGCACTGCGACCGGCGATTGTTGCCCGATGGCCGACTCACCACTGTCGGCGCAAACATCAACGTTCATACAGCGGGATGGACGTCAGTCGGGCTGATTTCGCATGTGGTCCGCCAACCCGTGCAGGCGCTCGCGAAGCTGTTCGCGCAACTCGTCAGGCATGTCGTGCTCGTTCAGCGCGCGGTCCATACACCAGAGCCATTCGTCACGCTCGCGCGCGCCGATGCGAAACGGGAAATGCCGCATGCGAAGGCGCGGGTGGCCGTGCCGCTCGGTGTAGACCGGCGGCCCGCCGGTCCACGTCGTGAGGTAGAGGTGCAGCTTGTCGCGTGACGCCTTGAGACTGGTCGCGTGCAGTGCGCGGATGGTGCGTGCCTCGGGTGCGCTGTCGACGAGGTCGTAGAACCGGTCGACGAGACGGCGCACGCCAGCGTCGCCGCCAAGGAGCTCGAACGGCGTTGGGGATGGGGCTGGTAACGTCATGCGCGAAAGCTACGCGCCATCACTGGCCTTCATGCCGAGCGGAAAACCAGCACCAGCGCGAGCAGGTCGTCATTCCGAGCGGAGCCCGTGCAAAGCGCAGGCGCAGCGAGGAATCGCCGGACGTTGTCATTCCGAGCGGAGCGCCGGAGGCGCGGAGGCGAGGAATCGCACTCGTCCCGGCCGGGAGGCCCCTCTACCGGGATGACTGCGATTCCTCGCCTCCGCCGCTTTCGCGGCTCCGCTCGGAATGACGGCCTGCTGGAAATTGGGGTCCGATTCGAATTACAAGCGCTGGAAATGCTGTGGCTGAGACAGAACGATGTAAATCGAGTCTGACCCAGTCTGACCCCAATTTCTATCGCGAATCCGACCCCAATTTCTCACCCCACGTGTCGCTCTTGCGACGTACGCGCGCCTCATCCGCCTCTGCCTCGGCGATCTCGGCGCTCGCAAAGTCACGCCCTGGAATTCCGGTGCTGGCGCCGGAGGGCTCGGCGCCGGATCGATCGTTGGCAGGATGACGCGGTGGATCCTCACGCGCGGGATCACGGTTGGGCTTTCTATCGGTCGCGCTCACGGTGACCTTGTTCCAGTAAAGCAGGACGCCAAGGGCGCGCAAGACGTGCGCCCAGTCATCAGTAATCAGGCATCAGAGTATCACAGCCATCCGCCGCGTTTGAGGCATCGTATTCGTTCGGACGTGTCCGCATCCGAACGCACCGATCCCGGTTCCGGAGCAGTCCTCGTTTGGAGTCAATAGCGAAGTCGTTGCGTCGCATTGCTTTCAGCCGCCACGAGGGCGGCACGAATCGTCCATGGTGGGGCTCGTTTACCTCACGGCCCCTCATGACATTCGGACGCTCGTCGCGGCGCTGGATCGACGGAGTCCTTCAGGACATTCGCTATGGACTGCGGGCGTTGCGGCGCACCCCGCTCGCGACCGGCGTGATGGTCGCATCAATCGCGCTCGGGCTCGGCGTCGCGACCGCCGTGTTCACGCTCGCAGACGTCATGCTCTTTCGGCCGCTGCCCTACGCGGGGGCCGACCGGCTCGTGGTGCCGTACCAGACCGTGGTGAACCGGGCTGGCGCGCGGCAGGACACCATCCCCTGGAGCTTTGCCCGCTACGACGTGCTTCGGGCGACGGTGCAGGCGTTCGAGGACATCGGCTTCGCGACGTGGACCGACGGCATCGTTCGCGCCGGCGACGAGGACCGACCGGTGCGCATCGAAGCCATCACGCGCACACTTCTCACGACGCTCTCGATTCGCCCGCAGGCCGGCCGGCTCTTCGGCGCCGACGAAGATGCGGCCGGCATCCCGACGACCGTGGGCATGATCTCCGACCGCCTCTGGCGCACGCGATTCGGCGGTGACGCGGCGATCGTCGGCGGGACCATCCTGGTCAACGCGACGCCCGTCGCCGTCGTCGGCATCATGCCCGCGGGGTTCAATGGTTTCGCCATCGGCGGCGATATCTGGCTGCCGCTTCGGATGATGGCGCGCATCGATCCGTCCGCCCGCTGGACGCAGCGCCTCGCGTCGCAGTCGGGCACGGTGATCGCGCGCATGGCGCCGGGGTTGACGACGATCCTGGTCCAGCGGCAGCTCGAGGCCGCGCTGCCGATCATCAACGAGCTGGCCGCCGAGCAATCCGTCGCGCCTAACGCGGAGCGCGGCATCGGCGTGATGCCGCTGGCCGAGGCACGACGGCATCCGCTGGTGAAGCCGATCCTGCAGCTTATGGGCGTCGCCGTGCTCAGTCTGCTGCTCACCGTCTGCGCGAACATCGCATCCATCCTGCTCGCGCGCGGACACGCGCGACGCGGTGAGATGGGCGTGCGCATCGCGCTCGGTGCATCGCAGCGGCGCGTCGGCCGTCAGGTGCTGACCGAAAGCACGCTCCTCGGCGTGCTCGGCCTGCCCTTCGGCATCCTGCTCGGCTTCTACATCGCGGACGGTCTGGCGAGCCTGCGGCCGGTGCTTCCACAGCACGGGGTGCTGCTCCGAGGAACGGACCTGCTCGCCGGCGCATCGCTCGCACCCAACCTGCGCGTCCTCGGATTCTCGGCAGCCATGGCCGGCGTAGCCACGCTGCTGTTCGGCATCGGGCCGGCGATCGCCGCGTCGCGTGTCGATCCGGCGAAGCTCATCACATCCTCCGGCGACTCGCACACTGCAGCCCCGGTTCGAGGACGGCAGTTTCTCGTGATGGCCCAGGTCGCGCTGGCGACCATTCTGCTCGTGACGGCCGGCCTCATGACGCGCAGTCTGCGCGAGCTGCTCGCGACGGATCTCGGATTTCGCGCCGATCACGTCGTGACGATGCGCCTCACGTCGATCGATACATCAGCCGCCGCGAGAATCCGACGCGATGAGTTTCTCACGCAGCTCGCGGGGATGCCCGGCGTTCGTGGTGTCGCGACGTCCGGTTGTGTGCCGTTCGACCTGGCATGCGTCATCACGATCGCGGTGCGCGGCGTGGGCAATGTGGACGCCAGCGCGCGACCCGCGGAGGTCGAGCTTCACTCCGTGTCGCAGCATTACTTCCGCACGATGGGCATTCCGATCGTCGCCGGCCGGCCGTTCGTGGCGGAAGACAGCACGGCCGGTCGCCCACACGTCATAATCAGCGAGTCCGCCGCGCGACGTCTCTTCGGAACGGCGCCGGCTGCCGGGAAACTGATTGCGTTCGATGAAAGCGCCGCACCACCAATGGAGGTTGTCGGCGTCACGCGCGATGTGCGATTCCGGTCAGTCGAGGTGGCGGAGGCGCCCGCGATGTACCTGCTCTCGGGCGAAGACGCGCGGGCGCCGCGGTTCACCACGATACTGTTCGCGCGCACGAGCGGTGTGGCCGGTGCGGCGATCTCCGCGATCACGCGCGCCGTTCGCGAAGACGCCGTTCCCATGGGCGTCTCGGATGCGCAGCCGCTGACGGACATCGTGCGCGCGTCGACGTCGAGCACGCGCTTCGTCGCTACGCTGCTGCTCGGCTTCGCGGCGAGCGCCGCGCTGCTCGCGGGGCTCGGGGTGTACGGCATCATCGCGTACATCATCACGCAGCGCACGCGCGAGTTCGGCGTCCGGCTCGTGCTCGGTGCCGATGAACGGGATCTCCTGCGCGCCATGGTCCGACGCGGGGCCGCGATGGTCGGCGGCGGCGTCGCCATCGGCGTGTTCGTCGCTGCCGGAGCGTCGCGGCTGATCGCGTCGCTGGTCTACGGGGTGGGGCTGCTCGACGCCGCGACGTACCTGATCGGCGCCGTGATCGTGACAGGCATCGGCCTTCTCGCGACAGTCATCCCCGCCCGCCGCATCGCGCGCATTGACCCCGCGAATGCGTTGAAGGTCTGAGGGGACGTTCTGTCGTTCCGAGCGGACGCGAGGAATCCTTGGCATCCTGGCCGAGAGGCTGGCACAACGGGACGCCTCGCCCATGCATCATCGATCAACCGAACGGCAGACGCGCTGGCGCCCGACGCAGACGGCCGCTGAAGGCCGGGAGACGAGAGACGGGAGAAGGGAGAAGGGAGACGGGTAGCGGGAAAACGGTGGCGGTCATTCCGAGCGAAGCGCCGAAGGCGCGGAGGCGAGGAATCGCGCTCCCCGAGTCGAGGGGCGCATCTACCGGGGATGAGAGGCGATTGGGTCAGCTTCAGATTACATCTGACGAGACTTTCGGCTGAGACAGAACGCTGTAATTCGAGTCGACCGTCTGACCCCGATTTCTCTCCGCCTCCTCCGCGTTCTCCGCGGTTGATGCCGTTTCACACACCCACGAGCCCGGCAACGCGGTCAGCCCTCGACATCACCGTCCGTCCCGGAAGAATTTCTTTTCGCCGCCATGTAGAGAACTCGCAGTCGGCTCCGACTTCGCTACGAAACCGCCGAACGAATGGACGGCGACACACACTCGAGGAGACGGCCCATGCGTTTCATGCTGATGATGCACGCGCCCCGGGGCACCGGCGATTATCAGATCTTTAGCTGGTCGCCCGACGACCTCAAGAATCACATCGGCTTCATGCACGAGCTCAACAAGGAGCTCAAGCAGGCCGGCGAGTACGTCTCCACCGAGGGGCTGACGCCGCCAGGCCAGGCGAAGCTCGTTCGCGCCGGTAAGAACGGCGTGCCGGTAACGGATGGGCCGTTCCCGGAGTCGAAGGAATTCCTCGCGGGCTACTGGATCGTCGAGGTCGACAGCGCCGAGCGCGCCTATGAGATCGCGGCGAAAGCCTCGTGCGCGCCGGGACCTGGTGGCGCGCCGCTCATCCTTCCCATTGAAGTCCGTCAGGTGATGAGCGGACCGCCAGACGAGTTGTGACATCGCGCTCCCTCGACGCCACCATGAGCCACCTGCTGCGCGAGCTTGCGCCGCAGGTGGTCGCCGCGGTGGCGCGTCGTCACGGCGATTTCGCCGCGGCCGAGGATGCGGTGCAGGAAGCGTTGATCGCCGCGGCGACGCAGTGGCCGGTGGAGGGCATGCCCAACAATCCACGCGGGTGGCTCTATCACGCGGCAACCCGGAGGCTGACGGATCACGTGCGGAGCGAGATGGCGCGGCGCCGGCGCGAGGACGTCGCCGCCACGGAATGGTCGGCCATCGAGACTGTCGTGCCGGCGATGTTCGGCGAGATCGGTCCGGATGAGGACGACACGCTCGTGCTGCTGTTCATGTGCTGTCACCCCGCCCTGACGCCACCGTCGGCCATCGCGTTGACGTTACGAGCCGTCGGCGGTCTCACGACAGCCGAGATCGCGAACGCGTTCCTCGTTCCTGAGGCGACGATGGCGCAGCGGATCAGCCGCGCCAAGCAGACCATCAAGACGTCGAACATCCCGTTCAGGCCGCCTAACGACTCGGAACGCGCCGAGCGGTTGAGCGCAGTGCTGCACGTGCTGTATCTGATCTTCAACGAAGGTTACGCCAGCAGCGTCGGCGCCGAGCTGCAGCGTGCGGAGCTGTCGAACGAGGCGATTCGCCTGACGCGCGCGGTCCACGCCCTGCTCCCGCGCGACGGTGAAGTCGCCGGCTTGCTCGCGCTCATGCTGCTGACCGACGCGCGTCGCGCCGCGCGCACGGGCCCGAGAGGCGAGATCATCGCGCTCGACGAGCAGGATCGGTCGCTGTGGGATCGACGACTCGTCGACGAGGGGGTCGCACTCATCTCCGCCACGCTGCCGCGGGGGTCGATTGGCCCGTACCAGCTGCAGGCGGCGATCGCCGCGGTGCATGACGAGGCGCCGAGCACGGACGAGACCGACTGGGGGGAGATTCTTGCGCTGTATGGCGTGCTGAAGCGCATCACCGACAACCCGATGGTGACGCTCAACCTCGCGATCGCGGCGTCGATGGTGCACGGGCCCGCGACGGGGCTCGAGCTGCTGACGGCGCTGGATGGCGACGCGCGCATCGCGGGCCACTATCGGCTCGACGCGGTTCGCGCGCACTTGTTCGAGAAGTCTGGAGATCGGGACCGCGCGCTCATGCACTATCGCGCGGCGGCGGAGGGGACGACAAGCACACCAGAACGCAATTATCTACTCACAAAAGCTGCGCGACTCGTCAGCAACTGACGAAACGGCGCAGCGCCCGAAGGGCGCAGGGCCAAGCGGCGCGAAATGCCAGA
>Ga0105249_10002146_pt1 | contig 17081 bp, 14 predicted proteins | sample KBSS44metaG_FD_81522 | JGI IMG/M metagenome (GOLD analysis project Ga0105249, IMG submission 81522) | Switchgrass rhizosphere microbial communities from Kellogg Biological Station, Michigan, USA - KBS S4-4 metaG | ecosystem: Host-associated > Plants > Roots > Rhizosphere > Soil | place...
GAGGAGAGGGAGAACGGCGACGAAGACCTTGCGGCGATTGAGGGGCATCCGCTCCTCATTTTGAGGCATCGCCGGGCCGTATGCTATAAGCCGAGGGGTCGTGAGCACGGCGCCCCCGATCGAACCCGCGCCGCCCGGCGCGGCTTCGAACCGCGGCTGCTGGAAAGCCGCGCTGCTCGGCTGCGGCGCCTGCGCAATCCTGATGGTCGCAGCGCTCGTCGGAATCGGGATCTACGTGCAGAAGCGTCCCTCGGCGGTGACGGATCTGCTCATGGACCGGATCCGCGCGAGCTATGCCGCCGAGGTCACCGCGCAGGACAAAGCGGAGCTCGATTCGGCGTACGCCGACTTCCGGCGCGAGCTCGAGGCGAAGAAGGTGAGCAAGGAGGACATCGAAAGGGTGCGGGACGCCGTGAAGATCGGCCGCGAGGTCGGCCGATCGGAGGTCCACGAGCTGACGCAGGTCTACCGGGAAGCGGTGGCGCATGCGCGCGGCGCTCCCGGGACGTCCGCGCCCTCTCCGGTGGCGACCCCGGCGCCTTGAGTCCCCGCCCCGGATCGCAGCCCAAACCGGCCTCCGCGCTCGCACGCGCCGGCGCGGTCAAACCCCCGTCGTACCTGGACGCCCAGGCGCGGGCCGGCGGACGCTTCCGTCTCCAGACCGATTTCACTCCCCACGGCGACCAGCAGCAGGCAATCGACAAGCTCGCCGCCGGGATCCGGGAAGGGCGGCGGGACCAGGTTCTGCTCGGCGTGACCGGTTCCGGCAAGACGTTCACAGTGGCGAAGGTCATCGAGGCCGTCAACCGCCCCACGCTCGTCCTGTCGCACAACAAGACCCTGGCCGCGCAGCTCTACCAGGAGTTCCGGGGCTTCTTCCCGGAGAACGCGGTCGAGTACTTCGTCTCGTACTACGACTACTACCAGCCCGAGGCGTACATCCCGCAGAGCGACACCTACATCGAGAAGGAGACGTCGCGGAACGAGGAGATCGACAAGCTCCGTCTCTCCGCCTCGAAGGCGCTGTTCGAGCGGCGGGACGTCATCGTGGTGGCTTCGGTCTCCTGTATCTACGGGCTCGGATCCCCCGAGTCGTACTACGACATGCTGGCTTACATCGAAGTCGGCGACCGGACCGGGATGCGGACGCTTCTCGCGCAGCTCGTCGAGATGCAGTACGAGCGCACCAACCTCGATCTCGCCCGCGGCACGTTCCGCGTCCGCGGAGACGTCCTCGAGCTCCATCCCGCGTACGAGGACGTCGCGGTGCGGATCGAGTACTTCGGCGACGAGGTCGAGAAGATCACGCGCACCGACCCTCTCCGGGGCACGGCGCTTCAGAAGGTCGACCGCATCGCCGTCTATCCGCGGACGTTCTATGCGACGCCCCGGGAGACGCTCGAGCGGGCGATCGGCTCGATCCGCGTGGAGCTCGACGCGAGGCTGGCCGAGCTCACCGCGGCGAACCGGCTTCTCGAGGCGCAGCGTCTCCACCAGCGGACCATGTTCGACCTGGAGATGATCAAGGAGCTCGGTTACTGCAACGGCATCGAGAACTACTCCCGCCACCTCTCCGGGCGGAAAGCCGGCGAGCCGCCTCCCACCCTGATCGACTACTTCCCGCGTGATTTCCTGCTCGTCGTCGACGAGTCGCACGTGACGCTGCCGCAGGTCCACGGCATGTACCACGGCGACCGCTCGCGGAAGGAAGTGCTCGTCGACTACGGCTTCCGCCTGCCGTCCGCGCTCGACAACCGCCCGCTGACTTACGAGGAGTTCGAGACGCGCCTGAACCAGGTGGTCTACGTGAGCGCGACTCCGGGGCCCGAGGAACTCGGCCGGGTCGGCGGAGAGATCGTCGAACAGGTCATCCGCCCGACCGGACTGCTCGACCCGCAGATCGAGGTCCGCCCCGTGAAGGGGCAGGTCGACGACCTGCTGGGCGTGGTCCGCGACGCCGCCGCGAAAGGGCAGCGCGTCCTCGTCACGACCCTGACCAAGCGGATGGCGGAAGAACTGACCAACTACTTCTCGGAGGTCGGCGTGCGCGTCCGGTACCTCCACTCCGACATCGAGACGCTCGACCGGATCACGATCCTCGCGGACTTCCGCCGCGGCGTCTTCGACTGCCTGATCGGAATCAACCTCCTGCGCGAAGGGCTCGACCTCCCCGAGGTCGCGGTGGTCGCGATCCTCGACGCCGACAAGGAGGGATTCCTGCGGAGCGAGACGTCGCTCATCCAGACGTCCGGGCGCGCCGCCCGCAACCTCGAGGGAAAGGTCCTCTTCTACGCGGACGCCGTCACGGACTCGATGCGCCGGGCGATCGAGGAGACCACGCGCCGCCGGCGCATCCAGGAGGCGTATAACGAGGAGCACGGCATCGAGCCGGCCTCGATCGTCAAGCAGGTGAACTCGCCGCTCGTCCGGATGGCGGGTCTCGACTACTACGACGCGGCGGCGCGCATCTCCCGGCCGGACCTGCCCGACGGCCCCTCGCTCGCGAAGAGGATCGGAGAGCTCGAGAAGGAGATGAAGGCGGCGGCAAAGGAGCTCGACTTCGAGCGAGCCGCACAGATCCGCGACGAACTCCGCGGCCTGCGGGAGCTGCAGATTTTCCGCTCGTGAGCGGCGCCCGGCCGCCCCGGGGCCGGGAGTGGAGCCGGACGGCGATTGCGCTGGGCGTCTTTGCCGGGATCCAGACCTTCGTTTTTTTCGCCAGAGGGGACCGATTCGCAGTCCTCTTCTGGTGGACGAGCGAGTCCTGGCTGCTGGTCCTTCTCCTGTGGCTGAAGGACCTGGCGCTGGGCGCGGTTGCTTTCCTGGCGTTCGGGTCCCTCATAAATGCAACCGAACGGTTGCATGATTCGAAGGAACCGAAGCGGGCGGGCCCCGGCCACTACTCCCTCTTTTCGCTCGTTCTCGCGGCCGGAGTCGTCCTGCGGTGGGTCGCACCCCGCCTGATCCCGCCGGGGGTCTGGGCGGACGCGCTCTTCGAGGCGGAGGGGGCGCTCCGCGATCCGGGGAACGTGGGGTGGATCGGCGGCCGGCCGCTCCAGATCGAGGGCTTTCACAACAGCGCCCTGGCGTCCAACCTCTACCTGCAGTTCTGCCGGCTGGTCTTCTCGATCTTCGGACGCGGCGACGTCGGGCTCCTCGCTCTCTCCGCCGTCGGCGGCACGCTCACCCTTCCCGCGATCTACTGGCTGGGGCGCGAGCTGCGCGGTCCGCGCCTCGCGCTCACCGCGATGGCGCTCGCGGCCTTCGCGGCGTGGCCGCTCGTTTTCTCCCGGTGGGCCTGGACGGCGGGCCTGCTCCTGCCGCTCGTTCTCGCCGGAGCCGCCGCGGCGATCCGGGCGTATCGGACCGGGAGCGTCGCGTGGGCCGCCGTGGCCGGTCTCTTCGTCGGACTTTCACTCCACACCTACGTCGGGGCGTGGGCCGTCGCGGGCGGCTTCGCAATCTTCGCCGTGAGCGGCCTCCGGCGCCCGCGGGGAATCCGGCTCCTCCTGGCAGCGGCGGGGACCGCTCTGCTCGTGTTCCTCCCGTTCGGCGTGGCCTTCTTTCAGTACCCGGAGCGCCTCGGTGGGCGGGCGCAGGACGTCTCGGTCCTCGCTTCCACCAAAGACGTCGCGGTGCCCGGCGGAAACGGGCCCTGGGCGCCCCCGCTCCGTCTCCTCTACAACGGCATCGAATATTCAGGGCTCTTTCTCTGGACAAAGGATCCGAATCCTCGCCACGGGAATCCGGACCGCGCCCCCTTCGACCCGGTGCTCGGAATCGCGGCCCTCGTCGGCGCAGCGCTCGCCCTCGTGAGTGCGCGACGTGGCGATCCGGGGCAGCGTCTCGTGCTCCTCATCGCGGGGATGAGCCTGCTCGCCGGCATCCTCGGTAATCCGGGGGGCGCTCCCAACGGCCTCCGGATCTTTCCTTTCGTGGGCGCCGCGATTCTCTGGGCCGCGGCCGCTCTCGACCGGTGGCTGCCGGCGGCAGGACGGGCGCTCCAGTCCCGACCGACGGTCGTTGCCGGGCTGGGACTCGCCACGCTCTTCGCGGTCGAGACCGTTCCTTTCCTCGCGTCGTGGCCGGATGACGTCCGCGTGGTCGGATCGTTCTGCGCGACCGAGACGGCGGCCGGGCGGATGCGCCGGGACCTCGGCGAAGCCTCCACGGTGCTGGAGCCGGGAGCCGTGGCGTGGCCCATCGTGCTGGAGACGCTCGCCGCGGCTCCCGATCCGGCCGTCGCCGTGGCACGATTTGCCCGAAAGAGTCCCGCCGAGCTCCTGGGTAAGGGTCCGGATTCCCGGTTCTGGTACGTCGCGACGGCGGACGGCATCGCGCGGCTGCGGAGCGGGGGATGGCGCTGTTCGCGCGGCGTCGCGCCGTCCCCGGAACGGGCGAACACCCTCGTGTCGTGGGTGAGCCCGAATCCGCCCCCGAGATAGATCGGCGTGCTCTCGGTGGTGACGGAGAAGCGGCGATTCGAAGGCGGGGCCTTCGCCGTCGGCATCTTCGCGGCTGTCCAGACTTTTCTGTTCTTCGCCCGCCGCGACCACTTCGCCATCCTCTTCTGGTGGACGCCGGAGTCGTGGCTCTACGTCACGCTCCTCTGGGTGAAGGACCTCGGCCTTGCGATTGCCGCGTTTCTTCTCTTCCGTTACCTGGTCCGGAAGACGGCCGCGCTCCCGGAACCCGCGGAGAGCAGCGGCGGGCCCGGCCACGCGCTCCTCTGCGTCGGGATGCTCGCCGCCGGCGTCGCGCTGCGCTGGATCGCGCCGCGGCAGATTCCGCCGGGAGTCTGGGGGGATTCCCTGTACGAGGCGGAAGCGGGCCTCCGGCATCCGGGAGCGACGCCGTGGTACGGCGGGGTGCCGTTCGCCATCGAGGGGGGCGGGACTGCGCTCGTCTCGTACCTGTACGTCCGGTTCTGCGAGCTCCTGTTCCGGATCTTCGGACGCGGGGACGCCGGGCTGCTGGCGCAGTCCGCGATCCCGGGGTGCCTGGCATTGCCCGCCGTGTACTGGCTGGGACGGGAGACCGGCGGCCGCCGGGTGGCGCTCACCGCGATGGCGCTCCTCGCTCTCGCGATGTCGCCCCTCGTTTTCTCGCGGTGGGCGTACACGGCCGCCCTCCTCCTGCCGCTCGTCCTCGCCGCCGCCGCCGCGACGCTGCGCGCTCGCCGCACCGGCCGGATCGGTTGGGCGATCGCCGCCGGAGCGCTGATCGGATTTTCCCTGCACACCTACGTGCCGGCGTGGGCGATCGCGGCCGGCTTCGCCATCTTCGCCCTCACGCAGATCCGCCGGCCCGGGAGGTGGAAGCTCCTCCTCGCCGCCGGGGTCGCGGCGATCGCGACTTTTCTGCCTTTCGCCGTCGCCTTCCTCCAGTTCCCGGATCGGCTCGGCGGCCGCGCCCGCGACGTCTCCTTCCTCGTCCCCAGCCGGAACGTCGCTCTCGCCGCGGGGAGCGGACCCGTCGCGATCCTTCTGCGCCTGCTCCACAACGTCGTCGAATACACCGGCGCTCTGATCTGGACGGGGGACCCGAACCCGCGCAACGGCATCCCCGGCCGGCCGGCGGCGACCGTGGTCATCGGAGTCGCGGCGCTCCTGGGTCTGGTGCTGTCCGCGCGTCGGGCGCGCGGCGGAGACCCGGGCCACCAGCTCCTGCTCGCGATCGCGGCCGCGGGCCTCGCCGCCGGGATCCTGTCGAACCCGGCGGATGCTCCCAACGCGCTGCGCATCCTGCCGGTCTTCGGTGTCGTCACCGTTCTCGCGGCCGGTGCGCTCGACCGGATCGTCTCCGCCGCCGCCCGAGCCGGGACGGTCCGACCCGCTTACCTGTGGGGACTCGGCCTGTCGGTCGTGTTTGTCCTCGAGACGGCGCCGTTTCTGACGCGGTGGCCGGACAACGGTCTCGTGGCCGCCTCCTTCAGCCCGATCGAGAGCGAAGCGGGCCGGATGGCGCGGGCGCTCGGCCCGGCCCCGGCGATCATCGCACCCGGCGTCTTCTGGAGGCCGATCGTCTTCGAGACGCTCGCCGCGGGGCCCGATCCGGAGCGTCCCGTTCCCCATGTCGCGATCCGCTCCGCCGACGACCTCGCGGCGGCGCCGCCGGGCGGGGCCTTCTGGTACGTCGCGCGGCGGGGAGAGCTCGACCGGTTACGGGACGCCGGATTCCGCTGCGCCCGGAGCGTGGCGCTGGGCCAGCGGTTCGACGACCCCGCGATCGCGCGGGTCGCGCCGGGCGCCGAACCTCGCTAGTCCGCCGGCTTCGCCGGAGGGGGAGGAGGAAATGCCGGCGGCGTGTGGGCCAGGACGAAGCTCTTCCCGGCGGCCTCCCGCGCGAAGTCGGGCAGGGTGTAGTGCACGTCGAGCTTCACGACCGGCTTGCCATCGAGGGCGATTCGTCCGGAGACACCGGTCGGCGAGATCCGCCCGTACTGCGCGGCAATCAGGGGATCCGGTGAATAGACCACGCCGAACGGAATCGAGCAGGGAATGGCGCCGGCGCAGCGTTGGAGGCGAACCCACTGGGCCGCCGCGGGAGACGCCGCGAACGACAAGAGAGCGGCGACCGACAGAACGACGACCCGAAGCCTGGTCATCTCGATCACCATAACCCGATTCGCGCCCGGAAAATCCCGGTCGAGTTCGCCGGTCGCGTGGCATGGACATTGCCCCGATTCGATGCGCGCGACCGTTCGCGCGGAAGGGGGAACCTTGGCGAGGACACGGAAATCCCGCGCCGTTCGCGGCGCGAAACGCAGAGTCCGCTATGCGGTCGTGGGACTCGGATACTTCGGCCAGGCCGCGGTTCTGCCGGCGTTCGCGCACGCGGCGCGGAACAGCGAGCTCGTCGCGCTCGTCTCGGACGATCCGGTCAAACGCCGCAAGCTCGGGCGGAAATACCGCGTCGACCGTCTCTACTCCTACGAGCAGTACGGCGAGTGCCTGGCGAGCGGGGAGATCGACGCGGTCTACGTCGCGCTCCCGAACCACCTCCACCGGGACTACACCGTGCCGGCCTGCGAGGCCGGAGTCCACGTCCTCTGCGAGAAGCCGATGGCCGTCACCGAAGACGAGTGCGAGGACATGATTCGCGCGGCGGAAGCGAAGAACGTCCGCCTCATGATCGGTTACCGGCTGCACTTCGAGGAAGCCAACCTGAAGGCGGTCGAGATCGTGAAATCCGGCCGGCTCGGAGAGCCCCGGGTTTTTTCGTCGGTCTTCACGATGCAGGTCGAGGATCCCGACAACATCCGCCTGAATCCGATCTCGCAGGGGGGCGGGACGCTCTACGACATCGGCATCTACTGCATCAACGCAGCGCGATACCTGTTCCGGAGCGAACCGACGGAGGTCCAGGCCATTTCCGCCAACAACGGCGACCGGCGATTCCGGGACATGGACGAGATGACGAGCGCAGTTCTGCGATTCCCGGGAGAACGGCTCGCGTCGTTCACGTGCTCGTTCGGCGCGGCCTCTCACGGCTCGTACCGGATCGTCGGAACGAAGGGGGACCTCGCCGTCACCGACGCGTACGAGTTCGCGGACCCCAAGAGGCTGGAGCTCACGGTTGGAGAGAAGAAGACCCGGCTGAGCTTTCCCCGGCGCGACCAGGTCGCGGCCGAGATCCTGCGGTTCTCGGAGTGCGTGAGATCCGGAAAGAACCCGGAGCCCTCGGGCCGGGAGGGCCTGGCCGACGTCCGGATCATCCGGGCGCTCTACCGCTCGGCGAAGGAAGGAAGGGCGATCGACCTGTCGGCGTTCGAGAAGCGCCGCCGGCCGACGCTCGAGCAGGAGGTCCGCCGGCCGCCGGTCCGGATGCCGGAGCTCGTTCGGGCGACCCCGCCGTCCGGAAACTAGGGTCCGTTCTCGGTCGTCAGTCCTCCGTTCTCCGCGGAGCACGGAGAACTTCCCGGGTGGGAACTACACCCAGTGGCAGGCCTTCGCGAAGCCGGCCAGGATGAGCAGCAGCGCGAAGCCGGCGATCGCCCACACCGCCGTCTTCTTGCGGGTGGGGAGAGGTTGACGCGTGTAGAAGCCGGTCTGCCAGCGCTCGATCTCCTTGCCGCACTTGGGACAGACGGCGTCGTTCGGTTGGACCGCGGCGTAGCAGTACGGGCACTCGTTCATCGGTTCGCGAACATGTTACGACAGGACGCCGCGGAAGCGGCGATGCGACGATAGATCGCGCTACACTTCCGAGGTGACCGACTCCGACGCCCGCCGCCCTCCCGAGAACGTCCCCGACGCTCCCGGGGTCTACCTCTTCAAGGACCGGAAGGGGAGGATCCTCTACGTCGGCAAGGCTCGCTCGCTCAAGAAGCGCGTGGCGTCCTACTTCACGAAAGGGCCGGACGCCACCAAGACCGAGGCGCTGCTCGGATCGTGGCAGGAGCTCGAGACGATCGTGACGAACACCGAGCTCGAGGCGCTCCTTCTCGAGAACTCGCTCATCAAGAAACACAAACCCCGCTACAACGTCTGCCTCCGCGACGACAAGACGTACCCGTACATCAAGATCACGACGGGGGAGGAGTGGCCGCGGGCGCTGGTCACCCGGCGCGTCCAGGAGGACGGCCACTCTTACTTCGGACCATTCTGGGGAGGCCTCGCTCGGCGGATCATGCGGATGATCACGCGCCACTTCCAGATCCGGACCTGCACGATCGAGATCGACGGGACGCTGCCGAGGCCGTGCCTCTACTACGACCTGCATGCGTGCCTGGGACCGTGCGTCGCCGGCCTGACCACGAAGGCGGCCTATGACGACGCCGTACGGGACGTCGTCCTCTTCCTCCAGGGTCGGAACCGGGAGCTCCTGGCGAGCCTCGAAACGAAGATGCGGGACGCCGCCCGCGAGGAGAACTTCGAGATGGCGGCGGCCTACCGCGATGCCCTTCGCACGGTCGAAGACGTTTCCGAGCACCAAGTCGTCCACTCGCTCAAGGGAGAGAGCGTGGACGTTTTCGGAATCTTCGAGTCGGGCGGCGACGTCGCGGTCGGCGTGCTGGTCGTTCGCGGCGGCGTGATCCAGGACCGGCGCGAGTTCTTCTTCGAGAAGTCCGAGGAGGTGGATCCCGCCGCGTTCCTGGACGCGTTCCTGCCGCAGTTCTACGACGCGAACCCGTTCCTGCCGGCGGAAGTGCACCTGCCGGTCGCGATCCCGGACCCCGAGCTCCTCCAGTCTTTTCTGGCGGCCCGCCGGAACGCGAAGGTGGCGGTCCGCGTGCCGCAGCGGGGTCCGGCGCGCGAGCGCGTCGAGCTCGCCCAGGACAACGCGCGGGAACGCCACAAGGTCCGTTTCCGGCGCCTGGGCGGCGAGGGCGCTCTGGGTGTCGAGAGGCTGGCGCGCGTGCTCGATCTCGCGGCGCCCCCGCATCGCATCGAGGCCTTCGACATCTCGCACCTGCAGGGCACCGACAGCATCGCGTCGCTGGTGGTGTTCGAGGACGGCAAGCCGAAGAAGGCGGACTACCGGCTCTTCGGCATCGCCTCGCAGCAGCTCCTCGCCCCGGACGACTTCAAGAGCATGGCCGAGGCGGTCGAGCGGCGTTACCGGAGGCTCCGCGACGAGGGGGTCGCGATGCCTGACCTCGTGCTCGTGGACGGAGGGCGGGGCCAGCTCCAGGCCGCGCTCACCGCGCTCGACCGGCTCGGGGTCGAGATGCCGGTTGTCGGTCTCGCCAAGCGCGAAGAGGAGATCTGGGTCCCGGGGCGCCCCGACCCGGTGCGTCTCTCCCGCAAGGACCCCGCGCTGCAGCTGATCCAGCGCGTGCGCGACGAGGCCCACCGTTTCGCAATCACGCGGCACCGGGGCAGAAGGGCGAAGCGCATGCGGGAGTCGAGCCTGCGCGACATCCCGGGGATCGGACCGACACGGGCGCGGACGCTCCTCACGCGATTCGGGTCGATTTCCGGAATCGCCGCCGCTCCACCGCAGGAGATCGAGGAGGCCGTCGGCGCCGCGACGGCCCGCGCCGTCCGCGAATACCTGGAGGCGGGACGCGGCCCCGACGAGGTCGGTACCGCAACCGGGCCCGGCGACGGAGGGCGCGCCCGCTCCGCATGAGGACGGCCTTCGAGCGCGAGGGCGCCATCCGCAGCGTCGATCTGCTCGCGGCTTTCGCGACGCTCTGGCGCCGCCGGTCGAGCGGTGTGCTGCGATTTTCGAGAGCCGGCGAGACCGTTCGTTTCGACGTCGCGGAGGGGGACGTCACGCGCGTGACGGCGTCCGACCCGGGCTTCGACACCATCCAGGTACTCGTGCGCGCCGGCAAGCTCGACGCCGCCGCGCTCGAAGGACGCCGCTTCCCTTCGGGAAAGGATCGGGCGCTCGCGGCCCGGGAGATGGGACTTCTGACGGACCGCGACTGGCGGTGGGGGGAACGGATCCGGGACGTGGAGATCCTCGCGTACCTGGTGGGGTGGCTCGACGGAACGTACGAGTTCGACCCGGCCGCCCGACCCGAGTCGACCGAGTCGCGGATCGGAATCCATCGCCTGATCCTGGAGCTCTTCCTGCGTTCCCGGGACCGCGCGTTCGTCCACCACGCGTTGCCCGCGGTCGACGTTCCCCTCCAGCGGTCCGCCGACTTCGACGAGAAGTTCGCCACGCTCGGGCTGACGCCGGACGCCCTGGCGGTCGCCGCAGCTATCGACGGCCGGGCGACGGCGGCCGAGATTTCGCGAAAGACGCCGCCCGATCCGTTCTCGGTCGACAAGCTGCTCGCCGCGCTGGCGACGCTCGGCCTCCTCCATCCCGAGTACGCGGCCGAGCCGGCGCCGGAGACGGCAACCCTCGCGGCCGAGGAAGCGGAGGAGGAAGAAGAGGAGGAACTCCCGCCTCCTCCTCCGCCGCCGCCACCCGCGGCTCCACCTCCCGTCGCTGCCGAAGCGCAGCCGGAGCCCGAGGACATCGACATCCGGATCGAGCCTCTCGACCTGCCGATCGCGGCCCCGGTCGAGCCGTCCGAGCCCGAGCCCGCGCTGGTCGCCTGGGACAGCTCGGCTCCCGAGCCGATGGATCAGCGCCTGGACGTCGCCGGCGGGGAGATCGAGCCGACTTCGCGGCGCTCCGTTCCCGGAGCCGTGTGGCTTCTGCTCCTCCTGGCGATCGCGGTCGGGGCGCTCCTCCTGTCGCGCGCAAGGGAGCGGGGCGAGCCGGCGGCCCAGCCTGCGGCCGCGACGGCGCCGGTCTTGACAGCGACGGTCCCGCTCGTCGAGCCGACCCTGTCGGCGCCGGGCGGAACCGGCTTCCCGGCGGCAGTGGTCCCGACCGAACCGGTGTCCCGTCCCTCCGCCGCACCCGCGCCGAATCTCGAGCCGCCCACTCCCGTGCCGCCGACCGAGGTTCCCTCGACTCCGGTCCCGACACCGCCGCCGACTCCCGTTCCGACCTCAATCCCGCCGACGCCGGTGCCCACGCGCATCCCGCCCACCCCCGCGCCCACCCACGTTCCGCCGACGGCGATTCCACCGACGCGGGTCCCGCCGACCCGGGTTCCTCCGACGGCCGTTCCGCCCACCCGGATCCCGCCGACCCGGATCCCGCCCTCGCCGATCCCGACGGCGCGCCCGGTCACGGCCGTCGCCGTCCCGCCGGCAGCCGGCGCTTCCGCGGGCGGCCGGACGCGAGAGGAGTGGCTGGCGCTCGCCCGGCGCGACCAGCGGCGGCTCGCGAGCCAGCCCCGCGCGCAGTACACGGTCCAGCTGGAGCTGGTGTGCGAGCTTGACTCGCTCGCCGAGGCGTGGAGATTCGACCGGGGCGGCGAGATGTGGCTCGCGGCCGCGGACCACCGTGGACGGACGTGCTTCCGGGTGTTCTGGGGGAGGTATCCGGACCTGGAGTCGGCCCGGCGCGGCCGGGAATCCGTCCCCCGGTTCTTCTTTACGGCAACGAATCACCCGACTCTCGTCTCGACGCGGGCCGCTCTGCTACCCTAGCGCGCAAAGTCGTGGAAAATCGGCAGCCCCCCGGCCCGGGCGCCCCCGAGCCGCCCCTGCGCGGGTCGCTCACTGATGCCCCGCTTCCCCAGATCCTCCACCGGATCTTCCTGGAACAACTGAAGGGCACTCTGACTCTGACGCGCTCCGGCGAGGTCCGGCGGCTCTTCTTCGACAAGGGGGAGCTGAAGACGGCGACCTCCTCGCGGGAGACCCAGAAGATCGGATCGTTCCTGAAGCGCCGGGGACGGATCAGCGACGAAGACCTGGCGTGGGCGCTCTCCGAAATCGCCCGCCAGCACGGCACGCGGTTCGGGAAGGCGCTCGTCGAAAGAGGCCTCCTTCCCAAGTCCGCGATCGATTCGGAGATGAAGCGGCTGGTCGAGGAGATCGTGCTATCCGCGTTCGAGTGGGAGTCCGGCGACTATCGATTCGAGCCCACGAACGCGGTGCTCGATCCGGACGTCGCGCTCTCCCTGTCGACCGCGGCCGTCATCGTCGAGGGAATCCGGCGCCTTCCGGACACGCCCGTCTTCCGGAGTTTTCTGAACGGCGGCACCGGCATCCTCCGCCTGGCTCGCGATCCAATGTCCCGTTACCAGTACCTGGCGCTGACCCCGCAGGAGGCGTACATCCTGTCGCGGGTCGACGGAGTGCTGGACGTCGACTCCCTCCTCGCGATCGCCGGAAAATCCCGCGAAGCCTCGGCAAAGACGGTCTACGCGCTTCTCTCGTGCGGGCTCCTCGAGTGGCGCACGGATGGAGCCCGGCGGACGCGCGAGTCCACCGGGAGCGTCGCGAAGCTGAACGTCGAGGTCGTGAGCGAGCCCCCGCAGCGCTCGACCGGGCACCTCGAGCTCGTCCGCAACACGTGGCGCCGGATCGACTGGCTCTCGCACTACGACCTCCTCGGAATCGCCCGGGCCGCGCCGGTGGAGGACGTCGAGCGCGCCTACCAGGAGAAGTGCCGGCTCTTCCATCCGGACCTCCGCCACCGTCCGGATCTCGCCGGAATGGAGAAGGAGCTCACGGCGGTGTTCGAGCGCCTGAAGGTCGCCCACCAGACACTCGTCGACGGGGAGGCGCGCGAGGCGTACGACAAGGAGCTCGACGGAGCGCCGGAGTTCTCGCCCGAGGACACCATGCGGGATCCCGAGGCCGGGCGCATTCTCGCCGCCCGGAATTTCGCCCGCGCGTCGGAGCTGATCGACGCCAAGGACTATTACCCCGCGATCGAGCTGCTTCGCGAGGCCGTCCGATTCGCGCCGGACCGCGCGGACTACCGGTTCAAGCTGGGCGAGGTGGAGCTCAAGAACGCCAAGTGGTTCGACCGCGGTCTCGAGAATCTGCAGGAGGCGATCCAGATGGCGCCGGCGCGCGGCGATTTCCTCCGCGAGACCGCGCGCGCCCTGGCGGCCAACGGCCGCTGGAAGGACGCCGAGATGTACGCCCGACGGGCAGCCGAGGTCGAGCCGGGCGTGGAGAGCAACCTGGTCGTTTCCGAGATCACCGCGAGTGCGCCGCGGGAGTCGGTCGGAGTGAAGACCGGCGGGCTGTCCGGCCTTTCGGGCCTCCTCTCGAAGATCCGCCGGAAGAAGTCTTGACCCCTTCCCTGCGGCGCAGGGGCGGACCTTGCTGACCGCGCTCCTGACCGGACTCGGCCTCGCGGCGGCCGCGGGGTTCAACGCGTGGGCGGTGCTCCTCCTCTTTCACGGCCTCTACCGTCTGCTGCCGCAGGAGTTTCCGGGCGTCGCCGCCGCTCTGCTGGGAGGTCAGACGGTCTTCGGCTTTGCGCTGGTCCTCTTCCTCGCGGAGTTCGTGATCACGAAGATTCCGCTGCTCGACCGGTTCTGGGAGCTCGCGCACACTCTTCTCCGGCCGATCGTCGGAGCTCTTCTCGCAGTCGCGTGCGTGCCAGAGACCTCGCTCCTGCCGCGCATCGGGATCGGCCTGGCCGGCGCGATCGCCACGCTCGCCGCGCACGTCACGAAGTCCACCACCCGCCTGGAATCGACGGCCGCGACGCGCGGCTGGACCCACGTCGCCCTCTCTCTGACGGAAGACATCGTCGCCGTCGTGCTCGCGACCCTCGTGTTCTTCGTGCCGTGGGTGACGGCGCTCCTGCTGGCGGCGCTTCTCGTCCTTCTCGTAACGCACTTTCCCCGCGTGAAGCGGGCGCTTGGCGTGCTGTTCTTCCGGCTCCAGCACCCCCGCCGCCGCCGGCCCGCCGGCGCCTGAGCCGCCCGCCCGTTGCCGTACTTCCTCGACGGAAACAACCTCATCGGACGGGAGAGAAGAGCACCCGGCTCACGCGAGGACCGGGATGCGCTCGTGAGGGAAATCTCGGATCGACTGCGCGCGACTCAGGCCCGGGTCGTTCTCTTCTTCGACGGATCCGGCGATCCGGTTTCCCTCGGCAGCCTCTCGGTGCGTTTTGCGGGAACAGGCACCGCCGACAACGCGATCCTGCGCGAGATCGAGCGGTCCGCGAGCCCGCAGGAAATCACGGTCGTGACCGAGGACCGCGACCTCGCGCGCCGCGGCCGGGACGCCGGCGCCCGAACGTCCGCGCCCGGGGATTTCTGGAAGCGGTTCGGAGCGGGAACGCGGACGTCACCGGCGCCGGGCAGCGAGCGCGTCGACGTCGACGACTGGATGCAATGGTTCTCGGACGAGCGGAACCGCGAGGAGTGACGGTGCTATGCTTCGAGCGTCCGAGTGGGCTGTGTGATCGCCCCGGGAGACCGGGGAGGAAAGTCCGAACTCCGAACGGGCGGCATGCCGGGTAACACCCGGTCGCGGCGACGCGAAGGAAAGTGCCACAGAAAACAAACCGCCCTCCCCGGGCTCACGCCCCGGGACGGCAAGGGTGAAACGGTGCGGTAAGAGCGCACCGCTCCGCCGGCAACGGTGGAGGCACGGTAAACCCCATGCGGAGCAAGGCCAAATAGGGAGACGGAGGGCGCCCGTCCCGATCCGCCAACCGGCGGACCGTCTCCGGGTCGGCTGCTCGAGCCCGGGGGAGACCCCGGGACGAGAGGAATGATCGCAGGCCCGGGTGACCGGGTCACAGAATTCGGCTTACCGGCCCACTCGGACTTTTTCGTCGCGGTCGCTGCGCTCGGGACCTGCTCACGCATCGGCGAGCGGCTCGCCAATCCCGGCTCGACCGCTCGCGTGGTCCCTCGCTTGCTCCCGCTCCCGCGGCGCGCGCCTCCTCCCTCGATTACCTCGGGAGACTTCGCGCGCCGCGAGTTGGTTCGATGCCTTCCTTTCTGAAGCCGCCTCGTCTCCGGCCCGGCTCCACCATCGGCGTCGCCGCGGTCTCGGGACCGGTCGACGAATCGCGGCTCGATCTCGGACTCGCCCGCCTGCGGGCGGCGGGGTACCGGACCGTCGAGGCATCCAACCTCCGCCGGCGCGACGGCTTCCTCGCGGGAACCGACGCGGAGCGCGCCGCGGGCTATCGCGAGCTCGTCGCCGACCCGGCGATCGAGGCGATCTTCTTCGCGCGCGGCGGATACGGCGCGTCCCGGGTTCTCCCGTATCTCGACCCGGCGGAAATCCGCGCGAACCCGAAGATCCACCTCGGAGGCTCCGACCTGACGGCGCTCTTCGCCTGGATCGCGACGCACGCGCCGCTCGTCACGTTCTACGGTCCGCTCGTCGGGATCCAGATGGCCGGAGGGGGATCGCTCGACTGGGAGGAGGTCCTCTCGGGCGGACCGCCGGCGCCGCACGCGGTCCCGCCGGACGACGTCGTTTGCCCCGGCCGCGGCGAGGGGCCCCTCGTCGGCGGCTGCCTGTCGCTGCTCGCCTCGCTGTGCGGGACGCCCGAGGCGGTCGGGGGAGTCGGACGCGTCCTTTTCTGGGAGGACATCGGGGAAGAGATCTACCGGCTGGATCGAATGTTGACCCAACTGGAACGCTCCGGTACATTCGATGGACTGGAGGCCATCTTGATCGGATCGGTCGCGCCGGGCCGGCGCGAGGGCGTGGAGTCTCCCGACGAGATTCGCGCCTGGCTGCGGCGCCGGTTCGAGCGGGCTCCCTTCCCGACGATCCAGGGATTCCCGGCCGGCCACCTCGACGCCACCCGCACTCTTCCCCTGGGATCGCGCGTGCGCGTCGATACGGACGCCGGCCGCGTCGAGTTCCCCGAGATCCCGGTCGAATGAGGCGGTCGTGAAAGCCGTCTTCCGGACCGGACCGGGCACGCCGAAGAGCCCGTTCGAGCGGTACCTCGTCACCCATCCGATGGGCGACATCATTTTTTCGGAAGGGGAGATCGGGACCGAGATGTACATCGTCCAGTCCGGGACGGTGGAGCTCTTGAAGGAGATCGGCGGGGAGACCCGCGTTCTCTCGACGCTCGAAAAGGGGGACTTTTTCGGCGAGATGAGCGTCCTCGAGGACCTGCCCCGCACCGCGTCGGCCCGCGCGAAGACGGACGTGGAGCTCGTCCGGATCAACGGCGCCACGTTCGACGCGATGCTGAAGAGCAACACGGAGATCGCGGTCCGGATGATGCGGAAGCTCTCGCGCCGCGTCCGCGAGGTGACCGAAATGCTCGAGCGCTCGATCGGCCACGCCGTGACCGAGATCGAGAAGCCGGCGGAGCACGAGCATCGCGCCACCCCGGAACCGAGCGGCTTCCGGCTCGTGGGCGCCGCGGGCGCTGCCGCGTTCTTCCTCCACCCGGAGGGGGACACGTTGATCGGCCGCGGCGATCCGGTCACGGGCATCAACCCGGACGTGGACCTCGCGGCGCTCGACCCGCAGCGGTCGACGTCCCGCCGGCACGCGAAGATCTATCCGATGGCGGGCAAGCTGTACCTGATGGAGGAGATCGGCGTGATGAACGGGACTTTCGTCAACGGCTCCCGGGTCACGACCGGAACGCCCGTGCCGGTTTCCGGCGGGGACGAGCTCCGCTTCGGCCTCGTCACCCTGACGCTCGAAACCGCGGGAGCCTAGGGCGGCGCCGGCCGACGTCTCCGCGGGCCCGGCGGTCCCGAACGAGCGGGAGCGACGTGCGGCCGGCGAGCTGACGCTCCGGGATCCCGTCTCCCGCATCCCGGGCCTCGGCGCGGCCCTGGCCGCCCGCCTCGTCGCCGCCGGCTTCGCGAC
>Ga0105249_10002150_pt1 | contig 17073 bp, 11 predicted proteins | sample KBSS44metaG_FD_81522 | JGI IMG/M metagenome (GOLD analysis project Ga0105249, IMG submission 81522) | Switchgrass rhizosphere microbial communities from Kellogg Biological Station, Michigan, USA - KBS S4-4 metaG | ecosystem: Host-associated > Plants > Roots > Rhizosphere > Soil | place...
CGCCCGGACCCACGGCCTTCTGCGTCGCGCGCCACGCGGCCACGCCGCCGACGATCCACAACAGGCGCTGGCCCGTCAGCCACAGCGCGAGGCCGATCGCTCCCACCACGATCCAGCGCTCCGTCCGCGACAGCGCGTGAAAGCCGCGCGAGCCGTCGAGCTGCCAGATCGGGATGAGGTTGAACAGGTTGAGGAGTCCCGTCAGCTGCGCGATCGCCAGCCAGATCTGGGCGTGCGTGACCGCGTAGGCGCCTAACGCAGCAAGCGCTGCGCCCAGCCCCCAGACGGGACCGGCCAGTCCGATCTTCGCATCCGTGATCGGATCGTCCACGTGCTGCTTGAGCATCACGAGCGCGCCGACGCCCGGGATGAACAGTGGCGCGCCGGCGGCGATGCCCAGTCGGCGCAGCATGGCGACGTGGCCCATCTCGTGGATGTAGATCGACACCACGATCCCGGCGGCGAGCGGCCACCCGTAGAGCGACCAGTACACGCCGAAGAACGCGAACATCGAGAAGAACGTGCTCGCCTTCGTCAGCCCGAGCAGCAGGAACTTGAGCTTTCCGATGAGCAGCAGCCCGATCGTGACGATGGCGGCGCCGCCACGCTTCCACCACGAGTCTCCCTCCGCCTTCGGCTTCGACTCGGCGGGCGCGGCGGCATCGATGCGCTTCGTGAGATCGGTGACGCGCGCGCGGATCGTCGCGTACTGCTGCGACTCGGGCGGCAGAAAGCGCAGCGCCTGCTCCCACTGTTCCCGCGCCCCGGCGAGATCACCCGCGGTGAGCGCGCCGTTCGCAGCGGCCGCGAGCTGCTTCAGCTTCTCGGTGTGGACGAGCGTGCCACACGCGGGACAGGCAAGCGCGTGCGGCGCCAGCTCCGTGGCGCAGCGCACGCACTGACTGCGGTCACCGAGGAACGTCGCGGGATGCGACACGCGCTACTCGCTCGCCGGCGCCGGGGTGACGGCACCGACCTTGTACGGCCCCGAAATCTCGAGCCTGGGGCTAGCGGTCATCGACCAGGCCTGCCTGAGCCCGATGAGGATGATGATCGCGCTCAGGATACCCCCGGGCATCGACTGCGCGACGTACATGACTGGGAGCGCGAACGCGAGTGCTACCAGCAGTCCGAAGACCTTGAGCGCTGAGCCGCCGCCACTGTCCTCATCGCGAAGCTCACCGCTCATGGCGTTCGAGGTATCGAGCGCCGCTGGCGTCGACGCCGCGGAGTCCGCCATTACGGAATCCATCGCGGCCGCAACCTTGTCGTTGCCCGATGCGCCCTTGAACGCGAGAGGCGTATAGGCGAGCCCCACGGCCCAGTAGGTGAGCACCACCGCGAGCACCTGGAAGCGACGCCCGCCGCGACCGCCGGCACCTTTGCGGACCATGTAGCCCACCATGTAGCCGATCAGGATCGCCACGAGCCCGATCTCGAAGTTCGTGATGGCGATGACGGCATAATAGATGGCCGCGCCCGCGACCGCGGCGGCAAGGCCGAAGAGCCCGGCGCGCAGGAGCGGTCCGGTCGTTCGCGGAGTCGCGGCGGCCGACAGGACCATCTGGCGGCAATTGTCGCAGACAGTCTTTCCGTTGATGTGGTAGTACTGCGAGCCGACCGGCTTCCCGCATGCCTCACAGATGACCGCGGGCGTGTCGGTGCCCGCCTCGTTCTGGGCGCCACTCGTCTCGACCCGGTCGAACTGCAGCTCGTCGCGCCCGGTCTGGGCGTCGCTGGATGACATGAGACCCCGCTGGATGATGGTGCAGCGACCTCGTGGAGGCGTCGTCGCCTCCGTGTTGTACTCCTGTACGACTCTCGACTATGGACGATCCAACCCTTCGCCGGGGCGCGCTCTTTCCGCGGTCGCGTGCGAAAACTAAGATGTTCGCTCACGATTCGTCCCGACCATACGGCGCATCCACGATACGCCGCCGCCTTCGCCTCGACCTCCCGGAGCTCCTGTGGTCCCTGCCCGACTCGGCCTCCTTCTCCTGTGCGCGGCGAGCGCACGAACGGTGGCGCTCGCTCAACCGACCGGGCGCGGTACCGCGACGCCGGCATCGGTGCAGGCCGCCTCCGACTCCTCGGCGTTTCGTGCGCTGCAGTGGCGGCTCATCGGCCCGTTTCGCGGTGGGCGGGCGAACGCCATCGCCGGCGTGACGAGCCAGCCGTTCGTGTATTACGTGGGCTACACCGGCGGCGGTGTCTGGAAGACGGAAAACGCCGGTGCTTCGTGGCGGAACATCTCGGACACGTTCTTCCGCACAGGCTCCATCGGCGCAATCGCGGTCGCGGAGTCGGATCCTAACGTGGTGTACGTCGGCACCGGCGAGCACGCGGTGCGCGGGCAATCGTCCTCGTACGGTGACGGCGTGTACCGCAGCACCGACGCCGGAAAGACGTGGACGCGCGTCGGGCTCGAGGCGACGAAGCAGATCTCCGCCGTCCGCGTGCACCCGTCCAATCCCGATCTCGTGTACGTCGCGGCGCAGGGCGATCGATGGAAAGGCACGCCGGACCGCGGGATCTACCGCTCGAGCGATGGCGGCAAGACGTGGGCACAGATGCTCAAGGGCGTGAACGCCACGAGCGGCGCGAGCGAGCTGTCGATGGACCCGACGAACCCGCGCATCCTCTACGCGGCATTCTGGGATCATCAGCGACTGCCGTGGCAGGTACGGAGCGGCGGCCCGGGCAGCGGGATCTGGAAGAGCACGGATGGCGGCGACACGTGGACGCGCCTGAGTGAAGGCCTGCCGAAGCTCATGGGGAAGATTGGCGTCGCGGTGTCACCGGCGAACCCGGAGCGCGTCTTCGCGATCGTCGAGGCCGATCCGCGCGGCGGATTCTACCGCTCCGACGACGCCGGCAAGACGTGGCGGCTGTTGAGCGAGAACCGCGACATCCAGTCGCGGCCGTGGTACTACATGAACGTTACCGCCGACCCGCAGAACGCCGACGTTGTGTACGTCATGAATGCGCCGATCATGAAGTCCATCGACGGCGGCCGCACGTTCACGACGTTCCAGGCCACGCACAGCGACAATCACGGCTACTGGATCAACCCGAAGGACTCGCGCGTGATGGCGAACGCGAACGACGGCGGCGCGTCCATCACGGTTGACGGCGGGCGCAGCTGGAGCTCGCAGGACAACCAGCCGACCGCGCAGTTCTACCACGTCATCGTCGATGACGTCTACCCCTACCGCCTCTACAGTGGTCAGCAGGACAACAGCTCCGTCATCATCAAGAGCCGGAGCGATGGGCCGAACATCGGTGAGCGCGACTGGCAGGACGGCCCCGGGTGCGAGAGCGCGAACATCGGCGTGGACCGCCGGAACCCGCGCTACACGTACGGCGGCTGCTATCAGGGGATCTTCGAGGAGCTGGACGCGGAAACCGGCCTAACGCGACAGATCATGGCGTGGCCGGCGCTCGCGCTCACGGAGCCCACGAACGAGATCAGGTATCGCTTCAACTGGACGGCGCCGGCGGTCGTGTCGCAGCACGACGCGCGCGTCATCTATCATGGCGGCAACGTCCTGTTCCGAACGAATGACCGCGGCAAGACGTGGGCGCCGATCTCTCCGGACCTGTCACGCAACGACAAGGCGACGCAGGGCTGGGGCGGCACGCCGATCTCGAACGAGGGGGCGGGCGGCGAGGTGTACGGTACCATCGTCTCGATCGCCGAGTCGCCGCATGACGCCGCTACCATATATGTGGGCACGGACGACGGTCTCGTGCAGATCACGCGCGACGGCGGCAAGTCCTGGACGAACGTGACGCCGGCCGGCCTGCCGGTCGGGCTCGCGAATGAAGTGGAGGTTTCACCACACGACGCGGGCACGGCGTATCTCGCGTTCCGGATGGATCGCCGCGGCGATTATGCGCCTTACGCGTTCAAATCAACAGATTTCGGGAAGACGTGGACGCGCATCGTGAATGGCCTTCGCGCCAACGAGCCCGTGCGCGTCGTCCGCGAGGATCCGGAGCGTCGTGGCTTGTTGTACGCAGGGACGGAGACGGGCGTGTACGTGTCGTTCGATGGCGGCGCGAACTGGCAGACGCTCTCGCGAAATCTCCCGGTCGTTCCCGTCACCGATCTCGAAGTGCGGCACGGCGATCTCTACGCCGCGACGGAAGGCCGCGCGTTCTGGGCGCTCGATGATCTGAGCGCGCTTCGCCAGCTCACGCCACAGGTGACAGCGTCGCCGGTTCACCTGTTCACGCCGCGTCCGGCGCTGCTGGCTGGTGGCCCCTCCCCTGCAACGACGAGCGCGGGGCGAAACCCGCCGTTAGGCGCGAACGTGTACTACAGGTTCGCAACGGCACCCGATTCGGCACCTGGCGTGAAGCTCGAGTTCCTCGACGCCGCCGGGAAGGTGTTACAAACGTACACGAGCACGTCGGGCGTGGCCCCCGGCACCCCTCCCACTCCGTTCGGACCGCCGCCTCGGCCGCGCGTGGACGCGAAGGCCGGGCTCAACGCGTTTCAGTGGGATCTCCGCGCCGAGCCGCCGACGACGCTGCCGGGTGGCATCGCGATGTTCGGTGGGCCGACGACCGGGTATCGCGTGTCACCGGGGCGCTACCAGGTTCGACTCACCGCCGGGACGACGGTTGCCGCGCAGCCCCTCGAGGTTCGTGCCGATCCTCGGCTTACGGTGTCGGCGGCGGAAGTTGCGGCACGTGACTCGATGGCTCGCGCGATCAATGCTCGCGTCAACGAGATCCACGATGCGTTGATCCGCGTGCGCGATGTGAAGGAGCAGGTCACGCAGTTCGTGGATCGCGCGAAAGATGCACCTAACGCTTCGGCGATCGCGGACAAGGGGAAGGTCATCGGCCAAAAGGTCGATACGATTGGCCCAAAGCTCTCGACGAAGGCGGCGAACGGACAGGACATCATCAACTTCCGCAACGGCATCAACGCACAGTACGTCTTCCTGCTCGGCAACGTGGAAGGGAACGATGTGCTGACGCAGCCGGTGCGGGAGCGGTTCATCGAGCTGGAGCGGCTGTGGAATGCGCTCCGTACGGAAGTGGATGTGCTCGAGTCGCAGGACGTGCCGGCGTTCAACAAGCTGCTGCAGGAGGGCAACGTGCAGGGTGTGATCGTGCCGAAGCCGAAACCGAAGACCGTGATGTGATGTCCGCATTTGTCATCCCGAGGAGCGATAGCGACGAGGGATGACAAATGCTATCGCGGCGACTCGGCCCCGGGCGCTGGGAGGTACCGGACGAACCAGTCGCGGGCGAGCCGCGCCACCTGATCGAGCGCGCCCGGCTCCTCGAACAGGTGCGTAGCGCGAGGCACGATCTCGAGCCGCACCGGCGCGGTCATGAGGGCCATGGCGCGCCGATTGAGGTCGACGACGACGCCATCGGAGCCGCCGACGATCAACAGCGTCGGCGTTCTGACGTTAGGCAGCGAGGCGCCGGCCAGATCCGGCCGACCTCCGCGCGACACCACGGCGGCCACGTGATCCGCCCTGCCAGCCGCCGCGACGAGCGCAGCAGCCGCACCGGTGCTCGCACCAAACAGTCCCACGGGCAATGCGCGTGTCGTCTCCTCGCCGGCCAGCCACCAGGTGGCGCCGACCAGCCGGTCTGCGAGCAGATCGATGTCGAACCGCAGCTCCCGCGTGCGGAGGTCGATGGCTTCCTCAGTCTGCGTGAGCAGATCGATCAGCAAGGTGCCGAGACCGCACGCGTGCAGCGCTTCGGCGACAGAGAGATTCCGCCGACTGTGCCGGCTGCTGCCGCTGCCATGCGCGAAGAGCACCACGCCGCGCGATTGCTCGGGGATCACGAGCGAGCCCTCCAGTGTCACCCCTCCCGTCTCGATTGCGACGATGCGCTCCTCGGTCGATGTCTTCACGCCGATTCCTTGCCTCCCTGATCGGATTGCGCCGCGACAACCAGAATCGGCAGCTGCGTTTTGTGCAGCAGCGCGTCGGTGACACTCCCGAGCACAGCACGTTCGACACCGCCTTTGCCCCGTGTCGCCAACGCGATGAGACTGACCGGGTGCGACGCACAATACTCCAGGACGCCCTCCGCCAGATCGGCATGGCGCACGATTGCAGTCGTGAGCGGCACGTGTGCCGTCCGAAGCTGCTCCGCTCGACTCGCCAGGTATGTCTCGGACGTCTGTTCCTCGGCGACCGTGGCCCGCTGATCGGCGAGCGCCCGCGGTGCGGTGCCCGTCGGCAGCAGCTCCGGCACGACGACATGGAGGAGCGTGCACGCGGCACCCGTCAGCCGACACACTTCGATCGCGTGATCGACGATCGCCTCGCTCGCCGCCGTGCCGTCGAGCAGGATGAGCACCTCCGATACGGCAGCTGGCTCGTGCTCCTCCGGCGGATGGCGATGAGGCCTGACCAGCAGCACGGGACGCCCGCCGTGCCTAACGACCGCGTCGGAGACGCTCCCGAGCAGCGCACGAGCGAAGCCGGTGCGGCCATGCGTCGTCATCACGATCAGGTCGACGCCCTTCTCGTCCGCGTGACGGACGAGTGCGTCGGGGATGGCACCGTCGTCGACCGCGGCGCTGAAGGGAACGCCCGTACCGATCTGCAGCCGGTTCGCGAGATCGCTCAAGGATTGCTCGGCGGTCTCGCGCTGAGCCTCCATGACTTCCGCCGTAGCGAGCGTTTCGTCGACCACACCCATGCCATATATCGGCGGGAGCACGTGAACGAGGTCGACGCGAGCGCCCGCTGGTTCCGCGACCGCGAGCGCCCACGGGATCGCATGACGCCCAAACTCCGAGCCGTCGAGTGGCACCATCAGGGCGCGGTACATGTGCTCGCCTCCAGACTCGCCGCACACGTCAAACGCTGCAGATGTTCTGCCGCTTGTAGCTCACTTCGTCGAACAGGCACCCGAGCTTGCTATCGGACCTGCCCGAAGGTGCCGCGGTACGGTTATCCCACGCCCCGAAGCACCAATAACGGATCGGCCCGCGTGGCGCGGTAGGCGGGGACCAGGCTGGCCACGCCCGCGACGATCACCAGCAACACCGCCACGGCGGCAAACGTCGGCCGATCCGTCGCGCCGACCTCGAACAGGAGCGCCGCCAGCACGCGTGTGAGCCCCCACGCGCCCGCGAGCCCGACCCCGACGCCGATCATCGTCAGTCGCAGCGCCCGGCCCACGACCGACATCAGCAGCACGCGCGCCGGCGCACCGAGCGCGAGCCGGATGCCCAGTTCGTGCATGCGCTGGCGCACGAGATACGACATCACGCCGTAGATCCCCACCGCCGCCAACAGGAGCGCCGTCGCGGCGAACACGGCAAACAACCCGAGCGCGAACCGGCGCGTCGACGTTACCAGGCCCAGCAGATCATCCATCGCCCGCATCGTCGGCGTCGGGATGCGCGGATCGACGGCAGCGATCGCCTCACGCACGCCGGTCGCCATGGCGCCCGTGTTCGCCCCGCGCACGACGATCATCATCCCCTGTTGCGGTCGCGCGAGCGCCGAGAAGTACATCATCGGCCGAACCTCCGGCGTCTCGAGGCTCTGATAGCGCGCATCAGCCACGACCCCGACGACGGTGAATACCGGCCCCTTCACGGGGTCGCCGATGCGGATCTGACGGCCGATGGCATTTTCCGCCGGCCACGTGCGACCCGCCGTCGTCTCGCTCACGAGCACCACGCTCGGCGCGCGGTCTGTGTCCTGCTCGGTGAAATCACGGCCACTGAGCAGCCGGATCCCCATCGTTCGCAGGTAGCCCGGCGTCACCACCCGGTAGTCCGCGTCAGGCGGACGCTCCCCGGGAGGCGTTGGGCGATCTGGTACCGTGTATACGAGCCCCGGATTCACACCCGCGAATGGGGCACTGTTCACCGCCGCGACCGAAGCGACACCGGGAAGCCGCCTAACGTGGTCGATGACGGTCCCGTAGAAGCGCGAAACGCTGGCCGAGTCGGGATATGCCGCCTCGGACAGTCGGAGTGGCGCGACGAGGACGCCGCGCGCATCGAATCCGAGCTCGACCGCCTGCAGGCGAACGAAGCTCCGCATGAGCAGTCCCGCGCCCACGAGCAGCACGAGCGACAATGAGACTTCGGCCACCACCAGTGCGGAGCGCACTCCCTGTCCGGCTGCACCCGTGCTCGTCCGCCCACCTTCCTTGAGCGCCTCGCCCGCATCGGATCGCGACGCTCGCAGCGCCGGCAGCAGGCCAAACAGCACGCCGCTGCCTAACGCCACCAGCGCGGTAAATGCGAGGGCGGGCGCATCGATGCGGACCTCATCGAGCCTCGGCACCGTCGTTTCACCGAGCTTCCGCAGCAGCTTGATTCCGCCGACCGCGAGCAGTAGCCCGCCACCCGCGGCGATGCCGGCGAGCGCCAGGCTCTCGGTGAGCAGCTGCCGAGTGATGCGGCCGCGCGTCGCGCCCAGCGCCGCACGAAGCGCGATCTCACGCTGCCGCGCCGCCGCCCGCGCCAGCTGCAGGTTCGCGGTGTTCGCGCAGGCAATGAGCAGGACGAAAGCGACGACGCCAACCAGCACCAGAAGGGCGCGCCGGAATTGCCGCCCTACGACCATTTCCGGCACGCCCATCATGTTGATCGTCCACGGTGCGTTCGTCGCCGGGAAGTCCCGAGCGAGGCGGGCCGAGATGGCATCGGCTTCAGGGCGCGCCTGGGCGAGCGTCCTTCCTGGCGCGAGCCGCGCGAGCACACGCAGGTAGCGGTTGCTGTGATCGTCGCTCGCGCCGGCGAGCGACAGCGGGGTCCAGATCTGGGCCGGCGTGCCGGGAATCCAGAAGCGCCGTGGCATGATGCCTACGACGGTCACCGGCTTGCCGTCGAGCGTGAGTTGGCGGCCCACGAGGCCCGCGTCCTCGCCGAAGCGCGCACTCCACAGGTCGTAACTCACGACGACGGCGGGCGGTGCGCCCGGCTGTGCGTCGTCCGCCATCAACGTTCGGCCTCGAAACGCGCCCGTGCCTAACAGCGGGAAGATCTCCGGCATCACTGCCGCTGTCTCCACCGCTTCCGGAGCGCTCTCCGCCCCCGGCCTGACCAGTGTCGCGTCACGCTGCCGGTCGAACGCCGCCATCCCTGAGAATGCGGGCACCGCTCGTTGCCAATCCTTGAAGTCGGCGGGTGAGACGGAGAAGAACTCGAGGTTCCGGCTCGCGTTCATCGACCAGAGCCTCACGAGCGCGTCGGCGTCCCGAAACGGCAAAGGCCGGAGCAGGACGCCGTACGCGACGCTGAACACCGCGGTGTTCGCGCCGATGCCGATGGCCATCGTCAGCGCGGCAATGAGCGTGAATCCCCGGTTCGCCGCGAACGTGCGAAGCGCGAAGCGAAGATCCTGTCTGAGCGCGTCGCGCTGATCGGCACGGCGCTTGATCCGCACGCGCTCCTGCGACAGGGTCTCGCACTCCTCGCGCACATCGGTGAGATCGCCGAACCGCTTCATGGTGGCCTCCCGTGCCTCGCTCTCGCTCATGCCAGTTCGCCGGAGCTCGTCCACGCGCATCTGGATGTGGAACGCGAGCTCCTCGTCAACATCGCGCGCGGGGTCGGCTCCCCAGAATCGGCGGTAGCGGCGCCACAGCGACTCCGACGGCATGGGGCGAAGAGGTCGATTGACTCGTTAGGGTCGCGACTCGATGGCGGCGTCGCGTCAGGCCGGCTGTCGGGTCGCCGTGATGACCTTCGTGATCGCCGCGGCGTACTGCATCCAGCTCTCGCTCTCGGCGCGAAGGGTCCGCCGGCCTTCGGTGGTGAGCGTGTAAAACTTCGCCTGACGATTGTTTTCGGAGGTTCCCCAGCGCGATTCGATCAGCCCCTTGTTCTCGAGCCGGTGCAGGGCCGGATAGAGCGACCCTTCCTCGACACGGAGCGCGTCATCCGTGGTGTCCTGGATCCACTGCGCGATCGCGTAGCCGTGCATCGCCCGCCACGACACGGTCTTGAGAATCAGCAGCTCGATGGCGCCGCGCTTGAATGGCAGCTCGGTGGGCACGAAGCTCCTTCCCCTTGATTTGACAAGGGTAGGATAGGATTTGTCACCTAGATTTGCAAGGGGTTCGCCGAGGGATGGCCTTTCCTGGAAGCTGCCTCATCCTGCGCTCGCCGACGCACCAATGAGGACGGCCAGCATGACGAGGAACGCGCCGACCAGCACACGGGCTTCGCGCTGTGGCCACCCCACGAGCTCGAGCCTCGGCGCGATGCGCCCGATCGCGAGTGCCGTCGCGCACGTAACGACGAACCCCGCCGGGTTCCACCACAGCCACGATACCCCGGGAGCGAAGCGCGCCAGCATCAGGTTCGCCACCAGCCCCGCGACGAGCCCCGTGAGCACGGCGTTGCCACGCAGCGCCGGCGCGAGGATGCCGAGCGTGAACACGGCGAGCACCGGTCCGTAGAACGCCGATCCGACCTGGTTGATCAATTCCAGGACGCCGCTGCCCGTCCGCGCAAACACCAACCCCGACACGACCGCGAACAGGCCCCAGAGGAGCGACACGCCTCGCGAGAGCCACACCGACTGTCGCTCCGGCGGAATGCCGGCGACATCCTCGAGTGTCACCGCCGCGAGCGAGTTGAGCGCCGAGTCGATCGAGGACATCGCCGCGGCGAGGATGGCGGCCAGCAGGAGCCCGCGCAGCCCCGTCGGCAGATACGCCATCATGAACGTCGGCACGAGACTGTCCGGCGGCCGCGACGCCATCTGCGCGGCGAACGTCGCGTCCACGCGAAGCAGGCCGGCGAGAAGCAGTCCGAACACGCAGTACGTGAGCACGAGCGGAAACCGCAGCAGCCCGTTCCACACGAGCGCACGCCTCGCGTCGTTGTCCGACCGCGCGGCGAGGAGCCGCTGCGCCTGACTCTGATCGCAGCCGTAGTACGAGAGATAGAGGAACAGGCCGCCGAAGAGCATTGGCCATAACGCGAATGTCGTTCCGTCCTGCAGCCCGGTCGCATTCAACACGAACGGCTCCGCGCGATCCAGGGGAATGGCATCGACGACGGCGCGTCCCCCATGCACGAGCAGGTAGACCGCAGCGACGAGCGTCCCGCCCCAGAGCAGCACGAACTGCACGACATCGCTCCAGATGTCCGCGGCGAGACCACCGAGGCTCGTATAGGCGACCGAGAAAATCCCTATGGCGAGGATGGACCAGAGGATCGGCCAGCCAATCGCCGTGGTGACGACGAGCGCCGAGGCGTAGAGAATAACCCCGAGCGATAGGCCGCGCGACACGAGGAAGCTGCCGGCCAGCGCCTGACGAGTGGGACGGCCGAAGCGCTGTTCGACGAAGGCGTAGATCGAGGAGCCGGGCACCGAGCGCAGTGCCGGAAGAAAGAGCACGATGAGCACGATCATCGCGAGCGGAACGGCCAGCTCGTACTGCAGCCAGCGCAGCCCGCCGCCCTCGCGCAGGGCGACGAACGCCGGCGCGCCGACGAGACTCACCGCGCTCGCCTGGTTCGCGAGGATCGAGATCGCGAGGGGCATCCCTCGCATGCTGCGCCCGGCGAGGAAGTAGTCCTCGCCCGTGTGCTGCCGGCGCGCGAACGCGTACGACATGCCGACGACGCCCACGAGATACGCGACGACGACGGCAATGTCGATGATCGAGAGCGATGTGGGCATGAGCCGTTGGGGGGTGGACGACACCGCGACCGCTTGCCATGGTAGCACGGTCCGTGCGCGGTGCAGCACACTGCGCGCCGCGACTGCGTCGCGACGGGAGCTCTCGCAAGATCAGGACATGCCATGGCCCGATTGTCACGCCGCCGCTATCTGCCCAAGCCCGACTACAGGCGCCCGGTCCTCGACGTCTCGCCCGAACAGCGCGAGCGCATCATCGAGAAGCTCACGGTGCTGTACGGAGAGCTCGACGCGCGGGCGTACTACTGGGAAGTCGAGCGGCTCATGCAGGTGCACTACGCGCACAAGCCGCCCGAGATGCTGCGCGCCGAGGCGGAGTTCGACCCGCGCGATCGGTTCACCGAGGAGGACGTCGTCGCCATCACGTACGGCGACCTGATCGACAGCCCGAACATACATCCGCTGAAGGCCCTCTCGATCATCTTCGAGAACCTGTTCCGCGGGGTGTTCAGCACCGTTCACATTCTTCCCTTCTTTCCCTACTCGTCCGATCGCGGCTTCAGCGTCATCGACTACGAACAAGTCGATCCGAGGCTCGGGCGCTGGGAGGACATCGAGCGGCTCGGCGACGAGTACCGGCTCATGTTCGACGGGGTGATCAACCACGTCTCATCCAAGAGCGAGTGGTTCCGTGAGTTCCTCAACCGGAACCCGAACTACGAGGACTTCTTCGTCAGCTTCGACTCGGCGCAGGCCATCAGCGACGAGCACCTGCGGCTCATCCTCCGACCGCGCACGAGCAGCCTGCTGACGGAGTATCAGACGCTTCGCGGCCCGCGCTGGGTATGGACGACCTTCAGCCCGGATCAGATCGATCTCAACTTCCGCAGCGAGAACGTGCTGTTCCGCGTGCTGGACGTGCTGCTGTACTATCTCCGCCGGAGCGCGGACATCATCCGCCTCGACGCCGCCACGTATCTCTGGCGCGAGCTCGGGACGTCGAGCGCGCATCTCCCGCAGACGCACGCACTCGTGCAGCTCTTCCGCGCCGTGCTCGACGTCGTCGCGCCGCGTGCATCGCTCATCACCGAGACGAACGTCCCCCACGACGACAACATCAGCTACTTCGGCGACGGCACGAACGAAGCGCACATGGTCTACAACTTCGCGCTCCCGCCACTCGTGCTGTGGACCTTTCATTCCGGCGACTGGACTCGGCTCGCCGACTGGGCGTCGACCATCGTGCCGCCGTCGGAGACCACGACGTTCCTCAACTTCCTGGACTCGCACGATGGGATCGGGATGCTGCCGGTCGCCGATCTCCTCACGGCGCCGGAGCGGCAGCAGCTCGTCAGGCGGACCACGAATCACGGCGGGCTCGTTTCGTATCGCACCGCGGGCGACGGTACGCAGACGCCATACGAGTTGAACATCCCGTGGTACAACGCGCTCAACGACGTCGACTCCGACGAGCCCGACGACCTCCAGATCGCGCGCTTCCTCGCGTCGCGCGCGATCGCGCTGGCGCTGCTCGGCGTCCCGGCCATCTACCTGCCGAGCATCGTCGGGACCTACGTGACCTCCGATTACCGGGTCAACGAGCGCGACCCGCGGAGCATCAACCGCAACACGATTCGCGTGCAGGAGCTGCTCGACCAGTTGAGCGTTCCCGAGTCGCACGCGTCGCGCATCCTCGAGCGCTTCGTCCATCTCATCCAGACGCGCACTCACTACCGTGCCTTCCACCCGGCCGCCGAACAGCGTGTGATCATGATGGACCCGGCGGTGTTTTCGGTACTGCGAACGGCGCGCGAGCTTGGGGACGTTGTATTGGCGTTGACCAATGTCACACCGGCGGCGCAGGAGTTGCTGGTCCCGCTCACCGAACTCGGCACGACGGCATCGGTCTGGCGCGATGCCCTCACCGATCGCTGTATTCGCGCTGACCACGATACGTTGCGCGTCCCCCTCGACGCGTACGAGATCATCTGGCTGGAACCATTTCGCGGTTGACATGAGCGATTTCTTCCAGACAGGCGTCGTCACCACACTGCACCGCCTGAACCGCGACCGCGACAGCGACGACCTCATCGAAGCCGAGCTGGTCGCGATCTCCGACCACAATCGCATCGGGCTCGTGCTGCCGGCGCTGTACACCGAGTTTCAGCATCGGGCGATGTACGGGATCGTCGACGAGCTGCAGACCGTTCGATACCTGCGACGCATCGTCGTGGCCATCGGTGGAGCGACGCGCGAGCAGTATCAACACGCCGCGTCCTTCTTCCGCCGCATGCCGACGCCCGTCACGGCGCTGTGGATGGAACACCCGCGCATCGAAGAGCTGTTCCGCATGCTCGAGGAGCAGGGCATCGGCGCAGGTGGTCCGGGCAAGGGACGCACCTGTTGGTTCTGCTATGGCTATCTCCTCGCGCGCGAGGACGTCGACATCATCGCGCTCCACGACTGCGACATCCGGAACTACGACAAGAGTCTGCTCACGCGACTCTGCTATCCGGTCGCGAACCCGAACCTCGGCTTCGAGTTCTGCAAGGGATTCTACGCGCGCGTGTCCAACAAGCTGCACGGGCGCGTCATGCGCCTGTTCTTCACGCCGCTCGTGCGGGCGCTCCTCACGCTGCAGCCCACCACGCCGTTTCTCCGCTATCTCGACAGCTTCCGCTACGCGCTGTCCGGCGAGTTCGCCATGCGGGCGGATCTCGCGCGCGTCAACCTCATCCCGAGCGACTGGGGACTCGAGGTCGGCGTGCTCGCCGAGGTCTTCCGCAACTGCTCCATCTCGCGGATCTGCCAGGTGGACATCGCGGACAACTACGAGCACAAGCACCAGGTGCTCTCCGAGGGAGATGCCAGTGGTGGTCTGCGTCGCATGACGCTCGAGATCGCGAAGAATGTCTTCCGCACGCTCGCCGCGCAGGGCTGCGTGTTAGGCGACGCCGAGCTCCGCACGCTGCTCGTACACTATCAGCAGCTCGCACAGGACACGATCAACAAGTACTACGCGGACGCGATGCTGAATGGCCTGCAGTTCGACCGTCACTCCGAGGCGACCGCCGTTACCGCGTTCTCGGAGAGCCTGCGGGAAGCGGCGGCCGCCTACACCGAGAATCCCTTGTCGCTCCCCATCATTCCGAGCTGGAACCGCGTGCTGCACGCGATTCCGGGGTTCTTCGATCTCATCCTCGACGCGGCCGAGGAGATGGAGATGGCGGCGGTTTGACTCGGTGACCGCGCGTCACGGCCAGCTGTCGAGCAGCACGAGCATCGCTTCGTTCCATCCGGCGGGCCCGGGCACGCGTGTGACGGTCGCACGCGGGACGAGGCGCACGATCTCGTCCGCCCGCCCCGACGCCATCACGATCGGGATGTCGACGACACCCAGCAGCTCTGCATCGTTAGGTGCGTCACCCACGCCCACGGTCGTCACGGCCCCCGCCTCGCGCCGATAGAGCTCGGCGAGCCATCGCACCGCGGCCGCCTTGTTGGCCGCGCCCGTGATATGGTGGAAGCGGCCGCCAGTCGTCCACCGCTTCCCTTCGCGCTCGATCGCGGCGAGCAGCGCGTCGGCCCGGTCCGCGTCGATGATCTCGAACGGCTCGTCGAAGTCGCGGCGCCGAGCGAGGCGGGCGTCGCCGAGTGACAGCCCGGTTACCTCGGCGACTTCGGCGTCCGTCATGTCGGCGAAGCCGCGCACGCGGACGCCGCTCTCGCGTGACGCGCGCGCGAGCGCGGCCACCAGCGCCTCATACGGGTCGCCGAGCGGAACGATGACCATGCCCTCGGATCGCTCGCTGGCGGCGGCGTCGATCTCGACGGAGAAGTACCCGTCCGGGATCACGATCGCGCCGCCGTTCTCGACGATGAACGGACTGTCGTTGTCGAGTGCCGCGCGCAGCGGCTCGACCTCCGCCCGTGTCTTGCTGGTGCACAGCACGAGGGGGACGCCCGCCTGCCCCAGGCGCTCCAGCGCGGGGCGCGCGGCATCGAACGAGTAGGTGTCGTGATCCAGCAGCGTTCCGTCGAGGTCCGAGAAGACGACGAGCTGCCGGCGGGGGAACATGATCATCCGGAGCACGGGCGGCCCAGGTCCATCGGGCCGCCCGCGACCAGCTCAGCGCTGCGACGCAACGGGCTCACCCGCGACGATCCGGAACTCGTCCCGGCGGTTGCGCCCGCGGCATTCCTCGGAGGCGTCCTGGCAGGCCGGGCGCTCCTCACCGAAGCTGGCGATCTCGATCCGGCCCGCGTCCACGTCGCGCTGGACGAGGAAACGCTTCGCCGCCGCCGCTCGTCGCTGTCCGAGTGCGAGGTTGTACTCATCCGAGCCGACGTCGTCGGTGTGACCCTCGATCGTGATTCGCATCGACGGATTCGCATTCATGACCGCCCACTTCGCCTCGAGCGTCGTTCGCGCCTCCGCGGTCAGGTCCGACCGGTCGAAGCCGAAGTAGATCGGTGCTGTCATCGTGGCGCGCATCTCGGCCAGCTTCCGCTCGCGCTCGGCCCGTTCGCGCTCGAGGCGCTCACGTTCCAGGCGTTCACGCTCCAGGCGATCGCGCTCTGCGCTGTTGTCGGTGGTGGCGGGTGGGTTGTTGACGGGGGCCGGCGGTGGCGCGACCTCGGCCTGCTTCTTCTTCTGGCAGGCAGCGGTCGAGAGAAACGCGAATGCGAGCAAGACGGATGCGCGGGTGACGCTGGTCATGTTAGGCATGGATCGTTGGCGCTGGCGCGGGTAGGTGTATCTTGGATTCCTTGCGAGCCCATGATATTCCTACCCCCTCACCTGAACCTCACCTGAGCGTCGACAGCGGGTTGTGTTGAAGCTTCATACCTTCGGCGGCACGTATATCACGCGCGACCGCGAGGCGCTCGGAGGGGCTGCGGGCCAACGACGCCTGCTCGCGCTGCTCGCGGTGCTCGCGACATCACGCGAGGGCGGGGTCAGTCGCGATCGGCTGTTAGGGCTGCTGTGGCCGGAGGTGGGCGCCGATCGCGCCCGACACGCGCTGACTCAGGCGCTCTACAACGCCCGACGGGCGTTGGGCTGTGACGACCTGTTCGACGCCGGAAGCGACATCCGGATCAACAGCGAGCGCCTGACGAGCGACGTGGGCGAGTTCAGCGACGCCATCGCCCGCGGCGACCATGCCGGAGCGGCAGCCAGCTACGCCGGCCCGTTCCTCGACGGATTGTTCGTCGCCGGCGCCGCGGAGTTCGAGCAGTGGGTGTCGACGCAGCGGATCCGGTTCGCGGCCGAAGCCGCGACTGCCCTCGACGAGCTCGCGACCCAGGCAGACGCCTGCGGCGACCCGGCGTCCGCGCTCGACACCCGGCGGCGCCGCGTGGCGCTGGATCCGCTCGATTCGCCGGCGATGGTGCGGCTCATGTCGTCGCTGGCGGACTGCGGCGACGTAGCCGGCGCACTCCAGCAGGCGCGCGTGCACGAGGC
>Ga0105249_10002151_pt1 | contig 17063 bp, 11 predicted proteins | sample KBSS44metaG_FD_81522 | JGI IMG/M metagenome (GOLD analysis project Ga0105249, IMG submission 81522) | Switchgrass rhizosphere microbial communities from Kellogg Biological Station, Michigan, USA - KBS S4-4 metaG | ecosystem: Host-associated > Plants > Roots > Rhizosphere > Soil | place...
TCCATCACCATTGTTCTTATTTCCCGCCAATGCGGTTCAACGGCCGTACCATACATAGGAGGTGTTGGTATCCAGCGACCAGTAACATTATATAATACCGTATATCTTTCTGCTGTTCTTGTCTGGGCATAATTATCTTTTTTGCTCCAGCGCATAATCGCAGCTACAATGCTATCAGAAAATTCCATTGTATTTTTTAGAACATCCAGTGGCATATTAATGCTATCGGCCATTTTTTTAAGACCATCATAATAACCCATCATACTTCCTTCAGGAAAAGTAACGGCATTACCCACTTTAGTAAAAGCAAATAATGCGGCTAAAGTGAAATCAATGTTTTTTCCTTTTTCTGGTTTTGGCATGGCAGGCATATGTTTGATCTGCCCGGCGAGTGAAATATAATTATCATCACCCGCAGCGATGCATTCAAACGCAGCGATACTTGCGTACACATAATTACGTGTAGCGATCATTGGGGGAAAATTATTTTCCAGCACTACATCATTCAGCTTCTTTACAGTTTTACAATAAAGAACCTGGTTATCAAAAAATTTCAGATCTGTTTGTGCACCCTTTTCTGTACAACTAACTACTGCCAGTAGCAACACGGGCACTAAAAACTTTAATGCGTTCATTTTTAAATTAAATAAGTAAGAAAAAAATTTTCTATGGGTAGAACTGATCGAGATAATAACAATCAGGCTTCGGGAGGTTGGGCATCTGTGAGGGGGATAAACAAATTTTTTGCATCAGTATTTCTACTGATAAAGGATAAGGAGCTAATGGAATAATTATTTATATCAAACATTGTTTCATTTATTCGGAATTCAGCCGTCAGCAGCTTGATAAAACCATTTTTTTCCTGGGAGCCTTGTTTATTTCCAGGGATATCATTCACCGCTTTGGTGAATTCATTCTTTACTTTAACAATGCTTGTCTTTTCTTTATTGGGAAGACAAAGGAGGTATAAAGTATTGCCACTTACTTTTCTTTTTACATAACGATAGTGTTCCCCGTTCCAATCGGTTTCGCCATAGACACTTTCATAATCTTTATCAGAATAGTACGGCATATTAAGCGGAATGCGGATCTCAACTAATTGTTCATCACTATATTTTCCGGTAGAAATTTTTTGTTCAAGTTTTGCTGTTGCATTTTTTTCAATCGCTGAAAAAAGCCAGCGATAACCGGCAAGGTTAAATACCATTAAGGAGAGCAGTAATATGGCAGCAATTTTTTTCAAGTTGCTAAAGATACAAATCCTCTTTATTTAACAGTGAATGTTTTTTTCTGTGTGCCAACACCTGTTAGTGTGAGGCTTTTCCATTGTTTTGGCAATGAAGTTTTTAATTGTACGATCCCGGTTGAAGTAATATCAAGCCCACCGAAACCCATTAACAAAGATTGAACTACGCCACCGGCCCCGGTAGAGAAGTAAGGGTTAGTTCCACCTTTTGTTTCTGCAATTACCCGAAACGGCGGATTAAGATTCGGAACATAAGATTCTTTGAACCATTGATAAGCTTTCTCAGTGTTACCTAATCGAGCATACAATGTTGTAAAAACAGCTTGCGTCATTGCAGGGGTTCCTTCATTAGGCACTCTTGTTTCATAGTATTCAAGATCTTTTTTTATTTGGGTTACGTCAGTAACTTGTTTCAAAGGATATGATAATAAGTTGACATCGGCTTGTTTTATTCCTTCACCGTTATAGGTTGCATGTTCTCTTGTTACTCCGTTGTCCATTTTTAAAACAGGAATATTGTTGGCTACATTCATCCAATCAGCATCTGGTGTACTCCCTATAATTTTTGCTGCTTCCGTTGCAAACTGAAGATTTGATTTGGCAGCTGCATTAGTAAATGCATTGTTATTTACATTCTCCGCCCATTCATCCGCGGCTACTACATTATTAATATCATAATGCCCCGGACCATTTCTTTCGACACGGCTTGCCCAAAAATCTGCAGTGGCAGATAATATCGGGTAACCTTTTTCTTTCAACCATTGTTTATCCTGGGTAACACAATAATAATTCCATGCAGCAATGCCAACACAAGCGGTAATATGATGTTCGAATGGTCCGCTTAATGCCCATACCGGTGTTTCTTCTACTCCTGTTTCTGCGCTTTCCCACGGATACATGGCGCCTTTATATCCTTTACTAAATGCATTTCTTTTTGCGGCATCGAGTCGCTGAAAACGATATTCAACAAGACTTTTTGCAATTTCAGGATGAAGTACAAGTATTGACGGGTACATCCATAATTCGGTATCCCAGAAAACATGACCATTGTAACCAAGACCGCTTAACCCCATCGGTGATGGAGATAAAGAAGTGCCTTCTCTTGAAAAAGAATAAAGATGATAAAGCATACTATGTACATCTTGCTGACTTTGCGGGTCACCTTCTATTATAATATCACTCTTCCATAATTCTTCCCATGCTTTTGTATGAAAACTGATAAGCCTTTCTCTTCCTTCCAGTTTTGCAAATATTGTTGCACGTTCGACCTCATTCAATGGATCATTGTGATGAGCAGAAGTAATAGATGAACCAACAATGGAGAAACGATAGCTTTCACCAGCTTTCAATTTACGTGTAAACTTCATCAGGTGCATATTATTATCCCACATTTCATGGATCACTCTTGGTTCGCTGCCGTGTGCTTCACTAAATAAGAATGTATTACTTGCACACATCAATAGTTTCCCTGTCGGGCTTTTTGCAGAAGAGGTAAGCAAACTAATAACAACATGCGGCCTGTCTATTTCATTATAATAATTCTGAACATCTTTCAACGCGTCGGGTGCTTCCATTACACTTGCGCCAGTCATTGTAAAATCTTTTTTTGCAGAAACAGTTACATCCATCAGAACAGTGAAGGGTAAATGACGCAATGAATAATATGTATAAGTAACGGTCGCTTTATCAGTATAATCAAAAGTTGTAGTGAAAGAAGCTTTCTTCATATCCAACTCTTGCTGCATGTTGAAAGCAGATTTTCCATCAATTCTTTTCCCATCTATTTCCAGATACATGTTCAGTAAGTTGAAACTTTTTAAAAAGTTACTGACTCTTCCACGACCATATAGATCATAAGCTCCGGCAAGCACAACATCTTTTACTTTAAATGGTTCTGGTGATGAAACGACACCGATCATGCCGTTTGCGACCGTAACTCCGTAGTAATTAGTCGGGTCAATTTTATCTGCTTTTATTTTCCAGGCATCCTGGGCAAAACATAAACAAGAAAAAAGCAGAAGGGGGAGAAAGGAATATTTTCTGATCATATCATAAGAATTACTCAAACAAATGTATTGAATAACAAAATGTTCTGTTCCTTTTGATTTAACTCTATCCAACAGGTATTTAAAAAAGAAAAGCCAGTCATAAAAATTATTTTGTTTGGAAACCAGAAAAACTTTAAACTTTGTGTAAACGATTGCATGAATGTCCTACAAGACCACGATAGTGGATATTGCAAGGGAACTGAACACTACTCCAGCGACAGTATCCAGGGCTTTAAGCAATCATCCGGGAATAAGCGAAAAAACAAAACAAACAGTACAGCTTACAGCCTCGAAGCTGAATTACAAAAGAAATAGGATCGCATCTTCCCTGCGATCTGGTAAAACCCATGTTATTGGAGTTATAATCCCTAGTGCAGAAATAAACTTTTTCGGATCTGTTGTTCACGGGATAGAAAGTGTAGCAAATTCAAATGGATATAATGTTTTGCTGTTCCAATCAAACGAAAGCAGGGAGTTTGAAGAAAAGGGATTAGAGACATTTCTAACAGCAAGGGTAGATGGTATTCTTGTTTCTCTTGCAAAAGACACAATTGACTATTCTCATTTTTTAGAAATAAAAAAACGAGGTATACCACTTGTATTTTTTGATAGGACAGCGGATGATCTTGGAATAGATTCAGTAGTTATAGATGATTTTAGAGGAGCTTTCAGTGCCACCGAACATCTCATTCAACAAGGTTATACAAGGATCGCACATATATCAGGTCCTCGACACCTGAAAAATTTTCATGATCGTATAAAAGGATATATGGCAGCTCTCCAGGCCAATAACATCAAAATCGATCCTGATCTTATTTATCCTGGCAATATTTCTATCGAATCAGGTAAAACAGGAACAGAATACTTTTTATCTCTTTCAATTCCTCCGGATGCAATTTTCGCGACAGAGGATTTTACTGCTTTAGGAGCGATCAGCAAATTAAAAGAAAGAAATATTATGATACCAGAGCAAATTGGGGTTATTGGTTTTGCCAATGAGTTGTTTGGAGAACATATTACTCCGTCCCTTTCTACCGTAGATCAACAAACGATCAGGATGGGGAAGTTGGCATTAAATCTTTTGGTTGATATAATGGAAAAAAAGGAACAGCACATAAAACAAAAAGTGGTACTTGATCCTTTATTAATAGTAAGGCAATCCTCGTTAAGATTGAAGAGATAAAGCGGTGATTTTTTTGGCCGTTTATGTAAACGATTGCATTTGGGGCATTGAACTTAGGTTTTAATACGATAAGAAGTTTTAATCTACTAGAGAAACGGAGATAAATTTCGTGTTAGGAAATCCAATACCTAAAACTAAATTTTGCGGAAATAAAAAAAAATACAACTTTGTGTACTGGATACACATTTGACATTTCAATATTTTAGAACTTAACAACAATTACTGCTTATGTACTGCAAAAGATTGCTTAAAGCGACTGTCTTTCCCTGTTTGTTATTTTTTTCAATAACTGCTTTCTCACAGGAAAAAGTGATCACAGGAAAGGTAACTGATTCAAAAGATGGATCAGGAATGCCTGGTGTTTCCGTCACTGCCAAAGGCAGTTCGACCGGCACACAAACAAAAGCTGATGGTACTTATAAAATATCGGTCAGCACTTCAACAACTATCCTTGTTTTTTCATTTGTTGGTTATGATGCGAAAGAGGTAACTCTTGTTGGAAGCCCATCAACAGTAAGTATTCAACTTGTTAATTCAAATGCAACTCTTGGTGAAGTAGTAGTTACCGGTTATGGAACCGCAAGGAAAAAAGATCTTACCGGATCCATATCTACAGTAACGGCAAAGGATTTTATAAAAGGAAGTATTACCACTCCTGAACAATTGATTTCCGGAAAAGTTCCCGGTGTATCTATTATCTCTAATGGTGGTCAACCGGGACAAGGAAGTACAATTAGAATACGAGGAGGCTCTTCCTTAAGTGCAAGCAATGATCCATTAATCGTAATAGATGGAGTTCCGTTGGATAATGGAGGTATCGCGGGAGGTAATAATCCCTTAAGCTTTATTAATGCAAATGACATCGAGTCTTTTACGGTTTTAAAAGATGCATCTGCTGCTGCGATATATGGAACAAGGGCTGCGAATGGTGTTATCATCATTACCACTAAAAAAGGCAGGAGTGATAAATTAAGAGTAAGTTTTAGCACTGTAAATTCAATTTCATCAAATACAAAACAAGTAGATGTTTTAAATGGCGATCAGGTTCGTTCCATTGTAAATACTCTTGGTACACCGGATAAGATTGCACAACTTGGAACAGCCAATACAAACTGGCAGGATCAAATCTATCAAACAGCATTTGGTTCAGATAACAATATCAGTTTAACAGGTGGGGTAAAAGGTCTTCCTTACAGGGTTTCATTGGGCTATTTGAATCAGGAAGGTGTTTTAAAAACAGATCACCTCGAGAAATTTTCCGCAGCCATTGTACTGAATCCTGTTCTTTTTGATAAACATTTAAAACTTGATCTTAACTTAAAAGCGAGTCAACAGAAATACAGGTTTTCCAATCAAGGTGCCATTGGTTCTGCTATTAATTTTGATCCTACTAAACCTGTTTATTCTGATAGCAAAAGATATGGCGGTTATTGGGAATGGCTTGATCCCAACCAGGGAGCTACTTATGGTCAACCATGGAACAGGGCCGGAAGAAATCCTGTTGCGATGCTAAATGACAGGGAAGATAATAGCAACTCGAAAAGAAGTATTGGCAATTTACAAGCTGATTATAAATTACATTTTCTTCCTGATTTACATGCCAATCTCAATTTGGGGTATGATTTATCAGAAGGGACAGGTACCATATTTGTTTCCGACAGTTCATCACTTGAATATAGTACCGGCGGAGAAAATAATCAGTATAGGCAAACTAAAGCGAATTATGTAGTAGAGTTCTATTTTAATTATATTAAGGAATTAAAATCAATAAAGAGCCGCATTGATGCAACTGCAGGTTATTCTTATAACTATTATCGTACAAAAAATTATAATTATGCCAGCTATAATGCCAGGGGAGTTAAGTTTCCAAATTCAGACCCTGCTTTCCCTTATGATAAACCTGCACATACCTTACTCTCATTTTTTGGAAGAGTTAATTATGCCTACAATACCAAATATCTTTTAACGGCTACTCTTCGCCGCGATGGTTCTTCGAGGTTTGCACCTGCTAATCGATGGGGACTATTCCCATCAGTAGCTGTAGCATGGAAAGTGAAGGAAGAACAATTCCTGAAGAATAATAATGTTATTTCTGATTTGAAGCTCAGGTTAGGTTATGGGGTTACCGGCCAGCAAGATGGTATTGGTAACTATGACTATCTCTCTTATTATGCACAGAGCGGCAATGGTGCTTCCTACTATTTTGGAAATACATATTACCAAATGTACAGACCGGGTGGTTTTTATGCCAACAGGAAATGGGAAGAGACATCTACTTCAAATATTGCTTTGGATTATGGTTTCCTGAATAACCGGATTACCGGTAGTATTGATTTTTATATAAAAAAGACCAAGGATCTGCTTAATAGTGTTCCTCAGCCCGCTGGTACAAACTTTTCTGCGTATATTCTGGCTAATGTGGGCAGTATGGAAAACAAAGGCGTAGAATTCATCATTAATGGCCAGCCGGTTAGGAATAAAACGCTGACATGGGATGTGTCATTTAATGCTACATACAACAAGAATACCATTACAAATCTTACGGTAGTTCCTGATGACCCTAACTATATAGGATTTCCAACAACTAACATCAGCGGAACGCAAGGATTTGCATTTATCAATGCTGTAGGAACCAGTAAAAATACTTTTTATCTGTATCACCAGATATATAATAAGGATGGCAAACCAATAGAAGGATTATTTGAGGATATAAACCGCGATGGTATCATTAATGAACATGATAAGTATAAAGGGAAAAGGGCTGATCCCAATATGTTTTATGGATTCAGCACATACCTCACTTATAAAAAATGGAATGCCGGTTTAGTAATGCGTGCCAGCTTCAATAACTACGTTTATAATAATGTATGTAGCAATAACGGACGATTGAATCAAATACTCAATGCATATGTTCTGGGGAACGCTTCAACTAATTACCTGGAAACCCAATTTTCAGGTAATACAGAGCAACAACCTTTAAGCGATTATTATATTAACAACGCCTCTTTTTTAAAGCTGGATAATTTGAATGTTGGCTATAATTTTGGAAAAGTATTTGATCAGAAAGCTTCATTACGTGCCAACCTGAGTGTTCAGAATGTTTTTGTTATTACAGAATATAAAGGTCTTGATCCCGAGATCGGCAATGGCGTTGATAATAATTTTTACCCAAGACCCCGCATAATCGCATTGGGATTATACTTTGATTTTTAATTAATTTTTAAGAATAAATAATATGAGAAATAATCATCTTAAAATTATAGTCGCAGTTGGTTTTGCTATTGCAATTATGGCTGGCTGTGAAAAGCAATTAGATTTAAAGCCTACTAACGATCTTACCGCGGACATTGTATATAGCACTTCAGCGGGATACAAGCAGTCGTTGGCAAAAATTTACGGTGCGATGGCTCTTACCGGTAATTCAGGCGGCACCGGCAGCCCCGATATTCCATCTCAGATAATATCTGATGAAGGAAACTCCGATTTCTTAAGGTCATTCTGGTATCTGCAATGTTTGAGTACTGATGAAGCAGGCTGGAATTATCATAATAACACGGATCCGATAGGGATACACCAAATGACCTGGTCATCGATCAACCAAACAGTAGGCTGTTCTTATTACCGTAGTTTTTTCTTAATTACACTGGCTAATGATTTTATTCGGCAATCATCAGATGAAAATTTATCAAAGAGAGGGATGACAGGAACAACCGCAGACAGTATACGCAAATACAAAGCAGAAGCCCGTTTTTTAAGGGCCTATCATTACTGGGTATTAATGGACCTGTTTGGTAATGTTCCATTTGTAACCGAAAATGATGCTATCGGAGTAGGAATACCCAAGCAAATCAAACGAACAGAACTATTCACTTATATTGAAAATGAGTTAAGAGCCATTGATGCAGATTTAATAGCTCCTAAAAAAAATGAATACGGCCGTGCTGACAAAGCTGCTGCCTGGGCGTTACTAGCCCGAATCTATCTTAATGCTGAGGTATATAGAGGTTCGCCTAAATATACAGAAGCAATTACTTATTGTAACAAAGTGATTGATGCTGGTTACAGTTTGCATCCAAAATACAAAGAACTGATGCTGGCGGATAATCATTTGAATACTGATGAATTCATTCTGACTATTAATTATGATGGAACTTATACGCAAAACTGGGGTGGCACCACCATGTTGACACATGCGCCTGCCGGTGTCTCGAACGATAGTTCAGGCACAAGCGGTACCTGGAATTGTGCCCGGGTAACTCAGCAATTTTTCGCATTGTTTGATACTGCTAACGACATTAGAGGGCAATTCTGGACCTCGGGTCAAAATCAGAACATGACTCAGCTTCTTGATGCCCCTAAGGACGGATTTTCAACATCGAAATTTAGGAACAAAACCAGAACAGGTGCTCTGGCGCCTCATCTTGATCCGGGAAAGAACTGGACTGATATTGATTTTCCTTTATTTCGTCTTGCTGAAATCTATTTAATATATGCAGAGGCTGTTTTAAGAGGCGGAACCGGAGGCAGTAATGCTGCTGCTCTTGGTTACCTTAACCTTCTAAGCGCAAGAGGCCGACCAGTTGCAGGAACTAATGCACAGCTAACACTTCCATATATAATAAATGAAAGAGGAAGAGAATTATTCTGGGAGTGTTTCAGACGCACTGATTTAATTCGCTTTGGACAATTTACAACCGGTGCCTATTTATGGGCATGGAAAGGAGGTGTACAGAATGGTACAGCAGTAGATAGTAAGTATAATATATTTCCCATACCATCAACCGACCTTAGTGCAAATCCCAATCTTGTTCAAAATCCAGGTTACTAATTAATTTTAAATTTGTTGATATGAAAAATAAATTACTGCTCTTATTATGGTCTTCTCTTCTTTTTGCAGTGGCCTGTAAGAAAGAAGAAAATAAAATTTTTTATGAGGACGGAACAAATCCTGTTTTGACTTCGTCACCTACCGGAACAATTCCACTTTCTTTTGCAAACAAAGATCAGGAAGCTATAAAGCTCGCCTGGACAAATCCTGATTACAAGTTTACAACAGGCCTTAGCTCACAAAACGTAACTTACCAGATAGAAATAGATACTACCGGCGCCAATTTTACAAATCCCAAGAGGAAAATAATTTCTATCAGCCAGGATTTAAGTCTTAGTATTTCGCAAAATGACCTCAATGATTATTTGTTGAACCAATTACAACTGACAACAGCGGTGTCGCATAATATTGAAATGAGAGTAACCTCCACGATTGGCACGGCGGTTCCCTTATTTTCCAATGTCCTGAAGTTTACGGTAATTCCATATGCTATTCCTCCAAAAGTAACGCCTCCATCAACAGGACAATTATATATTGTGGGAAATGCGACTCCTGGCGGTGATGCTACCGGCTGGAATAATCCCGTCCCTGTACCAAGCCAGAAATTTACCCAGATAAGTACTACAGTTTATGAAATAACTATTTCACTGATCGGCGATAAATCATATTTGTTTTTGCCCGAAAATGGTAGCTGGACTGTTAAATATGGTGGCGTCGGTGCTAACAATGCGAACAATGTAAATGGAGACGATTTTAAAGCGGGCGGAGGTGACATGAAAGCTCCGGCTGTAAGTGGAAACTATAAGATACAGGTAGATTTTCAGAGAGGAAAATTCATCGTAACAAAACTGTAATCACAACTAAATTTTTTTTATGAGATTAATAATAAATTTCATTTTTCTGATGGCAGCCGGAGTTTTATTTTTCGCTGCCTGCGACAAAGCAGAAGATCTGCCTTTATATAATAATGGTAAGGCGCCTGTGCTTGTTGCTTCTTCAGCGGTTATCGCACCGGCACCCGCAGATTCTAATAATACAGCGTTGACTTTAAACTGGACGAGCCCGGAGTATGCTACGGATACAGCTACCTATAAGTTTGTTATTGAAATGGATTCGACAGGTAAGAATTTTGCTAAAGCTGACACCAAAACAGTAATAGGAAAATTAAGTACAAGCTTCACTGCAAAAGAATTAAATAACTTATTATTAGCCCGCGGCTATGCATTTAATGTGCCAGTCGATATGGATGTGCGTCTGAAATCATCTTATGGGAATAATAATGAGCTGAAACTTTCCAATGTTCTTAAAATAAAAATGACTCCTTATAAGGTCCCTCCAAAAATTGCTTTGCCAGCTTCCGGGAGATTATTTATTGTAGGTAGTGGAACTGCCGGCGGCGATGCAACCGGATGGAATAATCCAGTACCCGTTCCCACTCAGGAATTTTCAAGATTAGATGAAACAACATGGGGTGGTGTATTTCAATTAACAGGCGGAAAATCTTATTTATTACTCCCGACAAACAATAATGTATGGGATATAAAATACGGAGGTACAGGTGGCAACAATTCTAACAATGTGGATGGCGACAATTTCAAAGTTGGTGGCAGCGATTTAAAAACGCCAGCAGCCAGTGGCATGTATAAAATTATTTTTGATTTCCAGACGGGCAAATTTACAGTTACTCCGTACACAGGCACTTTAGCGACAGAATTATATATTGTTGGTGACGCTACACCGGGCGGTTGGGATAATCCGGCTCCTGCTCTTGCTTCACAAACATTTACACGGATAAATTCTTCTTTGTTTGAGCTTACAATAGCACTAATTGCCGGTAAGAGTTACTTGTTTTTACCAGTTGCCGGCAGTTGGACTAATAAATATGGAGGCATGTTAGGCAATGGCACTAATAATGTGAATGGCGATGATTTTAAATACAATGGCAGTGATATAAAAGCACCTGCTGTAAGCGGTACATATAAGATTTCAGTAAATTTTGCAGCAAGTAACTTAGCCGGCGCTTCGGGCAGATTTACTCTTGTGAAGCAATAAGTTCAGATAATGTTCTTAAGGTTTTGAACCAGGACGATGATGGCAAACCTGGATACAAAAAAAGAATTCATATAAGCAGTCGTTAATTTGGTTTCATGCCGCCCCGATTCTTCGGGGCGGCTTTTTTTATTTGATCAAAAAAGTATTTGTGATCAAATCCTTGAATTCAAAAGGATAAGCATACGATTAAAAGTTATGGCAGGTCAATAATTTTTTATAATCGTAGATTCACTATAGGAAAAACAAATTCGTGAATTAATTTTGTACTCAGTTACTGATAGTATAATACACCAGTAATTCTTCATTTTAAATTCCGGTCTCCTCTCGAACTACCACCGACACAATCCGTTTTAATAATTTTTAAACCCTACATGTAATGAAAACTACAAGTACCATGACCCTTATTGGGTTGTTCCTTTCTTTCTTTGTTATTATTTCCTGTCAAAAGAATGATCTATCGAAATCAAATGAAGCTGTTACCGGTAAAGCACCTGTGAACAACGCTGTCCAGGAATCAACTCCGTTAAGCACACTTCCAGATTGCAATGAACATTGCATTGATCCCGCTGGCCCGTTTGTTGAGGCATCAGGTTCAGAAACACATTATTGGGGCAATCCTTCTGACCCGCATTCTAAAACTGTAAGCTATGTTGCTTACAACACTGCCACTTCATTTATTGTGAAAGTAACTTTTGTTCACAGCGGCGGTAATACTTCGAATACAGTAAGCGTTACTGCTTTGGGTTCTACCAAATCGGTTGCCACTTTAGCCAGCGGCGCTACAGCAACCTTTACGTTTGCTTTACCAGCAGGATGGAAAAAATGCGATGATGTTCCTTTCTCTATTTACCAGGAAGGACAAGCGGCTCCAATAAATATAGCGGCTTCTTATAATTTGTATGGTGTATGTGCTGCCAGGGGTTGTGAAACTTCTTTTAGTGGCGAAGCAATTGCCTGTGGCAATCAACGTGAAGCAGTGTATACATTCACATCAAAAGATGCATTAAGCAATTTTAAAATTCAAGGTGGGTTAACAAATTTCACCGGGGCTGACGCGGTAGTGACCGTCACAGGTGGTAGTAATATAACTCAATCACAATGGACAGTAGGTGGAAGCTCAAACCGTGTCATCAAAGTTGAAGGAGATATTGATGCCTGCGAAACAATTACTATCAGGATAACATGGAACTCAACAAACTCAGGTGGAGTGATCACCGGCAGCTGGTCAGTTAGTGCGAATGGCACTGAAGTTGCTCCTGCAGTTGCAGGTTTGACGTGCGGTAATTAAATTTTGGTTTTTCATCTTTATTATAAATTAAGAGCCCTGCTTTGGCAGGGCTTTTTTATTTAAAGCAAAAGGATAGAACTTTAAGTAAAGATAGACTTTGATGCAAGCATATATTTCCATAAGCTATAATAAAAGACAAGAGTTAAACGATGAACTTCAATCTATAATTGAGAAATTGAAAGAGTTGCAAATCAAGCCATTTGTTTTTGTAGATAATTTAAAATTTTCTTATGAACAAGAAAAGGAAATGATGCAACAGGCAATGGCCTCGATAGATGACTGTGATCTATTGATTGCCGAAACATCTGATAAAGGGATCGGCATCGGAATAGAAGTTGGCTATGCAAAAGCAAAAGGCAAACCGGTGATATACGTGCGGAATAGAAATGCTGAACATTCAACCACCGTATCGTGCATTAGCGATTTTCAGGTTATATATGATGGTGTAAAAGATTTAAAGGAGCAACTTACTATTGTATTATCAAGGCTCGTTATTTTTCAATATCAGAAAGTAGAATAGACTTGTTGCTGCACAAGAGGCCCTTCGACAAGCTCAGGGTAGACTTGCAACAAAAGCTTACTAGTATCAACACAGCTTGACTTATAAAATAATTTTAATAACAAAAGGCCGCTTACCCTTTCGGATAATGCGGCCCGGCTTTAGTAGCCCTGACTATGTTAATTGGCTTTTATAAATAGTTGGCTTGATAACTGGTTAGGCGATTGCACATACAATGTATATGCACCTGCCGGCAATGTCGATACATCAAAGTCCCAATTGTTGGCGCCTTGTGTCCCATTGCGTGTCCATGTTTTTACCACTACACCATAACCATTTACTATTTTAATAGCTACCGGTTCATTATGTGTTGAATAAAATACCACATGCATGTTGTTGATAACCGGGTTGGGGGTTATCTGCAATACAATCTGTGTATTGCCCGGCACATGTAGCGGTTTGCAGATCCTTGTTTCGCACCCACGCTGTGTTTTTATTGTTAAACAAACTTCATAAGTGCCCGGTGCATTGTATTGATGCGTTACTTCTCTTCCTGTGGCAGCGCTGCCATCACCAAATGTCCAGCGATAACCAACAACAGGATCATCAGGGTTGTGTATGGCAAATCCCCTGAACTTAAATGTTCTTGGTGAAATGAGTGAATCGGTCATGTAACCACCACATGCATTTGTGGTTGGTCTTATTATTACTTCATCACAATCGGACGCGATACATCCGCCTTCAAATAATATTTTCACACAAGCCCTGTATTCACCAGGTGCCGGGTAAACATGACGAATAAATAACTGCGTCAATGAAATACCGGAATTCAATTGTATACAAGTATCCTCACCATCGCCAAAGTACCAACATACCCTTAGTGGTTTTTTGTTTTCTGATGACCATGGTGATGCAAAGAAACCTCTTACAAGACTGGTGATCGACGGCGTTAATTCAAATAACTTAACACGACATTCACCTGGGGCTTCTACTTTTACTACTTCACATTTTCTTGGTTCGCATCCGCCGTAATATAGGATCTTCACACATACTTCATAGTTACCGGGGTGATCATAACGGTGATGAACAACATAAGGTCCCGAATAATCTTCTCCATATTGAATACAAGTATCTTTTCCATCACCAAATTTCCAGCAGATCTCTTTTGGTTTCTTGTTATTAATATGCCATGGTATTGCTTTGAATGCAACATGTAACGGATTGTCGGTAGAACTTATCGGTATTCTTTCAAAATCAGCTTTGCATTGTATTACTTCACCAATTTGTAACTGTTTACATTTGTATGCCTCGCATCCGCCGTAGTAAGTGATCTTGATACATACTTCATAAAGACCGGGATGATCGTATTCATGTCTTACACCATAAAGACCGGTATAGTTTTCAGGATAGTTGATACATGTATCTCTTCCATCACCAAATCTCCAGCAAATTGTTTTAGGTTTTTTATCCTGGCTATGGAATGGGATCGCTTTGTAATAAACTACCAACGGATTAGCAGTTGTATTTACGAGCAACTTTTCAAAATCTGCACGGCAAAATTCACCAACATTAATTTGTTTGCATTTGTATGATTCGCAACCACCGAAGTAAATGATCTTTACACATACTTCGTATTGTCCGGGTTCATTGTATTTATGACTTACTGCATAAGAGCCAGTATAGTTTTCAGTATAATTAATACAAGTGTCTTTACCATCACCAAATCTCCAGCAGATCTGTTTTGGTTTTTTATTGTTGTTATGCCATGGTAAAGCTTTATAATAAACCAGCAATGGATTAGAAGTTGAGTTGACGGCTATTTTTTCAAAATCAGCACGGCATTCATCGGGTCTTGTTACCACAATTGGTTTGCACTTGTATGATTCACATCCACCGTAATAAATGATCTTTACACAAACTGTGTAAGTGCCCGGTACATTATAACGATGACGAACTGTATAAGGCCCCGAAAAGTTTTGCGCATATTCAATGCAAGTGTCTTTGCCATCACCAAAACTCCAGCAAATAACTTTTGGTACTTTATTATTGTTGTGTGACGGAATTGCGTTGTAACCGACTACTAAAAGATCGTTTGTGGTTGAAGCAGGAATTCTTTCAAAGTCTGCACCACACCTGTCCGGTTCATTTATTTGAACTGGTTTACATTTTGCGGCTTCGCAACCACCATCATAAAATATTTTTACACAGACTTCATAGGTTCCGGGGTGATTATATTTATGTCTTACAAAATAAGTTCCCGTATATGTTGCTGAATACTCAATACAACTGTCTTTACCATCACCAAATGTCCAACAGATCCTTTTTGGTTTTTTGTTATTATTATGCCATGGCAATGCTTTGAAAATAACATACAATGGATTAATGGTTGGTTCCAATCCAGACTTTTCAAAATCTGCACGGCATTCATCGGGTATTGTTATGTAAATGGGCTTGCATTTTGTTGCTTCGCAACCCCCTTCATAAACAATTCTTACACAAACTTCATAAACACCCGGCTGCTGATAATGGTGAACAACCGTATAAGGACCCGGGTTTATATTTGAGTATTGAATGCAGGTGTCTTTACCATCGCCAAATTTCCAGCATATATAAACAGGTCTTTTTTGTTCGCTATTCCATGGAACCGCTGTAAACTTTTTTGTAAGTGGTGAAGATGCTTCAGAACTAACTTCAAAATTTGCCTGGCAAGTTTCATTGAAAGAATTGACATCTGCGTCCGACGTAATTTGATCATTGACTTCGACTGTTGTTACAGCAACGTTTGGTTCTGAAGATAATTCCCGGGGGTTGAACTGTGCGTTAGTTTTCGTTGCGACCAGGACAACAAACAGTCCTATCACAAGGGCGTAGAGTTTCCTCATAACATGAGTTTTTTGGTGACAAATTGTTTTTCCGAAAGGGTCAGGGACTCACAGCCACGTTTTGTGACCGAACACTTGCAATGTAGTTTAAGCGGGGAATTAATTTTTTTTGAGAAACGATAGATTTAGTTCACATCTTTCTGATGGTCAATGATGAACTGAATGATCTCTTCAAGAGAAATATTTATACGGGAAATAGCATCATTGATATCTTCACGGCTCACCTGGGCTGCAAAGGCAGGAGATTTCAATCTTTTTAAAACGCTTTTTACTTCCAATCCTTCATATCGTGTAGGACGGATAAGCGCAGCTGCATGTATAAAACCAGATAGTTCATCAAAGGCATAGATCATTTTATCCATTGTGTTATTTGGCTCTACTCCAAAATAATTTGGGCCGTGTGAGGCGATACAGTGAATAACATCAGGGTCAATATTTCTCTTTTCTAATTCTTCAATGATGATGCGGCAATGATCATCGGGATATTTCTCCCAATCGGCATCGTGCAATAGACCAGCTAGTTCCCACTTTAATACAGTTTGATCATTAGCGTTTTCTTTTTCAATAGCCCATGCTTTCATCACCGCGGCCACCTGTTTCATGTGCAGGCGAAGTTTTTCATTCGGCACCCATTCATTTAATAAAACATTTGCTTCTTCAATTGTCATTAAATTACCTGCATGAGCAGGATCGCCAAAACTGTTACGGCCAAGTTTATGAGACATGAGAATGAGATTTTAAGTGTAGCAAGATAATAATTAATAGAACCTGTATCTCACCGGATAAAAAGGGTTATTTACCGAAATTGACAATCTTGCAATAACAAGCCTCCGTAATTTGCATTGAAATTAAACCAGCGTTACATGTCATTAAAGATCACGGGCAAACTTCCTTCAGGGAAACATTTGGAACGATTAAAGCAATCACCAAATTATAAAAAAAATGCTTTTCAGAATTTATCTGACACACCGATGATACCGGCTGATATTTCCTATTGGAAAATGATGAAAGAATTCATTCATAAGAATAAAAACACA
>Ga0105249_10002165_pt1 | contig 17020 bp, 27 predicted proteins | sample KBSS44metaG_FD_81522 | JGI IMG/M metagenome (GOLD analysis project Ga0105249, IMG submission 81522) | Switchgrass rhizosphere microbial communities from Kellogg Biological Station, Michigan, USA - KBS S4-4 metaG | ecosystem: Host-associated > Plants > Roots > Rhizosphere > Soil | place...
AACTTCTATTGTATCTCCTACGGCCGATACTGCCGGGAGAGCCAAAGATAAAGCTCCTCCTGAAGTGCAAAAGTATCCATTGCTTATTACTAGAGTCTGACTTGCGCCAATAGCAGACCATGCAATACCACTTCCAATAGCATCTATAGTGATACTTCCGGCGCCATTTGTAATAGATATCCCTGTTCCAGCTGTAAGAGTCGATAAGACAGGATCTGCTCCAGTCGAACCGATCGGAAGTTGTCCATTGCTTGCTACTCCGAGATTAGTAATCGTAGCCGTTCCAGCTCCCACTAAGAGGGAGTGATTCGTGAGCCCAGTCAGTTGAACAGTTTCAGTATTAGCAGAGCCTACAACAGTGATGCTTCCTGTACCTAAAATGTTAAAATTCCCCGCAGAAGGGCTCTCAGGCCCCCCGGAATTGCCCGTAATCGTCGTGATTGCGCCCGCAGATGAAATTGCCTGAAAAGAGGGATCTAAGGCAGCTCCATTGGAAGTTAAAACAAATCCAGCGGTAGAGGGAGGAACGTTAGTTATTGTCGCTGTTCCTGCGCCTACAAGAACATTATGATTTGTGAGTCCAGTTAATTGAGTTGTAAGAGTGTTTCCAGCTCCAGCGATTGTAATCGAGCCTGTGCCGACTGTGTTAATATTTCCAAGGACCGGAGATATCGGACCGCCGGAATTTCCGGTTAAAGTCGCTAAAATTGACGATCCGCCTGGAGAGATCGTTAGAGTATTCGTAGTCTGATTACCAGTAACGCTTATCCCAGCAGCTCCAATGATATTAATGATTGGATTCTCAATCGGTATTCCATCATTGCCAATTAATCTGAAAACCTTATGGTTCAAAGCTACGGCAATTTGGTTATAGCTATTAACCAGTTGTTTTTCGAGGTTATGATCATCCTGAACTGGGAATTGACGATAGGTTGGAATGAATGGAGAAGTCATATGTAATTAATCCTATCTATACAAAGTTATACTTAATTCCGAGTATAACTTATGCCAATGTCCTCGATGGGTACAGATCTAAAATGATCGTGTGAAGCACCCAAGGAGAACAAGCAACGCTAACATTTCTCATCTGAGCATCGCTAAAAGTGATTTGAAGTTGTACTGTATCTCCAATGCAACTGCTCGCCAGACGATGCCAAATCTGTTCTTGCGCCGAAGCATTATCATTCAATCCCAATGAGTCATCCGGCCTAGTTCTTACGATTGCATTTGAAATCAAAGAGGGGAGAGGATTACCAGTTGTGTTGTTATTCAGAGACAATGGCGATTGAGATCCGAGAATGTTGACTGTAAATTCACCAAATTCTGTTGTGTCGAGGAAGTATTTTTGAGCGCCTATTCTTGTTTTTCTGGCATCTGACCAGGCAGAAGGGAATTGTTTAGTCTGAATGAAGGGTTGATCCACGATCGAAACTTCCCAGGTGCCAGGGACGATTGAGCCAGGAGTTGCGGTTGAATCAAAGTTCACTGAGAAAATCTTGTCTGGATTCGCATTATTACCATCACCTAGATGCGCTACATATCCGATAAAAGAAGGAGTAGCGGCACCAGGGGGAAGGAAGCCGACATACGCTCCGGAATAAAGATTATGATTCACTGAAGTGATCGAATAAGTTCCATCTGGATTGAGAGTGGAAATATTCTGAATCATGATAGAAGAATCGTTGGTCGATTCATTTGCCCATTTGAGCATGATAAATCCTTGAGGTGTTCCGAATCCTACAAAGGGGTATGTAGATACAGTCGCTGGAGAATTCCAAGGAAGATCCCAGTTCTCCCAGGTAAATGAAGTCAAAGAAGACCAGGTTTGTTGCTGCTCTTTTATAAGTCCATAAGTAGTTGGTGATTCATACCAGAGAGCGAAGCTCTGTTCTCGATAATTATAGACAAGCGTTGTATCAGGAAAAATAGAATCGCTAGCGTCAACAGGATCAAAAATACTCGGATAACTAAAATAAATAACCTCATTTACAAAATCTCTTCCTCCACAGATTCTTTCATAACCATTGGAAGTTGGATTGACTTGGAAGATCTGTTGAATGATTGGCAAATCGAATCTCTGGGCATCAAAGCTGGAGGCGATAATGAATCCATATTCGCCTGCGGTTAGGATGCCTTTATCCATTGGGATTGTCGCATGAGTTCCCGCACTTCCATAGTCAGGATTGATTAACTGAAGAGAAAAGGGGTCGGTTTCAATGCCAGTAATGCTCAAGCGCCTTTGCTCAGACTCTAGACCAAGAATCAGAGAACCTTGAGTCGCTTCCGCTGTGATGATGCGCTGAGTGGTATCTATATCGATGAATCCGCCGAATCCCTGAATATCAGAGGCCCAAGCATTAGGTTCAAAGGAGCCCGGAGGAAGAGTAACTGGCAAGATATTTGCGTAAAAAGGGGTGGCCGTGACTTCGCAATAGCGAATTCGGTTTCCATAGTATGTTCCTGAAGAACCGGCAAGGATTTGCGAACTAGTAGCTTCAAAAGGTCCGATAGCTAAGAGCCTATTTCCAAACGGAATTAGGATACGCGCCCCGACGAGATAAGTAATCGTAGCCCCAGGAGCAGGATTAATGGAAGTAAGAGGAGGAGTAAAATTAACGAAACCCGTAGCACCTGGTCCTTGTCCATCAAACCACCTAATACCATCACCAAAGCCCGTTGAAACGTTTCTAGTGAGGCTTTGGAGTATGCCACCAGAGATATAGTTAGAATAAGTATTGCTTGGAACTATAATTCTAACCGGATTTCCTGGAGTAACAACCGTTCCCGTTACGCCATTAACTTCAGTCATTCCAGCTACTTCATTGAAGAAGACTACATCATTTACCTGGAGATTATTTGCTACCGCAGTTGTGACATCGAGTTGAGTTTGGGGAGGGCCTCCAACTTTAGCAATATTTGTGATCTGGAGAAATTGAGCCCCTGGATTGTTATTTGTCACCCAGAGAGCCCGATAATAGTTCGTGGAATCAAATTGCTGATAATCGGCTCCGGACCAAAATACAGGCGCTCCCGAGATTTTATAGAAGGAATTATCTGTAAAGATAACACCATTGAAAGCATAGGAATAAACAGTGTCGAAATAAACATTTAGAGGAAAATCAATAGGAGAGGATGCGCTATTATCTGATTCAAATTCCTCGATTCCCATAACAGGAAGACCAGGAATGTATTGTACTGCTGTCGGTGCGATCACCGGAAAGTTAATAGTGACTAATCCGGTTGTGTGGTTGTAGGTCCCGGTGTAATTAAGTGGATCACTACTTATGAGTGGTACTGGTTCTGGACCACCGTAAGCTAGATCCCCATCTGTCAAAACTACTGCGCCAATTCTGAAAGATGCTAAACCACGAATAGTTTGAATAGGTGATACAGTCGCCGTAAAAGGAGAGGCGCCAGTATTTCCCAATGATCGTTCTAATCTTCCGAGTTGTGCGGAACCTGGTTTTTTAATGAGTCTTTTTCGATAACAAAGAGCGTTATCTAAGTTTGGAAATGCGTCGTTATTCAATAACCAGGGCTTATCATAGGTCTGAAGACCCGTTGAGATGGAAGAAATGACGAGCCTGTTTGGAGGGATCATCAGTATCCTACTGCAATATACACTATATTAACTGGACCACCTGCCCCTGCCGCTGCTGTAAAACCTGTACTAGTAATAGAAGTAATTCTAACTATATTACCATTAGATAAGTTACTAGCAACAACTGAAATGCAAGAAGTTGGAAACTGTAAATTAAATGATACAATGGAAGGGATGTTACTAATTGAAGTCGCCGCCGCTCTAATTTGAAGACCTCCAGGTAACATACCTTGTCCCGAAGATGCAACGAGCGTTTGATTTGTAATTGGTAAAATACTACCTGTACCAACTTCACCTTCATAAAAAAGTTCGGTATGCGTGGCTGATGGAGTCGTATAAATAACATTTTTACTATAGATAATTCCCGCAGAAGCAACCCCTCCCGGGTCTGAAAGCTGACTTACGAGCGTGTTTTTATTGCTGTAGCCAACATTAGTACCTGAAGAGAGGGGAATGTGATCCGTATTATAACTTGTAGCAATCTGCTGAAAGTTTTGCCGCATGAGAGGCTGACTTTGCGCCGGAGTTTCGGTAGCGAGCGGGGTATCGTTATATGCCATTGTAAGCGCCTGGGGTAAAGCTTGTTTGTCCCTGATAGATTGTGGCTACTCTTGTATTGCTGTTTTGCCGATAGGTTTTTCTGAGCACAAAATTCTCTTGCTCTCGAAAGAATGGCTCATAGAGATTCATTTGCTCAACATCTCCATAGTCTTGAAGAATTTTTCGAGCTGTGCCACGAGCTAGATATTCAGTCATCCATCGATATGGGATTGCATTGGTGGTAGATAGAAATGCAGCTGGATTATAGTAAGCATCGATTTGGAACAGAAAAGGTTGAGAAGGAACGGGTCGGAAAGTGAAAGTATTATCATAAAATAAAACCGCTTGTGGTCTTCCTGCTGAATAGGGAATGCTCTGTGTGTTGATTGCGCTTGTCGTTGGAATTACATAGAGAAATGTAACTGTGATTGCTCCAGTTTGATAGTTTACTGTTCCGACGATCGAGGGGGGATTGCTGGGATTTAAAGGATCGTATTGAATGAGATTTCCATTCGTAGCCGAAGTTGGATCGTCTTGAGCGACGTTGAGGTTCCCATTCACGTCAATGGCCGTCACATAGACACTTGAGGTCAATAATCCCTCTTGTGCTCCTCCTGGGTTGATCGTGTTGCCAGCAGGTTGAATGTTTTGATCGCGGTGCCCTTGAATGACGGGCGGCTCATAGAGAGGAATTGTATAAGGGCCCGCGCTAGCTGTTCCATTTTGTTGATATTGATTAAAAACTCGATTAGGAAATAGCTTCATCCACTGATCGTGACTCTGCTGCATGACGATTTGATAACCGTCTATATAGGCTGGAGTCAAATAGGAATTGTAGGTTGGAACGACAGCTCCTCCCGGGAGATAAGTTATGGGCGCATTATACTGATCCACGCCGGGAGTAAGCTCTAGGGTATAGGTTGTTTTGTACTCGAATGGTTGTATTCGAGCGGGGACATCGTAGACCATGAAACGGTTCAGATAGTCGGCCAGCGTAGCATCTGAGATATCTTGGGGATTCGGTTGCTTAAGAATCCTCCTCACATAGAGGAAGACTTCCGATACCATAGGCTGAGTTGGACTAACTGAAAATGTCATAATCAATACGCATTAATAGGGTGGAACGTTCCACGTCTTTTTGTAACAAAGTTACCGAATGGAGCCATCATCTCTTCTTCATAGAACGATTGAGGCTCATTTCCTTTTCCCAGAGGTTTCATTTCTTTCCATGCCAGTTTTTCCGATAGATGCTTGGCAACAAATCGAGGGATTCCGACTGGCTTGTTAACTGGGATTTTCCATCGGCAGTAGTCATCACTGGGGAGCCCAGTAAGAAAGAAATCAAGTACTCCACCTACGAGTTGAGATTCAAAGATTCCAACAACGTATTCATGAAGATAAGCTCTTTGCTTTTCTAGCTCTGGATGAGGAAGACCACCTGTTGCGATTCTATGAACAGGTTCAAGATAAAGTGCATCTGGGTATTTTTTCTTAAACTCTGTTATTTTTTGGGTTTTTTCTTCAGTTACTTCTTTGGCTTTTCTCATGGCCTCGCTCATTCCGGCCATAGCCTGTTCAATTTCTTCAGTTCTACGAATAATTTTGTCTTTGCTCATTGAAAAACCTTGTTACGAGTTAAATCTTTACTTTACAACTTAAAAGACAATTTGCCAAGAAGTGATTTGATAGTAAGAAAGGAGGAGAGAGCGCTCTCTCCTCCGATAGTTAAGCAGTCAAAGTCGTATAGACTCTGGCTGATTTCTGGGCTCTCCAGATAACTAGAGCGCTATTCGCACTGAGGATAGCAGATCCGGCAGTCGCGCTATTGCCGATGATAACTCCTTGGAAGTCATTATCAACAGCCGATAGATCGAAAGACGAAGCTTGGTCCCCAATTGGAATAACTTGTGGCCAGCTAACTCCAGCTGCTGCCTGTGCGGTCGTTGGGAACGCAAATGCAGAAGCTGCGCTAGAATCGATCGCAACAACGAATGAGATCGAATCTGGTACAGAGGTGATAATTCCCTGTTGTCCGCTAATCTGAGTCGATCCCCATGGAGAAGGGATAACGAGACGGATAGAATCCCCTACAGACAAGCCGTGAGGAGCGGAAGTAGTAACAGTAGTAGTTGAACCCGTGGTAATCGCTACAATGTAGGAAATATACGGGAACATCACTGTTGGGAAGTTCACTTTTCTAGCCACGACGTTAGTAGCAGCAGCCGCAAACCCAGAAGAATCAAAGGTATGACCTACGATCCCGAGGTTATAGGTTGTTGCGCCAGTCGAAACCACTGACCATGGAATTCCAGAGAATTGCAAAGCACCTGTGGTCGATTCCAAGAGAACAACATCGCCCGTGCTATACACGTTCGAGTTGGTCAATGTCATGACCGCTGGGTTTGCCTGGGTGATTCCAGAACCTGGCTGAGCCACGCCGTAAGAATTAAATGCCGATACGACTGGGGTAATACCACCAGAAGATAGGAAAGCGGATGTATCTGTAGCTGCGCCGTTAGTATTTCTATTAGCGAGAGCAGTTCCAGAAGCCATCCCTTTTTGCCATACAGCATATTTTACGGGGCCTGGGTTAGCCGTTGAGGTCCACACGCTTCCAGAGCTGTTACCTTGGATCCAGAATTCGATAATATCTGGAACGAAGGGCAGTTGGAGCGTTTGGTTAGCGTTTCCACTAGCAGGAGTAGTAAACGAGCCTGATAAAACGACATCAGCAAACATAGTTCACCCCTTATAGTGCCAGCGTAGAACGCATGTTTTGGATCCAAGTGTCTTGAGTGATCACTTGTGCTTGGGCGAATTTAACGCCAAGTGTACCGTTCAATGCCAAAGGTCCTGAGAAGATTGGCGGACGATAGATAAGCTGGCTAGAATAGCCATCTTGTTCGATGTGAGCGTAGGCTTCACGAGCTACAACCATATTGTCGTAAACGTCTCTTCCGTTGATGGAAGCGGCGAGTTGGACAACTGAGTTCGAGCTAGTCAGAATACGGAAGTTCGTTACCGAACCGTACTCGGAATAGAGAACGTCGTTTTGGTTTGGATAGTTCCCCTTCTATTACTTTCCCTCAAACCAAGGTACTGACCCTTTCAGGCGGGACAGGCGCTTCGACCCATCCTCTCATAGTTTCCTATGAGTTTAGACTATGGCATAGCGAAGATAAGTTCTTCGCTCCCTCGAATTTAGTCGTTGCGGGCGATTGTTAAATTTGGTAATATGTAACTTTCCTAACCAAAATAGGTTTATATGCATTATTTTGCTGGATTGTTTGATGCAGAAGGGTATGTTTCCTTGCTCAAAACTGGAAACTTTATCATTGGCACTGAAATGACTAATGAGCAGGTTCCCAATCTTTTTAAAGAAACATTTGGTGGTAGTATCTATACAAGAAAAAGAGGAGAAAGAAAAAAAACCTTTACATGGATGATAGGTACCAACCATGAACAAGCTTTGAATTTCATCTCTCAAATAGCTCCATTTTCTATCATAAAAAGACCACAACTTTTGCATCTTGCCGACTACATCAACATTCCTAAAGAACTCAAAAAAGTAATGAGACAACCCATGATTTCTCAAATGAGAAAACTCAAAACGCCATTTTATAAACCAACATTTGATGAACCATCGATCCACAAATGCGAAAATTCTCCAGATACCCCATTTTATGAATGGTTGGCTGGATTTTTCGATGGAGATGGAAATTTTTCTCTCTATGAAACTCATAAAGGCGAATATTGGGCTTTCCAATCTTGGATTGGCGTTTTCAATACTTTTTGGGATCCGATCGACATTATAAGCGATCGATTGCAGGGATCTATCTCTCAATATAAGGGTAGAAATCACCCTGTTTATAAATGGGTATGCAGTCAGAGCATCGAAAAATCTGTTTGTCAATCTCTTCTTCCATTTCTTAAGATTAAGAAAGCCGCCTGTCAAGTTATCCTTGATTACCATGAAATCAAGAAAAAAAAGACTCGTTTTGTTTCTTATTCCGGAGAGGACCAAAAAAGAATCAGAGATCTTATCAAACAAATTAAGCATATAAATTCACTTTAACAAACTTCCCTCAAGTTGCCTTAGGCCGCAGCCCTTAGGTTTTCTTGTAAATTATCGAAGGTTTTACATGCGCAGATTTCCAAATACGCATGGATAAATCCATTCAAGGTATCCAATGTAGCTTCTTCCAATGTGTGAGCTAACATAAAGTAAGCTGCACGAATTGGAGCTGTCAGTTCTGTTACTTTTATGACCTATTGCTAGGCGGGGAAACCTCTTCGGATTTCCCTCTCATAGTTACCTATGAGGTCAGACTATCGCATCTTGTAATAACAGCATCGCATTTTTCGCACTTCCAACTATCGTCTTCTAATCGATTTTCTGGCTTTGTGTTTATATGCATTCCATTTTTACAAGTCTCAGGATTTAGTCGTTCAGGCTGATCATAGGGGTGATATTCAGTTAAAAACTCATCGACTAGCCTTTCTAAATGCTCTTCGTATTCGAATCCACTGTAATATTCATCCAACTTTCTTGCGAAAGCCATTAACATTTTTACTGTATAATCCATATCTTGCCCCTTGTTATCCGTCCACTTTACGCGGCGAGGAACTCCAAGTCAATTACCCAAGATTTTACTTCGGCACACATTTTACCGAAGCGGTCTTCACCCTGTTTACCAGTGAGGAATTTGAACGCGTTCGCTGTGTCTAATGCAGCGTTGACGTTTGCAAAGTCTCTCAAGGTCAACTCTGTGGGAGAGTCGCCGTTGACCCCTTTTTGGCAGTTATATTGTGTAGCTGCCGAAAGGAGGTAGTTGCCGAGGATCGTGTCCTCTGCTTGCTTCATGGCTACGCCAAGACGCTCAGAAACCCAAGAAAGTACCAATCTGTTACTTTAGTGACCATGTAAAGCCGCTTTACATGGCGAGGAAGCCTATTGCACTTCCCTCACGATGTTTCCATCGTGTTCAGAGCACCGCATATCTAACGCTGCGAAAGGTTTTTGAAAAGATTTTCATATTTTTTCAAAACCTTATCTACAACCGCAGATTCTTCTCGTTTGCTACGTTCAGGCTGATATATTTTCCCAGTTTGCTTGTAATAACGAGAACATCGATAGCACCACATCTTACACCCTTTTTGGCCAAGCGTGGAATGGTCTTCATCGTGTTCTTCATATTTTTCTTTACAAGCATCACATTCAAAAATCACATCTTGCCCCTTGTTGTCCGTCTATGCTGCCATAGCGAGGAGTTCCAAGTCTATCAGAGAAGATTTAACGACCCCATACATTTTAGGGTCTTGGTCTTGGATTATAACCTGTTCGTTCAAAATCACTGATGTGCCATAAAAACTGATGGTCGCGTCAATGATATTTCTAGTAGCCACCTGGCTTGTTGGCTCAATCCCAGTATTGCCAAGAGGAGTAGTAGGAGGAACTAAAGGATTTGGTCGTAAAAACCTCATCGTTGTTCCGCCATTTCTTGGCATCGCATACTTATCCGCAGGGATAATGTAGTTGAAATTGGGAGTTGGGACCGAAAGCATACCAGCAGCTAAAGACTGACGGATTGGAGCCGGCAGATCGGTAGTTGTTGTGATTGACATTTTTAGTCCTTTGAACTGCTTCAAAAATTGAAATAGTTCAGTTGATAAGTTTTACTTAACAACTTCAGGTCTAAAAACCCCGCTTTTGCGCTGCTCTTAGGCGTTCATAAGCCTTTGTTCGAGCTTCGGGTGATTTTACATCGAATTCAAAAGCATAAGGATTAGCCGTAGGTCCTTGGCCACCGGGGGAGTAAAAATTAGAACCGGTTTGACGATTCTCATTTACTATATCCTGAGCCTTGACTTTAGGTCGTGATTCCTCTTCGGCCTGAGCCAGCTTTTTCATCTTCTTGTAAGCCATCTCTCGACGCTTGTACTCGTCCTTGACTTCCGCCAGTAGCGACATAAACTCAGGGTCTTTTTCCTGAAGTTTTTCAGCATTAGCGCTACTGACCACCTGATCGTAATCAGGGAAGGCCGAGTAAAGCTTTTGCTGATAGTTTTCGCTATCAATCTTCTGGTAAGTCTGTCGCGCCACTTCCTCTGCTTCTTTACGCATGGAAGATCGTTCCTTATCTAGGAGCTTTTTGAACTTAGCCTTGTCGAGCAGCTCATCGTCAGGGATAGAGTCCAATTCGTCTCTTTGATTGGGGAAGCGGTCTTGGAGTTGCTGAATCATTTGATGCTGCTGTTGCATCATCTGATCTCGCTTCTGCAATTCTGCTTCTAACGCTTCAGTTTTCTTCCGTAGTCGCTCAAAGTTGACCTCGCGGTCTCCTTGGGCTCCTTGAGCTTGGTTGGTCGCTTGGTTGACGGATTCCGAGCTTTTTACGTCGATTGCCATTCAAACTCCTGTTGTACTGGCGGGGTACGTTACGCCGAACTGTCCGGAAATTCCGGATAGTTGAGTCGGTTACAAATTGTCACCGACTGGCCTTGGTTAACGCTCCAAGATGCGTATGTCTATACATTTAACTGAATATTTGATTACTATCAACGTTTTATTGAGGTAATTGATGAATAAAGATCCGTATACAATAGAGGAACTGGAGAGAATCTTTGATAGTCATGTGGCAAAATGCATAGAAGAAAGAGAAAACACACTGAAGAAATTTAAGGAATACAATCCCGACCAAGAAATCCCAGACTATCTACAGGATGATTTTAACTTTCCAATGGCATTGAAGATAATTTGCAGTGAAATCATAAAACTCAAGGAGATCAATGGAATTTTTCACTAGACTCGAAGATCTACAGGCGCAATTAGATGCTTCTTGGCCTACCACCTTGGAGAAGACATTGAATGAATTCCCTCACGGAGACGAGGATTTTTACATCTACACCTTCACGAAATGGGATTATCATCAGGTTCCTCCTAAGTTTAATATCAATCACTGTCCGATCAAATTCTATCCAAAGAGTTGGGCTCTCCCGGGCACGACGATGCGAAAGGTTTCTCCGAAAGAGGGTTGGGTAAAGATCTTATGGACGCTGCCCGAAGAGCATGCCTTTAATCTATTCGAGTCTGGGAAGATCTTCGCCGATCCGATAGTTCATGAGAGCATTCGGAAGTATCGGGCGGGTGCTTTTGAGAGTGAAGAGGAAAAGTTTAAGCCGATCTAAGTCTGACTCGTAGAGCAAGCACCTGGTGCCTGTAATCCTGGCTTCTGAAACAATGGAACCTGAGACAGAACTTGAGGATTCGGTGGATTCACCTGCGAAGAGTCATCAATATTTGTGTTTGGGTATTGCCCTATTGGTATTACTTGTGGTGATTGTAGACTCGTACCGATGGTAAACGGGTCATAGTTAGTCGTATCAATAGAGATCGAGAACGAGGTTGGGCTTAAAACCTCGATTGTACCTATCTGCTCATCAATCTGCACCATGCCAAAAGCGCTAGCATATGGAAAAGGGAACACAATCCGCACGTTAAAACCTGTGCTATATCCATGCGGTTGTGTTGTAGTAATGATTGCAGGGAACGCATTGCTTATCGATACAATGGTTGCCGTCCCAGGGAGCCAGGGAAAATTCGGGTTCACCGGAAATGTCCATGCATTCACTGGAGAGTAAACCATTAGTTTCCTTCATGCCTTGTTGTAACCACACAGATGCCCGAGCTCTCTGCCTGAGTTCTAATGACCCCAGAGGAAGAGTTTGGGTTGGCCCAATATGTTTGGGTGAGATTGGGGAAAAGATCCTCGTGAGTAGGTTTCATGTGCTCAGCGGGATTTTCCTTCTGACCCTTCATGTGTTTTTTGATTTTTTGGAACATATTATTTTCCCTTGTGCATTTTCTTAAGCGTCTCGGCTAGTCTTGCACGTTTAGCAGTCGTTGGATTCTTTGAATGCTCGGCTTTTTTAAGCTTAGATTCTGGTATCTTTTCCCCTGGCTTTACATGAAGAGATTTATGTAGCGCTCCAGGATGCTTAATAGATTTTTGAATCCATTTTTCAGCCATTTTATTTGCCACTTACGTCTTTGTGATTTTTTTTAAGAGGTTTAAGATGTTGTGCCCCTTTTCCTTTAGCCATAGGTTCAACCATGCCCATTTTGTCATGTTGTTTCCCGCCTTTTTCTTTCATATGAGGTTTTTTCTTGTGAGCCATTGATAATCTCCTTATTTTTTGATTCCGTGTGCTTGAGACATTCCTACATGGGAGAACCCGAGAGGATTGCTATGATGTCCATGGTGTTTATGTGCCATATGAGAGGAATGATGGTCCATATGACCCTTGTGTACATGCTTTCCATCGTGATGCCCGTGATGATCTTTGTGATGCATAAAATCTCCCATTGTGTTTGGATTGAATAACATTATTTTCTTCTCTTAAGCTTTGGTTGAGGAGTCATAAACTCTTCTCTGGCTGATCGATAGCCAGTACCTGCAACCTTTGGCATGCCCTTAGGCTTATCCTTCTTTCCGATGATCTTAGTCTTGGAAATTCGAGCTTGCCCATAGCCTGGAACCATACCAGAGCCAAACTGACCTTCGTCATTATGCATATCTACAGAATCGCCGGGCCTTTGCTTGGCAGGATGGCGCTTACCGTACTGTAAATTCCAGGAATCTTGTCCCATTTGTAAAGCCGCTTTACATTTAGGGGAGCTTGTTGGCCTCCCCTATGATTATTTTCTCTTCATACCAGATGCACGATCACGATCGGCGAGCTTGACGTTTCCTTCTTGCTCGTTGTAGATCGCTTCTGCTGTATCTGGATACTTATAACGTCCGATCTCACCAGGTGGTTTCATCGAAACGTCTTTAACTTCTGGGGGGAAAAACTCTCCGAGAAGCGAACCTGCTCTCGAACCTTTTCCTTGCCCTCTGCCCATAAAATCTGGGCTCTGCTTCCCGTCATAATCACGCATTTTAAACTCCTGATTATAAGTTACTTGTAGTTTATATTTTGCCCTTTGCTAAAATAAACTCTTTATATTCTTCATCATACACACTAAGAAATTCTTTACACCACTGAATTTTATCTTCTACTCTCTGGCCAAAAGGGTGTTGTTTAGTCCAAAGTTCCAAATTTTCTATTCTATTGTCGTGCTTTATTCCATTTTTATGATGAATTGTCTCGCCTTTTATTATTGCTCTTTTGAGATGATTTGACATTATCAAAATATGCTCTAATATCAGTCCATTTGGTCTAGCATTCGGATGCCCGTGACAAGTAACAACTCTGTAGTAATAATTCTTGTTAGACACAGGTCTTTTTGTTTTTGCTCTAGAAGGTCCATTCTCTTCTTGCCCTCTAATTCTTCTAGTTGACCCTATTCTTAAGCACTTTTTACTACAATATTTTAAATGCCTCACGCTTTTTTGTTTAACTTCCTTATCACATACTATACATTTAATCATTCCTAGAACTATAGGGAATCCCCTCTTCTTTATTTCCCATGCTCTTTGTGTACATTGCTTGGAACAATATTTTTGCCATCCCGCATGCCTACTAGTGCTTACAAATTCATTTCCACAAAATTTACAGTTATTAGTCATCACTCACCTATATTTACAAGATGAGTATAGCATAAATTGACTTTTAACTAGCTACTCTTGATCTCACTTCTGTAGCGACTTCTTTACTTATCTGTTGACCCTTCTGCTTGCTCTCTTCTTTATTTACCTCATCCACAGCATGCATAGCCTGCGCTTCTCCATAGAGTTTGACTGATTCCAAGAACTCTTTGACCGCGGAGAATTTGTCTTTGACCGCTTTCGCTTGGTTCTGCTGTACTTCAGAAAGACGCTCTTCTTCGAGGCCGATATTCGATCGAACGCGACCGTATCTCTCTTTGGCTTGAGCGAGTTTCTGAGCGGTGTCGGCTTGTGAGTTTTGAAGCTGTGCTTGGAGAACGGCTAGATCTAGCTGAGCTTTCTCCTGCTGGAGAGCGGCTTGCTGCTGCTCTTCTTGTTCGATACTTGCAACGAGCTCATCTTTGCCCTGGAGGGTGCTATTTTTGAGAAGAAACGCTGTGGGGACGGGGATGCCCATTTCTCTAAGTTGGAGGAGCTGAACGAATTGGTTTTGCTTTTGGGTTGTGGTGTTGAGGCTTTCTTCGGGAAGGACGTCATACTGGGAGAAATTTTTGTCATAAAATTCCTGGGTAGGCATTTCTTTAATGATCCGGCTTACCTTGAAAGGAGTCCATTTGTTCTGGATGATGCGTAGCTCAAGCACGCCTAGAAGCTTTAGCGATCTGTCCCATTGATCGAAGTACTTTTGGAGGGTAATGAGGCCCGCTCCCTGTCTAAGCATCTCTGTAATGCCAGCCTTTGCGTCTCCGGCCATGCCCATAAGCTCAGGAGTAACCAAAGCAAGAGGATTAATAAGCTGTTGCATTTGGTCTGATAGCTGCATGTCCGATGGGGGAACTGCATTGGGAATAATCTTCTGTACATCGGTTAACTCATATCCTTCCTTGACGACAATATGTTTGCCTTGACCAGCATACATAATGTTTTCTTCATTAACGACAGAGTTCTCTTTATACATCCATCCAGCGTTAATTGAAGATTCGGAAATATCGTGGTTTAATATAATTCTACGATTAAATAAAAATTGAGCGTCTCTTAAATAACGTACTAAGCTTCTTACTCTTAAGTTATATTGAGGCTGCCATGGTTCATAATCCCAGTACACAGGAATAAAGGGGCAATCGTCAAAGCCAAGAGGATTTTCACCAATGTAGAGAGTTGACTTATTGAGGATAACAGCTACATTCCAGGTAGGAACCTCGACTTCGATTTCTTCCAGCTCAGGGAAAACTTGCAGATATTCTTTGATCGCTTTAGGATCGTCGTTCCAATCGGTAATTTCACCAGTATTTTTGTTGTAGAGGCGTTTTTTTGTTTTATGAGAGCGGTACCAGTAATAAGAGAGGACGAGTAGGTCGTTTCTGGCTATATTGTAGTTCTCCGGTAAAAAATAGAACTGTCCATCTCGGTTGGAGTAGCCTCCCATTGATCCAATTAGTTCTGCGTGTTCAGGAAACTGCGCTATTGCTTCTTTCTTCGATAAGAATTTTTGTAGCCAGACCCAGTTGCAGTCGGACATATCCGGCTCGCGGAAGTATGGGTCTACCATAAAAGAATTGTATTCCCATATTTTTAGATCTAAAACCCCGTTAATCGGATCATCTTTGAAGTCGAGATAGGGTTGCAGCAACACTAATCCAGTGGTTATTGACTGCTCTATCGCATCGGAGAATTTCTCTAAAATGTGTCTCTTGGAGTGACTAAAAGAGAGAAGTTTGTTAAACTGATCTGCGGTTTTTTGAGAAGCAAATTCAACAGGAACCACGGAGATTGACTTTCGATGCTGGCGCTGGTAGCCCCCAATCATACAAACGGGCTGCCGAATAATATTGAAGTAAAAGTTTTTGAAGTTGTAGTTAGGAGCGAATGTAAAGTACTGGTAGATGTAGTCCTGATCGCCCGCGTAGAAGCGTGAATCGATATTAGACTCATTCCATCGTACCTCTTCAACACTCTGAAAACGTGTGTAAATGTTTTGAAGGATGTTGACGATATTGTTAGCGTTGGGTTCCTCAGGCCAGAGGAATTGACTCGATGGCATAGCACCTGCAAGTTAAAACTTTAATTTACCAAGCAAAATGAATTCTGGAAAGTGAAATGCTCGAAAATGAAAAGTATGAGATAAACAAGTGGTTGTGTAGTAAATGGCCAGAAGTATTTTCTTCGGAAGATGGTATGACAAAGTTGGCTGAAAAGATCGAAAAAATAGAGGCGAAAATGTCCAAAAAAGATAAAGAACCGGTTAAAGATCCTAAGATCGTTCTCGAAACCGATTTATATCCTCACATCATCCAAAGAATCGACCACTATCTGTACAAGAAATGGCCAGATCTCTTCGTCGATGAGAACTTCAAAGAGTTCAAAAGGGATATCCAAGCTAAATACGACGACATCCAAGGAAAAGAAAATCGGATCAACGCTCGATACCAAGAGTGGCAATCAGAGCTTGGGAGAAAATATGAGCACGCTCTAATAGATATTCAGGGAATGAGGGTTCAGATTGAGTTTTTGCGCAAAAGGGTGCTTCAGTTAGAGAAAAAGAAGTGGTATCAGTTTTGGGTGAAAGAAGATTTAACAGAGGATCAAAATGACTAACGAACAATTTGTAGAATTGATAAAGAACTCATTCTTAATGTCCATCCAAATGGCTAAGGATGTAAAACCCTTGACTCCCGAATGGGATTTTGTTTGGGGTATTCTTGATCTTTGCAAAGAATATTACGAGGAAAGCGAGAGAAATAAACACATCTCAGAAGAAGAAAATTCATGATCGATGACCGATTAAATAAGGAAAGAAAAGTGAAGGTTTTTGTAGTGTTCATTCAAAATAAAGTCTACCAAGAAATAGGAAATGTCTATACCTCATTGGAAGAGGCTTTAGAAGAGGTAAATCGATGGCAAGCAAATATGGACGCCTGTAGTTTTGGATATTCAGGAGCTGTTGTTATTGAAAGAGAACTTAAACAAAAACTGACCACCACGGTACCGACATGAAGCCGGTCGAATAAAGGACGAAAATGAAGCCTTATAGGTCATATAAAATTTTAGCATGGGCGACCAACACGGCTCTGATCCTGGGAGTAGCTACCTTCATGACCATGCGAAATTACTATCAATATAAAATTGTTAAACGAGTCGTTCCTGAAATCACCTTTTGGGAATGGTATTGGGGATTTGCAAAATGACCATCCCCGTGCCGACATGAAATGGATTGATTTATGATGCGACTTGGCTATAGCTGGTGTTGCGTCTATTTCTCTAACTACAG
>Ga0105249_10002166_pt1 | contig 17019 bp, 11 predicted proteins | sample KBSS44metaG_FD_81522 | JGI IMG/M metagenome (GOLD analysis project Ga0105249, IMG submission 81522) | Switchgrass rhizosphere microbial communities from Kellogg Biological Station, Michigan, USA - KBS S4-4 metaG | ecosystem: Host-associated > Plants > Roots > Rhizosphere > Soil | place...
CTCGTGCGCCTGGACGACCCAGCGGGTGATGGCCAGGCCGAGGCCCGACCCGGCCATGCCACGCACGCTCGGGGCGCGCCAGAAGCGGTCGAACACGTGGTCGAGATGGCCCTCGGCGATGCCGATGCCGGTGTCGCGCACGGTCAGCTCGGCCACTCCGTCCTCGGCCCGCAGGCGCAGGTCGATCGTGCCCGCCCTGGTGTACTTGAGGGCGTTGTCGACCAGGTTCCAGACCGCCCGGCGCAGGTCGTCGCGGTCGCCGGAGACCCAGACCTCGGACAGCGGGCCAACGGTGACCTCGACCTCGGGGGCGGCGATCCGCAGGGCGTCGCGGTGCACGTCGGCAACCATGTGGTCGAGGCGGAAGGTCCGCCTGGCCGGGGTGGCCGCCGCCGCCTCCAGCCGGGCCAGGGCCAGCAGGTCACCGACCAGCGACTCCATCCGGCGCAGCTCGATGAGGCCGTCGCGCAGCGCCTCGACCCGGTCCTCGGTGCGGGCGCCGGGCACCCGGGCCAGGAACTCGACGTTGGTGCGGATGGCGGTCAGCGGGGTCCGCAGCTCGTGGGAGGCGTCGGCCACGAAGCGGCGCTGGGAGTCCAGGGTCGTCTTGAGCCCGAGGTTGGCCTGCTCCAGCTCGGCCAGCATCTGGTTGAACGACAGCGAGAGGCGGCCGAGCTCGTCGTGCGGGTCGCCGTCGACCGGCATGCGGTGGGAGAAGTCGCGTTCGTCGCCGATCCGCTGGGCGGTGGCCCGCATGCGGGCCAGGGGCCGGAGCAGGTGCGCGGCCAGGCCGAGGCCCAGGAGGGCGGTGACCAGCAGCACGGCCAGGCCGCCGGCGATCAGGATGGTCCGCAGCAGCCGCAGGGACCGCTCGACCCCGGCCAGGGAGCGGGCCACCGTCACCTGGCCCTCCAGCTTGGCGGTCTGCTTGGGCTTCTCGGGCAGGTTGGGGCCGACCTGGCGCACCACCTTGCTGGCCTCGAACCGCTCGGCGTACACGGCCAGGGGCAGGCCGAGCTGGTTGGCCGACGGCCGCACGTTGACCACCTTGCCCGGCGCGACGCTCGGCAGGTCGACCCCAGCCAGGGTGTCCGCCGGGTGCTTGGCGTCGATGGCCAGCGCCAGGTCCTTGCCCTTGCGGGTCTCGACCACGATGTAGGTGTCGCGCTCCTGCTCGTTGGACCACTGGGCCAGGGTGGCGCCGGCCCGATCGGCGGCGGCGTCGTAGTCGTCGGCCAGGACCTTGGCCAGCTGGATGCTCTGGCGCTGCACCGAGCCGTAGAACTCCTCGTGGAGGTTGCGGTCGACATAGGCGTAGACCCAGAGCCCGAACCCGGAGAGGGCGGTGGTGAGCAGGACCAGGTAGGCCAGGGTGAGACGAGTCCGGAAGGTCATCGGCTGCCCTCCGGGTCCTCACGCAGGACGTAGCCGACTCCGCGGACGGTGTGGATCACTCGCGGCTCGCCCTCCGCCTCGAGCTTGCGGCGCAGGTAGCCGACGTAGACCTCCAGGACGTTGGAGTCGCGGCCGAAGTCGTAGTCCCACACCCGCTCCAGGATGGTCGAGCGGGTCAGGACCTGGCGCGGGTGCTCCAGGAACAGGGCCAGCAGGTCGAACTCCTGGCGGGTCAGCGAGATCGTCCGCTCGCCCCGCCAGACCTCGTGGGTCGAGCGGTCCATACGCAGGTCGCCGAAGCGCAGCTCGGCCGACCCGGAGCCGTTGCGGCCGCGCCGCAGCAGCGCCTTCACCCTGACCAGCAGCTCCTCGAAGGCGAACGGCTTGACCAGGTAGTCGTCGGCCCCGGCCTCGAACCCGGCCACCCGCTCGGGCACCTCACTGCGGGCGGTCAGCATCAGCACGGCCACCTCGCCGGCCTGACGGAGCCGCCGGCACACCTCGAGGCCGTCGATCCCCGGCAGCAGCACATCGAGGATGACCAGGTCGGGCGGGTGGTCGAGCGCCCGGCCAAGGGCCTCCTCACCAGAGGCGGCCACCTCGACCTCGAACCCCTCGTAGGCCAGCGGCCGGCGAAGGGCCGCGGCCAACAGGGGATCGTCGTCGACGACCAGGATGTGTGCGCCCATGGACCTACCGTCGTGAACCGGCCGCCGGGGTGGGCGGCATCGCGTGCTGCCTTATGGCCATTCTGCCTGCTCGGCAGGGCGATTGCCTAGCTCGGGCGGCCGACCGGGTACTCGCGGCGGGCGTCGGTAGCCGGCTTGTCCGGGCGGAGACCCTTGAACGACGCGGCCCGCAGCTTGTCGTCCTGGGTCCACTTCAGGTACTCGACCTCGCAGACCAGCTCCGGCCGGACGAAGCGGGCCCCGCGGGGCCGGGGGGTGCCTTCGAACCCCTCGAACTGGGGCTTGTCGACCTGGAGCTGCTGGAGCCGGTCCAGCAGGTCGGCCAGGAAGGCGTGGGTGAAGCCGGTGCCGACGTTGCCGGCGTAGCGCAGCCGCCCGTCGTCGTACACGGCCAGCAGCAGCGAGCCCAGGGTGGCCGCCCGGCCGCCCTTGCCCGGGGTCCAGCCGACGATCACGCAGTCCTGGAGACACAGCGCCTTGATCTTGCGCCAGTCGTGCGAGCGGGCGCCCGGCCGGTACGGGCTGGCCGCCCGCTTGGCCACCATCCCCTCCAGCTGCAGCGCCTTGACCTGCGCGAAGAAGTCCTTGCCGGCCCCCTCGACGACCTGGGAGAGGCGGATGTCCCTGGTCTCGACCAGCACCTCGACCAGCCGGGCCCGCCGCTCGACCAGGGGCAGCTCGAGCAGGGACCGGCCGTCCAGCCAGAGCAGGTCGAAGGCCAGGAACTGGACCGGCACCCGGCCCTTGTGGCGGGCCAGCTCCTCGGGGGTGCGGTGGAAGCGGTCCTGCATCCGCTCGAACGACGGCCGGCCGTCCCGGTCGAGGGCCACGATCTCGCCGTCGACCACCGCGTTGCGGGCCGCCAGCTGGCGGTGCATGTCGATCAGCTCGGGGAACTGGGTGGTCATGTCGCGGGTCGTCCGCGAGGTCAGGCGGGTCGAGGTGCCGAGGTTGGCCAGGCAGCGGTGGCCGTCCCACTTGACCTCGAACAGCCACTCGTCGTCGTCGAAGGGCTCGCTGGTGAGCACGGCCATCATCGGCTCGTAGGTCGGGGGCGGGGCCGGCTGGGGGAGCGACACCTTGCTCTTGAGGATGACCAGCCAGTCGCGGTCCCTGGTCCGGAACAGGTGGTACTCGGCCCCCTTGTAGCGGGTCCCGTGGAGGCGGACGGTGAGCTTGCCGTCGGCCACCTCGAGCGGCTCGTAGGTGCCGAGGTCGAACAGCCGGACCTCCCCGCCGCCGTACTCGCCGGCCGGGATGCCGCCGGAGAAGGTCAGGTAGTCGAGCGGGTGGTCCTCGGTGTTGACGGCCAGGTGACGCACGCCCGGGTCCTCGGGCAGCCGCTTGGGCACGGCGAAGGAGACCAGCACCCCGTCCTGTTCGAAGCGGACGTCGTGGTGCAGCCGCCGAGCGTGGTGCTGCTGAATAGTGAACCGCCGCCCCTCCAGCAACGGCGCCACCTCCGTCAGCCCCGCCGGGTGCGGGACCTCGGGCAGGGCTGTGGACAGCCGGTCGCCCCCGTTCCCGCCGTCGGCTACCCTCCCGGTAGGGGCCCCATCCACCGGCGGGTGGGGCTGCGGCGTGCCTGCGGTGCCTCCTGGTGGGTGGGGGGCCGGGGCCCCGGACCCTTCCCGGGCGCCGGAAGGTTCCGGGGTGCGCTGGAAGTCGCGCTTGGCCACGTACTCGTCCAGGCTGGCCCGGCTGGCGGGGCGGGTCGTGCGCTTGGAGGGGAACCGGGGGCGGCTGCGTTCCCGGGGCTCCTCGGGGGCGCCGGGGGTGAGGCCCAGGGCCTCCATGGCCGGGATCAGCGACTGCCTGTCGTGCAGGACCGGCGCGAACCGGTCCCCGGCGGCGAACCGCTCCCAGACGTTGTCGATCCGGAAGTCGCCCGGCTCGATGTCGTCGTCCAGCTCCTCCCAGTCCAGCGGGGTCGACACCGGCGCCCCGGGCAGGGGCCGCAGCGAGTAGACGCTGGCGATGTTGGCCCCCGACCGGTTCATGTTGTGGTCGATGAAGATCTTGCCCGCCCGGTCGGCCACCGGCCAGGCCATGGTCGCCTTCTCCGGGTAGGCGCGGACGACCAGCCGCCCCACCCGCTCGACGAACTCCCGGGCGTCGGTGTGGGTGTGGGTGCCGTCCAGGGGGACGAACACCTGCATCCCGGTCGCCCCCGAGGTCTTGGCGTAGCCGCGCAGGCCGAGGCCGTCCAGCACCACCTTGACCAGCTTGGCCACGGTGCGGACGTCCTCGTAGGTGTACGGCTCGAACGGGTCGAGGTCGAAGAAGGCGTAGTCGGGCCGGTCAAGGGAGCCGGCCCGCGAGTGCAGGGGGTGCATCTCGATACAGCCGAGGTTGACCACGTACAGCAGGCTGGCCCGGTCCTGGGCGAGCACGAACTCGACGACCCGGGAGTCCTCCTCGGTGGGCACGGCCGCCGTGGGCAGCCAGTCGGGGGCGTGGGCCGGGACCTGCTTCTCGTAGAAGGGCTCGCCGGCGAGCCCGTCCGGCATCCGCTTCATCGTCAGCGGGCGGTCGCGCAGGTGGGGCAGGAGCAGGTCGGCGACGTTCCAGTAGTAGGCGAGCAGGTCGCCCTTGGTGATGCCCTCGCCGGGCCAGTAGACCTTGTCCAGGTTGGACAGGCGCAGCTCACGGCCGTCGGCCTCCAGCCGCCAGGCGTCGCCGGACCGCCGTGCCGCCAGCGGCGAGGGAAACGGCAGGTGACGGCGTTTGCCGGGAGCCAAGTGGGGCCAGTCCTCCTTTAGTTGCGTTGCTCGCCAGCGTACAGTTGTCCCTGGTCCGTGACCGTCGCCTTCCGACGTGCCCGCCGCTCGCGGAGAGTTCCGACGTCATAAGGAGGCCTGGCTTCGTGAAGACGATCTGGAAGGGGGCGATCTCCTTCGGGCTGGTCACCATCCCCGTCCGGGTGTATGGGGCCACCGAGGCGAAGAGCCTCCGGTTCAACCAGCTGCACGAGCCCGACGGCGGCCGGATCCGCTACAAGCGGGTGTGCTCGGTCGACGGGGAAGAGATCGACTACTCCGAGATCGTCAAGGGCTACGAGTACGAGAAGGACCACTACGTGACCCTGACCGACGAGGAGCTCGACTCGCTGCCGGTGGCCTCGGCCAAGGCGATCGAGATCGAGCGGTTCGTCGAGGCCGAGGAGATCGACCCGATCTACTTCCAGAAGGCCTACTACCTGGTGCCCGAGGGCACCGGGGTCAAGGCCTACCACCTGCTGCGGGAGGCGATGGCCGACGACGGCAAGGTCGCCCTGGCCAAGGTCGCCTTCCGCGACAAGGAGCACCTGGCCACCCTGCGGCTGCGCGACAACGTGTTCGTGCTGGAGACGATGTTCTGGCCGGACGAGATCCGTGTGCCCAAGTTCGACGTCCTGGACGAGTCGGTCGAGCTGCGGCCGCAGGAGATCCGTATGGCCCGCAGCCTGATCGACAGCCTCACCGACGCCTTCCAGCCCGAGGAGTTCCACGACGACTACCGGGCGGCGCTCGAGGAACTGGTCCAGAAGAAGATCCAGGGTGAAGAGATCACCTATACCGAAGAGGCCGAACCGTCTAAGGTGGTCGACCTGATGGAGGCGCTCAAGGCGAGTGTCGAAGCGGCCAAGGCCGGCAAGCCGGCCCCGGACCGCAAGGCGAGCAGCCGAGGGCGCAAGAAGGCGGCAGGCGAGTAGTCGAGTAGCGGGCGTCCCGCTCCGGGCGTCGTGGGGGGTGGATGTGGGGCTTGACCTCTGCCCGTCGACGGCGTTCCGGGACGCGGTCGCATCGATGCTTGACGGCCTGCCGGCCCGGACCGGCCTCGGGACCTGGCTGCTGGTGCGGCTGCTCGACGACGGCGGGTCCTCGGTGCTGGCCGTCCGCGACCGCAGCTACGGCATCCGGGCCGACCAGGAGCTGTCGGACGCCGACCTGCCCGTGCGGGCCCTGGTCGACGGCCGCGGCCCCCGGGTGGCCCGGGTCGCGGCCGAGGTCCAGGCCTACGCCAGCGCATCGCCCGGCGGCGGCGTACCCGTTGGCGCCCTGGCCGGCGTGCCCGTCCTGGCCCCTGACGGGTCGGTGTTCGGCTGCCTGTGCGGGGTCGACCCCGAGCCGGGCCGGCCGGAGCTGGCGGCCGAGCTGCCGACCATCGAGCTGCTGGGCCGGATGCTGGCCGTGCTGCTGGCCCAGGAGCTGGACCGCCAGGAGCTGCAGCGGCGCTTCGAGCTGGCCGAGCTGGACGCCCTCACCGACCCGCTCACCGGGGTCGGCAACCGCCGCGCCTGGGACCGGCTGCTGGACGCCGAGGAGGCCCGCTGCCGCCGCTACGGCTCGGTGGCGTCCCTGGTCGCGATCGACCTGGACGAGCTGAAGCGGGTCAACGACAGCCAGGGCCACGCCGCCGGGGACCGGCTGCTGCGCCGCACCGCCCAGGTGATCGACGCCTGCCGGCGGGCCGCCGACGTGGTCGCCCGGCTCGGCGGCGACGAGTTCGGCGTCCTGGCCGTCGAGTGCGACGAGTCCGCGGCCAAGGTGCTGGCCGACCGTCTCCGGGGGGCGCTGGAGGCGGCCGGCATCCGCGCCTCGGTCGGCCACGCCACCCGCCAGCCGTCGGGCACCCTGGCCTCGGCCTGGTCGGCCGCCGACGCCGAGATGTACGCCGAGAAGCGCCGGGTGGTCAGGTAGGCGGTCAGCCGGTCCATGGCACAGGCGCTCGCTAGTCTTCCCGCCGGCTCAACCGTACCCGGTGTCCTTCGGACTCGCGCAGCGAGCGCTCGGCCAGGCGGCGCAGCTCGCTGGCCTTGCGGCGCTCGTCGATGCGGCGGCGGCCTTCGGGCGTCTCCTGCTCGACCTGGAGCGACAGGTAGGCCAGGGCGCCGAGGGGGATGGGCAGCCAGAAGTTGATCAGCCGGTAGGAGACGACCCCCAGGGTGGCCGTGCCCCGGTCGGCGCCGAAGAAGGTGAGCAGGGCGATCATGGTCGCCTCGACCACACCGAGGCCGGCCGGGGTGATGGGGATGGCGGCCAGCACGTACGCCAGCCCGAAGGCCACGATCAGCCCGTCGATGCCGGCCCGGTACCCGAAGGCGAGCAGGAACACCCACAGCGAGGCGGCCGAGCAGAGCCAGAAGGACAGGTCCCAGAGCAGGCCCCGGATCAGCCGGGGGCGGTCGGCGACCAGGGTCTGGAGCCGGGCGGCCAGGCGCAGGACCAGCCGGTAGACGCTCTCCTCGTCCAGGAACGGGACCCGGCTGGCCACCGTCCGCATGACCTTGGCGGCGCCCTCCTCGCCGCGCATGAGCAGCACCACCGCGGCCGAGAAGCCGCCGAGCAGCACCACCCCGACCAGGGCGGCGGTGGCGTACAGGGGGTTGTAGGCGCCGCTGAGGATCGAGACCAGCAGCCCGACCCAGAGCAGGAGGTTGAGCACCACCGCCGACCCGATGCCCTGGGCGGCCATGGCGAAGGCGGCGTCGGTGCCCGACAGCCCGAACCGGGTCAGCAGCCGGAACCCGAGCGCCCCCCCGACGGCCGCGCCGCCCGGGACCACGTGACTGATGGCCAGGGTCGAGAGGTTGATCCGGAGCACGGTCAGGTAGGGGGGCGGGGTGCCGTGGATCATCGCCCTGGTCAGGTTGGCGTAGCTGAGGATCGAGCAGGTCTCGAGGGCGATCCCGAGGACGATCAGCCACAGGTTGACCCCGGCCAGCAGGTGCAGGGCCCGGCGGGCGCCGGCGATCTGGGGCAGCACGAAGTAGATCACCACGAAGGCGACCAGCAGGAGCTGGACGAGGCGCCTGACGGGCGTGACCAACCGCGCTCGGGTCCTAGCCATGGGTGCAAGCAGTATAGGTGGCCGGTCGCGGAACCCCTGGTAGACCCGGCTAGCCCTGGGCCTCCTGGGCCCCGAGGCGGGCCAGCAGCCCGGCCAGCAGGGCGGTGCGGGGGACCACGCTGTCGAGGTCCAGCCACTCGGTCGGCCCATGGGCCTCGCCGCCCACCGGGGCCAGTCCGTCGATGGTGGCCAGCCCGGCGGCGGCGGTCGTGTTGGCGTCCCCGGCCCCGCCGGTGGCGGCCTCGCCGACCTCGAACCCGAGGTCGCGGGCGACCGCCTGGGCCTGGCCGACCAGCGCGGCCACGGCCGCGGTGCGCTCCATCGGCGGGTGGCGGTGCGCCGGCGCCATCGTCGCCCTGGCCCCCTCGACGGTGGTCGCGGCCACGATCCGCCCGACCTCGTCCATGGCCTGGTCGAAGGCGGCCGTTGTGGCCGCCCTGACCTCGACCTGCATGACCGCCCGGTCGGCGACCACGTTGGTCCGGCTGCCGCCCCGGAGGACCCCGACGTTGCAGGTCACCCCGTCCCAGCGGCCGTTCAGGGCCTGGAGGGCGACGGTCTTGTGGGCCGCCTCGAGGACCGCGTTGACGCCCTCGCCCGGCCGCACCCCGGCGTGGACGGCCTTGCCCGTGACCTCGACGGTGAAGGCCGAGATGCCCTTGCGGGCCGAGACCAGGGCGCCGTTGACCCGGGCCGCCTCCAGCCCGACGGCCACGTCGTGCTCGCCGGCCAGGGCCTCGATCAGGGGGCGGCTGAACGGCGAGCCGATCTCCTCGTCGGGCGAGCAGACCAGGGTGATGGCGGCGAAGTCGTCGAAGCCGGTCAGGTCGCAGAGGACCTCGACGGCCTCGAACCCGCACACCACCCCGGCCTTGTCGTCGGTCACCCCCGGACCGTAGGCGCGCCCGTCCCGGGTCCGGAACGGCCGGGCGGCGGCCGTGCCCTCGTCGAACACGGTGTCCATGTGGGCCAGCAGCAGCAGGCGCCGCCCGCCCTCGGCGACCGGCCTGGCCCCGGCCCGCCGGCCGACCACCATGTCGCCCAGCGGCGCCCCGGCCCACTCCTGGTCGGGGCGGTGGCGGTGGCGCTCGACCTCCCAGCCGCCGGCCTCGAAGCGGGCCTGGCACACGTCGGCGACCCGGTTCACGCCCGTGGTCGTGAAGGAGCCGGAGTCGATGTTGACCAGCTCCTCGATCCGGCCGAGGACGTCGTCGTAGCGCTCGCGCAGCGGGGCCAGCAGGCAGGCAGGCTCGGCTCTGGGGTCGGTCACAGGCCGAGGCCCCTGATGACGCCGCTCGTGCCGGTGGCTGTCCGGGTGGTCATGGCGGCACCATACCCCGATGGCGTCAGGATAGAGTTCCGGGCATGGCGGAGGGAGACCCGGAGGGTCCCGGCACCGCCCTGGTCGAGCTGCGGGTGCTCGACGGGGCCAACCTCTACTTCCCGCGCCCGACGATCAAGCTCACCCTTGCCGTCCCCGGCCTGCTGTCGCTGCCCGAGGGGCGGGCGGCGGCGGTGGCCGGCGACGTCGGGCTGACGGCCGGGTCGCCGGGGCCGCCCGGCGGCGAGCAGCGCCGCCGCTTCGCCACCAGGCTGCTGGCCCACCTGGTCCGGCGGACCGCGGCCGAGGCCGGGGTGCGGGCCCTGGCCGTGCGTAGCCGCCCCGGTCCCGAGCCGGCCCAGCTGGTGGTCGCCTACCCATGGCGGCGCCAGCACGCCGCCGAGGCCCTCGGCCGGGCCGTGGCCGAGCTGGTCGCCTCCATGGGCACCCCCGGCCTGGCCGAGCGGCTGGAGGAGGCCGGGGCGCGCCTGCGCCAGGTCGAGGCCGGACCGGGCCCGTCGCTGCCCGTGCCCCGGGTGCCGACGGTGGCGGTGACCGGCACCAACGGCAAGACGACGGTGACCCGGCTGATCGCCCACATGGGCCGGGCGGCCGGGCTCCACGTCGGCTGGTCCAACACCGACGGCATCTACCTGGACGGCGAGCTGGTGGAGGAGGGTGACTGGTCGGGCCCGGGCGGGGCGGCCCAGGTCCTGGCCCAGCCCGGCATCCAGCTGGCCGTGCTGGAGACGGCCAGGGGCGGCATCCTGCGCCGCGGGGTCGGGGTGGCCCACAACGACGTCGCCGTGGTCACCAACATCTCCGCCGACCACCTCGGCCTCGGCGGCATCCAGACCCTCGACCAGCTGGCCGAGGTCAAGGCGACGATCGTGCGGATCACCCGCCCCGGCGGCTGGGTGGTGCTGAACGCCGACGACCCGCGGACCCTGGCCATGCGCCGGCTGTCGCGGGCCCGCCCCTTCACCTTCGGCCTCGACCCGGACGCGCCCGGCCTGCGCGAGGCCCAGACCGAGGGCGGGCGGGCCGCCACCGTGCTCGACGGCGACCTGGTCGTGCTGACCAGGGGCCGGGTCGACCGGCTCCTGCCGGTCCTGGACGTGCCCGTCACCCTGGCCGGCCTGGCCTCCTTCAACGTGGCCAACGCGCTTGCCGCGGCGGCCGCCGGGCTCGCCGCCGGCCTGCCCCGGGAGGCGGTGCTCGACGGCCTGCGCGGCTTCCGGCCCGACCCGGGCCAGAACCCGGGGCGGATGAACGTCCTCGACCTGGACGGCCGGGCGGTGATCGTGGACATGGCCCACAACGAGGCCAGCCTGCTCGCCCTGCTCGAGGTGGCCAGGGGGCTGCGCCTGCCCGGCGGCCGGGTGCACGCCCTGGTCGGTACCGCCGGGGACCGCTCCGACGAGCTGATCCGCTCCCTTGGCGAGCTGGCGGCCAGAGGCGCCGACCGGGTCGCGATCGGCGAGAAGCACCGCTACCTGCGCGGCCGGGAGGCGTCCGAGCTGGTCGGGCTGCTGCGCGAGGGCGCGGCCACGGTCGGGGTCACCGACGTGCCCGCCCACCCGGGCGAGCTCGCCGGGCTCAAGGCCCTGGCCGCCTCCTCGGCCCCGGGCGACGTCCTGGCCCTGATGGCCCCGGCCGAGCGGTCCGAGATCCTGGCCTGGCTGGATGCCCAGGGCGCCACCCTGCTCGACCCCGGCCAGCTGCGGGCCCGCGTCGTCGCGGCCCGGGCCGGGTAGCCTGAGCGCGACCTCACCGACCGCGACCCGGAGGACACCGTGCTGGAAGAAGGCGTCCGCGCCCTGGCCAAGGGAAAGAACTTCGCCGCGTTCACCACCCTGCTGCCCGACGGCCAACCCATGACCCACGTGATGTGGGTGGACTGCGACGACGAGCACGTCCTGATCAACACCGAGCGCCACCGCCAGAAGGCCAAGAACATCCGCCGCGACCCCCGGGTCACGGTCACCATCTGGGACCAGGACGAGCCCTACCGCTACGCCGAGGTCCGCGGCGAGGTGGTCGAGACCGTCGCCGGCCCCGAGGCCAGGGCGCACATCGACGCGCTGTCGATGAAGTACCACGGCCACGAGTACCGCAACCAGATCCAGTCCGAGCGGCTGCTGCTGCGGATCAAGCCCCTGCGCCAGCGGGTCCGGGAGGCCTAGACCGGGTCTGGAGCTCGTCGACGATGCTGTCGACCTGGTCGGCGCAGAGCACCACCAGGTCGCCGGGGTTGGCCCGGTCGAGGGCGAGGCGGGACGCCTCCAGCTCGTCCAGGACCACCTCGAGGCTGCGGCAGCGGGCCCCGTCGTCGGCGGCCGCCCTGGCGCCGGCCGCGACCAGCTCGGCGATCTCGCCCGGCTGGCGGCCGCGCAGGTTGCGGTCCTCGCGAACGATCAGGGCGTCGAAGTGCCTGGCTGCGACCTCGCCCAGCTCCCGGACGTCCTTGTCGCGGCGGTCGCCGGGGCTGGCCACGACCCCGGTGCGCCGCCTGGCGATGACGTCGCCGCCCTTGGGCGGGACGGCCAGGCGGTCGACGAAGTCGCCGAGCATACGCATGCCGGCCGCGTTGTGGCAGTAGTCGACGATCACCCGGTAGCCGTCCACCTCGAACAGGTTGAGCCGTCCCGGCGCGACCTCGTAGGAGGTGGTGAACGAGCGCAGGCCGGCCCGGATGTCGTGGAGGTGGGCGCCGGCGGCCAGGGCGGCCGCGGCCGCGGCCATGGCGTTGGCCACGTTCATGCGGGCCCGGCCCCCGAAGGTCGCCGGGACCGCGCCGGTGGGGGCGATCAGGGTCGAGCGCCGCCCCTGGCGGAGCACGATCCCCTCGCCGAGCCGGCCGTCCTCGAGCACGATGGCCCGCCCGCCCCGGCGGCAGTGGGCCTCGACCAGCTCGTTGCCGTCCTGCATGGAGAACCACACCAGCTCGCCCGAGCAGTGCCGGCGCATCCCGGCGACCAGCGGGTCGTCGGCGTTCAGGACCCCGTGCCCGTCGCGGGGCACGGCCTCGATCACCACCTGCTTGACCGCGGCCAGCTGCTTGAGGGTGTCGATCCCGCGCAGGCCGAGGTGGTCGGCGCCGATGTTGAGCACCACCCCGACGTCGTTGCGCTCATAGCCGAGGCCCTCGCGCAGGATCCCGCCCCTGGCCACCTCGAACACGGCGAAGTCGACCCGCGGGTTCTGGAGGACCATCCGGGCCGAGCGCGGCCCTGAGGCGTCGGCCGTGACCACCAGCCGCTCGTCGATCAGGATGCCGTCGGTCGAGGTCAGGCCGACCTGGCGGCCCATCCCCTTGAAGATGTGGGCGATCATCCGGCTGGTCGTCGTCTTGCCGTTGGTGCCGGTCACGGCCACGATCGGGATGCGGGAGGGGGTGCCGGGCGGGAACAGGAGGTCGACCACCGGCTTGGCCACGTACTGGGGCTCGCCGACGGTCGGGTGGGTGTGCATGCGGAACCCGGGGGCGGCGTTGACCTCGACGATCGCCCCGCCCGTCTCGCGCACCGGCTCGGCCAGGTCGGGGGCGATGAAGTCGATCCCGGCCACGTCCAGGCCGACCACCCGGGCCGCCTCCTCGGCGATCTCCACGTTGTCGGGGTGGGCCTCGTCGGTGCGGTCGATCGAGATGCCGCCGGTCGACATGTTGCCGGTCAGGGTCAGCTTGACCGTGGTGCCCTCTCCGGGCACCTCGTCCAGCTCGAACCCCTGGGCGCGGACCAGCTCGATCGCCGCCCGGTCGACCCGGATGCGGGTCAGGACCTTCTCGTGGCCGACCCCGCGGCGCGGGTCGGCGTTGGTCCGCGCCACCAGCTGCGCGACGGTGTGCTCGCCGTCGCCGACCACGTGGGCCGGGACCCGCTCGGCGATCGCCACCATCCGCCCGCCCACCACCAGCACCCGGTAGTCGTTGCCGGCGACATAGGTCTCGACCAGCACCCAGCCCCGCCTGGCCTCGTCCTGCGCCGCCGGGAACGCGGCGGCCACCTCCTCCTCGGTGCGCAGGTTCAGGTGGACCCCGCGGCCGTGGTTGCCGTCCAGCGGCTTGACCACCAGGGGGAACCCGAGGCGGCGGGCGGCGGCCACGGCGTCGGCGACGTCGCGCACCGGGTACGAGCGGGGCACCGGCAGCCCGGCGGCGGCCAGGAGCCGGGTCGTCAGCTCCTTGTCCCCGGCGACGTCGACCGCCAGCGAGCTCGTCTTGGAGGTCATGGTGGCCCGGATGCGCTGCTGGTAGATGCCCTGACCGAGCTGGACGAGGGAGTGCTCGTTGAGCCGCAGGAAGGGGATGTCGCGGGCCATCGCCTCGTCGAGGATGGCCTGGGTCGAGGGGCCGAAGGCGGTCCGCTCGGCCCGGAGGATGAACCGCTCCAGCTCGGCCTCGAAGTCGAAGTCCGGCTCGGGCTCGACCAGGTGGTTGACCAGCCGCACGGCCAGCCGGCCGGCGGCCAGCCCGACCTGGTCGTCGCCGTAGCCGTAGATCACGTTGTACTGGCCGCGCCGGCCGGCGCCGCGGGTCTTGCCCCGCCGCTGCTCGCCCCCGGCCTCCCGCTGCAGCTGGAGGGCGACGTGCTCGGCCACGTGCCCCAGCCAGGTGCCGTCGCGCAGCCGCTCCACGAACCCGCCCTTGCGGCCGACCCCGCAGCTGTGGTCGGCCAGGCCGGGAAGCAGGGCGAGCAGGTCGTCGGTGAACCCCGGGAGCAGGTTCGTGGGGAAGTCCTCCAGCGACCCGAGGTCGACCAGCAGGTGGACGGCCTTGTCATAGGACCAGTAGTTGGGCCCGCGGTAGACGCGGGACTCCAGGATCTTGAGATCCGCCCGGGGTTGGGCCGGCTCCTCCGTGGCGGCGGCGGTGGCGTCGTCGGCCGGGGCGGCCAGGTCCTCACTCATCGCTGCCTCCTGCTCCTCACCACGGTTATTGCGATGCTTCCTGCTCCTCACCGCCGCCGCGGCGACGCCGCCGGGCGGGGCGTCCGGCCGGCCACTCCTCGGCCACCTCCTGGCGGGCCTGGCGCCGCGGTGTGGCGATCGCCTGCAGCCGGGGCAGCAGGAGCCGGGCGCCGAGGTCGAAGCGGTAGCCGGGCGGCAGGGCGTGCAGGACCACGCCCGACACCAGCACCGGCCGCCTGGCCCGCACCTCGAACGCGTCCGACTGGGCCCTGGACCCGTCGACCACCGTCACCGTGCCCTTGCCCAGCACCTCGAGCACGCCGTCGGGGCTGATCACGGCGGCGGTGTCCTCGTCGATGCCGATGCCGAGCTGGCTGGGGGACTCGGCCACCAGCAGCAGCAGCCGTCCCAGCCGGTTGCGCTGGCTGAAGTGCTGGTCGATGACCGCCCCGGGCAGCAGCCCGAGCCCGGCCGACATGTGCGCCAGGCGCTGCTTGGGGACCTCGCCGGGGCCGCCGAAGGCGACCATGTGGGCGCTCAGGGCGCTGGCCCCGGCCGAGGTGCCGCCGACCACCGCGCCCCGGCGGTGCGCGTCCAGCAGGGCCGCCCCCAGCCGGGTCCCGGCCACCACCATCGACAGGCGCAGCTGATTGCCGCCGGTCATGAACACCCCGGTGGCCTTGGCGACGGTCTCGGCCGGCCCTGGCGCGTCGGCCTCCTCGCGGGTCGCGGGCCGCAGCGGCATGACCTCGGCCGCGCCCAGGTCGGTGAACACCTGCCGGTACATCCCGAGGATCTCGTCGCCGAGCGAGGAGGCGGTGGCGATCACCGCGATCCGGGCCCGCCGGCCGCCGGCGCGCTGCACGAAGTGGTTGAGGATGGTCCGGTGGCCGAGCTTGTCCTCCGCACCACCGATGGCCACGAGGACGCCGGCTCCGGCCCGGTTGGTGTCGGAGGCCATGTGGCAGTCTAACAAGCTGGCCTCTTACACCTGCTTGATGGCGTCGAAGGCTACCATCCAGGTATGCGGGTGCTGGTCGTTGAGGACGAGGCCGACCTGGCCGACGCGATCGCGCGCGGCCTGCGTCGTGAGGGCTACGCCGTCGACGTCGCCTACGACGGGGACGAGGCCGTCGAGAAGGCGAGCGTCAACGACTACGACGTGGTCTGTCTCGACCTGAACCTGCCCCGCCTCGACGGCATCGAGGTGGTGCGGCGCATCCGGGCCGACGACGTCGGCCAGCCGACCCGGGTGCTGATGCTGACCGCCCGCGACTCGACCCGCGACCGGATCACCGGCCTGGACGAGGGCGCCGACGACTACCTGGTCAAGCCGTTCGACTTCGAGGAGCTGAAGGCGCGGGTGCGGGCCCTGCTGCGCCGCGACGCCGGCCGCTCCGGGGCCGTGCTCCGGGTGGGGGACATCGAGCTCGACAGCTCCCGCCACGACGCTCGCCGCGACGGCCACCAGCTGCCCCTGACGCCCAAGGAGTTCGCGCTGCTGCGCTACTTCATGTCCCGGCCGGGGCAGGTGCTCAGCCAGGAGGACCTCCTGGAGCACGTCTGGGACGAGAACGCCGACCCCTTCACCAACACCGTCCGGGTCACCGTGATGACGCTGCGCCGCAAGCTGGCCGACGCGGGCGAGAGCCAGCCGATCGAGACCGTCGTCGGTCGCGGGTACCGCCTGCGCGAGCAGCCGTGAACCCGCCCGGCTGGCTGGTCGACCGGCTGCCGGAGTGGGCCAGGTCGATCCGGTTCCGCTACACCCTGCTGTACTCGGGCGTGCTGTTCGGCCTGGCCGCGATCGTGGTCGCCGCCATCTACCTGGTCCTGCTGATGAACCTGCGCCACGAGCCGGTCTCGGCCTCCCGCGGGGCGTTCTGCCCCCGCTACGGCGACTGCATCCGGCTCGTCTCCCTGAGCGAGTTCGAGCGCCTGGTCAACTCCCGCACCCTCAAGGAGCTGCGCAACTACTCCTTCGGCGCCCTCGGGGTGCTGTTCGTGGCCAGCCTCGGCGTCGGCTGGGTGGTGGCCGGCCGGGTGCTGCGCCCGATCGGCCGCATCACCGCGGTGGCCCGCGACATCCAGGCCACCGACCTGTCCCGCCGCATCGAGCTGCCCGGCCCCGACGACGAGCTCAAGCAGCTGGCCGACACCTTCGACGCCATGCTGGCCCGCCTGGACGCCGCCTTCGCCGCCCAGCGCCAGTTCACCGCCGACGCCTCCCACGAGCTCCGCAACCCGCTGGCCATCATCCGCACCAACGTCGACGTCGCCCTGGCCGACCCCCGCGCCGACCCCGACGACCTGCGCCAGACCCTCATCGTGGTCAAGCGGGCCGGCGACCGCATGGCCCGGCTGGTCGACGACCTCCTCGCCCTGGCCCGCCGCCAGGAGCCGACCCTCGAGCACGAGCAGGTCGACCTCGGCGTGGCCGTCACCGAGGCCAGCGACGACTTCATGGTCCCGGCCGCCGCCCGCAGCATCGTCCTGGACCGAGCCATCGCCCCCGGCGTGGTCGTCACCGGCGACCGCGACGCCCTCAAGCGCGCCGTGGCCAACCTCCTGGAGAACGCCGTCCGCCTCGCCCCCGCCGGCTCCCGCATCCGCCTCGCAACCGGCAGCGAGGGCGACCGCGCCTGGATCGCCGTCGCCGACGAGGGCCCCGGCATCTCCCCCGAGGACCAGCCCCACGTCTTCGACCGCTTCTGGCGGGCCGACAAGGCCCGTTCCCGCGCCGACGGCGGCACCGGCCTGGGCCTCGCCATCGTCCGCCAGATCGCCGAGAGCCACGGCGGCCACATCCGCCTCCAGTCCAAGGTCGGCGTCGGCTCCTCCTTCGTCATCTGGCTCCCGGTCACCGCCCCC
>Ga0105249_10002167_pt1 | contig 17013 bp, 15 predicted proteins | sample KBSS44metaG_FD_81522 | JGI IMG/M metagenome (GOLD analysis project Ga0105249, IMG submission 81522) | Switchgrass rhizosphere microbial communities from Kellogg Biological Station, Michigan, USA - KBS S4-4 metaG | ecosystem: Host-associated > Plants > Roots > Rhizosphere > Soil | place...
GAGACTTACAATCAAACGCTGGACAAAGGCATAAGTGCCATGCGGATCGCGCGCGGATTACGCGCCGATCAGGAAAACGATTTCGAGATTTATTCGAACGACTCGCTAAAAAGCGCGTTCACCTCGGTCGCGGGCATCGTGCGAATCGGCGCGTTCGTTGTCAGTTTCATCGCACTCCTGGCTGCAGGGATCGGTATCATGAACATCATGCTCGTGAGCGTGACCGAACGGACAAAGGAAATCGGCGTGCGTAAATCCATCGGCGCACGCAGTCGCGACGTCCTGCGTCAATTCCTCACCGAAGCGGTATTCATCTCCGAAGCCGGGGGAATTCTCGGAATCGTTCTTGGAATCATCGCCGGCGACCTGCTGGCAGCCTGGCTCAAGGTGGACATCATCTTCCCATTCGGTTGGGCGATCGCCGGCCTTCTGGTTTGTTCTGCAATCGGCATCGGCTTCGGACTATATCCCGCGTACCGCGCAGCCAACCTCGATCCCATCGAAGCGCTGCGTTACGAATAAACGACGGCCGCGAATACCGAATATCCTTCAGGCTCCGCCGACCCAGTGCCGTAGCACCGGAGCGAGTACTATTCCAAACCGAGCGCCTTGAACGTCGCGTCGACGTGTTTGAAATGAACATCGAGCGAGCAGAGGCGGTCGATTTCTTCTGGTGAAAGACGGGCGGCGATTTCGGGTTCGCGTTTCGCATTTTCGGCGAAGGTTCCCTCGCCTTTCCACGTCTTCATGGCGGCGCGCTGCACAGCTTCATATGCGTTCTTGCGCTCCGCGCCCGCGCGTGTGAGCGCGAGCAAGATCGATTGACTGAAATACAAGCCCTTTGTCAGCGCGAGGTTTTCCGCCATCCGATCCGGGTAGACGTGCAATTTCTCAACCACACCCCGCAATTTCGCGAGCATGTAATCGAGCAGGACACATGAATCGGGCAGAATGATGCGTTCGGCGCTGGAGTGGCTGATGTCGCGCTCATGCCATAGCGCAACATTCTCCAGCGCAACGACGGCATTCCCACGAATTACCCGGGCTAATCCGCTCAACCGCTCGTTTGTGATCGGATTGCGTTTGTGCGGCATGGCGGAGCTCCCTTTCTGGCCTTCGCCGAAAAATTCTTCCACTTCGAGAACTTCAGTCCGCTGGAGGTGGCGAAATTCCGTGGCCCAGCGATCGATGCTCGATGCGATCACCGCGAGAGTAGCCATGAATTCTGCGTGACGGTCGCGTTGCACAATTTGCGTCGAGAGCGTCGCGGGTTTCAAGCCGAGCTTCTCACACACCGCACGCTCGATCTTCGGATCGATGTGCGCGTGCGTACCAACCGCGCCACTGATTTTGCCAACGCGAATGCGCTCACGAGTTTGCATGAGGCGCTCGGCGGCGCGACCGAATTCGTCATACATGAGCGCCAGCTTTAAGCCGAACGTGATTGGCTCAGCGTGCACGCCGTGGCTGCGGCCGATCATCGGCGTCATTTTATACCGGCAAGCTTGGTCTGCGATTACGCTTCGAAGCGCTTCCAAGTCATCGAGAAGGATTTGGCACGACTCGTTCAGTTGCACCGCGAGCGTCGTGTCCAGAATATCCGATGAAGTCAGTCCCTGATGAATCCAGCGCGACGCCGGTCCTACTGATTCGGCTACATTTTCGAGAAACGCGATGACGTCGTGGTTGGTTCGCTTTTCGATTTCGAGGATCTCCGGAATGGAGAACTGCGCCCGTTTTCGGATCTCAGCAGCGTCCTTTTTCGGAATCTGGCAAAGCTCCGCCATTGACTCGCAGGCGAGCAATTCAATTTCGAGCCAGATTTCAAACTTGCGCTGGTCCGACCAGATTTTGCTCATCTCGGGCCGGGAATAGCGGTCGATCACGCTGGAAACATAAAAGCGACCGGGGTGAGCGAAAAGCGTTTTTGTGCCGATTGGCTCAAAATTCAGCCAAAGCATGCCCAGATTTTGGGCATTTGCCGCAGTCCGCTGAGGACAGCGGACAGTACAGGATTGCAGCTTTAGTAAACGAACGAGAAAGCCCGCCCAGCTGGCTTTAGCAAACGCGAGCGCGCAGGAAACGTCCGTTATCTTGCACGCGTACCTGACCGCTCGCCAGAAGGTCTGCGACCGCCGCTACTGTTTCTGTGCTGCTACGGGTGCAGGAACTAACTGCCAGGATTAGATCACCGAGCGAAAGTCGAGTGCGCGGTCTCATGATTTGGCGAAATTGGCGATTTCTTTTCATATGTTGGCCGTTTTTGGTCTGAGCAGGTCTAATGCCACGAGTCGTTGTGAATATTTTTTCCATCGTCACATCTGAGTTATTCAGTCGTTATCCACTTTAGAACTGACCGCAGAACGACACTTTTGTTCAATTTTAAAACACGAAAAAGACGCAAACGCCTCAACACGCGACGACTACCCATCCCAAATTCTGAAGAGCGACGGCTGTCCAAGCCGCGCTTTCCTGTGCCGCTTACCCGCTTTGGTGAGACTTCAGTCGGTTCGCTTTTTACCGGTCAGACTAACCACCACCAGATAAAGAATGGTGATCACGACGCATGCGATCACGATTGTGTGAAAATTACCGCTCTCCTTTACGGCTTTGACCAAAGCCGTCGCATCTTTCGAGTCGATCATTTCACGCGTCAGCACTTTTTGGCCAAACCAGGCCAGGACAGAACACCACAACGCCGAACCGGCCAGGGTCATTACGCTGAATGTGGCGAAGTTCATCCGAATAATGCCAGCCGGAATAGAAATGATATGGCGGATCACTGGCAAAAGGCGCGCAAAGAAAATGCCTCCAGCTTCGTAACGACGGACCCAGTTTTCGGCCCGCTCTAGTTTATGTTCGCTCAGCAAAAAATAGCGTCCCCACTGGGCAATGAAGACCCGTCCAAGCCACAATGCCGCCCAATAGGTCGCCGTCGCCCCAAGCCACGAGCCGAATGTGCCCGCCGCTATGACACCGAAAATGTTTAGTTTTCCCTCCGCAGCGAGAAATGCAGCAGGAGGGATAACGATCTCGCTGGGCACCGGAAAGATCGAACTTTCCATCGCCATGAGCAGAATGATTCCCATGTATCCCCACTGCTCGACCCACTGAAACCATATTTGAACCAGATGATGCATCGTTGATTTTGGATTTTCGATTTGTGATTTGCAATTACGCTGGCAGTCGCGCGACTAGTTCAATCCGAAATCCGCAATCCGCAATCCAAAATTGAGGTGCCTATCGATTGCCTGTCTTCGGCTACCACCATCCGTTCTGGCCATAAACGGTGTCTTGTCATTCCGAGCGAAGTCGAGGAATCTCTGGATTCGTGTCGGAATAAATTTCGGCCCAACTCAGTCTAAAACCGAAATCCGTAAGCGGAAATCCAAATGTCCATCTACCGACGCGTCCTTCGCTATTACCAGCCGTTCTGGGGAAAAACGATAATTGGCCTGTTTCTGTCGCTCATCGGCATTGGCCTGAATCTGCTCAAGCCGTGGCCTTTCAAAATTATCGTGGACGATTTCCTGCGACCAACGGCTGCTGCGCGGGGCGATTGGCGCACATGGCTTCCTCTGCTCTGTGTCGCCCTGATCGTGATTCAGTTTGCATGGGGAATCATCAACTGGATCACGAACTATCTGTTCGTGAAGATCGGGCTCCAGGCGCTACTGAAATTACGAACCGATCTGTACTCTCATCTGCAACGTCTCTCCCTCAAATTTCATGACGCGCGGCGATCTGCCGACTCCAGTTTTCGCGTGGCATACGATTCGCAGTCCATCCAAACAATCTACAACAAAGGTTTTACCAACATCTTCGCTTCAGTAATCGCGCTGATCGGCACATTCATCGTAATGCTGAGGCTCGACTGGGTGTTGACACTGCTGTCTCTGGGAATTGTGCCACTGATTGTGGGCGCAATTTTTTTCTTCGCCCGCCGGATTCGTAGTGAATCAACCTCGATTCAAGAACAGGAAAGCGCTGTGCTTGCGCAAGCGCAGGAGGGACTGAGCTCGATTCGGATGGTGCACGCTTTCGGACGCGAAGACTTCGAGGTCATGCAATTTCATCAGCGAGCGCAGCAGAGTTTGCAGGCGAACCTGCGGCTGACCTTAACGAATGTGAACAGCGCATTAGTGATCAGCACACTAATGGTCATCGGCACAGCAGGGATGTATTACGTAGGAACGCTGCATGTGCTCGCCGGCACACTGAGTCTCGGTTCGCTACTCGTTTTCAGCGCTTACCTTCTGATGCTTTATCAACCGTTGGAATCCCTGACGTACACTGCCTGGGCAATGGAAGGCGCCACGGCCGGCGCGAAACGCTGCTTCGAAGTGCTGGAGCGCCAGGACGACGTGCGCGACTCGCCAAATGCTGTCGACATTTCATCGGCTAAAGGTGCGATCGAGTTTCGCTCGGTCAATTTTGGTTACGCCGAAAGCCGAATCGTTCTGAGCGACATCAATCTTTCCATCGCGCCGAACCAAATTGTCGGACTAGTGGGCGGCACGGGTGCGGGCAAAAGCACACTGCTCAGCCTGGTGCCGCGCTTTTACGATGCCGCCACAGGCTCGGTGAAGCTCGATGATCGCGATGTCTGCGAGATTACCAAGAAGTCTTTACGCGCTCAGATCGCTATTGTCCTCCAAGACACGCTACTTTTCTCCACCACCGTTCGCGAGAACATCGCCTACGGCCGACCCGATGCGACGGAAGAAGAGATCATTGAAGCGGCGCGTCGGGCACAGGCTGACGAGTTTATTCGGCAAATGCCACAAAGATACAGCAGCCTGGTCGGCGAACGGGGCGGGCATCTGAGCGTCGGTCAGCGACAGCGCATCGGAATCGCGCGAGCCTTTCTGAAGAACGCGCCGATTCTGTTGCTGGACGAACCGACTTCGGCGCTCGACCCCAGCACTGAAGCTGCCATCATGGAAACCATCAAGGAACTAATGCGCGGCCGAACAACGTTGATTGCCACACATCGGCTGGCGACCATTCACAATCTCGACCAAATCATCGTGCTAGATCACGGACGCATTATCGAACAAGGCCGCGGCCCGGAACTCCTAAACCGCGGCGGTGTTTACGCGAAACTTTATGCATCTGGAAAATTTCCAATCTGACGCGATGCCGCCCGCAATCACTTCGCGAGGAAAAGCGGCGGAGCGCCGCTGCACTCCAAAACGCAAGCGACAATCGTACGCTTCCTATGGCGGCCACGTTGTGGAGTGCGGCGCTACTGCGCCGCTTTGGCAATCAGTCGCAACTGAACGCCCGATTCTATGAGCAACGTTAGAGACGGCCGGCATGTTGAAGGCGATTGGTGGAAAGAGCCGATCCCGCCGAACGTGGAGTTCGGCGAAGGCTTCTACTGCGAGACCGCGCAAATTTTTCGCTTTCTCCGAAACAAAAAACCGCGCGCAGTTGTCATCGGCGAACACGTATCGTGCTATGCAGGCTGCTCGTTCGCAATCGGGATTAACGGCCAATGCACCATCGGCGATTTCACGCTGCTCAACGGCGCGCTGATCATGGCGGAGGAAAAGATCGAGATTGGTTCGTATTGCCTTGTTTCATGGAACGTCGGCATCGCCGATTCCGATTTTCATCCGCTTGAACCGGCACAACGCCTGATCGACGCGCAAGCGCTGGCGCCGTATTTCAAAGACCGCCCGGCGCGCCCCACATTGAAGACCGCGCCAGTCAAAATCTGCGACAACGTCTGGATCGGAATGAACGCCGTGATTTTGAAAGGTGTTACCATCGGCGAAAACTCAGTTGTAGCGGCGGGCTCGGTGGTTACCAAGAACGTCGAAGCGAATACGGTCGTCGCAGGGAATCCGGCGGTCGTCGTGAAAACGTTTCCGCAATGATCCGGACAAACGCTCAACACTCAACACTCAACACTCAACACTCAATGGAGAAAGTTGGGCGTTGGGTGTTGGGCGTTGGACGTTGGACGTTTTTTCTGCGATGAAACGCAAGCGCATCGTTGTAATGGGATTCATGGGTTCGATGCCGATCGCGGGTGTCGTCTGGCAACACATTCATTATGTCGTGGGACTGCGCCGACTCGGGCACGACGTTTTCTTTATCGAAGATTCAGCGCGTCTGCCGTACAACCCAGAAACGTTTGAAGTCACCGACGAGTTCAATTACGCGGCAAGAGTTCTCGATCGCCTAGCCCGGGACTTCGATTTCAAAAATCGCTGGGCGTATTGCGCGCGTTACCTGCCAGGTAATCCAACGGCCGGCTTTTCGTTGAAGAAAATCCGGCAACTCTATCGCGACGCTGATGCGATCCTGAATGTTTGCGGCACGCAGGAGTTCAACGACGATTTACTGGTTTCCGATCGCATTCTTTACATCGAGAGCGATCCCGGCGTTGAACAAATCAAAATCGACAAAGGCGTAAAATCGACAGTCGAATATCTGCGGCGGCATCACGCACTTTTTACATTCGGCGAAAACATCGGGAGGAAAGATTTTCCGGTGCCGTTGGACGGATTTACATGGCTGCCCACACGCCAACCGGTGCTGACAGATCTTTGGAAGACAGCCCGTTCGCCTTCTCGCTCGGCGGTGTTCACAACAATCGCGAACTGGTCCACGAGCGGTCTGAAAGACATCACGTGGCGCGGCAAAAAATATTTGTGGAGCAAGTCGCGCGAATTTCTCCGGTTCATCTCGGCGCCAAAAGAAGCTGGCGAAACATTCGAGATGGCAACCAACATCGACGATAGAAGAACGCGCAGAAAATTTGAACAAAACCGCTGGCGCTTGACTTCGCCGCTTCAAATGAGCGTCGACTATTGGCTCTACCGCGATTATATCCAGCGCTCGAAAGGCGAGTTCACCGTCGCCAAGGACCAATATGTCCGGCTCAACACCGGCTGGTTCAGCGACCGCAGTGCATGCTATCTGGCAGCCGGTCGTCCCGTCATCACACAGGAAACTGGCTTCACGAAAAATTACGGTGGTAAAAATGGACTCTTGTCATTTCGAACGGTGGACGAAGTCGCCGACGCGGTGAAAAGAATCGATGCCGACTACGCGAGACACTCTCGCGCCGCTCGCGATGTTGCGCGTGAAGTCTTCGAAGCTGAAAGCGTGCTCGAGTCACTGCTCGACCGGGCTGGGATCTAAAAGATCAGCAAGGGAAACTACCGACATTAAGGTTTGAATTTCGAATGAAGCTACGCACGATGTTCAGATGAAAGTCGCCACAATTATTGCCCGGATTCTGCTCGGACTCATTTTCGTTGTTTTCGGATCGAACATCTTCTTGCACTTCATCCCCATGCCGCCTCCTCCTCCGGGGCTACTTGGAGACTTCACTAAGGCGCTTTTCCTGAGCCATTACCTTCACGTTGTCGCCGTATTCCAAATCGTTGGCGGGCTGCTTCTGCTCGTCGGACGTTTCGTCCCTCTTGGTTTGGTTTTGCTCGCTCCCGTAATTGTGAACATCGATCTCGTTCACACCTTGATGGACCCCAGCGGCCTGCCAATGGCCATCGTCGTTACGATCTTATTAGTCTTTCTCATCTGGCGATATCGCGACGCGTTTAGAGGAATTCTGAGCTCCTGACCAAATCATGGCGACACAAACTGGTAAAGAGGCACCGGACATCGTCGTTCGCGGTGGCGCTGAGAATTTTCAGCAGGAGGTCACTGCGGGTAAACATCACCTTGTCGCTGACGAACCCACAAGCGTCGGAGGTGGTGACGCCGGACCGGATCCTTATGATTATCTGCTCGCGTCGCTTGGCGTCTGCACCTCAATGACGGTCGGCTTCTACGCACGGCGAAACAAATGGCAGGTAGAAAACGTCACGGTTTCGCTCTGGCACTCGCGCATTCACGCAAGAGATTGCGAAGAATGCCAAACCAAGGATGGCATGCTCGACAGAATCGATGTTGAAGTGGAGCTGACCGGATCTCTCACCGCAGAACAGCACGCCAAACTAATGGACGTCGCGGCCAGATGTCCGGTTCATCGGACGCTCACGTCCGAGATCAACATCAGATTGCGTGAAGCCGATAAATCATCCTGAGGTAGGTCGGCGCGCTGCGCCGACCGGACGCCGCAGCGCGGCGTCCCTACCATTTCTCAGATCCGCTGCTCTTCCAGATCGTACACATCAAACCAGTGATACACGACGCGGTTACGCGGGACGTAACGCTCGATATAATTTTCCATGAATTCCTGGAGCTCGTGCGGCAGGTCGCTGAGACGCAGATCGCGTTCCTTGTTGTTCCAAGCGACAATCTCGGCACGCGAACGTTTCTTCGCATGTTTGCCAATCCACTTCGCGATCTCGTCGTCGGTTGCGCCGGTGGCGACCAGCGACCGAAAATCGCCGTAATCAATTTCGGCAAAATTCAGCCAGCGCTGATCGAGCGGGCAATTGGAATGATATTCGCCTTGCCAATCCACAAGGACGGCGCGGCATTTGTCCACGGCGCGCGCAGCTAGCACATAACTCGCCAGTGTGGCTCGCGGGCTGCGCGGGAATTCTTTCCCGTCCCGCAAATCACGCGCGAGCAGTTTCACTTTTTCAAGGTCCTCATGCATACGTTTCTTCCTTTCGTGATTGTTTGATTTACGGAACTACGGGGCGGTGAATTCGACGTCGCAACCTTTCAGAGTTTCGCCGGCGAAACGACGACGGTGGGCGGCCTCTTCCTACAGTCGGTCTTTCGATAGACCGCGCCAATCTTCGCCAATACGCCGCGACAAGTGCTTCCTCAGAAGGAAACGTTCTCATTTTGTTGTGTCCTCCCTCTCTACCAATCGTTTGAAATTGCTCAGGTATTCCTCCAGCCTCAGTGATAAGGTCGGCGGATCAAAAAGGGAACGAATCTTCAGTGTCACTTCGGTTTCCTGTTTGGAACGCGGCGCGAACGAGACGACGCCCGACATCAGCGGATCAGACAGCATGCGCCACGCAATGCGCCGACAGGGAATTTGAAGCACAATGTGGAGGGCTCCCTGGCGTTCTTCACCGCCTGGATGCCAGGTATAAGAAAACTGAGTGTCATCGATTCTTCGTACGTTCCGCATCGGAGTGATAAATTTTGGGAGATCTTCGACACGCGCCCATTGCTGATAAGCGCGCTCGATGGGAACGTTCACCACGATCGATCTTCGCGCAGCGTTGACCGGCGTAGATGCCGGATCCGAACCTTCGACCACCTCACTAGACGGAGAAACGCCCATATTGCTCCCTCGCAAAAATGCGACTCCACCCGTCCGTAAAATTAAACGACCACATGTTGAACACGAGCATCGGATCGTGACGTCCCACACGTCGGCGGAAGATTTGCCGCAATGTTCGTCTGAAATTTTGCTCTTTAGTTTTCATAATTTTGTCCGGCAACAGGATCGACCAACTGATACGAAGCGACCACGGTACGGTCGCAGGATTTTTCATTCCCACAGGAGAGGGAGCGCACGCCACCTCTTTCGAGGGACGAACCAATACTGGCAGCACTGCCACAGAGTTGTAGAGTTGTATTTCGCCGTGAGGTCAATGTTTCGCGGCCCTGTATTTGATGAACTCAGCTGCAAAATCGATTGCTGAAGAGGTAGAGAATCTCCAAGCGTTTGGTTCCAAGGCGCGCGTTTCGTATCACACCTTCGAGCGTGGCATTTTTCGTTATGGATTGGCTGTGCTTTCCGTCGCCCTCGCATTCGGAATAAAACTTCTTCTCCAGCAATTGCATTTCGGATATCCGCTCAGCACTTCTTTCCTAGCCGCCATCGCGGTTACATTTTGGTACGCGGGAACGGGGCCGGGGATTCTCGCTCTTGTGCTCTCGTGCGCAGCGTTTGGCTTTTTCGTCCTACCTTATCAGGTTGATTATCGAATCGTTCTTGCAGACGGATCGACCAAGCCCGTCTATGCATCGAGGAGTGGCCTTTCGCACCTTCTCTATTTCTTTTACTTCGCACTGGTAGCGCTCGTAATGAGTTGGTTTAGCTCATCGCGACGCCGAGCAGAGCGGTTGCTCAGCCAGGCCCGTGACAGACTGGAAACAAAAGTCGCAGAGCGGACCGCGCGATTGAGGAAATTGAACGACGAACTGCTCGGTCAGATCGCCGAACGCGCGTTGGCGGAAGACCACCTCCGGCAGACGGAGCAGCGTCTGCGCGATCTCATTGCCAATACTCCGGTCATTTTGTTTGCGCTGGATCGTTCGGGCGTGCTCACTTTGTCAGAAGGCAAAGGTCTCGACACCTTTGGAGTCAAACCCGGAGAACTCGTCGGTCAGTCCATCTTTGATCTGTATCATGACTCACCAGATCTACACTCTAATGCGCAGCGCGCTCTGGCCGGAGAGTCGGTGACTTTCGTCACGGAAGCAAAAAATCAGTTTTTCGAGATCCATCTCATTCCGGTCCTCGATAAGAGCGAAAAGGTAGCCGGCGTCACTGGGGTCGCCTATAATATTACCGATCGGCGAAAAACCGAACGGGAGCTTCGGCTTGTGATCGATACCATTCCCGCGATGTCATGGTGGACATTAGCGGATGGTCCTAACGAATATTGCAGTAAGGGCTGGATGGAATACACCGGCATGAAGCAGGGTGAAGAACTTGGATATGGTTGGCTGGAGGCATTCCACCCCGAGGACAAGGAGGCGCACTTTGCCAAGTGGCGGGCCGCAACCGAAACAGGAGGGTTATTTGAAAGCGTCGCGCGAATCCGTGGCGCGGACGGGGTCTATCGCTGGTTCCTGACCCAGGGAGTACCGCTACGAGATGAATCAGGCAAGATAGTCCGTTGGTATGGCACGAATGTCGACATTGACGAGCGAAAGCGAGCCGAATCTTTGCTCCAAGGGGAGAAACAGCTCCTCGAGATGATCGCCACCGGCGTGCCACTGAAACAAATCCTCAATGCATTGTGCGGGATAATCGAGGAGCAGAGACCAGGTACGCTTGCTTCGGTCTTGTTAATGAATCCCGACGGCGTCCACCTGAATGTCATCGCGGGTCCGAAATTGCCTAACGAGTGGACTCGGCAGATGGAGCTGATGCCAATTGGACCGTGTGCCGGTTCCTGCGGCACGGCCGCGTATCGCGGTTCTCCTGTAATCGTCTCTGACATCGCGACTGACCCGCTGTGGGATGTGCCGGAGCATCGCGCCTCAGCTCTGAAGCACGGTCTGCGCGCATCCTGGTCGAATCCGGTCCTTTCTTCCCAAGGCAAAGTTCTGGGCACCTTCTGCATGTACTATCGTGAACCGCGAGCCCCGGATTCGCAGGATCTCGAGCTCATCGAATTAACGACGCACCTTGTACGAGTTGCCATTGAGCGTGACCGTGCGGAGCAGGCTCTGCGCACATCCGAACAGTTGGCACGCAGTCATGTCGAAGTGATGATGCGCAGCCTTGACGTGCTCGCGACCGAATCGGCGCCCGAGAAGTTCATCGGCGAAATGTTGCGAACAATCGGCCAGCACCTGTGTGCGACGCGCGTGCTGCTCTGGCTGCGGAATCAATCGGATGATTCAATACGCTTGCATTTGATGATTGAGAACGATCAACCGGTTGCGCCCGATCCAGAGCATCCATTCGTCAAGTACCCGCACGCGTGGAAAGAAAACGCCTTCGTCCAAGAGATGCTCTTTACGAAATCACCTGCGGTGTGCGACGACGTGGAGCATGACTCGCGAATTAGTTCGGAGCTGCGCAAATATTTAACGAGTCGCCGATCCAAAAGGTTCATGGCTGTTCCAATGTTTGTCTCGGGAGAAGTGCGCGGGTTTATTGGCGTCCAGCATACGAAGCACGGCGCATATCATGCGGACGAGATCGAACTTGCTCAGGCGTTGGCTCACCACGTCATGATGGCGGCGCACGGACAGGAGCTCGTCAAACAGCAGCGTGAGGCTGCCATTCTCAAAGAGCGAACCCGCATGGCACGAGACATCCACGACACTCTCGCTCAAGGGTTCACTGGCGTGATTATTCAAATGGAGGCTGCCGAAGAAGCACTCTTCGAGGAAGATCCCGAGCATGCTGTTGGTCACGTCCGTAGAGCGCGTAAACTGGCCCGCGACAGTTTGGGTGAAGCGCGTCGCTCTGTGCACGCGCTTCGACCGCAGGCGCTCGAGAAAGCTGCTTTTGCCGATGCACTTCAGGCGATCGTGAAGAACACGGCTGCAGGCACTGCGCTGCGCACGGAATTTCGAATCACTGGCGAGCCGCGAGAGCTCTCCCCAGCTGTCGAAGAAAACCTGCTCCACATTGGGCAGGAAGCGTTGACGAATGCGCTTAAACATGCGCACGCAACCAAGTTTAACGCCCGGATCAGGTTTGATTCTGACGCAGTTTACCTGGAGCTGGGCGATAACGGCGACGGTTTTGATGTCGATGGAATAAATGGCGGAGGGATCGGATTGATCGGCATGAAAGAGCGGGCCGACCAGATTGGTGCCACGGTTAAGGTGACAAGTGAACCAGGTAAGGGCACAAAGATCACAGCTGTGTCTCCGTACCAAAGCGCTTAATCAAATGAAATCTGCGGCAACCAAAAAAGACACGAAACAAAAGGAATGTATCCGTATCTTGATCGCAGACGATCACAGTGTCGTTCGCGAGGGTCTGGTCTCGTTAGTTAAACGGAAGTCTGACATGACCGTTGTCGGTGAGGCGAGCAATGGCCGAGAGGCGGTGGATCTTTGGAAGGAAAATCGTCCGGACGTGACGCTGCTCGATCTCCGCATGCCTGAGTTGGATGGCGTTGGAGCGATCACACAAATTCGCGAAATCGATCCAAACGCTCACATCGTCGTACTGACGACGTTCGATGGAGATGAAGACATCTATCGGGCGATAAAAGCCGGCGCGAAAGGTTATCTGCTGAAAGATACCGCTCGGGAAGCGTTGATGGAATGCATTCGCAAAGTAAACGCCGGCGAGACCTGCATACCTCCGACATTGGCGGCGAAACTGGCGGAACGCGTCAGCGGCGAAGCCTTGAGCGCGCGCGAGATCGAGGTGCTTCAGCGCATCGCAGCTGGTAAGAGTAACAAGGAGATCGGCGCCGAGTTGTTCATCAGCGAGGGCACGGTTAAAACGCACGTCAAAAGCATCTTCAGTAAACTCCACGTCGTCAGTCGCACCGAAGCCGTCGCTACAGCAACACGCCGTGGTTTGATCCAGCTGTAGCGAAGCATTTGGGCCTGAAATCGCGCTCTCAGCGCTGGCTTCGTTTCCCACGTCACAGGGAGGTTGACCTTGGGTTCCAAATTGCCAACTGGCCGAACGCTAAAAGCGCGATTCACCCACTGACACGCGGTAGCGCAAGCTTGCCACATCCGCACAGTGCCGGAGATGATTGTGCTATGAAGCTCTGGACCTGGAAAGAGGAAAACCTTCCGTCGGTGTGGCATGCCGTCCGAACAGCAGTTGCAGCGACGCTCTCGGTGTTGCTCGCGCGGCTGATAAGATTGCCCGAGGAGTACTGGGCGGTCATTGCCACTCTCGTGGTCATGCAATCACCGCTGAGTTCGACTGTACCCTTGGCGATCCAGCGGATTGTCGCGAGCGCGTTGGGCGCATTGCTCGGGGCAATCGAATCAGCTTGCTTTGGCGCAAATCTGGTCGCGTTCGCACTCACAATCTTTGTGCTCGGACTCATATCGATTGCGTTTCGTTTGGAAAAGGTCGGTTACAGCTACGCCGGCATGACGCTCGCGATCATCGTGCTTATTCAGCGTCCGGAGGCGCCATGGATTGCTGCGGTGCATCGTTTCGCGGAAGTATCACTGGGAATTCTAGTCGCCCTTGCGGTAGTGGCTGTCTGGCGGGAGGAGCAGCAGCTTTTCAGAGATGCTAAAGGCGAATGACGACATGCTCAGCGCAGGCTAACCGGCCGGTTACGCGGAATGCCGCATTCTGCTCTGGGCGTTGTTGTCATGATCGCATGATCGATCACTCCGAACGCTTACACGCGTTTGTAACCGACAGGCGTCCCTCGAAAGTGAGAGACAACGGCTATCCTTAGGCAACACCGTAAAATGTTACGGACGCGCCATGGTAAGAGAGCTCGCGCCTGATGATGTTTCACCATGAAAACGACTAAATTACTTAGTTTAGCCACCGCCGCTCTTGTAGCTTTTGCCTCGACAGCGTGGGCAGGCCCTCACGGCGGCGGAGGCGGTGGTCACTTTGGTGGTGCTCGCGTCGGCGGCTTCAACGGAGGCGGCATTCGCGCGGCGCCAACTTTCTCAGGTGGTGGTGCACGTTTTAGCGGCAACCGGAATATCGATGGTCTAAGTCGGGCGCCGCAGCGCTTCTCCTACTACAGTGGCGCTCGCACGTCTTCGGTTGTGCCACGTGCAGCTGCCAGGCAGTTGCCGAACCGATCAACAAGTCCAACTGCCGGCAGGGTTGCAACCGTGAATCGTCAGTCAAATCGCATGAACTCAGCTGTCGGACAAAAGCGAGTCACGAATCCACGGTTCTCAACAGCAGAAAACCGGCAGTCGTTTGTGAAGAATCATGCCTTCGCCCGACATGACGGTAATTGGCGTCGCGATTGGAACAAGCATCGTGCCCACTTTGATCATGGTCACGTGTTTGTTTTTGTTGGCGGTTCCTGGTGGGGCCTCTATCCATGGGATTACTATCCCTACTACGGTTATGGCTACGGCTATGACCCGTCCGATTACTCATATGATTACCCGTATGACTACAGCGGGTATCCCTACGACGGGTATGGCTCCTCCTCATCCGAACCGTATAGCTATTACAATGGCTACGCACCGTCAGGCCAGTACAGCAACACAGTTGTCAGCGCAGTACAGTCAAAACTCAACAACCTTGGATATTATCACGGCGCGATCGATGGGATCGAAGGAGACGAGACCCAAGCCGCCCTTGCCCGATACCAACAGGATCAGGACCTGAGCGTCACGGGCACAGTCACCCCGGCCACCATTCGCGCGCTCGATTTGCCTTACTCCGCCGGCTTGTAAAGCTCGAGTACAAGATTCAGGCGATCGTTCGAAGCGATCGCCTGTTTCATGACCGAACCGAATGGTTACTTTGGTGCTCGCCTGGCGAATAGGAGGTTCGAGCTGTCAATAACATGAACCGTGGCAGAACAATCATCATAAGCACGGCTGTAAAACCCATTGTTCACGCGTAATCGGGCGTCCACTGAGTTGCCATTACTCGCGCGCGCAGTTCATCTTCAATCATCTGCGCAGCGACTCCGTCTTTTTGTGCTGCGATCCCAACTGCCAGTGCGATATCCGCGGCAACTCTTCTGAGATCTGTTAACGGAGGCAACAGAGGGGCGGAAGCGTCTTTAAGCGCAGGCGAATTTCCCGCGAGCGTTCGAGCTGCTGCGAGCATCATCGGACCGGTTATACGGCGAGCAGTCGACGCAACGACTCCGAGTCCGACGGCTGGGAAAATGTAAACATTGTTGCATTGAGCGATCGGAATTTTGCGCCCTTCGTAATTCACAGGAGCGAAAGGAGAACCCGTCGCGACTAGCGCACCTCCCTCAGTCCACCGAATCAAATCATCCGGCGTTGCTTCAGATTTTGACGTCGGATTCGAGAGTGGAAAGATGATTGGCCGCTCGACTTTCCCCGCCATCGCCCGAACAATTGTTTCTGAAAAAGCGCCGCCGACCGTAGAGAGACCAATAAGGATCGTTGCATCGATATGTCCAATGACATCGGCGAGGCCAACGTTTCCGTTGGAATTTCGGGCCCAACCGGCAATGCGGTTCTCGGGTTGCGCATAAATCATTTGCTCGCCAGTAAGATCTTTTCGACCCGAGTGAAGAACGCCTTTGCTGTTAACGAGCCAGAACCGGCGGCGCGCTTGCTCTTCTGTTAGGCCTTCTTCTACCATCGCCGCACGTAATCCATCAGCAACGCCGGTAGCAGCTGAACCTGCACCGAGCATGACGATCTGTTGATCCTTCAAACTTTTTCCAGTCACTTTGATTGCGCTCAAAATCGCCCCGAGCGCGACAGCCGCTGTTCCCTGGATGTCGTCGTTAAAGGTCAGGAGTTGGTCGCGATAACATTCGAGAATCGGCCGCGCGTGTGGGTTCGCAAAATCCTCCCATTGCAAGCACGTCTCGGGTAGTTCCTCTTTTACCGCGTCTACAAGCTGCTCGATAAACGCGAAGTAATCATCGCCAATGATCCGCTCGTGACGCCAGCCGAAGTACTCAGGATCGTTTAGCCGCTCGACATTGTTAGTTCCCACGTCCAATACGAGTGGCAACGTTCGTTCCGGGCGAATCCCGCCAATCAGCGTATATAGCGAAAGCTTGCCGATCGGGATGCCGAGTCCACCAACACCTTGATCACCGATACCAAGGATGCGTTCACCATCCGTCACGACAATGACATCGACATTCGGATTCGGTCGATTCCGCAGGAGTTGGACGATGGAATCGCGCTGCGGATACCCAATGAACATGCCGCGCGGTCTGCGGTAAATGTGACTGAATTGCTGACAGGCCAGCGCAACTGTTGGCGTGTAAACAATCGGCGTCATTTCCTCGATGTGTTCGAGAAGAAGTCGACAGAAAAGGACCTCGTTGTTATCCTGCAAAGCGCGCAAATAGATGTGGCGTTCCAGGTCGTCCTGCTTTCGCGCGTACGCCTCATACGCCCGCACGACTTGCTCCTCCAGCGTTTCAACGTGCGGCGGAAGCAGCCCGTGCAGGCCAAACTGCGTTCGCTCTGTATCGCTGAACGCCGTGCCTTTGTTCAGCAGCGGTGTGTCGAGCAAATCCATCCCGCGGGGAATTCCAGGCGAAACCACTTCCGCTACTCGCTGTGTGATGGGCTCCGGCATATTCATTGATCCCCACAGAGGGTTTGAAATTACAATTAATTAAGCGCGGGAGGCGCGCCATGTTTATAGACCCATCAACAATAAAGACCAAGCTCCGTAGGAGCGGCATCTTTGCTCTGTTGCGGTTACCACATCTCGCTCCTGCCGGAGCTTCGATC
>Ga0105249_10002168_pt1 | contig 17011 bp, 10 predicted proteins | sample KBSS44metaG_FD_81522 | JGI IMG/M metagenome (GOLD analysis project Ga0105249, IMG submission 81522) | Switchgrass rhizosphere microbial communities from Kellogg Biological Station, Michigan, USA - KBS S4-4 metaG | ecosystem: Host-associated > Plants > Roots > Rhizosphere > Soil | place...
ATTCTTTCCTTCAACTCGGGATCAAGAACAGATGCCATTGGACGTAGCATTCCGAAGGGCACGATACTTGATCCCGCCACCACGCGCTTCGTCGCCAAAGGAGCGACCGACCCGGTTTCCGGCCTGGTGAACAGCAGCGGTGGTGATGCCTATGTTCGCGATCCATTCGGCACCTGCGGACCTAACACCACGACTTTCTCTGCTGGAGCCTGCGGCTTGAACCAACTGCCTGCTAGCCGGATCGATCCGAACGCAGTTAAAGTTCTCAATCTGTTTCCAGAACCGAATTCGGGTATCCAGACGTATAGTGCGAGCCCTGCATTGTTTCAGCACAGGAACCAATTCGACATTCGAGGCGATCTCAACCCGAACGATAAGAACCAGATCTTTGCCCGCTACAGCTTCTCAGACGATCCGGTCTTTATCCCTGGCATCTTCGGAGGGGTAGCGGATGGCGGAGCATTCAACGAAGGCCTGCAAACCGCCCGGTCCCACCAGATGGTTGCTGGTTATACAAAGGTATTCTCGCCCAATGTCGTCAACCAGGTGCGTGCAGGGTTTGCCCATCTGCACACGACACGTTTCGGACCGGAAGGCACGACTGACGGCATTCCCGAGCAATTCGGGATTCAAGGAATCCCCCAAGGACAGGAGAATGGCGGACTTCCCGCCTTTGGTATCGGCGGCCTGGCCCAGTTGGGAAGCAATGCATTCCTACCATCCGACGAGGTCAGCCAGACCCTGCAGGTCTCGGATGACTTCACTCGCATTTACGGGAAGCATGGCTTCAAGATGGGAATTGAGTATCAGAATGTGAAGTTCTCTACTCTCCAACCCGCCTGGTCACACGGCCAATTCAACTATGGCGGCGGATTCACTGATATTCCCAACGTTTCAAACACCACAGGCGGCATCGCTCAGTTTGTGCTGCCTCCGGCCGCCGCTCCAGCGACGATCGCGGGCAATCCAAACCCGAACGGGTTCAGCTACTCGGGCGGTTCCGACGGCGTCTTTGCTTCCAACATCGCTACCACGCATGACCAGAGAATCTACTTCGCGAGCTACTTCCAGGACGATTGGAAGATGACTCCAAAGCTGACTTTGAATCTCGGGTTGCGCTGGGACTACTTCGGTCCAATCAATGAAGTAGGTGGCGCGCAAGCGAACTTTGTACCGTATCCGGTGCCGGGAAGGAATCTCGGATCGCCAACGTTCATCGTTCCCAAAACAGGCAGCGCAAACCGTGTCTTGTCCACGAACTCGACGTGCTTCGGCGTCGGCTGCTGGGGATTCGCAGATCTTCTCGCTAAAGACGGAATTACCCTGATGCAGACTGACCGCTACGGCAAAGGCCTGGTAGAGACGGAAAAGGACAACCTGTCGCCACGAATTGGTTTTGCATATCAGGTAGATCCGAAGTTGGTAGTGCGGGGCGGGTTCGGAGTGTTCTTCAATTCCTTCGAGAACCAGGGATACTCGCCAAACATCGGCGAGAACTATCCGTTTGTGTACAACCTTTCGTACTTCAACGGCAAGGCGATTCCGGGCTTGCCAGGCATTTCCTCCCAAGTGTCGCCGATCAGCTATAACTCGCCATTCGCTAATTGTGCAACCGCGGGCGGAAATCCAGGGACAGGGCAGGGAACAGCAAACTTCGAATCCGGTTTCTCATGCATTCCGCTGACGTCGGCGGCGGTCGACGCGCGCGGAGTTGGGCTGGAGGGAATGCAGTTCGATTATCAAACGCCACGCACCTACAGCAGCAACTTGACCTTGCAGTATTCGGTCACCCGATCGCTGGCAGCCCAGGCTGGATATGTGTTCACTCACGGGTCGAACCTCCAATCCAACGTCGGGAACCAGAATGTTACGCAGATCCTTCCGGCAGGTATCAGCACCACCGATTGCGGCCCATTCGCCGTATTCCCAGCTGGAGTAGGCGGAGGAACCGGCAGTTGCGTCCCCTTCCCCGACTTTGGAGGAGGGTCTTTCGCAGAAACCTTCGGCAAAAGCACTTACCATGCATTGCAGACGAAATTGGAGGATCAGTTCTCCAATGGTCTGACCTTCCTGTTGACCTACACCTGGTCAAAGACGATGTCGGATGCGGGAGACTTGTTGAACGGTGGCTCATCGCAAGCGGGTGGCTATCGCGCGCTTCGGATTCCTGGTCTCGGTCCGGAATTCGATTGGGGGCCGGCAAACTTCGATGTGCGCCACGTTATCCACTTCAGCGGCGGATACCAATTGCCCTTCGGCAAAGGGATGAAGTACATGAATGGCGGCGGGATTGGAAACATGATCCTTGGCGGCTGGGCAACGAACTGGATCGTCACGGCGCAGGGCGGCCAACCGCTCGACTTCAGCTGTCCCTCTTCGACCGCCTCCGGGGCGAGCTGTCGCGAAGTGCTCGTTCCTGGGCAGGATCAAAAGCTGGGCGTCAAGTCGAGGGTTATCGACGGCGCACTGCGTCCGGTCTGGCTGAACAATGCGGCTGCATTCAACCAACCATGCCAACTTGGGTGGAACGGAACAGATCCGAGCACCCTTGCTCCGATTCCTGATTCGCCAAAGGGCTGCATCCCCCTCAGTGGTGCAGCGGCACTGGGATCGAAGCCGGGAACTACAGTAGGACCGGGTGTGCATCGTTTCGACTTCTCGGTATTCAAGAAGTTCCCGATCAAGGAGCGGTTCTCAACCGAGTTCCGGGCCGAATTCTTCAACGTTCTCAACCATCCGAACTTCAGCCCGCTGGGGATCAGCAGCGATCCCAGCAATCCGACGCAATTCGGAAAGCTCAGTGCTACTCGGTTCAATCCGTACGATCCACGGCAGATCCAGCTTGCTTTGAAGTTGTATTACTAGGCTAAGATTGATAACACCCCGGCTCGGAACTCTCCGGCCGGGGTGTTTCAATCTGGCGACGCCGCTCACGCGGAGGCGAACTGTGAGCAAGAAGTTCCGGCTGAAGGTATCGGTCACGGTCCCTCTGGTGATCTTCGCTTTCTGCATCTTCGGCCAAAAGAAAGACACCCAGAAACTGGATCAGGAATATCAATCAGCAATCGCTGACTATGAAGCGGGGCGCTTCCCGCAGGCTGCATCTCGTCTCGAGGCACTCATTCCATTTGCACCGAGAAGCTTTGAAATGCATGAGTTGCTTGGAATGGTGTATGCCTCAGTTCCCAAGCCTGAAAAAGCAATTGAACAATTGAAGATCGCGGTTGAGGTTAATCCCGATTCCGGCGAAGCACGAACAAATCTCGGAGCAACGCTGCTGCGGTTTGGGAAGGCTGAACTCGCAGGTGAGCAATTCAGAAAGGCGCTTGCGCTCGAGCCGACTAATTACGATGCGAACCACAACCTGGGGGAATTCTACCTTCAGACAGGGAAGCTGACTGAAGCCTTGCCCCTGTTGAAGCAAGCTAATCAGATTAAGCCGGGCGCCTATGACAATGCATATGATCTTGCCATGGCGGAGTTTCTGCTGGGCCAACTCGACGATGCGCGGGCGGCGATACAGGCCCTCATGAAGCAAAGGGACACAGGAGAACTACACAATCTGCTCGGCCAGATCGACGAAAAAGATGGGAAGTTCGTTGCGGCGGCGAACGACTATGAGGCTGCAGCTCATCTCGATCCGAGTGAGGACAATCTCTTTGCGTGGGGAAGTGAGATGCTACTGCACCGCACATACGAGCCGGCCATCTCGATCTTTCAGAAGGCTTCAGAGATGTATCCGAAGTCGCCAAGGATTTTGATCGGGCTCGGGTTGGCGCTGTATTCTCGCGGAATCTACGACAAGGCAGTTCAGGCTCTGATCGGGGCGGCGGATTTGAGTCCCAAAGACGAACGGTGCTATCTCTTTCTTTCGAAGGCTTACAACAGCTCACCATTGCAAGCAGATGAGGTTGTGGATCGGTTCAAACGGTATGCCGATCTAAGGCCAGACAATGCTCTGGCGCAGTACTACTATGCCGTGAGCCTTTGGAAAGGAAAACGTGTTGGTAGTTCAACGGTGGATCTGGGATTGATCGAAACGTTGCTAAAGAAGTCCATTGCGCTGGACAATTCAGTGGCGGATGCTCACGTGCAGTTGGGAAATCTGTATGCGGACCAACATGAGTATGAGAAATCCATCCCGGAATATGAGCGTGCGCTTGAGCTGGACCCGAACTTGCCGGATGCACATTACAGGCTTGGAACGGACCTGGTTCACGCGGGACAGAAGGAGAAGGCGCAGAAGGAATTTGCTGTCTATCAAACCCTTCGTGCGGAGCACCTGGCCGAAGTTCAGAAGGAGCACGACGAAGTAAGGCAATTCGTGTATTCAGAGAAAGCGATGAACACAGAGAGGCCATGAACTTGAGCCGATTATCGTGGCGTGAAACCGCCGGCCAAGTCAGTAGGAGCCGGAGGGAGTTTCTGCGAGATGCGGCCGGTCTGGTGCTTGGCACTGCGGCTATTCAGGCCAGCCCATTCGTTCGCGCGGAGTCCGTGCGCAAGAAGCGCAAGGTAGTTGTCGTTACCTTCGGCGGCGGTGCGCGAGATCAGGAGACGTTTGCTCCTGAGGGTCAGGAAAACATTCCCCACATGTTGAGTGAAATGGCTCCGCAGTCGAGCTTTTTCACTCATGTAACGAATCAAGGGATCCTCGGGCACTATGTGGCAACAGCGAGTCTGGCTACGGGCGTTTATGAAACGCTCAATAATTTCGCTTCGGTCGCTCCTGAACATCCGACCATCTTTGAGTACTTCAGAAAAGAGTTGAAGAGGCCATCATCGGATGCATGGGTGGTGGCTCCCAGCAATGGCTTTCACAGGATTGGCGAAAGCGAAGTGCGTGGGTTCGGACCAGGTCAGGGAGCGCGCGTCATTCTGCCGAAAAGGCTGCTTGGGCTCGCCAGCGGCGGCACCGCAGCGGATTTCGAGCATCTGCTGCACGACAGTTATGAGACTCCGCTTTATACACCCGCTCTTGCGGGTGGAGATGTTGAACTACATCAGCTTGAAATGATTCTGAAGCTCTCCGTCGGGGACTTTACTTCCCATGCGCGCACGCTCTCGAGCCCAGACGAGCTCTCTCTGTATATCGCGAAACGCCTGATGCGCGAAGAGGCGCCAAGTTTACTCTGGATCACGATGCATGACATCGATGTGGCGCACTCGGGTGCCTATTCGCTGTACATCGACGGTATCCGAAGAACCGATCGGCTTTGTGCCGAACTTTGGAAGACGATTCAAGCAGAGCCGGAGTATGCGGGCAATACGACAATGTTTGTGCTCCCCGATTTCGGCCGTGATTCGGACTTCGACGCTGGAGGGAATGGCTTTCAACATCATCGGACGGGCGATCCAGCAAGCAGGACAACATGGATGATGGTACTTGGCGCAGGAACGCGGCAGGGGGTTGTCTACGATACGCCGGTGCAATCGATTGACCTTGTGCCGAGTATCGGGGCGATGATGGGTTTCTCACCATTGCAATCCAGCGGCAAGCTTATTCAGGAGTTGTTCTAGCCATGCGTCCCCGCGATTTGAAAGCAGAGACCTTCGCGGCATATCCGCCGGAGGCGCGTGCAATCGCTGTTCGGCACCTTGGAGCATTACGGAAATTACCGACAGCATTCTTGCCCAGCCTGCTTCGAGAGGTTATCGATTACGACTATAAGTTTCCGGTCGAGCGTTACACGATTGAGAAAGAGCTCTCCGTTCTCGAAGAACTTTCAGATAATGAGCGGCAAGAATGGTTCGCTGGATTTGCAGGACTCTCGCTGTCACCCAATCTAGAGAGCTTCAATTGGGTGAATCTCCCTGCTCAGTTCGTAGAGCAAGAGGCTGCATACCTCTGGTCGACACATCAGCTTGATGCGTTTCGAAAAGCTGCTACAGACTATGGCGATCGCCTAGACCGATTCATCAAGACCGAGCCGCCAGGATTGAGCAGGATTGGCATCGCCGTGGTGGGGCAAGGTGTAGCGACTTATACTGCAAGGCTGTTCAAAAATCTCCGCAAGCACGGCACCTATTTCACTAACGTGAATCCAAAAGGCGGACTCGAGTCACTTCTGGCTGCGATCGAGAAGCGTGCAGAAACGCATCCGATTCAATACGCGCATTGGTATGTGGACGGAGGAACTCCGGCTGAGCACAGCCAGCGGATCACTACAGTCTCTTATGACGCGCTATCTCCGTTGCGCAGTTCCTTGCTGAAGCGAATGCGAGCAGAGGTAGACCGGCCCGGGATGGGGCCGGAGGAGCTTCGAACCATGCTGGCGCGGCTAAGTCCGACCGATCTGGGAATGGAAATGACCTCAGATCGCGTACTGAGCCGGTTCAAGTTGAAGTTATTGACGGAAGGTTCGGGAACGCAAATCTATAGCACGACGTTTGCACAATGGACCGCTCGTGAAGTGTTGCGCCGGGCCCAGGCTGTGACTTTGCTTGTACGGTATGCCCCGCGCCAGAGGCAACGCCCGATGAACGAGCTGCTCGCAGGGGGGCACGGGGAAACCGAGGTTGATGCGCTCGGCTCGCTTGTCGATGCGGAGATGGGCGCTTACTACCAGTGGATCGACCAACAACGCCTACCTGATTCGGAGCGATCGGGCTTTATCGCATGGTTTGAGGGGCACGGTGATGCAGTCGCAATAGGGCCTTCGATGGCTCGAGGCACCGAATCGAACTCCACAATCGATTTGGAAGAGCTTCTAGGGCTGGTCTCCAGCTGATTCAGAAGAAACTTGAGTGTGGAGACGGCCAAGAATTTACCGGGTTCTGTGTGCGAAGAAGCCGGGCAAGGGGAAAGATATGATCCGGCGGGACTTCATCAAATTAGCAGGTGCTGTTGCGACAACCGTGCTCACGAATTCAGCGACTGGCGCTGAGCAAGAGAGCGCTTCTGGAAGGCAGATTCTGCCGATCAACCGTGGCTGGCGGTTTCATCCTGCAAAAATCGACGGAGCGGAGGCGGCTGACTTTGATGATTCGAAGTTTCAGCGCATTGTGATACCTCATACAAACGTTAAGCTTCCCTGGCACAGCTTCGACGATAAGGATTACGAATTTGTATCGACATATCGCAGGCGCTTCCGCATTCCGAGAGGGGCTGAAGGTAAGCGGGTTTTCGTCGATTTCGAAGGCGTGATGACAGCTTCCACTGTGTGGATCAACGGGCATCTCCTTGGAAATTATCGAGGGGGGTTTACTCCCTTCTCGTTTGAATTGACGAAGGATCTGCGCAGGGATGCCGAGAACGTGCTGGTGGTCCAGGTCGATTCAAGCGAGCGGGCGGACATTCCCCCATTTGGGTACGAGATCGATTACATGACATTCGGCGGAATGTATAGAGAGGTCAATCTTCGCGTTGTGCCGAATCTCTACATTGACAATGTTTTTGCCCGGCCCAAAGATGTGCTGGGAAGTCCCGCGCTGGAGGTGAGTTGTTTCGTGGCGGGCGAAAACCGGGGAGCAGGGGTGTTCTCGCTTGAAGTGGAGTTGCGCGACGGAGACAAAGTAATCGGAAAGGGCGCTGGAATCAGCGGGCAGGTAGCTTCATCGAGCCAGGATGCTGTGGTCGATCCTTATTCGGACGCCTCACCTTATGCCACGAAGCAGACTCTGAGAGATCCCGCACGTAGTGTGGTGACACTGACAGATTTGCACGGTGTGCAACTTTGGGATCTGGACGCGCCGAGGCTCTATTCGGTTCATGTGAAGCTTCTGCATGATGGCAAACTTGTTGATGAAGAGGTGCAGCGGGTTGGTTTCCGTGAGGCAGTCTTTACGGATCATGGTTTTTCCCTGAATGGCAAAATCGTCAAGCTTCGCGGGCTCGATCGGCATCAGACCTTTCCTTTTGTAGGTCAGGCGATGCCGGCTCGAGTGCAAAGAAAAGACGCCGACATTCTTCGGAAGGATCTGCACTGCAATATAGTGCGCACGTCCCATTATCCGCAGTCGCGGCACTTTTTGGATCGGTGCGATGAGATCGGACTTCTTGTGCTGGAAGAAATCCCAGGTTGGCAGCACATCGGAGATCAGAGCTGGAAGAATGTTGCAATTGACAATGTCGGCCGCATGATCCGGAGAGACTGGAACCATCCTTCAATCATTTTGTGGGGAGTGCGAATCAACGAATCGAAAGACGATCACGATTTCTACACGCGCACGAACGCCCTTGCGCATGCGCTCGACGATTCTCGTCAGACGGGAGGGATTCGATATTTTCAAGAATCCGAGTTTCTCGAAGATGTCTTCACGATGAATGATTTCGGGTTTCCATTGAAGCCACCTAATCATCCGCGCTATCTGAATACGGAATTCGTGGGGCATACATTTCCGACGAAGATGACCGATGATGACGAGCGGCTGCGCGAGCATACTCTGCGTCATGCGCGAATTCATAATCAGCTAGCCTCGAACCCGCAATATGCAGGCGGAATCGGGTGGTGCGCGTTTGATTACAACACGCATGCGAACTTCGGTTCGGGTGATCGCATCTGCTATCACGGCGTGACGGACATCTTTCGCGAGCCAAAGCCGGCTGCGGGCTTCTACAAGGCGCAATGCGATCCAGTGGAGGAGGTTGTCCTTGAGCCGGCGTTTCATTGGGCGCGAGGCGATGAGTCGGTCGGGTTTACGAAGGCTGTGTTCTGCTCGAATTGCGACCATCTGAAGATCCTGGCAAGGGCGGACAGTGTGGAGAGCAATCCATGGGTTTTGATTGCCGAACTGGTCCCGGACCGAGAGGAATTCGAGCATTTGAAGTACCCGCCCTTTGTTCTCGACGTGAGGAAAGCAGATCTCCGGAAGCTAAGGATGGGGTGGGGTGATCTGCGGGCGGAAGGGTATATCGGTGGGAAGCTTGCCATCACTAAAACGCTATCGGGCAGCGGTGTGGATCGGAAGTTTGTTCTGATTCCGGATGATCAGGAGTTGATCGCGGATGGAGCCGATACGACCCGCGTGGTTTTGCGAGTCACGGATGAGTTTGGCGCAGTGCGAACGTACGCGAACGATCCGATTGCATTTGAGTTGGATGGACCGGCTGAACTGATTGGAGACAATCCGTTGGCACTGGTCGGGGGACGTGGTGCGGTATGGGTGAGGGCCGGGGAATCAGCGGGCACGGCCCGGCTGAAGGCCAAACATCCGCGTCTGGGTGAACAGATTGTTACTTTTGCGTTGAAGTCGAGTGAACCTGAAGAAGTGTGACGGTGAGCACCGGTGTGATTCAGATGGCGGAGAGAGGGGGATTCGAACCCCCGATAGAGCTTTTGACCCTATAACGGTTTAGCAAACCGCCGCCTTCAGCCACTCGGCCATCTCTCCGGCTCAATCTGGATTATAGCGGAAGTCGGGATGTGTTCGCCGGAGTTGAGAAAGGCCGCGCCTTTGCGCGGCCATGAATCAACTGCCCGCCGGGCTTACTTCGCAGCCACCTTCTGCTTGAGTGCAACAGCCTTGAGCTTGGGCTCGTCACTCTTATGCGCCTCTTCAAAGAGCTTGGCTGCGCGGACGACGCGATCGCGGGCATATGCAGCGTCGTGCCAACCCTTGATCTCTACGCGCTTGCCCTCGAGGTCCTTATATATGGAGAAGAAGTGGGTGATCTCCTTGAGCATGTGGGGGTAGATGTCGGTGTAGTTCCAGACGTTGGTGTAGCGTGGGTTGTTCTTGCCGACGGCGAGGACTTTCTCGTCGAGGGTGCCCTGGTCGAGCATTTCGAGGAGCCCGATCGGGCGCACTTCGTGGACGCAGCCAGGGAAGGTGGAATGGGGAACGAGCACCAGCACGTCGAGTGGATCGCCGTCGTCGCTCAGAGTAGAGGGTATGAAGCCGTAGTCGCCTGGATAGTGCACGGGTGAGTGCAGGTTGCGGTCGAGCTTGAAGACGTGCAGCTGCTTGTCGTACTCGAACTTGTTGGTACCGTCTTTAGGGATCTCGATGACAGCCCTGAACACTTCGGGCGAGCGGTCGCCGATGGGGAGCTCCAAATAATTAACCATCTGTTTCTACATCCTCTCGGGGTTGGGTACGGCAGGTTGAGGGAACCGGAATTTCTTTAGATGCGCAGTCGCACGATGCGCTTTGTGTTCTCGAGGGGGAACATGGCGGCAAGGTTCGATGATGCGGCCAAGTACTTACTGGTCGCCACTTGAACTACTATAATCGCGGAAGATGAAGGCGCATGTCTACGTTACGCTGAAGACCTCGGTCCTGGATCCGCAGGGCCAGACTATCCACAATGCACTGCGGAAGATCGGCTTCTCGGATGTCTCGGGAGTGCGGCAGGGGAAGTATTTCGCCCTGGCGCTTGCGGATGGACTGGACCAGCAGGCGGCACGAACGCAGGTGGAGCGGATCGCGAAGGAAGTGCTGACGAATCCGGTGATCGAGGAGTTCACCTACCGGATCGAGGAGTAGCTTTTCGCTCTTTCAGCGGAGATCGAGACCGGTCGATAACCTAAGACGGCTTCCTCTCTTGTTTCTCACTCATCATGACCTGTGAATCGGGAGGCGATTCCGAGCGCCCGCGAGGGCACAGTTCCCTTTTCGCCAGCCCTGACCAACCAACTCCTCCCTCCCCCGTTTTTTGCACGTAATACATGCGATTGGGTTTATCTCGTCTGTAGCTCCGGGGCAAAAGCCCCGCGTTAGATGGGCTGGTTTTCAGAGGCCTGAAGGCCTCTGCTCCCTCCGTGGATCGCTGCGCGGCGATTCCGCTCCATGCCGGGGAGGTTCGTTGCTTTCAACCCAGCTCCGCGCCGTGGTTATGCATACCCCTGCTGCTCGTTTTTGCACGTAATACATGCGACCAGGCTTTTATTTGCCGAGTTTTTGCTACTTAATACAAACGATTAGATTTATCTCCTCGTAATAGATTCAAAAGGACTTATGCTTCGGCCTGTACTATCTGCTCGTCTCCTAATTTTGTAGGTAATAGATTTGCAATGGGTTACGCGCGATGCGTTGACGCGGGTCAATCTCTGATTTCCGCGCGGGAAGTGCTGCGACAAAAAACCGCTGGAATTCTACCCCATGATTCAAGGATAACGATTCTGCTCAAATAGACTGCAACCGCGGCCGCAAGTTTTTCTGCGTAGATGGCGGGTGACTTAGTTGACCACGTTTGACGGTCCATGGGTCCCAGATTATTCGGAGATGGCTCGAACGGAGACCTCCTGCGACCCTGCTTTGCCGCTTTTTAAATCGTACACAGCGGTGACGAGATGAACATCACCGGTGGTGGGCAGGTCGATGTCAATGTGCGCGCTGATGCCATTCTTTCGGATCGAATCATATTGGGAAGGCTCGATATCGGAAGTCTCCACATCTCCTTGCCAATTCAGCGCGTTGCCATCGCGATCGTACGCTTTCAGGCCGAGAAGGAATTTGACGGCGCGGTCACTTTGCGGGCGGGAAGTCGACAAGAGGTCCTCGCTTCGTATCACGAAGTCCACGGTGTAGCGGATGGATGGACTTTTGAGATTTGGATTCTGGCCAGCTTGAGACTCACCAAGCGAGGGCTGAATCGCAGATTGTTTGACACTCACCCCGTACAGGACACCGGTGGCGTCGGGCAGTCCAAGTCTCAGCAGCGGTGGAAGCGGATCGATGCCTGATTTTGCGTCGGCAGCCGGAGCGTCGCTGGCAATGTAACCATGACGGTAAGCGACTTTGCCCTTGCCATGAGTCAACTTGACCTCGAGGTGGCGATAGCTACCATCCATCTTGCCGTCTGCTGGAGAATACCCGAGGGTGTAGTAGAGGGCCCCGTCCTCGATTGCACGCCGCATCTCCGCTCGCAGAGTCCGGGCTTGAGGCGGGGATGTGAACGCGTCGAGATACTGCCAGCGACGGACATCGGCGAGATCATCAGGGCAAGGGAGCAGCGTCGGGCGCAAATGGCTGCGCGCTAAAGCTGGTCCAGACTTTGTCGCCGATGGAATCTACGAGCTGCGGAGAGGGTGGAGGGATTTCGCCTGATTCCTTGACTTCGCTAAGATTTGCTACCGGTTGCGGGGAGTAACCAAACTAGTGAGGATGGCAGGCACAGATAATGCCGAAGTCGCCGTCGGGAAGCTTGTCAACAGCGAAGGCGCAGCGGTGCGATCCGACATGAAGGCGGGTCTGGTTCAGGCGCACACAATCCAGTGCAGCTTGTTCTCTTGTTGAATAGCGTGACTCCGGCGTAGGCTGCGGGCCGTATTGAATGTTCAACTGCGTGCTCAGATCCAGACCGTAGTTGATTGCGTATGATTTCATGGCAGGAATCGTACCCCCAATTTGATGAAAACTTCCGTTCAGAGAGTGTGAATTTCTCTCGAACCTGAGCGAGTCATCCAGCAAGATTCTCGACTCGACTGCATTCCATCATTAGCTGGAACGCGAGAAGTTTCAAATTACCGATTTGAGGTTACTCAGTTACAGGTACTGATTACGAACGTTGCAGGGCTCTCGCACCGATTGCGGGGTTCTGCCCTGGATGACATGTCGCATAGAATCAGGGCATGTGCGGAATTGTCGGGTATGTGGGGCCGAAGAAGGTTGTCCCCGTCATCATCGAAGGGCTGCGGCGGCTGGAGTATCGCGGGTATGACTCAGCGGGAATCGCGGTAGGTGGACCGAAGACGGCGCTGCTGGAAGTGTGTCGCGCGCCGGGGAAGCTGGGGAACCTGGAAGAGGTGCTTCGCGAAAAGCCACTCGAGGGTACCTTTGGCATCGGGCATACGCGCTGGGCAACGCATGGGCGGCCGACCGAAGAAAATGCGCATCCGCACAGAGACTGCTCGGGTCGAATTGTGGTGGTTCACAACGGGATCGTTGAGAACTACCTCGAACTGAAGCACGAACTGACGGAGAAGGGGCACAAGTTCGTTACGGAGACGGACACAGAGATCATTGCTCACCTGATTGAGGAGATTCAGAAGGAAGCTAAAACGGCTGGTGCTCCGATTTCGCTGGAGGACGGGGTTCGTCGTGCTGTGAAGCGGCTCACGGGGGCGTTTGCGCTGGGAATTCTGTCTTCGGCCGAGCCGGACAAGATTGTCGCGGCGCGGTCGGGGCCGCCGGTTGTGATTGGAGTGGGAGAGGGTGAGTATTTTGTGGCGTCGGATGTGCCGGGGATTCTGCATCACACGCGAGATATCTATTTTCTGGCCGATGGGGATATGGCGATTTTGACGCTGAATGGGGTGAAGCTGACGGACTTCAACGGGAAGCCGATCGAGCGGAAGCTCGAGAGAATTCAATGGGACCCTATCCAGGCGGAAAAGGGCGGCTACAAGCATTTCATGCTGAAGGAGATTTGGGAGCAGCCGCGGGCGATTCGAGATACGACGCTGGGGCGGGTGTCGCTGGATTCGGGAAGCATTTTTCTGGGTGAGATGGAAATTGATGACGAGGAGCTGGCAGCTGCCTCGAGTATCAACATTGCGGCGTGTGGAACGAGCTGGCATGCGGCGCTTGCGGGCAAGTACATGATCGAGCGGCTGGCAAGGCTGCCGGTCGACGTGGATTACGCCAGTGAGTACCGGTATCGAAATCCGATTCCGGACAGGAATGCGCTGGGGCTGCTGATTACGCAGTCGGGTGAGACGGCGGATACGCTGGCGGCGCAGCGCGAGATGAAGGCGCTGGGATCGAAAACGGTGGCGATCCGCAACGTGGTGGGCGCCATGGTGGCGCGCGAGGCCCATGGCGCGATCTACACGCACGCGGGGCCCGAGATCGGTGTCGCATCGACGAAGGCGTTTACCTCGCAGCTGACGGCGCTGTTTCTGCTGGCGCTGAAGCTGGGGCAACTGCGCGGGCGGATGAACAAAGAACGGTCGGTGCAGCTGATTGAGGAGTTGAGTCGCGTTCCGGCGAAGATTGAGGAAGTGCTGAAAAGTTGTTCAGGGCAGTGCGAGCAACTGGCGTCAAGCTTTGCGAATGCTCGGGACTTCTTGTACCTGGGGAGAGGAATTCATTTTCCTATTGCGCTGGAAGGGGCGCTGAAGCTGAAGGAAATCTCGTATATTCACGCGGAAGGGTACCCGGCGGGCGAGATGAAGCACGGTCCCAATGCGCTGATCGATGAGACGCTGCCGGTAGTGGTTCTGGTCACGCGTGATGAAGCGGATCCGGCGTCGAAGCTGCGGTATGAGAAGACGCTGTCGAATATTCAGGAAGTGACGGCGCGGTCGGGGCGGGTGATTGCGGTGGCAACAGAGGGCGACAAGACGATTGGTGGCCTAGTCGAGCAGGTGATTTACGTTCCGCCGGTTTTTGAGCTGCTATCGCCATTGATTGAAATCGTGCCGTTGCAACTGCTGGCTTATTACATTGCTGTGCGGCGGGGGTGTGATGTGGATCAGCCGCGGAACCTGGCGAAGTCGGTGACTGTGGAGTAGCCCGAAAGGGTTAGGGCGAACGAGTGGGCGGGTAGCTAGAATCGAGTCTGATGAGACAGCTTTACATGAGGTCGGCGTTCGCTTTGCTGCTGGGTTTAGTTGCCGCAGGGGGGGAGTTGCGTGGGCAGACGAACTTGAGTGTGCCGTCGATGCCGGTGATTCCTTCGGTTCCGAATGGGGCGGGGCCACCGAAGAAGTACATGGAGCGGTTTCCGGAGAGGGCTAGCCTGGAGCCAGCGTTTTCAATTCCCGTGAGCCCGATGGGATTTTCGATTCCAGGAACCAGCTATCTTCTACGTCAGCAGCAGCTTGTGAGCTTGGACTTCATCGATGAGAAGCGGCTTCTGTTCAGCTTTCACGTGGCATCGGGGCTGCAGGAGCGGAGTGCTGATGAAGACCAGGAGAGAGAGCAACGGATTCATGCGACGGTAGTCGATATTGCTAGCGGTAAGGCGGGGCCCGAGGCGGAATGGAACATTGCTGACCGACGGCGGTATCTATGGATGTTGAATAACGGGCACTTCCTGGTGCGCACGGCGGACGGTCTCAATGAAGGCGACGCGGAACTGAAGAGCAAGGAGTATCTGCGATGGCCTGGGCGGCTGATGTGGATCGAGATGGATCCTGAGCAGCAGTACATCGTTGCGAACTCTGTCGAAGCCGGAAGTGAGGAATCGACGACAAATACTGCGAGTATTGCCCCGGTAGCGCAGCCGGTGAAGGATGGAAGACAGGCGGAAACAAAAAGCGTGCTGACAATTCGAACCGTGAGACGGGAGTCGGGCGAAGTGGTTCGGACAACGAAGGCGCCGTGGACATCGCAGACGTCGGATTGGCCGATGAACTCCCAGGGATATGTTGAGAGGTTACATGAGAAGAAGGGTATGCATTGGCGGTTGAACGTTGTCCCGTATGGGGGCAACAAGGGCTGGGCGCTTGGGGAGGCGGATTCGACATGCCCGCCGCAGTATAGTTTCGTAACAGACACGGTGCTTCTGATTAGCCGGTGCGATCCTCAGGAAGGGTGGAGGCTGAAAGCATCGAAAACCGTGGGCCTGGCAACATTGTGGGAGACGACGATTGGAAGTAATACGATGTGGCCTCTGGTAGTGACAGCGCGCAACGGGTTGCGGGTGGCACGAGAGACACTGGTGCTGAAGCGCTCGGCAGAGAAATATACAGATGGAGTGCGCATCGATGACGTGCAGGGACAGATGGTGCGGGTTTTCGACGCGGAGACTGGAAAAGTTGTAATGGAAGCTACTGTTGCGCCGATCTACGACGGCGGCGGTAATGTGGCGATTTCACCCTCCGGAAGGCGAGTCGCAATTTTGAAAGGCAATGCAATTCAAGTGTATGAACTCCCAGCGCCGACTGTTAGCGCAGGAGAGCACAAGTAGAAGCTCCAGATGAGCGTCGGAGCACGATCGTAGTAAACTTCCCTCTCAAGCTGTCTAGATTCTGTTGATCATCCTGCGTTGGATGCGGGATCTATCTACGTCTGTCTGAATTTCAAATCAGAGGTAAGCATGCAGATCTTATTTGTGGTTTGCCGGATCGCGCTGGCGGTTGCGGTTGTTGCTGATTTGTTCGTGCCGCGGGTCGTGCTGGGTGCTGACGGACAGGCTTCAGGAAGTCCGACCGCTCCAATGCACCGGGGGTATTACACGTACCCGGCGGTGCGCGGCGAGAACATCGTGTTCACGTCGGAGGGCGACCTGTGGGTCGTGGGAGCGAACGGCGGGGTGGCTCGGCGGCTGACTTCGAATCCGGGGATGGAGTGGGCGGCGGTGCTTTCGGCGGATGGGAAGACGGTGGCGTTCAGTGCGAACTTCGAGGGACCGACCGAGGTTTACACGATGCCCCTGGAGGGCGGAATACCACAGCGGTGGACGTGGGATGGGGATTCGCGGCCTGCAGGATTTGCGCCGGATGGACGGCTGATGGTTTCGACGTCACGGTATTCGACGCTGCCGGGGACGCAGCTGGCGCTGGTGAGTGATGTGGGAGCGCGCGAGATTGTTCCGCTGGCGCAGGCTGCTGAGGGAGCGTATTCGCCGGAGGACCACAATCTATTTTTCACGCGCTGGTACAGGCAGCCGAGCGAGACGAAGCGATACAAGGGCGGAACGGCAGAGAGCATCTGGAAGTTTGACGGAAAGAATGAGGCGGTCGCGCTGACGGCGGACTGGACAGGCGCGTCGACGCAGCCGATGTTCTGGAACAAGCGGGTATATTTCCTGAGCGATCGCGATGGCGTGATGAACGTGTACTCGATGGACGAGGATGGACACGGCGTCAAGCAGGAAAGTCACCAGAAGGAGTTCGACATTTCGTCGGCGGCGATCGATGACGGACGGATCGTATATGCGAGCGGGGCGGATCTGTGGTTGCTGGACTTAAAGACAGGGAAAGAGCAAGTGGTTCCGATCACGCTGACGTCAGACTTCGAGCAGTTGCGGGAGCACTGGGTGAAGAAGCCGTCGGACTATCTGACGGCGGTGCATATTGCGCCGGATGGGGGAAGCGCGATATTCACGGCACGCGGCGAGGTATTCACGCTTCCACTGCGGAACGGCAGGATTGTGAAGGTGGCGGCGAACTCGGCGGTG
>Ga0105249_10002170_pt1 | contig 16996 bp, 13 predicted proteins | sample KBSS44metaG_FD_81522 | JGI IMG/M metagenome (GOLD analysis project Ga0105249, IMG submission 81522) | Switchgrass rhizosphere microbial communities from Kellogg Biological Station, Michigan, USA - KBS S4-4 metaG | ecosystem: Host-associated > Plants > Roots > Rhizosphere > Soil | place...
TTAGCGTAGGAGGCCCGTTCGTCTAAGGGCTAGGACACCACCCTTTCACGGTGGTGATACGAGTTCGAATCTCGTACGGGCTACAACTTGATTCCCTGCAACTCAAAGGTTTGCAGGGAATTTTTTTCAGCAAACCTCTTGCAGTGCTAATGAAAGTAAAAACTCAACTAAAAATAATCAACTGTGATTGGGATAAATATTTCTTTTATTCTTTTGAAGGTGTTGCTTCGGATCCCTCAACACCATTTGCTTTATGCTCCACTTCATGAAGCTTTTTTGCAACCGGCCAATTTATATGTTCCTTATCAAGTATGGTTTCTACTCTTGATACAAAAAGAGTTTCCTTATCGATTCCTTCTTCAGCATAAGGGCCTACACTAAAATTATAATAATAGATCTCCGGTTTTAGCAATTCATCGGTAGCCCTGTAATTGATCCACATTTCCTGGTATTGAAAAGTTTTAAGTCCTGCAGTAAGTATGGCGACGATTGCCGAAATCAATACTACTGGTATTTGCAGGTCCGGCCATTTGCCAATAAATGCAGCGAGGATAGGTGTAACGGCAGAAAAAATAATCAACACCCATTGAAACTGTTTATATTTTTTTTGATTCTTTCCTGCTGCTTTGCTGTAATAAGAAATTTGCTCCTTATACCTGTTTTCAACGTATTCTTTAAATACTTCTTTGTCCATTGCATTAAATTTTATAAAAAAAGAGTTGCTTATACATTATATAAGCTACTAATCTTAAAAATTCAAAGCCTTATTTGTGATAAAAATTTTTGTCTTCTGACGGGCGAAGGATAAAAAGATGAATTTAAACTACCGGGGTTCGAAGTAACTCATATTAAATGTACAGAATTATCCCGGACTTAATGATTTGACTATACTTTGGGAAGACAGAAATTTGTTCATTGCAAAGTCTGCACCGCCACCGGGTCCATATCGGTAAACACTTTGTTTTCTCCTGCCATTGCCCAGATGAAAGAATAGTTAGCGGTAGCTACCCCGCTGTGAATACTCCAGCCCGGTGAAAGAATAGCCTGTTCATTGTTTAAAAAAATATGTCTTGTTTCATGCGGCTGACCCATGAAGTGAATGATGCGTTGTCCTTCGGGCAAGTCAAAATAAAAATAAGATTCCATTCGCCTGTCATGCAAATGAGGTGGCATTGTATTCCAAATACTTCCTTTTTTAAAATTGGTAACACCTAATACTAATTGACAACTTTGAATACCGTCATTATGAATATATTTATTAATGACACGATGATTGTTATTGTCAAGGCTTCCCATTTCGGCAGGCATTGCTTCATTTGGTTTCATCAAACGTGTAGGGAATTCATGATGAGCCGGGCAGGAGAAGAATATAAATTTTGCAGGGCTTGTCTTATTGGCGCTGCTAAAAACAACTTTTTGTTTTCCTTTTCCTATGTATAAGCAATCTTGTTTTTCCAATTCAAATTTTTCATCATCAACAGTTACATATCCATTGCCAGCAATATTGATAATGCCGATCTCACGACGATTAAGAAAATGGTCAGCTTTTAATTCTTCATAGGTTCCCAATTGCAAAGCCTGATCGAGCGGGTGGGCTGCACCAACGATCATCCTGTCGTAATGTGTATATACACATTCTATTTTATCAGGCTGTACCAGGTTCTCCAGTAAAAATTTATCTCTTATTTGTTTTGTGTTATACTTTGAAAAATCTTCCGGGTGTACATGGTGAACAACTTTCATATTGATTGATTTTTTATAAAGGCTAAAGCTATGAATTAGATGGATACAGAATTCAATCAAGATTACCGCAAACGTTTCCGAAAGAAATTATTTTTTATTAATGGAAAAAATTTCCTGCAGTTGCTGAATAGAATTAGCTATTGTAAAGAATGCGACCATAGAAAATTCTTCGATGAACTCAGGATGACATACTTAGGTTAAACTACAAGGCATTTGTTCAATGATGAAGAAGGTGATGAATGGAGCATCGCAACAAAAGCTTAATAGTAGTATAGACGCCGGGCACATAAAAATTGCTTTCTTCGTAAATCAATTGACCTCGCAAATCCTTTCAGTTTCTTACCTTCGCACCTCAAATTTAAATCTGAATTAATCATGAGCACAGTTAGAGTTGCAATTAATGGTTTCGGGCGAATTGGCCGGCTTGTTTACCGCCAGATATATAAAATGGATGGCATTGATGTAGTGGCAATCAATGATCTTACAAGTCCTAAAGTATTGGCACATCTTTTAAAGTATGATAGTGCCCAGGGACGTTTTGACCAGGATGTAAAATCGACAGAAAATTCAATCGTTGTAAATGGTGATGATATAAAAATATATGCGCAGAAAGACCCGGCTCAAATTCCATGGAAAGATCACCAGGTGGATGTAGTGTTAGAATGTACAGGTTTTTTTACCGATAAAACAAAAGCAGAAGCACATTTGAAAGCAGGCGCAAAGAAAGTGGTGATCAGCGCACCAGCAACCGGTGATCTGAAAACAATTGTATTTAATGTTAATCATAATATTCTTGATGGCAGCGAAACAATTATCAGTTGTGCCAGTTGTACTACAAATTGCCTTGCGCCAATGGCACAAGTACTTGATGAAAAATATGGCATTGTAAATGGTTTGATGACAACGGTACATGCTTATACTAATGATCAGAATACACAAGATGCACCGCATCCGAAAGGTGATCTTCGCCGGGCAAGAGCAGCTGCGCATAATATCGTTCCTAATAGTACCGGTGCTGCAAAAGCAATCGGGCTTGTGTTACCAAATCTGAAAGGGAAACTCGACGGCTCTGCCCAACGTGTGCCTACTCTGACGGGGTCACTTACTGAAGTGACAGCAATGCTCGGTAAAAAAGTAACTGTTGAAGAAATAAATGCTGCAATGAAAGCTGCCAGCAATGAAAGTTTTGGTTATACAGAAGATGAAATTGTAAGCAGTGATATTATTGGTATCTCTTTCGGTTCATTGTTTGACGCGACACAAACAAAAGTTCAGAATGTTGGGGACACTCAGCTCGTCCGTACTGTAAGCTGGTATGATAATGAAATGAGTTATGTGAGCCAGTTGGTTCGTACGCTGCATTTTTTTGCTAAACTGATAAAATAAGATCAAAGAAATAATATTAATGCCCCGATTTTCATGGGGCATTTTTGTTTAAGCTATTTTTGACGTTCCAAATTAGTTACTATGTCAAAATTCTCTGAATATAATTTTAAAGGACAAAAAGCATTGATCCGTGTCGATTTCAATGTTCCACTGGATGATAAATATAAGATCACAGATGATACAAGAATGAGAGCTGCTGTTCCTACAATTCAAAAAATAATTAAGGATGGAGGCAGTGTTATATTAATGAGTCATCTCGGACGTCCAAAAGATGGACCTTCAGTAAAATATTCTTTGAAGCATCTCATAGTTCATCTAAGAAGATTATTGAACGGGGAAACTGTTTTGTTTGCGAATGATTGCATAGGTGAAGAAGCATATAAGATGACCGCCGATCTGCACCCTGGTGAAGTTTTGTTATTGGAGAATCTTCGGTTTTATAAAGAAGAAGAAAAAGGAGATGAAGCTTTTGCTAAAAAACTAAGTAAGCTTGGCGATGTATATGTGAACGATGCCTTTGGCACGGCTCACCGGGCACATGCTTCCACTGCTGTCATTGCAAAATTTTTCCCTGCTGATAAAAAAATGTTTGGTCTGCTGATGGAAAGCGAAGTAAAAAGCGCTGAAAAGATTTTGCGTGATTCTGAAAAACCTTTTACTGCAATCATTGGAGGCGCCAAAGTTTCCGACAAGATCCTTATTCTTGAAAATCTTTTGGACAGAGCAACAGATATTATTATCGGCGGCGGCATGGCTTTTACTTTTCTGAAAGCAATGGGTGGTAAAATTGGTAAGTCACTTTGCGAAGAGGATCGCATGGCTAAGGCCGATGAGATCATGAAGAAGGCAACAGCAAAAGGCGTATGTATTCATTTACCTCCTGATTCTATTATTGCGGATAAGTTTGAAGCAACTGCAGACACTTCAGATGCACCAAGCAATCATATTCCTGATGGATGGATGGGATTGGATATTGGCCCGAATGCCTGTGACCAATTCTCTAATGTGATCAAAAGAAGCAAAACAATTCTATGGAATGGCCCAATGGGAGTTTTTGAAATGGAAAAATTTCGTCATGGTACTAAAGTAATTGCTAAAGCAATTGCCGATGCAACAAGTAAAGGAGCGTTTTCATTGGTAGGAGGTGGTGATAGTGTTGCCGCTGTAAATCAATTTGGTTTTGCTGACAAAGTAAGTTATGTAAGTACCGGTGGCGGCGCTATGCTTGAATATTTTGAAGGAAAAGAGTTACCAGGGATAGCCGCAATCAAACATTAAGCAATTATGTCATAAAAAATAATATGGTCCCTGATTTGAACAGGACATTCGTATTTTTAAAACACTTAATTTTAAACTCTAACTAAAAATTAAAATCATGAAAGGGACCCGCAACCTCGCATTATTAATAATACTTGGAATAGTTATTATCCTTGGAGCCTGGAGCTGCAGTGGATATAATGGCTTGGTGAAACAGGATGAAACTGTAAAGAACAAATGGAATAATGTGCAGAGCTCATATCAGCGTCGTACTGATCTTATTCCAAATCTTGTTAATACAGTAAAAGGCGAAGCTAACTTTGAGCAAACAACTTTGACAAATATCGTCGAAGCACGGGCCAAAGCTACGCAGGTAAAAGTTGATCCCTCTAATATTACTCCTGAAAAGCTTGCAGAGTTTCAACAAGCGCAAGCAGGAGTTACCAGTTCATTGGGACGTTTGCTTGCTGTTGTAGAAAATTATCCTAACCTTAAAACTAATGAAGGATTCAGGGCGTTGCAAGCAGAGTTAGCAGGAACAGAGAACCGCATCAATGTAGCCCGGAATGATTTCAATGACGCCGTCAACACTTATAATACAAAAGCACGTTCCTTTCCGATGAATATATTTTCCGGCATGTTTGGCTTCCATGTAAAGGAAGGATTTAAATCAGAACCAGGTTCGGAGAAAGCTCCGGAAGTTAAATTCTAAATAAAACCAGTTGAATATTTTTCCCTGGAACAAGAAAAAGGAATTCTTCAATGATGAAGAAAAGCAACTTATTGTAGATGCAATACAAAACGCTGAACGCATGACCAGTGGGGAGGTTCGTGTTTTTGTAGAAAGCAAATGCAGCTATGTTGATGCTATTGATCGTGCTGCTGAATTATTTTTTCAACTTAAAATGCAGGAAACAAATGACCGTAATGCCGTGTTGGTGTATGTGGCAATGAAAGACCGGCAGCTCGCTGTATTTGGAGATGAAGGCATTCATAAAAAAGTAGGGAATGAATATTGGAATGCCGAAGTGAAAAAGATGATCAGCAATTTTAACAGGGATAATTATGCTGAAGGCATAAGTGTGGTGGTAAAAGATATTGGAGTGGCGCTTACTCAACATTTTCCTTATAACAATACTACGGATAAAAATGAACTGCCGGATGATATTGTATTTGGCAAATAAGCATGAAGAAAATTTTTCTAATAATCGGTTTATTATTTTCAGTTTGTGCCATTGCGCAGATTGAAAAAGTGTTACCGGATCAAAAAAACCCTCCGCGTCTTTATAATGATTTTACGAAGGCTGGAAATTTTCTTACGAACGAACAGGCACAGGCTCTTGAAGGTAAGTTGGTTGCTTACGATGACAGTACATCGAGCCAGATTGCAATAGTTGTCGTTGAGGGGCTTAATAATTACGAGGCTAATGAATATGCAACTGCCTTGGGAAGAAAATGGGGTATCGGAGGAAAGGAATTTAGTAATGGTGTTCTTATCCTTATTTCAACTGGAGGTGGAGAAGGGAATCGTGACGCTTATATTGCTGTTGGTTATGGTTTGGAAGGCGCTATTCCTGATATGACTGCTGCCTATATAGTAGATCATGAAATAATTGAAAATTTTAAACAAGGCAATTATTACCGCGGATTAGATGAAGCAATTGATGGAATTATAAAAGCCGCGTCAGGGGAGTATAAAGCTCCACAAGGATATGGTAAAGGAAAAGGATTAAGTCCTGGTAAAATATTCTTGTTAGTTCTTATCATTTGGATAATTCTTGGAGTTATTGGAAGAGGTGGAGGTAAAGGCGGTGGTTATGCTTCACGTCGTGGATATCGTGGTTTTTGGGGACCAACACTAGGTGGTGGTTTAGGTGGATTTGGTGGTGGAGGTTGGTCAGGCGGTGGTGGCGGAGGAGGCTTTGGTGGATTTGGTGGTGGAAGTTTTGGTGGTGGTGGTGCAGGTGGCAGATGGTAGAAGTTATATAAGCTGAATAGAATTACTGAACGATAAAGTGAGTACGACCCTTCGCTTCGCTCTGGGTAAACTGCGACGCTTTTTGCTACGCAGGGTTTCTAAACATAAACGGAGCGTCGCAACAGGCGATGCATGAAATACTAAAGCTGGTATTAAAGAAATCCTTTCAAATATTTGAAAGGATTTTTTTAATGGTGGTTTAATTATAATGGAAACATTTGTCCATCTCGATAAATAAATCCGTGAACGCTTCCATCAGCATTTGTATATTGTCCAATAATATCCCCGCGATTATTTATGCCATAAGCACGGCTGTCAATGCCGCCAAGTGTTCCTAAATCATACATCAATCCATCTTTATATAAAAATGCATGTGCCTGCCCATTAGCCACTCTTGCAAAACCTACAACATCACCTTTATCATTAATATCAAATGCAACACTGGCAACTCCGCCTAATGTACCTAAGTCATACATCACACCTTCTTTGTATAAGAAAGCACGAATGGCGCCATTTGCGAGGAGTGAACGTCCAACAATTTCACCATTATTATTAATAGCATTTGCATTAGAAGTAGTTCCACCAAGTGTTCCGAGATCCTGCATCACTCCCTCTTTATATAAAAAAGCATGCGATTGTCCTGAAGCATTATCTGCAACTCCAACGATATTGCCATCTTCATTTATACCAGCCGCTGATGCTTTTGCTCCGCCAAGTGTACCCAGGTCAATCGGATCACCTTTTAAAGAAAACACAGTGGCTCGCATAGTAGTAGGACTTACATAGTTTCCGTTTAATGATTCCCCAACCATTTGCCCGGCATTATTAATATCATATACCTCTCCATATTGCTGACCGGGCAATGGTTGAAGTTCATAAGCTTGCCCATTTTTCCAAACTACTGGTATGATGCCACCAGGTACAATTTTATGTCCTGCAATATCGCCGGGATCATTGATTGAAAAACGAATTTCAGGAAGTCCATTCGGACTCACTTCCTCTGCCGAAAACCAGAGGTCATTATTTTTTAATAGGAATGCAACAGATTTTCCATTTGTGTTTCGGGCAGAACCTGTCATGGTCCCGGAATTGTTGATCCCAAATCCACGGGAGAAATTGGATTCAAGAGATGCAAGCTCATTTTGTGATGACTTCCTGGAGTTATCAGAAAATTCTGACGCTGCGTCGGGATCCACAGGCTCAAAATTTTTTTTACACGAAGCAGTTAGTAAGATCGCTGCACTGATGATCAATAAATGCAAAGATTTTTTTTTCATGATTAATGTTTTAGTTTAAAAAATAAGTTCATACAGTAGTTTATGAGTAGAATGATTTAAAATTTCGGTCTCAGATCACTCAATGCAAAAATGCTATTATCGTCATCCTATAGTCAATACCCAATTCCCGTTAATTCTTATTGGCTGAAAGGCAGAAATACCATGTTCACGCTATTGAAATCAAAAAAATATTCGGATATCTTTAGAGTATGAAAAGGCTCCTGTATTTATATGCAATGGGTCTTGGTCTGACTGCTTCAGCTCAATCTTTTTCTTTGAGAAATGTAAATGATGAGTATGTTGTTACCAATCTTGATGCAAGCGGAATTCCTAAAAAAGAATGGCACGAGATCATCAGGGATGAGAATGGATTATACTGGTTTCAGAGCATTACCGATCTATATTCATTTGATGGGATAAACTGGAAATCATATACCATAAAATCTGCAAAAGGAGAAAATGTTCTTATCAGGTTTAATGACCTTGAAGTTACTGATGACAATACAGTATGGGTGGCTACAGAGGGTAGCGTTTACTTATTAGACCGTGCTTCCGACAATTTTATACCTATGAAACAAGCATTTCCTGATATAAAATCTCTTCCACGACAGATAGGATGTTTTTTTGAAGGTTCCAATACTACTATTTTATTCAGACCTGCGGCACAAGAGGGTTTATTTTTAGTTGATTGGAAATCAAAAAAAGTAAAACACATCCGTATCGATAGCACAGAAAAAATTACTATTCCTTCTCTTGGTTTTCCCGTTGAAACAGATCGATCAGGAAATGTTTGGGGCATTACTGTTGAAAAAAAAGGGATCTGGCAATATAATATTACTACAGGACTGATAAAGCGTTCATGGAAAGGTGAATTGCCGCAGTTCACTGATCAACGAGCTCAGAATATCAAAGGCGTTGCTTATGATGAAAGCGAAAATGTATTATGGTTATCATATCCCAGAATGGTGGAGAAAGTTTATTTAACGGATAATAGTAGCCAGTTTTATTCTTTCTCAGCAGATCTGAAAGTGCAAGCTGATTCCAATGCAAAAAATAAACTCCCTGTAACTTATGTGAAAATTGACAGGGATAATAACAAATGGGTAGTGGCGGGAAAATACATTGTAAAGTTAAATTCCGATATCAGTCGTATGGAGTACCTCGTTCATGATCCTAATACATTTCCAGTAGGGACCTGGGAATGGTTTAAACCAGTAACAAGTGTGGGCAAAACGAGGTCGCAGGAGAAAAATATTTTATTATGGGTATATGATGATAAAAAGTTATCAATAATAAAAAAGCGAAATCAATTTGTAAGACAAATTCCTTTTGATACTCTATCCAAAAACGGTGTCATGCCTGAAGAATATGTAAACACAAATGGGAGGAAGAGTATTTTTTTTGAAAGAGGTCGTAATAGGAACTACTTCCTTCTTCAAAAGAACCAGGGAAGACCTAAATTGATTTGCTTCGATGAAAGATTGAAAATAGATAAAGTTTTATTTAATGACGAATGGAAGCAATATCCTGCATACTTCAGTAATGTTTTTAATCCCGATGTTTTTTATTTAGCCATGATGCGACCTGGTATTGAGCCACTCGATTTCAGAAATGTGGTAGTAAAAGATATTAAAGTTGATCTTAAGACTTTCATGATCGAAGAAATGAAAATGGATTTCCGGCAAAGAGTATGGCGATACGGAAGTGCTGATATTAGCAATACATATTGGTTGTTTTCAAATGGCTATCTATTCTCATTTAATCCTGCAAAGGATTTGCTTGACTCGATTTTTATATGCAAACCTGCCGAAAAAGGATCTTATATAATAGATAGTGACGGACTAGTTAAAGGATTTGATTATCCCACGGTGCTTCACAGAAACTCTTCTACCTTCTGGATATGTTTTACGCCGACAAAAGAGCTGTATAAAATAAATTTAAAGACAAAAAAAATTGATAAAATATTCAAATGCTGTGTGGATCAGAAGGATTGTGATATACCCGGTTTTGTTTTCGGATTGAATGATTTTGATTCTTCAAATATTTGCCTTAAGGTGAATTTTTCTTCCATATTATTAAATGCAAAAAACAATTCCCTTACGAAATTTTCTGATCTTTTTTTAAACATACCAACTGAGCAGCAAAGGGGGTCGGGGCGTTATAAGGATTGGATATATGCTATCCGGGAATCGGGTGTTTATTTTCTGAATACCCGTTCCGGAGAACAAAAACGAGTGGCATTAAATGAAGATTACACATGGGAGCCTTTATCATTTAGTTCTATACCACTTGTGAATGAACGGGGAGAAATGATTTTAATGTCCTCGGTTAAAAAAGGGTTTCTGTTGTTTAATCTTGATTCAGTCGCAGCTGTCAGAGAACCAGGTGTAGTGAATTTTTCTTATATAAAGTTGGATAATAAAAATCTCCTGATTGATTCTTTGTTGAACGCAGGCCTGACTTTGAATTATAATAATTACCGTAGTATTTATTTGGGGTTTTCTGACTATACAGTTCATGAACAGGATAAAATTTTTTACGAGTATACTTTGTATAAAGGAGGGGATACAATCTGGAACAAAATAGAGGGGAAGCCTGAACTGACACTTAGTGAACTTTCTGCCGGTAAATATCAATTGCTGTTAAGGGCAGGAAATGGGAATGGCGGTTATTCACAACAAATAACTGCGTTCCCTATTGTGGTCATTCCTCCTTTCACCCAAACAGGTTGGTTTATACTTTTATTGGTTGCTGCGGTTACAACCATCCTTTATGGACTTTATCGTTACCGTATGTACCAGGTGAAAAGATTGCAGATCATGCGTAACAATATTGCCAGCGATCTGCATGATGATATTGGTTCAACGCTTAACAGTATTTCTATTTACAGTGAAGTGGCAAAGCAACAAGCAGGAAAAGAAATTCCCGCATTGGATCTTATAGGTATTAATTCCCGAAAGATCATTGAAAACATGAGTGATATTGTATGGACGATCAATCCGGAAAATGATTCGTTTGAAAAAATTATTGTCCGGATGCGTTCATTTGCTTATCAGTTATTAAAGGCAAAAAAGGTAGAATATACTTTTGAAGTAGATGAAAAGTTGAATTCAATTACATTGCCTATGCAGGTTAGAAAAAATTTTTATCTCGTATTTAAAGAGGCTATTACAAATATTATAAAATACTCGGAAGCATCCCGTGTTTCGATTTTACTTTATGAAAAAAATAAAATCATTATGCTTAGGATCCGGGATAATGGAAAGGGTATTCCTGTCAATGCCGAAACACAAGGAAATGGTCTTATGAACATGAGTCGGCGAGCAGCAGAAATACATGCTGAATTGAATATTATATCTGCAAATGGGGGAGGAACAGAGATCGAATTGATGTTAGATAATATAAAATGAGTTACAGATTTTAAAAATTTCAAAATGATTAAGGTTGTCATCTTTGAGGATAATAGAAGCTTACGTGAAGGACTTGCCGCAATGATTGGGGGAACTTCCGGCTTCGAATGTGCAGGTGCTTTTCCAAATTGCAATAATCTTTTGAAAAATATTTCCCAATCCAAGCCTGATGTCATATTAATGGATATAGAATTGCCGGGTATAAACGGTATTGAAGCGGTAGCCATGATCAAAGAACAATTTCCTGAAATAAAAGTTTTAATGGAAACGATATTTGATGACGATGAAAAAATTTTCAATTCTATTTGTGCCGGTGCTGAAGGTTATATCCTTAAGCATACTACTCCTGCTGAAATAATGGAAGCTATCAAAGAAATTTATGAGGGAGGAAGTCCTATGACTCCTTCTATTGCTAATCGTGTATTGAAAATGGTGAAAGTAAGACCTGAAACCGAAAATAAAGAATCATTCAATCTTTCTGATCGTGAAAAAGAAATACTTACTTGTCTTGTAAAAGGCATGAGTTATAAAATGGTAGCCGACAGTTGTTATATCAGCATTGAAACAGTAAACGTGCATATAAAAAATATTTATAAAAAATTACAAGTACATTCAAAATCAGAAGCGGTTGCAAAAGCTATCAGAGGAAGAATTGTCTGACAAAGATTTTTTTAATATTTAATACCCAAACAAAAAACCATCCGTATTAAACGAATGGCTTTCTAATAATTAAACAGTTATTTATTAAAATCCTTTTTTATCAGGCGGAGGAATTTTTGATTTAATATAATCTACTAATTCTTTTAAAGCACTATTACCAGCATCGGCTTTTAATGCTTCTTCTTTTTTAGTGGCAATGCTTTGCAATGTTTCATTGATATAAGGATCAGTTTGGATTCTGTATTGTTGAGGAATAGCTTCACGGAATTTCACAATTTCATCCACCGAAGCTTTTACTTTTTCAGTATTCTTTAATGCTCCAAGATAAATGCCAAGTGTACCAAGAGCATTGAACTTTGCATTTGATACAGGCATCTTATTAAAACCACCGATAATTTCCTCTTCAAGACTTTCATCGCCTGATGCAGCCTTTACACCTTGAAGCGAACTCTTTAATGTGCCTTTTGCTGGTTGCTTATCTAATTGTTTTGCTACCACCATCGCTGCATCTTTATCCACTTCGAGCAATGCGTTCAATGCACTTCCTGCCACAGAATAAGAAGAATCAGCTGTAGCAGCTTTGAATAAAGGGGTATAGGCTGCTTTTTTATACTCACCAAGCTTGCTGATAGCATTTGCTCTTACGGTTGATTTTTTATCATTCTTTGCAAGATCAACGATGATCGGTTCAACAGCTTGTTTTACTTTTTCATTTTCAAGATCAAGACTGAACAATGCTGTGTTGCGAAGACCATGATATTTATCTTTCAATGCAGTTTTTAATAATTCAAGAGCTTTCGGATCATCTTGTTTTTTTGCAGCAAATTGAATGGCTTCAAGCCTGTCAAGATAGCTGCCTGCATATTTATATTGATGAATGAAATTTTCAAGCGTCTTATTATCTTTTTTATTCCAAAGAATTATTTTATTTCCATCAACATTTACAAGATCAGGATGCTTGCTATAGGTAAATGTGAAAGTATCTACTGCATTTTTTGCCCAAACATTATAGCGAACTTTATTTGCGCCATTGTAAATATCAACTGCGATCGGTAATGTAAATAATTTTCCGCTTTTTTGTATTTGTTTAATGATCACATTCACTTTTCCGGCGGCATCGTCATAAACATAATCGATAGTTACAGACGGGTGCCCGTTGTCAAAATACCATTGGTTAAAAAACCAGTTTAAGTCACGACCGGTCACTTCTTCAAATGCAAGTCTTAAATGATGCGCTTCTGCAGCTTTGAATTTATTTGTTGTTAGATAAAGATTAAGCGATTTAAAGAACGCACTGTCACCCACAAAATTTCTCAGCATGTTAAGAATACGACCACCCTTTTGGTAACTTACCTGGTCAAACATATCTTCTTTGTCAGAATAGAAAAATCGAACAAGATCTTTTGACTCACTTCCGCTTTGCAAATAACCTTGCATGCCCTGGTAATTTTCGGCATCACCAGCATCTTTACCATATTTATATTCTTCCCATAAAGTTTGGCTGAAATCAGCAAAAGATTCATTTAATGTAAGATTGCTCCAGCTTTCTGCAGTAACATAATCACCAAACCATTGATGAAAGAGTTCATGTGCAATTGTTCCTTCCCAGTTATTACCATCAACTAATTCTCTTGCATCCTGCTGTGCACTTTCCTGGTGAATCGTTGCTGTTGTGTTTTCCATCGCACCAGCCACATAATCACGGCCGGTTATCTGTGAATATTTTACCCAAGGGAAAGGAACACCAGTAATCCTTGAAAAGAATTCGATCATTTCAGGTGTATTGCCAAAGATCTTTTTTGCCACTGATCCGTATTCCGGCTCTACGTAATAATTAACTTCTTTGCCTCTCCAGCTGTCTTTAATAACAGCATAATTGCCTACGCCAAGAAAGAAAAGGTATGGAGAATGTGGCAGGTCCATTTTCCAATAATCAGTCCTGGTGCCATCTGCATTTTTCTTTTGACTCATCAATTTCCCATTGGAAAGAGTTACATATTTATTATCAACTGTAACAGTAAGCTCTTCAGTTGTTTTCTGACTTGTTTTGTCAATTGTAGGAAACCATGCAGAGTTTGATTCAGTTTCACCTTGTGTCCATATTTGCGTTGGTTTATCTTTTTCTTCTCCTTTTGGATTAATGAAATACATTCCTTTGATTCCAAGGAAATCATCAGTACCATATTTTTCCTGGTATTCATCAGGCTTAGCTGTATAGTCTATATAGATAGTATAATTTTCATTTGTCTTGTAAATTTTATCTAATTTGATTCTTAAGTTCAGGTCATCATATTCATATTTTAAAGGAATTTGTTTTGAGCCTTTCACTAAAGCCACAGTTTTAAATTCCATTCCCTTCGCATCAAGGTTAAGGGAATCAGTTGGATAAAAATGTGGTTTCAACGTAATCCATGCTTTACCATACAAATAAGATTTTGAAAAATCCGGTTTCACATCAAGTTTTGTATGAATAAGGTCATTTATTTTAGTAGCTGTCTCGCGGTATTGTTTTTTCCAGGAAGTATCTTTTGGCTCAGGCTCTTGAGCTGTCAAATGCAGACTTAAGAAAACAATCGCAAAAAACATGGTCACCAATTTCATATAATAATTTTTAAGGCTGCAAAAATAGAAGTTGTCACACAAGGCCACTATGATATTTTTATAAATGGCAAGTTAATTCTTTAAAGAAGTCTTAAGGGTTATTTATATTAACTTTGACCAACTTTACCCATATAATTCCGATGAAAAAATTGTTTAAGCTATTCGTATTCTTATTTTTTGCATCTGCTTCACTTAAAGCCCAAAAGGTTTATTTTATTTACTTGCAGACCGATAACCAGCAACCCTTTTATGTCCGTATGGGAGAAAAAGCCTACAACTCTACCTCTTCAGGGTATCTTATATTATCAAATCTTCATGATAGTATTTACTCATTGAATATTGGCATACAAGGAAGCCAGGATCAACCTTATTCAATAACTGTCAATAAAAAGGACCAGGGTTTCCTGATCAAAAATTTTGGAGAAAAGGGTTGGGGGCTTTTTAGTCTTACTTCCATGGCTACAATAATGCCTGCAAGTAATAAAGTGAATCCTGTACAATCTGTAAAAACGGAAAAAAGAGAAGATAACGCATTTACAAACTTGCTTGCAAAAGCTGCTGATGATTCAACTATCAAAGAAAAGCCAATAATAGAAAAACCAGTTGAAAAAAAGACTGAGACTACTGCGCTGAACACAGAAAAAAAAGAAGATGTAAAGAATGATGTAAAAGAAACTGTTCCACCTAAACAAAATGAGATTAAAAAGGAAGTAATAGTGGCACCTGTAGTGATAAAAGAAGAATCCAAAATTGATACTCCGATAATTAAAGAACAGGTTCAGGAATCCAAAAATGCTGCGCAAATGAGAGAAGATTCAATTTTAGCTGTAAAAAACAGGGAGGCTGAATTATTGAAGCAAGATGAGGTACGAAAACAAGATTCAATAGAAAAATCAAAGAGAGAAACAATTGCGGAGGTAGAGTATAAAAAATCTGTTGTAAGGCTTAAGTCTGAGAGTTCTACAACAGCCGGCATTGGACTTGTTTTCCTTGATATGTTATCTGATAAGATAACAGATACTATTACGATAATGATTCCTTCAGCTACAAAAAATGTCGCTCCCGTAGAATCAAAGCAAGAAGAAAAGAAGTTTCTTGATATTTCTCCTGTTGATTCCATTCAGAAAGAAAATGTAAAAACAGTGGCAATTAAAAATAACAATTGTAAAACGCTAGGGACTGAAGATGACTTTTTCAAACTTAGAAAAAAAATGGCGGGAGAAAGTAAGGATGATGCTATGATTTCAGAAGCAAAAAGAGTTTTTAGAACAAAATGCTTTTCTACTTTGCAGGTAAAAAATCTCAGCACTTTATTTCTTTCTGATGAATCCAAGTATAAATTTTTTGATGCAGCTTATCAATATGTAAGTGACTTAGAAAATTTTTCTTCTCTTCAATCAGAGTTAAAAGATGAGTATTTTGTAAATCGATTTAAAGCAATGCTTCGCCAGTAATTTCAATGCGTTATTTTTTGGAAGTATCATATAAGGGCACAAACTACAGCGGTTTTCAGTCGCAGAAAAATGCTAACACAATACAAGCTGAAGTTGAAAAAGCTTTTAGAACCATTCTTAAAGAAGAAATACAATTAACAGGCTCATCCCGTACCGATGCAGGAGTGCATGCACTCCAGAATTATTTTCATTTCGACATAAAAGGCGAATTATCGTCCCGACTTTTGTATAACCTGAATGCAATATTACCAGGCGATATAGTCGTAAATAAATTATTCAAAGTAAAGAATGATGCACATTGTCGCTTTGATGCAGTTAGCAGGGAGTATAAATATTTTGTTTATCAAAAAAAGAATCCCTTTTTGACCGACAGCGCATTTTATTTTCCATATACACTGGATTTGGAATCAATGGAAAATGCCGCAACGATGATAAAAGAATACACGGATTTTACTTCATTTTCTAAAAGAAACACCCAGGTTAAATCTTTTGCTTGCGATATAAAGGAAAGTGAATGGGCAATTGAAGGAGAATGTCTTGTTTACAAAGTAAAAGCAAATAGATTTTTAAGAGGCATGGTACGAGCATTGGCAGCCACTATGTTGACGGTGGGTAGAAATAAAGTAAACATTGATCTTTTTAGAAAAATTATTGAATCAAAAGATTGCACTCTAGCCAATTTTTCCGCCCCCGCACATGGCTTATTCCTTGTCAGGGTAGCTTTTTCTGACAGCTATTTCAATTAATTTTTTTCCTTGAAACGTATATCTGTAGGCTTGTGTGGCCATTTACAATTTCTATCTTTTAAAAAACATTTGGTGACTAAAATTCGACTCATATCTTTGCCGCCCGTTTGGATAAAACGTAGTTCTTTAAATGTGGATGATTATAGGATGAAATGTGGAGAAAAACGGCAGCAAAAATTGGCTGATAAATACGGTCATTGTATTTTTGCCGCCCGCCTCAAAAATCTGAGGTAAGTTCTTCACAAACAAATTGAAATTCACACCAAAAGCTGGAAAGAAATCTGGTGATAATTTTGGTGGGAAACATACGAGCCTTTACCTTTGCACTCCCATTTTAAAAATGGGGTGGCAGTAAACGGCCAAAGATCTTTGAAAGTAGGGAAACAACAGCATTCCGATTTATATCGGAATCAAGGTAAGTCAAGCGAAATACATTCGATTTGACACGTTAATTCTTGAGAATTAAAATGTCAGTATCAAACAA
>Ga0105249_10002175_pt1 | contig 16984 bp, 14 predicted proteins | sample KBSS44metaG_FD_81522 | JGI IMG/M metagenome (GOLD analysis project Ga0105249, IMG submission 81522) | Switchgrass rhizosphere microbial communities from Kellogg Biological Station, Michigan, USA - KBS S4-4 metaG | ecosystem: Host-associated > Plants > Roots > Rhizosphere > Soil | place...
CCATACGCATGCGACAGGCACATGCCGCCGAGGCCGATGGCCGAGGAGTCGAATGGTCCAAGTTTTCGCGTCTGCATCTCTATCGCTTCGTTCACGAGACTTTGGCGGGTCCGCAAAGCAGGACCCGCCCTACGCAGCCGATTGACTGTAGCTTTTCAGCGTAGGGCGGGTCTTGTTCTTTAGACCCGGCATTCACAGCGGCCGTCCGGGCGTTGGCGATCCGTTCAGCCATGCCGCGCCCTCTGCATACAACGTCTCGACGGCCGCACCGCGCAACCCGGGCAGATCGTCCTTGATGGAGAAGCCGATCTTCGACTGCAGGTAAGCGAGGTGACGGTAGCCCTCTGGAAATTGCGCGAGGCGAGCGGGATCCAGCTTCAACGAGGCGGCCGGATCCACCGGGTCCATTCGATCCTTTTCGTAGATCGGCTGACGACGCACGATGCCCCAGTGTCCGCGTTTCTCGAGGAAGTCGTAGAAGCGCCCCGTGCAGACGACGTCGACCAGCACGTCGTCGACTGGGGCTCGCTGGTTGATCGTCATCTTGGTCTGCGCGATGGCCCGGTAGCCGGCGACCTCGCAGGTGAAGCCGCCGAGGAAGTGCAGGATGCTGACGCCTTTCTCGAAGCCCTCACGGCTGACCTCGATGAACTTGCGCGCCGGGCCCTGAAACCAGGTCGCCGTCATCCAGCCATCGTCATGCCAGACGGTCGCGAAGCGCTCCCAATCGCCTGCGTCGCGCCACAGTACCCAGTTCTCGATGACCTCTCTAATGGCTGCTTTCTCGTCGCTCATCGGTGGTTGTCGAATCATCGGACGTCGCTGATTCGATTGCGAAGCGTCCCGATTCCCTCCACTTCCGTTTCCAGCACATCGCCGTCGTTCAGAAACTCCTGAGGCGAGCGGCCCATACCCACACCTTCCGGGGTTCCGGTGGCGATGATGTCTCCAGCCTCGAGCGTGAGTCCCTTCGAGAGCCATTCGAGGATGACGTCGACCGGAAAGATCATCTTGGCGGTGCTGGCATCCTGCTTCACTACGCCGTTGACGCGCAGCTGCAGCTGTTTCGATTGCGGATCGCCGAACTCGTCTGTGGTCACGACCAGCGGGCCCATCGGGCAGAACCCGTCAAGGCTCTTCCCCTTGAACCACTGCAGGTGCTGCTGTTGCAGGTCTCGTGCGCTCACATCATTGATGACCGTGTAGCCGAAAACGTGTTGAAGTGCGTCGGCCCTTGCGATGTTGCGGGCGGTTTTTCCGATGATCGCGCCGAGCTCAACTTCCCAGTCCACCTGCTGCGTGACGCCGCGGTCGACCGGGATATCGTCGAATGGCCCTGTCACACTCGTCGGGGCCTTGGTGAAAATGACCGGGATCGTCGGAATTTTCACCTCCTGCCCGCGTGCACGTGCAGCTTCTTCGGCGTGTGCGACGTAGTTACGCCCGAGGCAGAACACGTTCTTCAGCGGCCGCGGGATGGGCGCGTGCCATCGCACTGCGGAAAGCGGATAAGACCCCGGGGGTGATTTCTGAGCGGACGGGGCCGCGAAATCACCCCCGGGGTCATATTGATCGACCAGCTCGCGCATGCGCGTCCACGCGCCTGGTCCTTGCTGAATCAGATCGAGCAGCGTTGCCGGTGGCTGCCAGTCACCCGGCGGAAGCGTGCGCGGGTCGATCATTCGATCGCCGCGGACGACCCCAAGACGAGGAACGACATCGGACGGAAGCGAGAACGAAGCGTATTTCATGCAGTTTTCGGAGAAAAGTGGAATGTCAGAGCTTTGACATTGGCGCTATGGCGAGTATACTCCGGCCACTTCTGAAGCCCGCGTGCTCGGAGTTCGCGCACGTGTGCTTGGCCTTGGTGTGTAGAAGGAGGAGAACCGGGATGAGTCAGGGACTTCGTCACGTGGTCGCAGGACTGTGTGTCGTGCTTCTGACTGCGGGCATTGCGTGGGCACAGGCCGGCGCAACCGCGCAGATCAATGGAAGTGTGCGTGATACAAGCGGAGCCGTCCTTCCGGGCGTCGACGTGACCGTGACACAGACCGATACGAACTTCACGCGGTCGACTGTGAGCGACGCGGAAGGGAACTATCTTTTTTCTAACCTGCCGACCGGACCCTACCGACTGCAGGCTACTCTTTCTGGATTCCGCACTTTTCAACGCACCGGCATCATCTTGCAGGTGAATGCCAATCCGACGATTCCCATCGAGATGGCGATCGGCGAACTTGCCGAGACCGTCTCTGTTGAAGCCGCAACGCCTCTCGTCGAGACGCGGAGCCCGGCGGTCGGTCAGGTCATCGAGAACGAGCGAATCGAAGAACTGCCGCTGAACGGACGCAATGCCACTGACTTGATCGCGCTGGCGGGTGCTGCCGTTCCTCAGCCACAGCTCAATGCGACCAGCCGCAGCATGCAGGGGCAGGGTCAGGCGATCGCGGTGGCCGGCGGTCAGGCGTTCGGCGTGGCCTATCTGCTCGATGGCGCGACCCACAACAACCCCTACGACAACCTCAACTTGCCGTTCCCGTTCCCCGATGCGCTCCAGGAGTTCAGGCTGGAGACGAGCACGACCAACGCGAACAACGGCATGCATTCAGGCGCATCGGTCAATGTCGTGACGAAGGCGGGGACCAACCTGTATCACGGCGACCTGTTCGAGTTCGTCCGCGACCACCGTTTCAACGCAACGAACCCGTTCAATCTCGTCAATGCGAGCACCGGAAAGCGACAGGGCGACGGGCTGAATCGCAACCAGTTCGGTGGCACGCTCGGTGGTCGGAGATCCACCAATAGCGTGTTCTTCTTCGGTGCGTATCAGGGGACCCGTCTGAGGGAAACGCCGGCGGATCTCTTCGCCTTCGTGCCTACGGCCGCCATGCTTGCCGGTGACTTCAGCGCGTACGCGTCGGCGCAGTGCAACGCCACAGGTGCTGTGAACCTGCGAGCGCCCTTCGTCAACAACCGAGTGAATCCGGCGCTTTTCAGCCCGGCGGCACTCAGAGTCACTCAGGCGCTCCCGACGACGACCGATCCGTGCGGCAGGGTCAACTACAGCCGGAGCCGGCCGCAGGATGAAGCGCAGTACATCGGAAAAGTCGATATTCAGTTGAGCCCGAATCATTCGCTCTTCGGCCGCTACATGATGACGACGATCAAGTGGACACCGCCACTCCAGTTGCAGCCGGAGAACATCCTCGTCTCGAGCCAGGGAGGACGCGACAACAAAGCGCACTCGTTCACGCTGGGCGACACGATGGTGCTCAGCAATACCACAGTCAACGCTCTGCGACTCGCCGTCAACTACACCGACGTACATCGAACACACCAGCCGACTGGGTTCTCGGCCCCGGACATCGGGATCAAGACATTCAGCTATATCGAGGACTACATGCTCCTCAGCGTCACCCCCGCCAATTCAGGCTTTCAGATCGGTGGCGGGACCGAGAGCGAGGCCCGCTTCAAGACGCCGTCGTTCAACGTCAGCGACGATTTGACGATGGTCCGAGGTAATCACCAGTACGGGTTTGGCGGAAGCGTGGCGTACTGGACGTCATTGTCGCAGGCGAACGTGCGGTCTCCGGGCCAGTTCACGTTCAACGGCACGATCACCGGTCTTCCGCTGGCCGACTTCCTGACCGGCCGGCTCCAGTCGCTGATTCAGGCCACACCCAATTCGCTCGACATGAAGCAGTTCTACATGGGGCTGTACGTCCAGGACACCTGGAAGACATCCGCCAGGACGACGTTCAACTACGGACTGCGCTGGGAGCCCGGCTTTGCTCAACAGCTCCGAAACGGCGCCATTTACAACTTCAGCGTCGATCGTTTCCTGAACGACGTGAAGACGACGCAGTATACGAATGCGCCTCCTGGCTTCCTGTATCCGGGCGATCCCGGGTTCGTGAACGGCAAGGCCGGAATGAAGGACAACCTCCTGCAGTTCTCGCCTCGCGTCGGCTTTGCCTGGGACCCGAAGGGTGATGGGCGGATGTCGATTCGCACCGGCTACTCGCTGGGCTATGACTTCGTCAATGCACAGTTCCATCTCAATACCTCGGTCGCTCCACCGTTCAACGCGGAGGCTCGGGTCACCAACCCGGCTGGTGGCTTCGACGATCCGTGGCGCGGCACTGGCAACGAGAACTTCTTCCCATTCACGACCGGGCCGAACTCGGTGTTCCCGCTCACCGGTCCGTACATCGCTCTGACTCCCGATATCAAGCCGCCGCGGCAGCAATCGTGGAACCTCGGCGTGCAGCGTCAGATCGGCAACGACCTCGCCGTATCAGCGACATACATCGGCACGTATTCGGATCGGCTTTGGAATGTGCGATCGGTTAACCAGGGCGTCTACATCCCGGGCTCCTGCACGCTGCAGACGGCGACCGGTCCACAGTTCTTCCCGGTGTGTTCGATCAATGGAAACCTCGATCAGCGCCGCAAGCTGACGATGGCGGATTACGCTGACGGGAAGTATCTCGGCGCCGTCGATGAACACACGGCATTGGGGACGCAGACCTATCATGGGCTGCTGTTCACCGCACAGCGCCGCCTCGTGCAAGGATTCACCGTGGCCGGTAACTACACGTTGTCCAAGTGCGAAGGGCATCCGACACAGGGCGGCACCACGCCGAACGTCAATTCCGGTTACGTCAACCCGGAAGACATCGACTACGACTACGGCCCGTGCGACTCGGATCGTCGTCATCTTTTCAACCTGACCGCGACTGTCGAAACACCGCGGTTCGAAAATACCACCGTGCGAGCGATTGCATCCGATTGGCGGTTCTCGACTATCTTCCGTGCCTATTCAGGCAGCCCGCTCTCCGTCACCGTGAACACCGATCCTGCACGTACCGGCATCACTGGTCAGCGGGCCAATGTGAGCGGCGATCCCTACGGTCCGCATGAGCTCAACACGTATCTGAACCGCTCATCGTTTACGGAGCCAGCCGTCGGCACGCTCGGAAACATGGAGAGGAACTCGATCAACGGTCCCGGCACGCACTTCTTCGACGTTTCGCTCGTCCGGGCGTTCCGTTTCAACGGCAACCACCGCATCGAAGCGCGCATCGAGTCGTTCAACCTACTCAACTGGTTCCAGTGGAACAACCCCGTGTCGAACTTCAATGATGTGAACTTCGGCCGCATCACGTCCGCGGGCGATCCGCGCATCATGCAGTTCGCGGTTAAGTACCAGTTCTAGAAGCCCGTAGGGCGGGTCCTGTTCGTTGGACCCGCCGCATCGGTGTAGGCCGGGTCTTGCTCTTTAGACCCGGCGTCGTCTTCTCGACGTTTCAACGAGATCTTTCGGGCGAGCGTTACTCAACGGCGGGTCCAAAAAGCTGGACCCGCCCTACACTGTTGTGTTACGGCACGCTCTCCAACAATTCCGCCAGCGTCCACGTGTCTGACCCGATGAACGGGTCTTCTGGTGTTTCGACCAGTCCCGCCCGGATCGGACTGCTCACTATGTACCCCGCGAAGGCTTGTGCGTCTTCCTCTTGTCGAAGGACTTGCTCGTAGTAGCCCTCCTGCCACAGTCGCTCATGCCGCGATCGTGCGTACGCACTACCGGATCGTTGCTGGCCATCTTCGCGAAGCGTCTGAAGTCGGAATCGATGCGCAAACCCTCGACGAGCAGATGCGCATGATCAGGCATCAGGCAGTACGCAAGTATCGCGAACCGTTCGAGCGTTGAAGTGCGTCGAAATTGCGCCAGCGTCTGCTCGGCGATTTCTCCCTCCTCGAATACTGGCAGACGATCGCGAGTGCAAAACGTCAGGAAATATCGGTATCGCCCGACGTAGTTGAAGCCTTCGAGACGTCTGGGACGTGACATGACGTCCCAAGGAAGGCGCAAATGAGATGCCGGCGGATCCTCGGGAGCGTAGGCCGGGTCCTGCTTTGTGGACCCGGCGCGATTTGATGTCAGCATTCCGGCGGGTCCGAAGAACAGGACCCGCCCTACGGTGTCGAGATCAGTGCGCGACGGGCGCCGGCCGTTGCGTTGCTGCGGTCGTCGCGGGCAGCTTCATGGTGAACATCATGGCCACCATGGTGACCGTCGAGATGAGGGCAGGCACCGCCGCCGCCCAGAAGAGATCCTGTGGTCCCCATTGCCATTCGAGAAGCTTGCCGCCCAGATATGGACCGACGATGGCGCCAATGCGGCCGATACCAAGGCCCCAGCCGACACCCGTCGTGCGCAGCGACGTCGGATAGTAGGTCGCAGACAGCGCGTTGACCCCCGGCTGACCGCCGATCACGCCCCAACCGGCGATGAAGACGATCGCTGTGAGCATTGCGAGCGACAGACCCGGCTGCCCGATGAATGCAATGCTCAGCGTGGCGATGGCGAACGTCGCCGCCAGCATCGGAATGAAGCCGGCTCGCGCGATGAGCCAGGCGAGACCGAATGTCCCGATCGTCCCGCCGACCTGAAGAACCGTGCCGATGAGCACGGCGGTCTGCGTGTCGTAGCCCATTCCAGTGACGACGATGGGCAGCCAATTGGAGAGCGAGTAGAGAACCAGCAGGTTCATGAAATTCACGACCCACAACAGGATCGTCGAGACCGTGCGGCCGTCCCGGAAGAGGTGGACGAACGGTGCACCCGCCCGTTTCTCTTCGTTGGCGATGAACCTTGTCGAGGCGTCAACCCGAATCGTCGGATCGAGCTTCGTCAGCCAGCGCGCCAGTTGGTCGCGATTGCGGCCGCTTACCGAGAGAAACTGCAGCGATTCAGGCATGCCCCAGATCATGAGCAACGCGATGACGAGCGGCACGATCCCGCCGAAGATGAATACCGAGCGCCAGCCGTACAGCGGCATCATCCAGGCGACAACAAATCCACCGATCGCGGCGCCGGCGGTGAAGCCGACGGTAATGCACATCATCAACGTCACGCGACTGCGTTTGGGACTGAACTCACCGACCAGCGCCGTGGCGTTCGGGATTATGCATCCCATGCCGATTCCCGCGATGAAGCGCATCCACAGCAGCTGTTCAACGCTCTGCGCGAACGCCGTGACGATCGCCATGGCTGAAAAGAACAGCGTGGCGCCGATGAGCACGGGCCGGCGGCCGATCTTGTCGGCGACGACGCTGAAGACGAGCGACCCGATCAGCACGCCGAAATTGGCGGCGGAGAATACGGGACCGAGGAGGCTGCGCGCCACGCCGAAATCGGTGACGACGGCTGGCGCAACATAGCCCATGGCCTGCACGTCGAAGCCGTCCATGATCAGACAGATCATCGACAGGATGAACACCTGTATCTGGAGCGGACCGATCCGACTGTTTCCGAGCAACTCTCCGATGTTGATCGTGTTGGCCGCCTGGCCCGGGTTGTTCATCGCGCGCTCCTCGATAGACGCCGCCGGGTCTCGCGAACAAACCGGCAGACTTGCCGGGTCTACACAGCAAGACCCGGCCTACGGTGGCATATCAGACTTTGTGAATCCTGACCCGCGCAGTATACTCGCCTGCTGACCGTAACGGCCGCAGGCTCAGAAGTTTCGACCTGACCGCCTTCGCGCTTCGAGCTTCGGCGAGCCAAGTCCAGCGGTTGTTGGCGGCTCAGTAGGGAACACGGATGACACACGCGGTCCACGTCGGGAGAATCGTCGCTCTGCTCCTTGCCGTGCTAGCGATCTCCAGGCCGGCATCTGCGCAAATCGATCTGTCCGGGGAGTGGACGGTCGTCCGCGCCGAGGACAACGTCGGCAATACCGAACTGGGCGACTGGGTCGGCATCCCGATGAACGAGGCATCGCGGCTTCGCTCGACGGCGTGGGACGCCTCGATCCAGACGCTTCCTGAGTGGCAGTGCCGTCCTCATGGCAGCGCGTACATTTCCCGTGGACCTTCGGCGCTCAAGATTTGGAAAGAAGTCGATCCGGTTTCGCGCGAGACGACGGCGTGGCACCTGGAGTGGCTGCGCTCAGTCGATCGGCCAATCTACATGGACGGCCGGCCGCATCCGTCTCCGAACGCGGCGCACACATGGGCGGGGTTCTCCACGGGTGAATGGGTCGGCGACATGCTGCGCGTCAGGGTTACTCACCTCAAGGAGGAGTACCTGAAACGGAATGGCGTGTGGCACAGCGACAAGATCGAGCTCACGCAATATCTGATTCGCCGCGGCGACTATCTCACCTACCTCGTTATCGCGTACGATCCCGTATACCTGAGTGAGCCGCTGGTTCGGAGCACGGAGTACCGCCTCAACGTCAACCAGCAGATTCCGCCGTATCCCTGCACGGTGGTAAACGAAGTCGACCGGCCCAAGGGTGTCGTGCCGCACTATTTGCCCGGGACCAACAACGACATCACCTGGTTCTCGCACCGTTACGGGATTCCGATGGACGTCGTCACAGCAGGCGCGGCCAACATGTATCCCGAGATTCGCGCGAAGATCCCGCGTTCGATGGGCGGATTTGGCCCCGAACCGCCTCCCGCGCCGCCGGCGGCGCAGCCTCGAACCCAACGGCCCGCCCCGCGCGCCGGACAGCAGCAGTGACTGAGGGCGTGGGGATGAAATTACCCTGCGGTTCGCTTGTGTTGAGGCTATTAGCAAAGGCCCGCGGCGAGATGACGTCAACTCCGGAGAGGACGAGGTTGCCGACGGGACCAACACAAGCGAGCTGTGGAGTAAATCCGGCCCGTTGGTGGATCGCCATTGGGATCGCCGTAACCTTACAGACATCACTGATCGGCCAGGTGCCAACCGTTGCGCCATCGACGCTGGTGCACGCGCCGACAATTCAGCCGCCCCCGTCCGGGGAAATCGAAGTCCTGCCCATTCGCGGAAACATCTACGCGTTGCTCGGCGCAGGCGCCAACATCGTGGCATCCGTCGGTCCCGATGGCGTGATGCTCGTCGATGCCGGGACCGCGCCGATGTCAGACAAAGTGATCGCGGCGCTCGCCGAGGTGCAGCGCGACTGGTCGGCCAGAAACGAGCCGAAACCACTTGGCTGGGGCGCCGAAACCCGATCGTCGGTCGTCAATCGACACATCGTTGCGCCGCCCAAACCCATCCGCTACATCGTCAATACCTCGCCGTCCGCGGATCACGTCGGCGGCAACGAGAAGCTGCGCAACGCGGGACGGACGTTCACGGGCGGCAATGTCGCCGGCGACATTCGAGATTCGGGCGAGGGTGCCGCGATCCTCGCGCACGAGAATGTGCTCTCGCGGCTGGGCAAGGCGGCGGAGGGACAGCCGGCGCCGCCGGCGGACGCGCTGCCGACGGATACCTACTTCAACGAGTACTACAAGCTGAGTCATTTCTTCAACGGCGAGGGCGTGCAACTGCTTCACATGCCCAAGGCAAACACTGACGGCGATTCGATCGTCTATTTCCGCGGCAGCGACGTCATTGCCCTTGGCGATCTGATGGCGACCGAGAGCTACCCGGTCTTCGATGTCGAAAAAGGCGGCAGCATCGACGGCATCATCGACGGTCTGAACGCCGTGCTCGACCTGGCCATCTCCGAGTTCCGGCTCGAGGGGGGCACGATGATGGTGCCGGGGCACGGCCGGATCGTGGATTCAGGTGACGTGGCGTATTACCGGGACATGTTGACGATCATCCGCGACCGCGTGAAGGACATGGTCACCAAAGAGATGACGCTCGACGAAGTGAAGGCCGCGCGGCCGACGGCCGACTACGACACCGAATACGGCAAGACGCCAGGATGGACGTCGGACCAGTTCATCGAAGCGGTCTACAAGAGCCTGGGTGGAGGACGAACACCGCCGCGCGCGCCAGCGAGGCAACGGAAGTAAATGGGGTCGGGAGTCATTTGTTGAGGACACTCTGGGTTGTCTCAGTCGCGCTTTGGGTCGCTGTTGCGTCAACCAGGGCCGCTGCGCAGGAAGGCCGTGGCCGCGGCGCGGCTCCCGCACCACGCGCAGCGGCTCCGATCGATCTCACCGGCTATTGGGTCTCTCTCGTCACCGACGATTGGCGTTGGCGAATGGTCACGCCACCCAAGGGCGATGTGCTGTACCTGCCGGTGAATGACGAGGGCAAGAAGGTCGCGGACGCATGGGATCCCGCGAAAGACGAGGCTGCTGGTGAAGCGTGCCGGGCCTACGGCGCCGGCGGCATCATGCACCTGCCCGGTCGCCTGCACATCACCTGGGACAACGACACGACGCTCAAGTTGGAGACGGACACCGGACAGCAGACGCGACTCTTTGCGTTTGGCGCGGCCAAGCCCTCCGCCGAGGCCACGTGGCAAGGCTCGTCGGCAGCGACCTGGGAACTGCCAGCGGGAGGACGAGGGCGAGGTCGCGGGGCTGCGGCAGCGAGTCCAGGGCGTCCGGGGACTTCGCTGCGGGTCGAGACCACGCACATGCGCCCGGGCTACTATCGCCGCAACGGAGTGCCCTATGGCGCCAACGCGCGTATGACTGAGTGGTTCACGACGGTCAGCGAGCCGGACGGCACCACCTACTTGCTCGTGACCAAGATTCTCGAGGATCCGCAATACATGAACGGTCCGTACGTGCGTACGGTTCAGTTCAAGAAGCAGGCCGACGCGAATGGATGGAATCCAACCCCCTGTTCTGCGCGGTAAGTGGGATGACGGCGTGCTTGCGCGCCAAAGTGTAGACCATGCGCCTCTGTCGTTTTGATGACAATCGCCTCGGCGTTATCGATGGCCCGATCATTCGGGACGTGACGGCTGCGCTCGACGAATTGCCCCGGCAGGGCTATCCATTTCCGACGCACGACCTGCTCGTGGCGAATCTCGATGGTGTCGTCAGTCGTGCCCGCGCGTTGATGCCGCAGGCGCGGACGATATCGATCGAGGGCGTCACACTGCTCAGTCCCGTCGCGAATCCAGGCAAGATCGTCGCGGCGCCCGTGAACTACGAGAAGCATCGCGTCGAAGCGACCACGAATCCCGAGCTTCACGGGAACAATCCCGGAAGCGCCTTCAACATTCACACGGCCGGTTTGTTTCTGAAAGCCTCCAGCTCGCTGGTCGGGCCCGGTGAGGGCGTGGTCATTCGTCGGCCCGAACGGCGCACGGATCATGAAGTGGAGCTGGTCATCGTCATCGGCAAGCGTGCTGACCGCGTGTCGCGTCAGGATGCGATGGCGCATGTGGCCGGCTACGCAATTGGGCTCGACATCTCGTTTCGAGGCTCGGAGGATCGCAGCTTCCGCAAGTCGCCCGATACCTACAGCGTGCTCGGGCCGTGGCTCGTGACCGCGGACGAGATCCCGAATCCAGGTGGTCTCGACCTACAAATTTCCGTGAACGGCGACGTGCGTCAGCAGTCGAACACCCGGCACATGATTCTCGGCGTCGCCGAGCTGATCGAGATGGCGTCTTCGATGTACACGCTTCATCCCGGCGATCTCATCTTCACCGGCACACCAGAGGGAGTGGGCCCGATTCGTCCCGGCGACAGCATCGTGGCCACGATCGCCCACATCGGAACTATGGCCGTGGCGGTGCGCGCCGATCAGACGATCTCCGCGCCGGCCATGAGCACTTCATCTACCGGCGCGTAGGACGACATCATGGACGGCGCGAGCACCACGTTCTTCACCAAGCCGACGCTGACCGCCGAGCGGAAGGAGTTCTACAGCCGTCTCGCGGCAATGGGGGCCGCACCGCTGTGGGAAGTCCTGGGCGCCATCATCCCGCCTGAGCCGCGGCCGGAGATGGTTCCGGTCCTCTGGCACTACGACGAGCTGCGCCCGCTTCTGATGGAAGCCGGTCATCTGCTCACGGAAAAAGAAGCCGAGCGGCGCGTGCTGATCCTCGAGAACCCTGGTCTCCGCGGCAAGTCTCGCGTCACCGGCAGCCTCTACATCGGGCTGCAACTGATCCTTCCCGGCGAAACCGCCCGCTGTCATCGTCATGCGACGTCGGCCCTGCGCTTCGTGCTCGAGGGCACTGGCGCCTACACCGCCGTCGAGGGTGAGCGGACGATGATGCATCCGGGCGATTTCATCCTCACGCCGTCGTGGACGTATCACGATCACGGGAATCCGAGCGACGGCCCGATGGTCTGGCTCGACGGGCTCGACATCCCGATTGTCAACCTGTTCGACACGAGCTTTGCGGAGCATTATCCGGGAGAGGTGCAACCGAACACGATTGAGTACGGCGACTCGCTTGCGCGCTACGGCGCGAACATGCTTCCGGTCGATTACACACCGACGCGTCCGTCGTCGCCAATCTTCAATTACCCCTACTCGCGCAGCCGCGAGGCGCTCGAGCAGTTGCACCGCAACAGCGCGCCGCATCCGTGTCACGGCATCAAGATGCGCTTCGTCAACCCGGCATCTGGCGGCTACACGATGCCGACGATCGGGGCGTTCATGCAGTTTCTGCCTGCCGGATTCAACGGATTGCCATATCGGCAAACCGACGCCACCATTTATGTCGTCGTCGAAGGTCAGGGACGTACGCGAATCGGCGACGTGACGTTCGCCTGGCGGCCCCGCGACATCTTCGTCACGCCGTCATGGGCACCTGTTGCGCACGAAGCAGACAAGGACACGGTGATATTCAGTCTCTCGGATCGCCCTGCGCAACAAGCGCTCGGGTTGTGGCGCGAGCAAGTTCCCATGAAGTGACATAACTCCCAGTCTCCAAGTCCCAACTCCCAAAGGAACTTTCGAGTTTGGGAGTTGGAACTTGGACGTTGGGAATTGGGAGTTGGGAGTTGACATGAATCAGATCGCTCGGTGCACCACGTTGGTGTTGATGGCATTGGCGGTCGGCGTGTCCGACGCCGCCGCACAGGTAGACTTCTCCGGAGAGTGGGCGCCGCGTTTCTGGGAGGATCAACCCGAGCGCGTGCCTGGTCCGGAGCTTGGCGACTACCTTGGCATTCCGATCAGCGATGCGGCACGACTGCGAGCCGAGTCCTGGGATGCGTCGATTCAGACCTTACCCGAATGGCAGTGCCGGCCTCATTCGGCCGACTACATCTGGCGCGGACCTTCGCAGCTGCGTATCTCGAAGGAGGTCGATCCCGTCTCGCGGGAAATCGTGGCATTTCATGCTGAGTGGCTCCGCTCCGTCGATCGCGCGGTCTATCTCGATGGGCGGCCACACCCGCCGGCCGACGCGCTTCATACCTGGGGAGGCTTTTCGACCGCGAAGTGGGACGGCGACATCCTGACGGTCACGGTGACGCATCTCAAGGAAGGCTACCTGCGACGCAATGGCCTTCCGCGCAGCGACAAGGCCACGCTGACCGAGCACTGGATCCGCAATGGCGACTATCTCACCGTCGTGGAGATCGTGAACGATCCGGTGTATCTCACCGAGCCGTTCATCCGCACGACAGACTACGAGTTGAGTCTCACGCAGCAGATCCCGCCGTATCCGTGCGGCGTCGTTCAGGAAATCGATCGCGAGGAGGGCACCGTCCCGCACTACCTGCCTGGCACGAATCCTTACACCAAGGAGTTCGCCATCAAGCACGCTCTGCCGCTCGAAGCCACGCGTGGTGGCGCTGCCACGATGTATCCGGACTTCAGAGAGAAATTGAAGACCTTACCGCCCGCAAAATAGGCCGGAGCCGTTCATGCCTCAGGTCGTTGCTCGTGTGCCTCGCTCCTGGCGGTTGCTGCTCGTCGCCGTCGTCTGCTTCATTGGTGCGCCGCCAGCTCACATGGCCGCGCAGCAAGGCCAACCGGGACAGCTTCAATTTCTTCCCGTGCGCGGCAACATTTATATGTTGCAGGGTGCTGGCGCAAACATCACCGTGTCCATTGGCCGCGATGGTGTGTTGATGGTCGATAGCGGACTGCAGTCCGTGGGCGATCAAGTACTCGCGGCGATTCGCCGGCTGCAGAATCAGTTGGACCTGCGCGATGCGCCCATCTCAGGGGGCGCGGAGACGCGATCGACGGTCGCCGATCGACATATCGAGCGACCGGCGAAGCCGATTCGCTACATCATCAACACCCACGTGCATCCCGACCACGTAGGTGGCAACGAGCTTTTGCGCCGCGCGGGGATGACGTTCACTGGTGGGAACGTGACCGGCAACATCTCCGACGCGACCGAGGGCGCAGCGATCATGGCGCACGAGGCGGTACTGACGCGCATGACGTCGACCGCAAATGGCGCAACCCCGGCGCCGGCCGACGCGCAGCCAACGGATACGTACTACACCGACACGATGAAGCTTAGTCACTTCTTCAACGGTGAAGGCGTGCAGCTCATTCATCAGCCGGCAGCGCACACCGATGGCGACACGTTCGTGTGGTTCCGCGGCTCCGACGTCATTGCCGCAGGTGATCTGTTTTCCACGACAACGTACCCCGTTATCGATATCAAGCAAGGCGGGACGATCGATGGGATCGTCGAAGGACTGAATCGAATCCTCCGACTGTGCATCGCCGAATTCCGGACTGAGGGCGGCACGCTCGTCGTGCCTGGCCACGGGCGGTTGAGCGATTCCGCGGATGTGGCGTACTACCGCGACATGGTCACGATCCTCCGCGATCGTGTCCGCGCAATGGTGGCAAAGGGTCTGACTCTCGAGCAGGTGAAAGCCGCGAAGCCGACGGCGGATTACGAGCCTCGCTACGGCGCTACGAGCGGTCCATGGACGACGGATCAGTTCATCGAGGCGGCGTATGTGTCGTTGGGCGGAGGAAAGGCCGTGGCTCCGCGTACGGCGCCGGGACGATCGAAATGACGCGAACCTGGGTTGCAGTCTGCTGCCTGATCGCCCTGAACGGGGTCAGACCCCTTGAGTCGATCCATGTCAAGGGGTCTGACCCCGCCTTGCTGATCGCCGCGCAGCGAGGTCAGGGCCGGCAGGGTGGACCTTCATCCGCGCGCGCGTCGGCGCCGGTGGACCTCACCGGCATGTGGGTGTCGATCATCACCGAAGACTGGCGCTGGCGAATGCGAACGCCGCCGAAGGGCGATTACGCGAGCCTGCCGCTGACTGACGCGGCCATCAAGGTTGCCGACAGCTGGGATCCGGCCAAGGATGCGGCCGCGGGTGAGCAGTGCCGGGCGTTTGGTGGCGGCGCGATCATGCGGATGCCTGGTCGCATCCGGATCGCATGGAGCGACGACACCACGCTCAAAGTGGAGACCGAAGCCGGGACCCAGACCCGCGCATTCGCGTTTGGAGCGGTCCAGGCCGGCGAGCCGAGCTGGCAGGGTGTATCAGCCGCCACCTGGCAGCCGGCTGGCGGTGGCGGTGGGCGCCGTGGAGGAGGGCCACCGCGCGGCGGGTCGTTGAAAGTCGTGACGACGAACCTGCGACCAGGGTACCTGCGCAGGAATGGTGTTCCCTACAGTGCGAATGCGCGCGTCACGGAGTATTTCAATCGCGTGAACGAAGCCAACGGCGATTCATGGCTCATCGTGACGACGATGGTCGAGGATCCGCAATACTTGAATGCGCGATTCGTGACCAGTTCCCATTTCAAGAAGGTCCCCGACGACGCTCCCTGGAAGCCGACGGCATGCGAGTAGTCCTGCTCGGCCTCGCGCTGGCGACCGCGCTGCCGGCCTTGGCGGCCGCGCAGGGTGCAAACGACGTAGCCGAGGGAAAGAAGCTGTTCACCGGCTTATGCGTCACCTGCCATGGCTTCGATGGCGCCGGCGGTGCGGGCCCTCCACTGAACCGGCCGAGACTGCTTTCCGCACCCGATGACGCGTCGCTTCGCAACATCATCGCGGAGGGGATTCCCAATCGCGGCATGCCCCGCGTGCGCCGCGTCACCGACGATGAGATGCGTCAGCTTGTTGCCTACGTGCGATCGATCGGCAAGTCCGCGCGCACGGTGGCGCGCGGTGACGCGGCTCGTGGCGGTCAACTCTACGCCAAGCTCGGATGCGCAAGCTGTCACATCATCAGCGGGAACGGGGGCAGTCTTGGTCCGGAGCTGACCAACATCGGATGGATCCGCGGCGCCGACTATCTTCGTCAGGCGGTGCTCGAGCCGGCGGCGCGCCTGCCACAGGGCAATCTGCCGATTCCGGCTCGCGGCTACAACGAGTACCTGCCCGTCACCGTCGTGTTGCGCGACGGCGCCGAAGTGCGCGGCATTCGTCTGAACGAAGACGTGTTCACGATCCAGATACGCGACACCACCGGGAAGTTTCACTCCGTGCGGAAGAGCGACGCGGCTGTGGTACGCAAGGAGACCGGCTCCAGTCTGATGCCGAGTTATGCCAACCGGCTCGCGGCCGGCGAAATCGACGATCTCGTGGCATACCTCTCGAGGCTCGGAGGTGCATTGTGAGCAGGCCCGGAATTCCGGACTCCCTGGGCGCCGAAGCGCTCCGCGCCAAGGGGACTCGGGACTCGGCACGCGGGATCCGGGACTCGGGATTCGGGACTCGAAAAGCGATCACGACCATCGTCGTGCTGCTCTGTGCGCTCGTCACATCTGTGCGAGCGCAGGTGTCCTATGCGCGATTGCTGAAAGCAGAGAGCGATCCGCAGAACTGGCTGACGTATGCCGGGTCGTACAAGTCGCATCGCTACTCAGGGCTCGATCAGATCAATCGCAGGAACGTCTCGTCGTTGAAGCTCGCCTGGGCCTATCAGATCCAGCGCGCGGGCGTCATCGAGACATCGCCGCTTGTCGTCGACGGCGTGATGTATCTATCCGAGCCCCCGAGCACGGTGACGGCGCTCGACGTTCGGAGCGGGCGGCCGCTGTGGACGTACTCACCAAACATTCCGCCGGATGTCATCGTGATCGGGTCGCCGCCCGTGAACCGCGGCGTGGCGATTCTCGATGATCTCGTGTACGTCGGGACGGTGCACGGCCACTTGATCGCCCTCGACTCGAAGTCGGGGACCGTCCGCTGGGACATCGTGGTTGGCGACAACAAGCAGGGCTACTACCTGACGCTGGCGCCGCTTGCGCTCGATGGCAAGGTCGTCGTGGGTGTGTCCGGGGCCGAGACGGGCATTCGCGGTTTCGTCGACGCATATGACGCGAAGA
>Ga0105249_10002178_pt1 | contig 16974 bp, 16 predicted proteins | sample KBSS44metaG_FD_81522 | JGI IMG/M metagenome (GOLD analysis project Ga0105249, IMG submission 81522) | Switchgrass rhizosphere microbial communities from Kellogg Biological Station, Michigan, USA - KBS S4-4 metaG | ecosystem: Host-associated > Plants > Roots > Rhizosphere > Soil | place...
CGTCGTTCGAGACCGCGAACTGCAGGGCGTCGACGCCGTCGCCAGAGATCGGCTTGGGCGCGCCGCCGTCGACGCTCATCAAGTAGAACCGGTTGCCCTTGCCTTCCTCGCTGCCCGCGAACACGAGCTGCCGCCCGTCCGGCAACCAGTGGGCCCAGGCATGCGTGAGCGAGTCGTGCGTCAGCGGCTTGGCATCGCCGGCCCCGGTCGGCAGCAGCACGAGCTGGCTGGGCGCGGTCGTTGTCTGCGAGATGACCCACTTGCCGTCGGGCGAGAGCGCCACGGCGAGCGCCGGGCCCAGCTTCACGGCTGCCGAGCCGTCGGTTTTCCGGATGAACACCGCGTAGTTGTAGCCGCCCGCCTCGCCTTCCTCATCGAACAGGAGCGTCTGCCCGTCGTCGGAGAGCTCCGCCGGGTACGAGTAGTCCTGCCAGGAGAGGTTGTGCTCTTTCGCATCGTCGGCGCGCATGCCCATCAGCTCGCGCCGCCAGGTATCGCGCGCCAGCAGCACGAGTCCGTTCGGGGAGACGTCGTGCAGGGTGAGGGTGCCGGGGATGCGGGCCACGAGCCGTTCGGCGCCGGCGAGCGAGATGGCGAACAGCGCGCGCGCAACGCCCGTCTTCGTGCCGGTGAACCACACTTCCGACTTGTTGGCCCATGCCAGGCCCTGGACGCTGTACCAGCCTTTGGTCAGATCGCGCTTCTTCCCTGTCGCGTCCACCACCGAGATCGATCCGCCGTCATCGCCCTGCAACGGGTGATCGACGAACGCAACCGTCGTGCCGTCCGGCGACACGCGCGGATGGCTCACCCACCCGCCGGTCTCGTACAGCGACTTGCCGATCGGGTACTCGAGCCGGGTCCGGCCGTTCACGTTGCGGACAACGGCGAGATTACCGCCATCGGGTGACCAGTCGGCCGACTGCACGTCGTCGAGCACCGCGCGCGGAGCGCCGGCGGCCAGCGGCGCGCGCGACAGCGTGCCCGTGCCGATGTACGTGCCGACGAGACGGTAGTTGACGCTGATCGCCATCTCGCCGGTGGATGCGATCGCGACCAGATCCGCACCGTTGAACCCCAGCGCGCGGGACTCGGGGCCTTCCGCGGTCTTCGAGAAGATCTCGAGCGGGTCGGCTTCCCACGCCGCCGAGTAGACGATGGTCTTGCCGTCCGGCGCGAAGCGCGCGTTGCGCACCGTGCCACGCCGGAAGGTGAGCTGGCGGTACAGCGGCGGCTCTTCGATCCGCCCTTTTCCCGTGTACCAGCCGCCCGCGAAGAGCATTGCCGCGGCAGAGAGGCCGACGAGCGAGAATGCGAGGAGTTTGCCGCGCTTCTTCGGGGGTGCCGCCGCGACGACCGGCTGGCTCGCGGAGCTGCCGACGGCGGATCGCGCGGAATCGGAGTCGCGCTTCAGGCGCTTCAGGTCGGCCCGCAGTTCTGCCGCCGTCTGACAGCGGAGGTCCCTTTCCTTCTCGAGTGTCTTTCGGACGATCTCGTCGGCCTTCGGCGGCAGCGCCGGGTTGAGGCTCAGGACCGATGGGGGCGAGTTCGCGAGAATCGCGTGGAAGATCACGGCCGTGGTGCTGCCGGTGAATGCCTCCTTGCCGGTCAGCATCTCGTAGAGCACGACGCCGAATGAGAACAGGTCCGTGCGCGTGTCGAGCTGTTCGCCGCGCGCCTGCTCCGGCGACATGTACGACACCGTGCCGACCGCCGATCCGGCCGTCGTGAGCGCCAGCTCCGTCACCGCGCTGCGATGCCCTTCGCCAACTTCGGAGCCGCCGGGGCCGATTTGCGTCAGCTTGGCCAGGCCGAAGTCGAGGATCTTCGCCTGGCCGCGCTTGGTGACGAAGATGTTGGCGGGCTTGATGTCGCGGTGGATGATGCCCTGCGAGTGCGCGGCGTCGAGGGCGTCTGCAATCTGGATCCCGAGATCGAGCGCGACTTCGAGCGGAAGCGGCCGGTTGTTGATGCGGTGCTTCAGCGTCTGGCCGTCGAGGAACTCCATTGCGATGAACGGCTTGCCCTCGGTCTGGTCGACGTCATACACCGTGCAGATGTTCGGGTGGTTGAGCGCCGTGGCTGCGCGCGCCTCGCGCTGGAAGCGCTCGAGCGCGCCGGCCTCGCGAGCCAATTCATCGGGCAGGAACTTCAGGGCGACCGTGCGATTGAGCCGCAGGTCCTCGGCCTTGTAGACCACGCCCATGCCGCCAGCGCCAAGGCGTTCCGTGATTTGGTAATGGGAAATCCGCTGACCGACCATGTGGGGGGCAGACGGATCGTAGTCTTTGCCTACGGTCGAGGTCAACGAGAACGGGTGCGCAGGGTGCGCGAGGTGCGCGGGGTGCGCGGGGTGCGCGAGGTTGACATGGACACTTTGTGGAGCAGAACTCGAGTTCTGCTCAAACGAGGCACCTATGATTCGCGATGGTCATCTCACCGCGTTCTACCTGTTCGAGGTCGCTGATGCGGTTGCGCTCGATCGCGTCGCGGGCATCCTGGGCCAGGCAGCCAGCCCGGCGAAGCTGTCGCCCAAACCCGCCACACCTGCCTACGTCCAGTATCAGCAGCCGCCGCTCACCTTCGACGGCGCGGTGTTCGACGTGCCCGGGATCGGAGGACTGCGCGTTCGCGTTACCACTTCGCCGTCGAGCAATCGAGCATCGCGCGGGGCGAGTTCCTCGAGCTGACGATCATCGCCATCCTGGTCTTCGAGTTGATACCGCTCGTGTCGGGGCTATTGAAGTAGGGTGCGACGGGTGGGTGATGCGCCGCCAAGTGGATGAGCAATAGTCTGGAAGCGAGCCCTCAACTCAGGACCTCGATGGTGAAGCCGCCCGGCGCCCTGAAGTAGAACGTCCACGAGCCGTGCAGGTGCGCCGGCGCATCCACTGGGAACCCGTCGTCTCTCAGCCGCCGGTTGATCTCGTCTACACGCTCGTGCGACGGCTGGATGAAGCCGATGTGAAAGCTGCTGGGGTACTTCACCTCCCCCGCCGCCGACGTGTTGGCGGCGCCCTCCGCGAGGCCGTCAGGCCGAGCGCCTCCCCCGACCCTGTCCTCAGGTCGAGCCTTGATGAGCGTCAGCACCATGCCGCGGTCGTCGTTGAGCATCTGGATCCCGAGGTTGCCCCCGCGCGGCTGAAGGCCGAAGTACTTCGCGAGGAAGGCGCTGGTCTCGGTGGGATCGGCGACGGTGAGATTGAGGTGGTTGAGCGTCATTCCCGGCTCCTGTTGTTCGCCTCGATCAATGCCCGCGATTTCTGCAGCACGTCGAGCGTCGCGTGCAGCGCGTCGAGGGAATGCTGCGAGCCCATCAGGTTGGCGAACTGCACCTGGCGTGGCCGCAGGTAGTCGAGCGCCTTGCGCGCTTTCGCGGTGGGCGTCATCAGCCGGGCGCGCTTGTGGGCCGGATTGTCAAGAAACGCGACCAGCCCTTCGCGTGCCATCGCGCCCGAGGTCTCGAGCACCGCCTGCCTGGTGAGCCCGAGGCTGCGCGCGACGTGCGACACCGTACCTGGCGTCTCCTCGACCGCACCCAGGATCTGCCACCGCGCGCTGGTCAGCCCGACCATCGACGTCAGATGCTCCGCTGACTCCAGCAGCACCGCCCGTAGACGGAAGAGCTCCCCAAGAACGTCCCGGTAGGCGCGGCCCCTGGGCGTCAGGTTTGACATTGACAAGAACCTGTCATTTAGACAGGTTATTGTCAATTGCCGTTTTGGAGGGTTTCGTGGGGTTGCGGTGGGTTTCGGCAGGTTGGAAAGCGACCGCTTTCAACCTGTCACAACCTGTCCCGGCCCCTCGCATTCCTCGCAACCCCGCGCAACCTCATGAAATAATTCCGTCGTGGCGCCTCGAGTGAGATTCGCGCCGTCGCCGACTGGCTACCTTCACGTCGGCGGCGCGCGGACAGCCCTCTTCAACTATCTATTCGCCCGCCGCCACGGCGGGACGTTCGTGCTCCGCATCGAGGACACCGACCTCGAGCGATCCTCCGCCGAGATGGTGAGCGGCATCCTCGACGGCCTGCGCTGGCTGGGGCTCGAGTGGGACGAGGGGCCCGACATCGGCGGGCCGCACCCGCCCTACTTCCAGAGCGGGCGGCTCGCCCGTCACCGCGCTGCGGCCGAACGGCTCCTCGGCGGCGGCCACGCGTATTTCTGCTATTGCACCACCGAGCGTCTGCAGGCCGCGCGCGCCGCGGCGGAAGCGGAAGGCGAAGGCTGGATCTACGATCGGCGCTGCCTGTCGCTGACGTCGGAGCAGATCGCCGAGCGCGAGGCGGCGCATGAGCCGCGCGCCGTCCGCGTGCGCGTGCCGGAAGGCAGGACTACGTTCAACGACCTGGTGCACGGGCCCATCACCGTGGAGCACCAGACGATTGAGGACTTCGTCATCCTGCGATCGGACGGCCAGCCGACCTACCAGCTCTCGGTCGTCTGCGACGACGTGGACATGGCGATCACGCACGTGGTTCGCGGCGACGATCACATCTCGAACACGCCGAAGCAGATCCTGCTCTACCAGGCCCTCGGTGCGCCGACGCCCGGGTTCGCGCACGTTCCGCTGATCCTCGGTCCCGACAAGAAGCGCCTGAGCAAGCGGCACGGTGCCACGTCGGTGACCGAGTACGAGCGGCAGGGCTATCTCGCCGAGGCGATGGTGAACTTCCTGGCGCTGCTCGGCTGGTCACCCGGTGGCGAGCAGGAGATCTTCACGCGCGACGAGCTGATTGCGCGCTTCACACTCGAGGGCATCAGCGGCGGCAACGCAGTCTTCAATCCCGAGAAGCTCGACTGGTTCAACGCGCAGCACCTCGCACGGCTGTCCACTGACGACTTGATCGGGCGCCTCCAACCCGAATTGGAGGCCGCCGGCTTGTGGTCTGACGCGCTGCTGCACGAGCGGCACGCGTGGTTCGGCCGCGTGCTTGCGCTGCTGGTGCCGCGCGCCAGGCGCCTGGGCGACTTCGCGATCCAGGCCGCGCCGTTCCTGGGGCCCGTGGAAAGCTACGATCAGGCGGCGATCGCGAAGCACCTGGCGGCACCCGGCATGGCCGCGCACGTGAGCGCGCTCGCCGACGCCTATCGCGGCGTCGAGCCGTTCGACGAAGCGACCAGCGAGTCAGTACTGCGGTCGGTGGCCGATCAGGCCGGGATCAAGTTCGGCGCGCTCGTGCACGCGACGCGAATCGCTGTGACAGGCCGCGCGGTGAGCCCCGGACTGTTCGAGACGCTGGTGCTGATCGGCCGCGACCACGTGGTGGCGCGCCTGGAATCGCTGGCGCGCTTTCTGACCGAGCGCCGTGGCGCGGTCGCCGAAGGCGCCTGATCGCTAGGTCGCTCCGGCCGCGGACCTCTCGGCAATCAGGCGGGCGACCGTTTCCACCAGCGTCGGGTTCACCAGGGGCTTCTGAAGGTACACGGCGCCGTGAATCCGGGCCTCGGCCTCGATGACGTCATCCTGGTGCCCGCTGATCACGATGGCGGCGGTGGCCTGCGGGCGCAGTACCACCAGCTGAAGACCGTTGTACCTGCCCAGCCGGACGTCCGTCACGACGACGTCCGGGGCGGGCGGAGCGAGGAGGAGCCGCCGCCCGTCCTCGAAGCTCGTGGCGCCGAGCGTCACGTACCCGGCGGCGGCGAGGATCTTCCGCAAGGCATCCAGCACCATCGGCTCGTCGTCGACCACCAGGACTCGGGCGGACACGAGCAGGGATTGTACCGGAGATCGCAGCCGGTCGGTGGCCGCACGTGTGCCGGAATCCGGCAGCGATGCCCGTTCGAGCGCGGGCACCGCTGCCGGCAGACCGAAATTCGTCTACGGGGTGACGCGCTTCCAGCTGAAGGGGCCGAACGCGTTCGATCCCGCCGGCGCGTTCGTGCCTGGCTTGATGGTCAGGCGGACCCATTCAAACGGCTCAGTGCTCCCGTGCACCACGACCCGGTGGAAGTTCGAGACGTCGTAGCTCGGGTGGTTCGTCCAGGCGTCCGGCGTGTAGTCCACGGCCGCCGGGATCGAGTTGCAGGGAACCGTGTCGGACCCAGCCTCGAACACGCACCCCTGGTTCTGTTCGAGCGGGTTGTCGGAACGGTAGTGATGCGAGTCACCGTTGAACAGCAGCACCGGCTTGCCGAACGCCTCCGTGTGGCTGGCAATGCTCGCGATGAATTGCTCGTAGTTGGCGAGGTGGCTCACGGCCTTGCTGTCGAGGTCCCACATGTCTGCCTGCAATTGGATCACCACCGCTTCGACGTGGTCGTGCGCCGCCTGTTCGAACGCGGCATCGAGCCAGCGCAGGTCGGCCGCCGATCGGGCAGCGATCTCGTCGGTTTGGGGCTGCGTGCGGGCCAGGCCGAACCAGTTGTCGGCGTCGTTGTTCGACCCGCCGGGAACGTTCAGCGTGACGAACAGCACCTTCGACTGCTCCCACATCACGTTCTCGACATAGTCCGCGTCTTCCGGGTGATCCTGGGCGAAGTTCAGCGCCTGGGTGAGGACTCGCTTGTTCCTGCCGCCCAGCGCGTATCCCGGATCAGCGAAGAAGATCGATCGGACGAGATCGAGATTGGCCACGGGATCGCCGTCCGCGTAGTCAACGGGGATGCCGTTGACGTGCACGTGACCGCCCTCCCCTGACTTGTGGCAGTCGCTCCATTCGTTGTCGCCGGGCGTGTAGATCACCGGGTTCTTGAAGGTGGTCCAGAAGTCGAAGATCTGCAGGTCGTAGGCTTCGGTGCAGTACTGCTTGCCGGAATGAATGTCGCCCACATGAAGGACGAGATCGACTTGTGGATCGTCGTTGATCGTCGAGATGAAGGCGAGGGTCTTGTCGGTCTGTGTCGTATCGTCCGGCGTCACGCCGTACGGGAGGTCGCCGTAGACCGCGACGGTCAATGCGTTGTTCGAGTTGGGATTGATGGGCGTACCGTTCTGGGCGAACGCCACCGCGCCGGCCAGCACGCCCGCGGCGAGCGCCCCAAAGGTCACCTGTCTGCTCTGCATCGTCTGTGTCTCCTCGAGAGTGGCTGCAACTCTGGAACGAGTCCGGCAGACGAGCATCTGTTCTTCGTGCAACAACCGTGTCACGCGATTGCAACGATCGGGTAACAAGGAACGTGCTGTCTGTTCCGACCGTCGATGCTGATACTTCATCCGGGGGCGCCGTCCTACATAAGGACTGTCCCCCTTGCCGTTCACGGGGGACAGTCCCCGGCCCTGTCCCCTTTGCGATTCTCGGGGGACAGTCCCCGCTTGCGTATGATTGCTGCGTGACCAGGCGCGAGCTCATCGCCGGCCTCGCGGCACTCCTCGCGTCCGCGACCCGTGGCCGTGGGGATACCCCGCCTGGGGTGGTTCAAAGCGTGACCGGACCGATCGCCGCCGACCGGCTCGGCATTACGCTCATGCACGAGCACGTGCTCGTGGACTTCATCGGTGCCAGCGAGGTCAACCCGGGCCGGTACGATCCCGACCAGGCGTTCAGGATCGCGCTCCCGCATCTCGTGAAGGTCCGCGATCTTGGCTGTGCATCCGTGCTCGAGTGCACACCGGCCTACATCGGGCGCAACGTCAGGCTGCTCCAGCGCCTGGCTGACGCATCCGGCCTGCACATCCTCACCAACACCGGCTACTACGGTGCGGCGAACGACAAGTACCTGCCGCGTCACGCGTTCACCGAGAGCGCGGATCAGCTCGCTTCGCGCTGGATCCGCGAAGCGGGGCACGGCATCGACGGCACGCCGATCAGGCCGGGGTTCATGAAAATCGGCGTCGACGAGGCGCCGCTGTCCGAGGTCGACGCGAAGCTCGTGCGGGCGGCCGCGATTGCGCACCGCGCGACGGGACTGACGATCGCCTCGCACACGACAACCGGCGCCGCGGCGATGGCCGAGATCGAGCTGCTGGATCGCGCTGGCGTGCCCGCCGGCGCGTTCATCTGGGTCCACGCCCACAACGAGCGCGACGCGTCATTCCACACCCGCGCCGCGAAAGCTGGCGCCTGGGTGGAGTTCGACGGCGTGGCAGAAGACAGCATCGGCCGTCACGTCGAGCTCGTGCGGCACATGAAGACAGCGGGTCTGCTCGGACGCGTGCTGCTCTCGCACGACGCCGGCTGGTATCACGTCGGCGAGCCGGGCGGCGGCGAGTTTCGGCCGTACACGACGCTGTTCACCGGCCTGATGCCCGCGCTCATGGACGAGGGCGTGACGAAGGACGAGATCAGGCAGATCCTCGTCGAGAATCCGCGGCGCGCGTTGACCGGCGGATAGCCGTTACGCTTTCTTCGCGTGCAACGCGAAGTGAGCGCCCTGCGGATCGACCGCGTTGACGATCCAGTCGCCGCCCGGCACTTCCTGAGGTCCGTTGGTGATCGAGCCGCCGTTCGCCTTGATACGCGCGGTGGCCTCGTTGATATCGGGGACGCGGAAGTAGATCGTCCACATCGGCGGCGCAGCCGGCATTTCTGGAGGCCTGTTCATCATGCCGCCGATCATGCCGTGAGGCCGGTTGAACATCTGGTACTTGCCCACCGGCCCCATGTCGACCGACTCGGTGGGCCGCCACCCGAAGACGTCGCTGTAGAACTTCATCGCCGCCGCCGCGTCCGTCGTCATCAACTCGTGCCACGAGGCTTCGCCGACCTCCGGGGCGGATTCAGGACGCTCGTCCCTTGGCGCCGGCTGAATAATGTAGAAGGCCGCACCCTGCGGGTCTTTCAACATCTGCATGCGACCGACCGTCGGGACGTCGATCACGCCGGAGAGCTCGCTTCCGCCAAGCCGCTTGATGTGTGCCACCGCGTCCTCGAGCGTTGGGACGGCGACATACATCGACCAGAACGGCGGCATGTTCATCCCGCTGGGCCTCGTCATGAGGCCCGCGACCTGAACCTGACCGGTTCGACTGAAGATCTTGTAGGGGTTTGGTGAGTTGTCGGACGGCGCCGATGTCCAGCCAAGCACCGCGTCGTAGAACTTCTCGGCGGCTCCCATGTCGGTGGTCATCAACTCGTACCAGACCGGGCGTCCCAGCGTGGGTGAAGCGACTGTTGCCATCACAAGCCTCCGGATCGCATCGCGCGTGAAGCGCATCTGAAGTGTGCCGGGATCAACAAGTGTGGCACAGGCAATCCGCGACGCGCGCTGCCGCCGCAGGCGCGATGGGACGAACGCTGGGATGAATGAAACGGCTCAGGCAGTCCAGCCGGGCCGGCGCGATTCAGATTGGGCGGGCTAGCTCGTGCCCGTGCCCCAGGGATCCTTCCACGTCTTCTGCTGAGGCTCGGACTGCATTGCGCGTGTCTCGGCGAGCCGCTTGCCGGCGCCGCCCTTGTAGAGCATCACGATCGACAGGGCCAGGAAGAAGAGCCCAATCCTCGTGTCGAACAGGAACGTCACGAGAAACAGGACGAGAAAGATCGCGGCCATGCGGAGGGACGGTGCAAGATGTCTTCCGCCCGTTCGGGCTGAATTCCTCCGGTTCCCGGCGCTCCGCAGTGACACGATGTGCAATGGGTGAGGTCCGCGGCCCCGACAATCGTCGAGGGAATTACGATTCAGACGCTTGACGCGCCGGCTTCCCATTCGAGGAAACGCCCGAGCTCTTCGAGAAAGATGCGCCAGGCCGGCTCGTCTTCCATCATGAGATGATTCGCGCTCGGCAGCGACACGTAGCGCGCACTTGGAATTGACGCGGCCAGCTCGCGCCCCTGCTCGGGCAGGACCGCGCGATCGTCGTCGCAATGGATGACGAGCGTTGGAACGCGAACCTGCGGAAGCAATGGCCGCACGTCGATGTCGTCATCGGTCTTCATGAGATGCGCGGCGTTCTCCGGTGACGTTGAGACGCGCTGCAGTTCGTCCAACCACGCTTCGTGCGCGGGCGTGGCTCGCGGGATGAAGCGGCAGGTGAAGACCTTGGCAAACGCCGGGTTGTTCAACCCCCACCCGAGCCGGATCAGGCTGCTCAACGCGCGACGCGCCTCCAGTTCAGCCGGCGTCCCGATGTGGTTCAACCCGGCGGCGAAGCCGCCGTAAAGCACGAGCTGGCTGACGCGCTCGGGATGCTCGACGGCGTATGCAATCGCGATCGGCGCGCCGCGCGAGATCCCGAGCAGCGCGAAGCGATCGAGCTTCGCCGCATCGACGACTGTTTCCAGATCCCGCACCCACGTGTCGAAGCTCACGTCGGCGACGTCGCGCTGCGACATCCCGTTGCCGCGCTCGTCGTAGCGCACGACGCGGTGATGCTGCGAGAGTGATTCCCACCAGTGGCGCCAGATCGGGCTCTCCCACTCGAAGTCGAGGTGCGTGAGCCAGTTCGACGCTTTGACGAGCGGAGGCCCGCTGCCGCTCGACGCGTACGCCAGCCGGATGCCGTCGGCCGTCGTGCAATAGCGGATCTCCTGCCGGGCCGTGTCTCGCGGCCGCTCGTCAGGCGCGCGCGATGAAGGCGCGGCCTCGACCTCCGCCACGAAGCGGTATCCGACGCGCGGAACCGTCTCGATGAACGCCTGGCCGACGGCTTTCTCGCCGAGCACCTTTCGCAGGATCGAGACGTTGTGGTTGAGGTTGTTCTCCTCGACCGCCGTGTCCGGCCAGACCGCCTGCAGCAGTTCTTCCTTGGTGACCAGTCGTCCCGCGTTTTCGACGAGCACGCGCAGCGTGTCGAACACCTTCAGGCGCAGCGGGATAGGCACCCCGTCGCGGAGCAGCCTGCGCTCGGCGACGTCGAGTCGAAATGGCCCGAACTGGTACGTCGAAGGGACGGTGGGCACGATTTCAGAAAAAAGTCAGAAATTTCTAACGACGCCCAAAGGACTCGGCCGGCGGACCTGGGGCTTAATCCCATGGTCGACGCGGACAGCCGGGTTTTGACGCGATTCTAGCCACTCCGGCGCCCGCCCGCACCCGTAGTCCGAAACCCGTAGTCCGGAGCCCATAAGTTCGGAGGACCACAGTCATGCCGCAGTTGCTGCCTGATCAAACCTTTTATCCAAGCCCCACGATGGCGATGTCCGCTCCGGCGGAAACGTTCGCCTATATCGCGCTCCTCAACCGCGACCCCGGGGGGAAGGACGCCATGGCCGTGATCGACGTCGATCCCGGCTCGAACGCGTACGGGAGCATGACCGCGCGCGTCGACATGCCAGGCGCCGGCGACGAGCTCCACCACTTCGGGTGGAACGCGTGCAGCTCGTGCCTCTGCCCGTACTCGCCGCACCCGCACATGAAGCGCCGGTATCTCGTCGTGCCCGGCCTGCGGTCCTCGCGCATCAACATCCTCGACACCGAGCCCGATCCGCGCCGTCCCCGGGTAGTGAAAGTCATCGAGGCCGCCGAGCTGATGGAGAAGACCGGATACAGCCGGCCCCACACGTCGCACTGCGGGCCGGACGGCATCTACATGAACGCCATTGGCAACAAGGATGGCGATGGCCCTGGCGGCATCTTCGTGCTCGATCCCGAGACGTTCGAGATCAAGGGCGCGTGGGAGCGCGATCGCGGCCCGCAGTATCTCGCCTACGACTTCTGGTGGCATCTTGGTCACGACACGATGATCACCAGCGAGTGGGGCACGCCGAAGATGGTGGAAGGCGGCGTCAACCCCGAGCTGCTGCTCGGCGGCAAGTACGGGAACGCTCTGCACGTGTGGGACCTGCATACGCGCCGGCACGTGCAGAAGCTCGAGCTCGGCCCGGAGTACCAGATGCCGCTCGAGCTGCGGCCCGCGCACAATCCGACGGAAGCCTACGGCTTCGTCGGCGTCGTCACCAGCATCAAGGATCTGTCGGCGTCGGTCTGGGCGTGGTACCGCGATGGCGGCTCGTGGCGGATCCGGAAGGTCATCGAGATTCCCGCCGAGCCGGCCGACGCCGAGAAGCTCCCGCCGTTGCTCAAGGGATTCGGCGCCGTCCCGCCGCTCGTGACCGACATCAACCTCTCGCTGGACGATCGCTTCCTCTACGTGTCGTGCTGGGGTACCGGGGAGCTGAAGCAGTTCGACGTCTCGGATCCGTTCAACCCCGTCGAGACCGGGTCGGTGCGCATCGGCGGCATCGCGCGGCGGCAGTCGCACCCGGCGTTCCCGGATCGGCCGCTGAACGGCGCGCCGCAGATGGTCGAAGTGAGCCGTGACGGCCGGCGCGTGTACGTCACGAACTCGCTCTATCGCTCGTGGGACGAGCAGTTCTACCCGGACGGGATCCAGGGCTGGCTCGCGAAGCTGAACGTCGGCAGAACCGGCGGGCTCGAGCTCGATCGCGACTTCCTGCTCGAGTTCGACGACATGCGGCCGCACCAGGTCCACCTCGAAGGCGGCGACGCGAGCTCCGACTCGTACTGCTTCTCGTAGGAGCGGACCATGGGCGACGTCTTCTCGTGGAGCATGGTGACCGCGCTCGGCGCGTTTCACGGCATCAACCCGGGCATGGGGTGGCTCTTCGCCGTGGCGCTGGGCCTGCAGGAACGGCGCCGCGGTGCGGTCATCGCGGCGCTCGTGCCGCTCGGCCTCGGCCACGCGCTGGCGGTGGCCGCGGCCGTCGCGGTGGCCGTCTTCGCCGGCGCCGTCCTTCCGGCCGGCGTGCTGCGCTGGATCGTCGGCGCGGGGCTGCTGCTCTTCGGCGCGCTGCGATTGATCAGCCACCGGCATCCGCGGTGGGCCAGCATGCGCGTCGGGTTCCGGCGGCTGACGCTGTGGTCGTTCCTCATGGCGACGGCGCACGGCGCGGGGCTGATGGTGGTGCCGGTGTTCCTCGGCATGGTCGAGGCTGCCCCGCTGCACTCGTGTCACGTCCCCGCGTCGGCCGGCGCCACGCTGTGGGCCTCGATCGTGGCCACGGGCCTGCACGCCGCGGGCTATCTGTCGGTGACGGCGATCATCTCGGTCGTCGTGTTCGAGAAGGTCGGAGTCGGCCTGCTGCGGAAAGCGTGGCTGAATCTCGACGTCCTGTGGGCAGCCGCGCTGCTCGTCACCGGTGTGCTGACGTTCCTGCTCTGAACCGGGGTAAGATGCCCGCCAACTAGCCAGTGCTCGCGCTGCCGCTGATGTCAGCGCGAGCACCATCGATGTCTGGTCCTTTGGACGTCCTCCCGGCGACCGTCGAGATCGCGCCGACGCTGGCAGACGCCGCGAGTGTCGCGCCGAGCCCCAGGTGGAGCCTCCCGGCACGCATCGCGTTCCGTTTCTCTTTCCTCTACTTCGGGCTGTACATCACCTTCACCCAGATGCTGGGGTCGCTGATCATGGTGCCGGTCATCGACGTTCCGGAGATCGGTGCCCTGGCGCCGATGCGGAACGTTGTCTCCTGGACCGCCGCGCACGTGTTCGGCGTGACCGCCCCGCTCGTGATCACGGGGAGCGGCAGCGGCGACAAGACGTTCGACTGGGTGGAAGCCTGGTGCCTGTTGATGCTGGCGGTGGCCGGCACCATTGCCTGGTCGGTCGTCGACCGAAAGCGGCCGCACTACGAAAGTCTCCACAAGTGGTTCCGGCTGTTCCTTCGCTTCGCGCTCGGCGGGACGCTGGCGAATTACGGGGCCATCAAGATCATCCCCGCGCAGATGCCGGCCCCGAGCCTGATTCGCCTCATCGAACCGTTCGGAGACTCTTCTCCGATGGGCGTGTTGTGGTCATCCATCGGCGCCTCGGCGCCGTACGAACGGTTTGCCGGCAGCATCGAGATGATGGCCGGCATCCTGCTCTTCATCCCGTCGCTCGCGACGCTTGGCGCGCTGATGTGTCTGGCCGCGACGCTGCACGTCTTCGTCCTGAACATGGCCTACGACGTCCCGGTGAAGCTGTTCTCGTTTCACCTGATTCTGATGACGCTCGTCCTGCTGGCGCCGGATGCGTCACGGCTCGCGCGTGTCCTGGTGCTGAACCGCGGAGTGGGTCCGGCGTCGGAGCCTCCGCTCGTGTACGGTCGGCGCGCACAGCGCGTCCTCCTGATCGGGCAACTCGTGTTCGGGGCCTACCTGGCTGGCTTGAGCCTGTGGAACGCCCGGACGGCATGGTTCGAATGGAGCACCGGCTCGCCAAGGTCGCCACTCTACGGAATCTGGGACGTCGAGGACATGTCGATCGACGGTCAGGTCCGGCCGCCGCTCACGAGCGATCGCGATCGCTGGCGCCGGGTCGTCTTCGACTCCCCGGCATTCGCGGGCGTCCAGAGCATGGACAACACCTTGTCGTATTACGGGTCGACCCTCGATGCCGGCAAACGGACCCTGACGCTCAGCAGGGCGGACGATGAATCGCGCAAGTCGAGGCTCACGTTCGAGCGTTCGACCCCCTCACAACTGATCCTCGACGGCGAGGTGAACGGACGCAAAGTCCGCATGCAGCTCCACCGCTTCGACGAGAAGAAGCTTCTGCTGCTGGGGCGCGGGTTTCACTGGGTGCAGGAGTATCCGTTCAATCGCTGACCGCCATGTCGCTCTTCGCCATCGCCCCGTCGTGCATCGCCGTCTCCCTCGTGCTGCTGTCGACGCAGACACCAGGGCAGTCGCACGAATCGAACGCGGATCGGGATGCGCGCGTCCGCGCCTTCCTCGAGCGCTCGCGCGACTCCTGGCACGACCTCAACGTGCCGTACGAGGACGGCCAGGTCCTGCACGATCTCGTCGTCCGGAAACGCTTCACGCGCGGACTCGAGATCGGCACGTCAACAGGCCACTCGGGCACGTGGATCGCCTGGGCAATGAGCAAGACCGGAGGAAAGCTGACGACGATCGAGATCGACCCGGACCGGCACCGCCAGGCGGTGGCGCACTTCCGGGAGGCGGGGATCGATGCCTTCGTCGATGCCCGCCTCGGCGACGCGCACGATCTGGTCCGTCAACTGCCCGGTCCGTGGGACTTCGTGTTCTCCGACGCCGACAAGGATTGGTACACGCAGTACTTCAAGGACGTCGATCAGAAGCTGACCGGCGGCGGCTGCTTCACCGCCCACAACGTCCTCGATCCGTTCGCCGGCATCGCGTCGTTCCTCGACTACGTCCGCGCCCGGCCTGGCTACGAGACCACCATCGACCGCACCAGCCGATCCGGCATCTCCATCAGCTGCAAGCGGTGAAGGGTCACTCGTCGCCGGCGTGTTGAGTGTCTGCGCTCCGTAGCGAACCATTACTGGTGCGCCTTGATCTCCTCGAACAGCTTCCTTCCCACGATCCGGTGCACGGCCGTCGAGGGATGACCCTCGTGGTAGAAGAAGAACGTGGCGGGATCGCCGGCCGGCGTCGGGTCCTGATCGAACAGCGCCCGGCCCGCGCACGCGTCCGTCGTGTTCGCGATGCCGTACGCCGTCGGGTGCTCCATCACGTCGTCGAAGTCCCGCCCCCAGTGGTTCATCCAGAGATCGACGCCGAGCGATCGCCCCTCGCCACCCACGAACGCCTGCAGCGCGGGATCGAGCCGGAGTGAGACCGCGGCGAACTGCGGGATCTTCGTCGGCAGTTGAGCGAGGGTCACGTGGCGGCCGCCGAGGCCGCGAATCGTCTCGATCAGGCGGCGCAGGTTGGCGATCGTCTGCTGCGTCTGAAGGCGGCCGTCGTTCAACCCACCGGCGATGAAGAACAGCGTTGTCTGCGGATCGAACCGGATGTCGCCTGCCTTGACGCGGCTCGCGAAGTCCCGGACCTGGTTCAGCATCCCGTAGCCGAGCAGCGCCTCCTTCACGCGATGGCCCTCGCCTTCTCCCGTGCCGGCGCCGCTCACCGCGAAGACGAGGCTCTTGCCCGCAGCATCGGGCGCCTTGCTCGACGTGATCTGCAGACCCATGAGCCAGCCCAGATACGCGGCCGCCGTCGGGCCGTTGCCGTCGACGTAGCCTGCGCCGATGTCCGAGTAGCTGTCGCCGAAGACGTACAACCGTGTGAAAGGAGTCGTCGGCGATGCCGAGGCGAGCCCCCGGTTCGAGCCCGCCGCAGGGACCGCCCACGGGGTCAGGCACCCGACCAGCGCGAGTGCCGCAATCAGAGGGTTCAGCGATCGCACGAGAGTGCCCCGAATGTCATCAATTGGTGCTCGTCCCGTCGCTCGCTGCCGGGCATCATCGCCGAGGTGGATATTGTAGGATTGAGTCATTGGCCTTTTCCCAAGGATCTGAATGACCAGACGCATCCTGACTGCTTCGCTGCTGACCCTCTTTGCCCTGGCGCCGCTGGCGGCACAGCCCGACCCCACCAAGGAAGAGCTGAAGCTGAAGCTCCCGAAGCCCATGTTCATCGGCACGCCGACGAACCTCAAGAGCGCGAATCTCGAAACTGTCACCGGCAAGTCGCGTCCGCCGTTCTTCGTGCCCAAGGGCACCGTTCTGCTGTCGCTGAAAAAACCGGTCACATCGAGCGACATGCAGCCGGTCATCGGCGAGCTCGACATGGTGACCGACGGCGAGCAGTCGGGCGGTGACGGCTACTTCATCGAGCTCGGGCCGGGCCCGCAGTGGGTGCAGATCGACCTCGGCGCGTCGCATCCGCTCTACGCCATCCTCGCCTGGCACTATCACAGCCAGGCGCGCGTCTACCGCGACGTCATCGTGCAGGTCTCCGACGATCCGAAGTTCAAGACGGGCGTCACGACGATCTTCAACAACGACCACGACAACACGTCGAAGCTGGGCGCCGGCAAGGAGAAGGAATACATCGAGGTGGCCGAGGGCAAGCTGTTCGACCCGAAGGGCGCGAAGGGCCGCTACGTCCGGCTCTCCTCCAATGGCAACACGACGAACGACCTGAACCACTACGTCGAAGTCGAGGTCTACGGCCTGGCAAAATGACGCGCGGGTGGGCCGGCGCCATTGTCGCGATTGCGCTGGCCGCCGGCCTGCTTCTCCGCTTCGGCCGCCTGGACGCGCGGCCGATGCACCACGACGAGGCCAACCAGGCGATCAAGTTCGGCGCGCTGCTCGAAACCGGCCAGTACCAGTACGATTTCCGCGACCATCACGGTCCCACGCTTTACTACCTC
>Ga0105249_10002180_pt1 | contig 16962 bp, 16 predicted proteins | sample KBSS44metaG_FD_81522 | JGI IMG/M metagenome (GOLD analysis project Ga0105249, IMG submission 81522) | Switchgrass rhizosphere microbial communities from Kellogg Biological Station, Michigan, USA - KBS S4-4 metaG | ecosystem: Host-associated > Plants > Roots > Rhizosphere > Soil | place...
CTCCTGTGGGGACGGCGAATCATACGTCGCCGACGGGCCCCGGAAGCTACGACCGAAGGAGGGGGCGACGCCCGGCTCGGGTCAGGCTTTCGGCGGAGAGCGCTGGAGCGAGATCCGCTCGAATGCCGGCTTTCCTCTGCCCTCGAACCGGAACGTGATTGTGAGGTGGTCGGCATCGCCGAACCGAACCTCGAGGCCGCTCACGTGCGGCGCGTCCGGAGAGGTGAGATTCGTTGCGTCCACGAAAGCGAAGTCGATGGCTCCATTGGCGAGATCGATCCTCGATGCCTTGAGGCGGGGCTGGTTCTTCGTTCCGCAGTAGTGCGTCATCCGGAGATCGGCGCCGTCCGCGTGGTAGACCGTCGTCATCATCGCGACGCCTTCCTGCGTCAGCGTCTCGACGACGGCGGATCCGTTTCCCGTCGTCGAGTAGGTCGCGTCCATCGCGTACCGCCCGGTGCGCGCGCCCGTCCACTCCACCGAGCCCTTCCACTCGCCGGCCAGCGCACCGAGCCGGAGGAGGGCGGCAGCCGCCGGATTCTCCGCGCGGACAGTCGGCTGCGCCGCGAACGACGTTGTCGCCACGCTGACGACGAAAACGGCGACGGCGGCGATTCGGCGGACGGGTCGGTTCATGGGGATCCTCCGCGCGGATTCTGCTCCTGTGCCGCCTGCGGGATCGCTTCCTGGGGACCGGTGCCGGATTTCCGGGGACGCGTCGCGCTTGCCGAGCGGCGAGGTCAGCGCTTGAGCGCCGCGGCCCAGTCGAGAACGAGCGAAAGCGGAACCGAAGCGCTCTTGACGACCGGGGAGTTGACCAGGAAACGCTCTCCGTCGGCAGTGGCATCCCATGAAAGCGCCCCGGGTGGAAGCGCGAAGAGAACCTTGGGAGTCGAAGCGCGGAAGCCTTGGCTCTCGTCGATTTCGACGCTCATGACCGCGCCTTCGAAAGTGGAGTAGAGAAGCTCGCGTCCCTTTCGACTCCAGACCGGATTGAATCCGCCGGCGCTCGAGATCTGGACCTTCCCCGAGCCCTCCGGAAACGACACGACGAACACCTCGCGCCGCCCGGACTCGTCGCGGTCGTACGCGACCCACCTGGCGTCGGGGGAGAACCGGGCGGCGAAGAAATCGGCCGCGATCCTTCCAGCGATCGTCACCGGCCGCCGCGGCGGCTCGACCGGGATGGCCGACAGCTGCATCTGCCGGTTTCCGGTCGGCTCCCGATCGAGGTAGAGGAGGTAGCGACCGTCGGCCGACCAGTCCGTCACGCTGCTCTGGCTGTCGGCGTCGGTGAGCTGCTCTTCGGGCGACGAACCGCCCGCGGAACGAACGAAGATGTCGGCTTGGTGCTTGCGGTCGGACTGGAAAGCGATCCGGGAGCCGTCCGGCGACCAGACCGGCCCGGTGTTGTTGCTCGAGCCGGTGGTTAGCTTCGTTTGCACACCGCGGGACACGTCGCCGATCCAGACCTGGGAGAGGTTGGCGCCGGAGTCGTACGCGTCGAAGGCGATCCGGGAGCCGTCCGGGGAAAGGCGAAACGCGAAGTGCGGCCCCGCCTCGCCGAACGAACCCTTCGACTTCCCCTCGCGGTCGAACCACTCGAACCGCGTCTGGAACTGGAACGACGAATAGAGGAGCGCCCCGTCGCGGCTCACCGAGTAGTCCGCGGCGCCGAGATAGTCCCCGTAGACACCGACCCCGCTCGCCACGCTCGTCGGCTCGCCCGTGGTTTCGAGCCGGACCGGATCGAACGGCTGGGCGAAGAGCGTTCCGGCGAGGTCGCCGTGGAGGAACAGGAGGTATCCGTCGGCGAACTCGGCGTTGAAGCTGCCGGCCATGATGGGCTTCGCGGGACCGCCGTCGAGGGAGCCGACCCAGATGCGGTTGGCCGAATCTCTCGGATTGCCCGCGGCGTTCTGGGCCAGGTAGAGAAAGTGTTTTCCGTCCGGGAGGAAGAACGGATAGCGGTGGGTCGTCTCGTGCCGCGCAGCGTCGATCCGGGTGACGGGAACGGGCTTGCCGCCCGTGGGTGGAACGCGCAGGATCGGACCGCTCGCGAGCGCGAAGAGAACGTCGCCGTTGGGTGCCCACGCTCCTCCGACTCCCTCCCCTTCGGCCAGGTCGATCGGCGAACCGCCGTTCGCGTCGACTCGCTTCAGTTTCCGGTCCGCGAAGAAGCCCAGGAACCGGCCGTCCGGCGACCAGAACGGCAGCACTCCTCCTTCGGTCCCCGGGACGCGAACAGATTCGTACGAGTCGAGCGAGCGCACCCAGAGCTGGTCCTTGCCGTCCGCGTCGGTCCCCGAGAAGACGACGCGTCGGCCGTCGGGTGAGAGGACCGCCATGTGGTTACGCGCCAGCTTCTCCGGAAGGAGGATGTTCGTGCGCCGCACCCGCGGAGCCTGCGCCGCGGGAGAGCGATTCTGCGAGAAGACCAGGAATGCCGCGGCGACGACGGCTCCGGCGGCGAGAGCCCAGGCCAGCCGTTCCCGACTCCGGCGGGTCGCCAGCACCGGGAGGGGCGCCTGAACACCGGAGGACGATCCCTCCGCGATCCACTTGAGCTCCTTGCCGACGTCTCCGGCGGATTGCCAGCGGTCCTCCGGATCCTTGGCAACGCACGTCTTCACGATCCGATCGAGTGCGACCGGGGCCATCGGCCGCACCTGGGAGATCGGAGCGGGATCGTCCCGCAGGATCGCGGAGATGAGAGACGCCTGGTTCGATCCGGAGTACGCCTTGCGGCCCGTCGCCATCTCGTACAGGACGGCGCCGAGCGCGAAGATGTCCGTCCGCGCGTCCGCTTCCCGGCCCTCGAGCTGTTCGGGCGCCATGTACTGGAAGGTCCCGAGGATCGCGCCCTCCTGGGTCAGGCCCTGCCGGGTGGGCGACGCGCTCAAATCGACGCTGGCGGAAGGGTCCACCGCCTTGGCGAGCCCGAAGTCGAGAAGCTTCACTCCGGATTTGGTCAGCATCACGTTGCCCGGCTTCAGGTCCCGGTGCACGACTCCCTGCCGGTGCGCCTTGTCGAGCGCGTCCGCGATTTCCTGGCCGAAGCGAAGCGTCTGCTCGAGCGGGAGTGGCCCCCGGGCCAGGCGATCCGACATCGTCTCGCCCTCGAGCAGCTCCATGACGAGGTATTCGGTTCCATCCTGGTTGCCCACGTCGTGCAGCGCGCAGATGTGAGGATGCGAGAGCTGCGAGATCGTCTGGGCTTCCCGCTCGAACCGCTGCCGGACGTCCGGGGAAGCGGACAGGTCCTGCGACAGCACCTTGACCGCGACCATCCGGCCGAGCCGCGTGTCCTTCGCCCGGTACACCTCACCCATGCCGCCGGCGCCGATCGGCGAAAGAATCTCGTACGGTCCGAGCCGCGTGCGTGCGGAAAGTCTCATCGGGGACGTGCCTTTACTCTACCCTGCGACCGCGGAGAGGATTTGCGCGACGCCCCGTCAGAAACCGAGGAACCTCCGCATCCGCTCCTGCTCGGCCTCGAGCTCGCGCTGAAACGCCCGGTCGCGCGGCGGCAATTCGACGAATCCGAGGTCGCAGCGGAGGTCCCCCTTCTCGACGGAGACGTTGCCCCAGCCGATCACGCGGTCGCCCCACAGGAGCGGCAGGGCGTAGTAGCCGCGCTGCCGCTTTGCCGCCGGCGTGTACGCCTCGAACCGGTAAACCCAGCCCCAGAACCGCTCGAAACGATCGCGGTCGTGAACCACCGGATCGAAGGGCGTCAGGAGACGGACGGCGTCCGGCGCCGGGTGGCGCGCCGGCTTCTCCCCCGCCGGCCAGTACCAGTCCACCCCGTCGACCCGCGCCTGCGCGAGCCGTTCCCGGGCGCGCTTCAACGCGGCCGTCAGTCCCTTCGACCACTGCGGAGCGGCGTAGCGCAGGCGGCGCACGAGAGACGACAGGCCCCGCGCCGGCACCGGCGCGTAGATTTGGACGGCGGCGTCGACGAGCGCATCCAGCCGCGCGCGGCGCCCGGCCGGGTCTGTCGCCCCGGCGGGATGCTCGTGGGTGGTGTAGACCCGGATACCGGAATCGCGCCGCAACACGCGGAGCAGGCCCCGGTAGTGCATCGCGTCCAGCAGGTGCGTCGTGGCGTTCGACGAGCCGCCCCAGTAGTTCCGGACGGTGCCGTGGGAGAAGTGGTCGTCGACCTCGCGCGGATGAACCGTCCCGCGCTCCCGCACGAATTGCAGGACGAGCTCCGCTTGCTTGCGGCGCGCGGCCGGCCAGCGCCCGGGCGAATCGGCAGGCACTCCGGTCTCGGTCCGCGGGTGCATCAGCGTCTGCAGCGAGCTCGTCACGAACCCGTAGTTGACGAAGAAGTCCTCGTGAACGTCGAGCGACGAATAGCGGCGTTCGAGGTCGCCCGCGCGGTAGTTCCGGACCCGGTGGCGCAGCGTCAGGTCCTGGGCGCGAGCGGGCGCCCGGATCGGATCGGCCTGCACGAAGCCGAGCTTCTGCAGCGCACGGGCCAGCGTCGTCGGCGGGAAAAGGCTCCGGGCCACGGCGAACCGCCGGAGGTCTTCGAGGGTGAGCGGCATCAGACGACGCGGGAGCTAGGAGCGGATTCCCTTGATCAGGAGCCAGAACCCCGTCGCCAGCTCGAAGAGGAAGATCGGCCCGGCGTAGACGAAGATGCTCAGCACCTGTCTCAGCTCCGGAGAGACGATGAAGGCGAAAGCCGACACCCCGATCAGCAGGGACGCGAACACGCCCCACGCCGCGAGCGCCTTCGGGATGTATCCGGACTTCCACCACAGCCAGCAGAAAACCGGCGATCCGAACCCGAAGAACAGCAGCCCCACCGTGTACGCGGCGCCGTGCGCACCGAGAGAGAGACGCCCGAGGGCCTGCAGCTGCTCGGGCCGGAAGGCCTGCAGGTAATCCGCGCCGCTCACGAGCCGGAGCACCTCGAAGTCGTTCAGCGCGGCGACGACCAGAAAAACCGTCTCGATCAGCCGGCAGAATGCCGCGAACAGGGCGAGGTTGCGATTGACCCGCTCGAGGACCACGTAGAGCGCGGTGATGAGAACGATGTCGATGGCAAACGCCAGGAGATTGCTCGCGGTTCCGATCCGGAACAGGCGCTCGTGCGCCGCGATGTTCCGCGCGGTCTCCGCCGCATTCCCGGAGACGACCAGCCGGCCGATGACGTAGAACTCGGCGAAGATCGCGGGGCCCATGGCCAGCAGGTAGGCGAGTCCCACGACCCTCGCCGCCTTGCGCTGCGACTCCGTGATCGGTTCGATCGGCATGGTGGTCATCCTAACGACTCCGCCGGGCCGACCGCCGGCCGGCCCGGCGCCGTCCTCACTTCATCAGCTCCTTCATCACCTCCGGGTCGCTGGTCGGAGGAACGATGTTCTTGATCCGCAGGTAGGTGATGAGGTTTCCATAGTGCTCGATGCTGTGGAGGCTGTTCGTAGTCAGCGCCCCGAGTTTCGGCGTGTCGCGCCCCATGAGCTTCGTCATCTCCGTCGCGGACGTATCGCTCATCGCGGCGTAGGCCCGGTCGCAGTAGGTGAAGGCGTCCTGGAGCGCCGCGATCAGGTCGGCCTTCGAGGTCTTCGTCTTCTCCACGTCGTGGGCCGGCGCCTTCTCCCCGAGAGCTGTGGAACAGAACAGGTACTGGGCGTCGGCGACGTGCCCGAGGATCTGGCCGAAACTGCGGACCGCCTCCGTGGGTTTGAAGCCGTAGCTCTCCTCCGGCATCTTCTGGGCCGAGGCGAGCAAGATAGCCTTGACGCCGCGGTAGATGACCTTGTTGTGGGCGATGAGGGGGTTCGTCGGCGACGCCGCGGCAGCAGGCGGCGGGTTCCCCTGGGCGAAGGCGGCGAGGGTCGGTGCCACGAGGCAGAACAGAAAGATTCGCAGAGCGGCTTTCATCGATTCTTCTCCTTTTCCGGTTGGGTGTCGTCGTCCGAGCGGACGACGATCACGGTCTTTCCACGGGCGTGTCCCTGTTCCAGATGTCGGATGGCCTCGGGCGCTTCGGCGAGGGAGTAACGGCGACTCACCACCGGCGTGACCCGGCCGGCCTCGATCATTTCCTTCAACGCGATCAGGTCGTCCTTCCGGATCGCCGCCCGCAGCAGGATGAGGCGCTGGCTCCCGAATCGCGACAGGACGAGCGCCTTGAGGAAGCCGGCCAGGACCCCGAGCCAGCGGCCGGGTGAGGCCCCCACCCAGACGGAAGTTCCGCGGGGAGTCAGAACGCGGCGAACCGCGGAGAGCGGACGGTTTCCCGCGGCGATCACGATCCGGTCGTATCGCTCGCTCCCCCGGGTGAAATCTTCCCGGGTGTAATCGATGACGCGATCCGCGCCGATCGATCGGACGTGGTCGACGTTTGCGGTGCTGCAGACGCCCGTCACGTGAGCGCCGAAGGACTTCGCAATCTGCACGGCGAACGTGCCCACCCCTCCTGCCGCGCCGATGATGAGGACCCTCTGGCCGGGCGCAATGCCGTCTCCGGCCTTCAAGGCCTGCAAAGCGGTCAGCCCCGCCACCGGAACGGCCGCGGCCTGCTCGAAGGAAACGTTCGCGGGCTTGGGAGCCAGTCGATCCGGCTGAGCGCAGACGTACTCGGCAAACGAACCGAGGGCGGCGCCGAAGACCGCATCGCCTGGCTGGAACGCGGTCACGTCCCGGCCGACCTCGACCACGTCACCGGCCAGGTCGCTTCCGAGACGAATTTCCTTCGGCCTCGAAAGGCCGATCATGGGTCGGATCAAGTAGGGCTCACCCCTCACGAAGTAACGTTCCATGGGATTCACGGACGCTGCCCAAACGCGGACGAGGACTTCTCCTTCCTTCGGCGCCGGCTTCTCCACTTCTTCGCAGCGGAGCACCTCGGGTGGGCCGTACTGCCGATGAATGACGGCTCTCACGCAGCCACCTCCTCCCGGGCGCCCTTGATCAGGAGCCAGTTGACGATTCCGAGCTCCCCCAGGGCATAAAGCGGGATGCCCAGGTTGAAGGCCGTGCCGTAGGCGGCCGGGAAGAGGAAAAAGATCACGGCGCTGATCACGTAGGCGCAGGCAGCGACGATCAGCAGGACGCCGAGCAGTCGTGGAAGGAAGCCCGACCGGTACGTGAGAATCCCGAGCGGCAGAAGCCAGAGACCCCAGTAGATGCTCAATCCACCGATTGCCTGGCTGCGGAGATTGAGCAGCCCGAGCGCCAGAGCGTCCAACTGCGCCTTTTCGAAGGCCGACCAGAACCCCGCCCCGCTCAACACCACCCGCGGCGCCATCTGGAGGACCGTGACGACGAACATCATCGGAACCTGCACGAGCAGCATCGCGACGAGCAGGCGCGCTTGCCGGCGGTCGACGTCCCGAAAGAGCTGATACAGGGTCATCGCCAGGAAGATCGCGGCCACTCCAGCCGCCAGGTCGACGAGGACGAGGAGCCGGTACAGGCGCGGGGCGGCCGCGATCCGGGCTGCCGTGGCCGCGGCGTCGCCCCGCACCAGGAACACCGACGGGAAGTAGACGAGGTTGATGGCCGACAGGCTCATCGCGATGTAAAGCGCGCCGGCGCGTCTTGCGATCCGCTTGCGGGACGTCATGGGTCTCTCCGATCCGCTTTCCGGTCTCATGAAGACCTCCGAACGGGAGCGGCCGCTCCCCGGATGAGGAACCAGATCCCGAGCACCACTTCGAACACGGCGACCGGGATCCAGATCAGCTGAGTTGCCGGCCCGCGGAAGACGCCGGCGAGCTGCATCGGGAGCGCGACCACGAGTACGGCCGAGCCGAGAAAGCCGACCCACGCCAGCCAGACTGGGATACTCCGGGCGCGCAGAAAGAGGTAGGCGAAGATCGTGCTGCCGATGGCGAAACAGGTCGCTCCGACGAGCGTGCTTGCATTGTCCTGCTGGAGGAGCATGGCGCCGAGCGCCCGTGCCGCGGCCGCGTCGGGTGGAGCGGCGCCCACGCTGGCCTTCGCGACCGAGAGCAGTCCCATCATCCGGACGGCGGCGACGGCGGCGAGAATTCCTTCGCCCAGCCGGCAGGACAGCGCCAGGACCGAGAGGTCGCGGTCCTCGTCGCGCGTGAGCCCATAGAGTCCGACGGCCAGAGCAACGGCGTCGACGAAGGTGAGGAACACGAGCACCGCCGCCAGGCGCACGAGCGGCTCGTGCTGGGCGATGCTCGCGAGCTTCGCGGCGATCCCCTCGCCGCGCGACGCCTGGGCGAAAACCATCATTTCCGCCAGGGCTGTCGCGATATAGAAGAGAAAGAAGAATCCGGCGAGCCGGGCGTTGGTGTTGCGGGTCATGGATCCGGCCTCCTTTCCATCGACCGAATCAGATCGGTTCGCGATATCGGCGCAGCTGGACCGCCGCGGCGAGGAAGCCGACGGCAACCAGGATCCCCAGCCAGAGCCCGGGCGTGCGCAGGTACTTTTCGAGATCGATCGAAGTGAGCGGGTCCATCGGGGCGGTTCCCTTCACGTGCGGAACGAACGCCTGCGTCACCCACCCGGCGGTGCGATAACGGATGAAGGTCGCGAAGTGGATGGTGCGGAACGTGACCCACTCGAAGATGCAGATCACCAGGAACGGCAGCACGGACCAGAGGAACATCGCGCGCTTGGCCCAGGCCGACACCAGCAGCAGCCAGCCGTAGATCGGCGCGTGCCAGAGGGCCATTGCGACCAGCGCGTACAGGAACGTGAACCAGAACTGGACCAGGGGAAGTTGACCGGGGGTCGCGGTCGGCAGGCCGTTCGACAACAGGATCGCGTTGCTCAGCAGGAGCATGTCGACCTGCAGCGCGACGACGATGGCGAAAACGATAGCCGGCAGCACGACCAGCGGGATCGCAATCTTCGACAGGACGGTCGTCCGATCGGAAACCGGCAGCGACTTCCAGAACAGGATGCTGCGGTCCCGGCGCTCGCCGTGAAGCGCGTCGAGGCAGTAGAAGAAACCCACGAGGAACGCGGTGATGACCAGCATCCCCGCCGCGAAGATGTACGGCTGCTCGATCCGGAGCCGCTGCTGCGCCGGATCGAGCAACAGCGTGGCGCGCCGGCGGTGCGGCAGGCCGATCGTGCTCATCACGAAGCCGAACAGGATGACGGCGGCGACCGAGAGCGGCGCGATGTAGATCGAGCGGTTCTCCCAGAGCTCCCGCCGCACGGACCAGTACAGCGACTGCTTCGGCGGCACCAGAACGGGCGGATGGACCGGGACCGGCGGCCGAAGCGCTTCCGATGGCGTGCTCATCGCGACACTCCCGGCGCCCCGGGGGCGCCTTTTCCCATCACGGCAACGAACAGGTCCGCAATGCCCGGCGAGCGCACGTCGCCCAGCGCCGCGAGCCGCTGGCGATCGGCGCCGTCGAAGAGCAGGACGCTGCGGCCGAACACCTGCCGTTCGTGCATCGGACGAAGCGCGCGGGCCGCTTCGACGTTCTCGGGGCGCACCATCACTTCCAGGTAGCGGGACTCGAACTCCTCCATGCTGCACTCGAGGACGATCCGTCCGCGGTCGATGAACATGAGGTCGGTCAGAACGTCCTGGATCTCTTCGACCTGGTGGGTCGTCACGACGATCGTTCGGCTGCGGTCGAAGTAGTCATTCAGGAGCGAGTCGTAAAACTGCTTGCGGTACAGGATGTCGAGGCCGAGCGTGGGCTCATCCAGCAGCAGCAGTCGCGCGTCGATGGCCATTACCAGCGCGAGGTGCAGCTGCGCCACCATTCCCTTCGACAGCTCCCGGACCTTGCTGGAGCGCTTGATCGACGTCTTCGCGAGGAAACTTTCGGCCTTGGCCCGATCGAACCGCGGATGCACACCGCCGACGTAATCGATCGCCTGCGAGACGCGGATCCAGCGCGGCAGCACGGAGACGTCCGCGATGAAGGAGACGTCGCGCATGAGTTCGTCGCGCGCGCTCCAGGGATCGCGCCCGAGAACGCTCAGGTGCCCCTGGTACGGGGTCAGGCCGAGAATCGCGTTCAGCGCCGTGGTCTTGCCGGCGCCGTTCGGCCCGATGAGTCCGAGAATGCGACCCTCCTCGACACGCAGGTCGACGCCGTCGAGCGCGATCGTCGTGCCGTAGGCCTTGCGGAGATCGCGGGCTTCTATGTATGCCATTGCTTTCAACGCTCCTCTTCTGTGGAATCCGAATCCGACGGGGACGGGCGGGTGGCCTCCAGGAGCTCGTCGGGTTTCAGGCCGAGCCGCTGGATGGTGGCGGAGACCCGGGGCCACTCTTCCGAGAGAAACTTCTGGCGCTCGGCCTGCAGAAGCAGGTCGCGCGCGCCGGTGTTGATGAACATTCCGAGGCCTCGCCGGCTCTCGACGAGGTGTTCCTCGACCAGCTGCTGATAGCCCTTCAGGACGGTGAGCGGATTGATCCGATACTCCGCGGCGACGTTGCGCACGCTCGGAAGCGGATCCCCCTCCTTGAGGACTCCGTCGAGGATCATCGCCACGACCCGATCCCGAACCTGGCGGTAGATCGGCTCGCTGTCGTTCCACTGGAGATCCATTCATCCGTTCCAGAGAGCGATCAGGAGGCAGAGCAACGCGATCGCGTTGATCGCCCACTGCACCTTCTCGAATTCATCCCTGACCATGATGTGATGTAGTCAACTACAACACCACATCAGCCCGCAAGGGATTTTTTCAGTAAGTTGTTATCTGACTGGATCTAAGGGACTTATATATGGTGGATGGGCTCGGTGCCCCCACGAGCCGACAGGGCCCGGAGCTTCACGGGGCCCGACCGGCGACTCAGACCACGGTTCCGAAGAGCGACCCCACCCCCGCGGTGATCGCCATGGCCAGCGCTCCCCAGAACGTGACGCGGATGGCGCCCTTCCACACGCCGGCGCCGCCCACGCTCGCAGCCATGCCGCCGAGAAGCGCGAGAAACAGAAGCGACGTCCCCGAGACGAGCGGAATCAACCGCGCCACCGGCGTCACGACGGCGACCAGCAAAGGCAGGGCTGCTCCCACCGCAAAGCTGGCGGCCGACGCCAGTGCCGCCTGAATCGGGCGCGCGCGGAGCGTATCGGAGATGCCGAGCTCGTCCCGGGCGTGCGCGCCGAGCGCGTCGTGGGCCATCAGCTGGTCCGTGACCTGCCGCGCGAGCGCCGGATCGAGCCCGCGGGAGACGTAGATCGCGGTCAATTCCCGGCGCTCCCCCTCGTCGTCCGCTTTGAGCTCCGCACGCTCGCGCTCGAGCTCGGCCTCCTCGGTGTCCGCCTGGGAGTGGACCGATACGTACTCGCCGGCCGCCATCGACATGGCGCCGGCCACGAGGCCCGCCACTCCCGCGACGAGGACGTTGCTGTGGGTCGCATGCGCGGCCGCGACGCCCAGGACCAGGCTCGCCGTGGAGACGATGCCGTCGTTCGCACCGAGTACCGCGGCGCGCAGCCAGCCGATGCGTGCGGTGCGGTGGCCTTCGTCGTGGCCCACGAACTTTCTCGATGCCGGATGGACCGAACGCATTCCCATCTCCTTATCGAAGCAGTCTTGGGGGGGGCGGTGCGGCGCATTTTATGCCGCCTTCGAAGTTGCTCTTCAACTGGACCGCTGCGAAATGATGGACTCATGGCGATGACGAAAGCCCGCACCGTGACCATGGCTCTCGGTCTGGCCGCGGCGGTCGCGTTCTCCCTCCTCGCCGGAGTTCGCCTCGGTGCCCAGGGCCCGCAGTACGACGAGCTCCACCAGGCCGTGGGCGCGTTCACGTGGCTCGGCGCGCCGCCACCTTCGGCTTTCTGCCTCGACTTCCACGGCGTCTGCGTGCTCAACACCACCTACAGCGCGGCGATCAAGACGAACCTCTATGGCCTCTTCGTTCGCCTCTCGGGGCGCGGCTTCTCCCTCGCGGACTGGCGCTGGTTCGGAATCCTGCTGATCGCCGTGAGCCTTCCGCTCTTCGCCGCCGGAGCGTCTCCCCTGCTGGGGACGAGAGAGATCGCCCTCTTCTTCGCCCTGCTCCTGACCGACGGTTCTCTCCTGCTTCTCGGCCGCTTCGACGGCGGGCCGGTGGCCCTCTCTTTTCTGCTTCGGCTCGCGATGATCGCGGTCTGGCTGCGCGGCGAAGCCGCGGATCCGCCGCGGCCCGCTCATACGTTCGCGCTCGGCGCGCTCGCGGGATTCGCCACCTTCGAGAAGCTTTCCTCCGCCGTTCTGATCCTGGCGCTCGTTCCGCTGATCCTGGGAGACCGGAGACGGCGGAGTCGGCGCCATCTGGCGGCCGCCGGCCTGGGAGTGACCGTGGGACTCGCTCCCCTGGCGCTCGTCAACCTCGGCTGGCTCGCGAGAAGCGGCGAGTTGATCTCGCTGCGGAACCTGCGGGGAGGGAGCGGTCCGGGAGCGGCCGCGTTCATCCGCGAGCTCCTCTCACTCGGCGCCGGGGGACGCGCCCGGAGGCTCGTGCTCGGGAGCTCTCCGCCGCCGTGGATGGAGATCGGGGAGGCGGTCCTGCTGGCTTCGCTCCTTTTCCTCGTCGCCTTCGTCTCGCTGCGCCGGCGGGGCTCGGACGAGCCCGATCTCCGCCGCGCCGGAATCGCGCTCGCCGCGTATGCCGTCGTGGCCGCGGGCCTCTGGAGCCTGCCGCGAGCGACCGGAGTCCACCACTGGATTCTCGCGACGCCCTTCCCCTACCTGGCGATCGCGCTCGTCCTGCGCGCGCGACCGTGGCGGGATGCGGAAAGGAGGACGGCCGGGATCGCGATTGCAATTCTCGCCGCCGCCTGGCTGGGATTGCGGCTCGCCGCGCTCGGCTCGCTCGAAAACGACCTCCGCCGCGGGAGAGCCTCCGACTCCTTCGATCCCGCTCTGACGCAGCTCGGCAGATTCGCCGCCGGTCGTCCGCCCGGCACGCTCTTCCTGGCGACCGACTGGGGAGTCGGGAACCAGATCCTCTGTTTCGACGATGGAAGGCCGGACCGGGTCGTGGAGCCGTTCTGGGACGAGCGCGGGCTGGCGGCGCCGGAGATCGCGGCCGCGATCGCCCGCGCGCGCACTCTCTACCTCGTCCGTCTGCGCCGCCCGACCGGCCTTTTCCCGGTCACGGCCCGGATCGAGCGCGAGATCGCGGCCGATCCGGCATGGCATGAGGTGGCCGCGGAACGCGGTGTCTCGAGTTGGAGCGCGATCTCCGTGCACGAGTACGTCCGAAGATCGCACCCGTGACCGCCGTGCTCGGCTTCGCTCCTTCCGCCGTCAACCGGGTCCGGTCTTCGGACCCGGCCGCTTCTTGTTCCACCCGTGGAAACGCGACAGGTCGCCCGCGTCCCAGGCCTCGCGGAGACCCGGGGTAGCGAGGTCCCAGTCGGGGCGGATCTCGCTCGTCACGGCGCGCAGATCGTGCCAGAGGTCGGCGACCGACGGGCGCCCCCAGAACCAGTAGCCGTTGTAGACGCGGTAGATCACCCGGCCCGGCTTGAGAACGAGCGTGTGCGGGATCATGGGATCGTTCTCGGGGTCGGTGTACTCCTGGATCTCGAGATCCTTTTGAACCGTCCGGCCCGGGTCGGAGAGGAACGTCCACTGGGCGCCGACCGATGAACGGAACTCCTGGAGCGTGTGATGGTCGTCGGTCGAGATCGTGGCGATCCGTATGTACGCCACGGCAATCTTCGGGTAGAACGCGGCAAGCTCCAGGTGCTGCTGATGCTCCTTCGGGCAGTAGTGGCCGCGCGCGAGCGTGAGGATCATCGGGTCGTCGCCCTGCAGATCGCTCAATCGGCGGGGCGTGCCCGTGTGATCGGGCAGCTCGTAGTCGGGAAACGTGCCTCCGGGCTGGATGTCCGAGCGCATGCGTCGACTCCTTACTTCGGCAGCTCCGTCCCGGCCTGTTCCGCCACCATGTACGCCGCGTACCAGTCGGCCCAGTTCGCGTCTCTCTGGCCGGTGCGTTTCTCGTGCTCGCCGTGGGCCGCCTCCGCGCGCCGCATCGCCCCGGACAGGTCGGCCGCCGACGCGTAGTTCGTGTCACCGGCCACACGTCCGGGGAACCGTGTCGTGACCTCCTGGAGCACCCAGCCGTTGCCGTCCGGGTCCTGGAACGCCGCGTACGACCCGTAGCTGATGTGACCCGGCGCGATGCCGCTCACCCGCCCGCCGAACGGAGCGGGAGCCTTGGCGAAATGGAACATCTCGGTCACCGCGACACCGCGCCGCACGAGGTCGTCGCGCGCGGCCTCGATGTCGGAAACGACCAGGAAGATGCCCTGAGCGGGTCCGGGCGCGTTCTTGCCGAGGTGAATGGAGCACGGGGAACCGGGAGGCGTGAGCTGGACCGCGCGCTCATCGCCGTCGCGAAAGTCGGCGTCGAGCCGCCAGCCGAGACCCTCATAGAAATCCTTCGCGCGATCGAGATCCGAGACGGGGATGGTGATCACCTCGAGCTTCATGTCGACGTCCGGAGGGGTTGCGGTCACGGCTGCCTCCTTCTTTGCTTCGTGTCCGGTCCCAGTCTGACGCAGTAGCCTTGAGCGTGAAAGTCTCGCCTCGAGGAGGCACCCGTAACGAGCTCAATACCGGATCTCCCAGCCACGAGCGACCCCGGCGGAAACGCGGCGACGAGCGCGCGAGGCTGGGCCATCGGGCTCGGTCTGGCGGCCGCGATTGCCTTTGCCATCCTCGCCAGCGTCCGTCTCCCGGCTCAAGGTCCGGAGTACGACGAGCTCCATCAGGCCGTGGGCGCCTTCACGTGGATGGGAGCGCCGCCTCCGGCCTCCTTCTGTCTCGGCTTCGAGGGCATCTGCGTCCTCAACACCACTTATAGCGCCGCGATCAAGACGAACCTCTACGGCCTCTTCCTCCGTCTTTCGGGACGGGGTTTCGATCTTGCGGATTGGCGGTGGATCGGCATCCTCCTCGTGGCGACGAGTCTTCCTCTCTTCGCCGCCGGCGCCTCTCCTGTCCTGAGACGGAGAGAAATCGCCGTCTTCTTCCTCCTGCTACTGACCGACGGCTCTCTCCTCCTCCTCAACCGGTTCGACTGGGGGCCGGTTGCCCTCGCCTTCCTGCTCCGCCTGACGATGATCGCGGTCTGGCTGCACGGCGAGGCCTCGGACCCTCCCCGGCCCGGCAACACGTTCGCGCTCGGCGCACTCGCGGGTCTGGCCACCTTCGAGAAGCTCTCCTCCGGCGTCCTGGTCCTGGCGCTCTCCGCCATGATCGCGGGAGACCGAAAGCGCCGGTGTCGCCGGCATCTGGCCGCGGGCCTCCTGGGCCTGACCGTCGGAGCGCTCCCTCTCCTGCTGGTCAACCTCGTTTGGCTGGTGAAGAAAGGGGAGCTGATCTCGCTGCAGAACCTGCAAGGCGGCCCGCGTCCGGGCGCTCCCCAACTCGTCCACGAGCTTCTCATCCTGGGGTATGGGGGAAAAGTTCGGGAGTTCATGCTCGGGCTCTCCCCGCCTCTGTGGGCGGAGATCGGCGAGGCGGGCCTGTTGACAGCGATCCTCCTCCTCGTCCTTTACGCCTCGTTGCGGCGAGGCAGCGACACCAACCTGCGCCGAGCCCGAGTCGCGCTTGCTGCCTTCGTCGCCGTCGCCGCCGGCCTCTGGGCCATGCCGCGGGCGACGTGGGCCAATCACTGGATTCTGGCCACGCCATTTCAGTACCTGGCGATCGGTCTGGCCTTGCGCGCCCTTCCGTCCCGGAAGACCGGCGGCGGCAGGAGGGGCACCGGATTGGCTCTCACGGTTCTCCTCTGTCTCTGGTTGGGGCTGCGGCTGACGGCTCTCGGGTCCCTCGAAAAGGCCCTCCTCGACGGGAGCGCATCCGAATACTGGGACCCCTCTCTTGCGCAGCTCGGGCAATTCGCAATGCGGCGTCCCCCCGGGACACTTTTCGTGGCCACCGACTGGGGGGTGGGAAACCAGATCCTCTGTTTCAACGACGGAAAACCGGGCCGTGTCGTCGAAGCCTTCTGGGACGAGCGCGGGCTCGATGTCCCCGAGATGACGGCGGCGATCAACGGCGCGCGCTCTCTCTACCTCGTTCGTCTGCGCCGGGCGACGGGCCTCTTCGGGGCAACCGCTCGCATCGAGCGCGAGATCGCGGCCGACTCATCGTGGCGCGAAGTGCTCCCCGAGGCCGAGACCTCGGGCTGGAAGGCGGTCTCCCTGCGAAAGTACGTTCGATCGGCGATCGGGGCGCCGCCCGGCTAGAACCTCATCCGCTCGAGCAGCGCCTCGAAGCGAGGCTCGCCGCGGAGGGCATCGAAGCGCGGGTGTACCTTCAGCCATACGAGGGAGGAGTCGCGCTCCTCGAAGGCCCGGTCGAGCCAGTGGAGCGCATCTTCTTTCTCCCCGAGACCCGCGTGGATCGACGCGAGCGCCCAGGCCGAGACGTAGCGCTCCGTGCGCCGCCGCGAAAGCTCGGCGAGCATGGCGCGGGCCTCGTCGGTGCGGCCGGCGACGACGAGCGCATTCGCCAGGCCGGCCGAGACTCCCTGCATCGACGCCCCCGCCAGCTGGATCGCGCGCTCGTATTGCTCCATGGCCTCGGTCGTGCGCCCCGAATACTCCAGCGCGCGCGCAAGGTCGCCCCGCGCCGGCATGAACTCCGGATCGATATCCAGGATCCGGCGGTGGAGAGCGACCGCTTCCTCGTAGCGCTTTGCGTAGAAGTGGGCGGCTCCCCCGACGCTCAGGGTGATGAGCGAGAGCGGATCGAGCTCGAGCGCGAGGCGCATCTCGCCGAGCGCCTCCTCGGGGCGTCCGAGCCCCGAGAGCAGGTACCCGTACCAGGTGTGCGCCATCGCATAGCCCGGCGCGAGCTCGATCGCCCGCCGGAACTCGCTCTCCGCGCCCGCCCAGTCCCACTCCCAGAACCACCGGACGAGCCCGAGCGAGACGTGCGCCTCGGGCTCCTGCGCGTCGAGCTCGAGGGCGCGGAGCGCGGCGGCCTTCGAGCGCGGGAAGGCGTCCGCCGGCGCAATTGCCTTCGTCTCGCCGA
>Ga0105249_10002186_pt1 | contig 16936 bp, 9 predicted proteins | sample KBSS44metaG_FD_81522 | JGI IMG/M metagenome (GOLD analysis project Ga0105249, IMG submission 81522) | Switchgrass rhizosphere microbial communities from Kellogg Biological Station, Michigan, USA - KBS S4-4 metaG | ecosystem: Host-associated > Plants > Roots > Rhizosphere > Soil | place...
CGACCGACATCGACAACGTCCATGTTCGAGAGCTCCGGTTCGAGTAGCGCCCGGGCTGATCCGGGCCAGCTCCGCCCTAACCGGGCCCTCGCCGTCGCGCTTCTCGCCCTGGGCCTGATCGTCGCGGCGGCCGCCGAGATGCAGAAGCAGCGGCTGCCGCCGTGGGCGCTGGCTTCGCTCGTCGTGGGCGTCCTTCTGACGGCGGTGTTCGCCGTCCGTTTTCCCCCGCTCCGCGACGATCCGGGCCCGCTCGCGCCTCCCGCCGGACGTCCGAGGCTCTTTCTCCTCGGGATCGCTCTTCTCCCCGCCGCTCTCGCGTGGGTTCACACCGCCGGCGGAATCTATCGCCCGGCGGGGGTCGCGGCGTGGATCGGCGCCACGATCTGCTGGCTCCTCGCGTGGAGGGCGCGGGTCCCCCAGGAGGAGCCGGCGGTGCTTCCGCCGCGCTCCGCCCGGAGCGGCCGACTCGCCGCGATCGCGTTCGTCGGGATCCTCGCGATCGGTGCGGGATTCCTTTTCTACCGGTTGAGCGCGACGCCCGCCAACCCGACGAGCGATCACGCCGAGAAGCTCCTCGACGTGCTCGATCTTCTCCACGGCGAGCGGCCGATCTTCTTCGTCCGCAACACGGGCCGCGAGCCGTTCCAGTTCTACTGGACGTTCGCGCTCATCCGCCTCTTCGGCCTTCCCCTGCACTATCTGACCCTGAAGATCGGCACCGGCATCATCGGCCTCCTCGCGCTGCCGGCTCTGTACCTCCTGGGCCGTGAGATGGGCGGCGTCCCGCTCGGCCTGGCGGTCGCGGCGTTCGCCGCCTGGGGCAAGTGGCCGGTGGCGATCGCCCGGCAGGGCCTACGGTACACGCTCGCGGTCCTGCCGACCGCGATCGTTCTCTGGGCGCTCCTGCGCTACGTGCGGCGCGGGGATCGGGCGTCCGTCCTCTGGACCGGAGTCGTCATCGGCCTGGGCCTGCACGGGTATATCTCCTTCCGCGCGGTCCCGATCCTCGTTCCGCTGGCGCTCGCGTTCGCGCTCTTCGACCGGCGCCGGCGCGGCCGGAGGATGTCGGTGATCGGCGATGGTCTGCTGATCGCCGCGACGGCCTTTCTCGTCGCTCTGCCGCTCCTCCACTACACATTCGAGCACGCGGATCAGTTCTGGTACCGCGCCGCGACCCGGGTCGCGAGCCTGGAAGCTCCGATCCGGCAGGCTCCGCTCGGGATCTTCGTTCGCAACGTGGGGCACATGCTGCTCGCCTTCAACTGGAAGGGCGCCTCGACCTGGGTCATCCTGCGGCCCTTCGAACCTTTCCTGGACGCCGTGACCGGCGCCTTCCTCGTCGCCGGTGTGGTGCTCCTCCTCGCCCGGATCGCTCGGGGCTCGATGCGCTGGGCGATCGTGGCGCTCTCGTTCTTCGTTCTGACGCTGCCTTCGACACTGTCGCTCGCCTTCCCGGACGAGAATCCGAGCGTCAACCGGACGGGCACCGCCGTCCCGGTGATCTTTCTCGTGGCCGCGCTGCCGGTCGCCGAGCTGATCGCGCGGCGGCAGAGCCGGATGGCATCGGTCGTGGCGGCCGTGGGAGCGGCCGCGCTCCTGGGCTATTCCGTGTACGACAACTACCGGGACTACTTCGTCGCTTTTCACGACAGCTACGAGCTGTCCGTGGATCACTCCCTCGCGATGGCGCATACCCTCGAGGAGTACCACCGCCAGGGGGTGCCGTTCGATCAGATGTACCTGTTGTCGGTCGCCTACGGAGTCGACGGACGGAACATTGCTTTCGAGATCGGCGATCCGTCCTGGGCGCCCGCCCACATCATCATGCCGGACGACCCGCCCCCCGCGCTGGCCGCGCGACCCCTCGTTTTTCTCTTCAGTCCCGGCGCGCCGAAGCTCGAGGTCCTCCGCAGGATGTATCGCGGCACGGAGCGGATCGTCCCGCAGAGCTTCGTCGAGCGGAACTTCGGCGTGTACTACGTGCCGTTTCCGACCTCCAGACCGCTCAGAATGTAACCCGCACCGGCTACTTGACGATGTCGGTCAGATTCCAGAGGAAGATCCGGTGCGCCTCGCGGTCGGAGACCGCGACGCGCCCGAGCGGGTCCACCACGATACCGGTGGGCCGCTTGAAGACGCCGTCCGGCCGGAACGAATGGAGGAGGTTTCCCGACCCGTCGTACTCGTTGACGCGCCCCTCCGTCGAGTCCGTCGCGAAGATGGAGCCCGTGGGCCCGACCGCGAGGTAGGGCTCGGTGTAGAAGTCCTTCCATCCGAACACCGGGAACTCCTTCTGGAACTTTCCCTCCGCATCGAAGGTCTGGATGCGATGGTTGCCGGTGTCGGCCACCAGAATGTTGCCCGCGGCGTCGGCGGCGAGACCCACGGGCTCGATGAACTGTCCCGGGCCGCTGCCGGGCGCGCCCCAGTCCGAGACCTTCTTCCCGTCCTTGTCGAAGCGGGCGATCCGCTTGTTGCCGGTATCCGCCACGTAAAGGAACCCGCGGGAGAGGAGCAGCGAACGAGGCCCGAAGAATCCCCGTGGGTCGTCGGTCCACACGCCGAGCCACCTGCCGTCCGCCGCGAAGCGGACGATCCGGTGGTTCCAGGTGTCCGCGACGATCACCGTGCCGTCCGCGTCCACGGCCACTCCACACGGCTCCTTCAGCTGGCCGTCTCCGGAGCCGGCCGACCCGATCGAGCGGATCGGCTGGCCGTTCGGGTCGAACACCTGGATCCGGCTGTTCTTGGTGTCGGCGACGTAGAGGTTTCCGCGGGAGTCGGCGGCGAGCCCGCGCGGCTCGTTGAACTGCCCGGGACCCGAGCCCGGATCTCCCGTGGCGCGCGCGGGGGCGATCACGGCGGCCGTGCCGCCGGCGTAGTCGCGGGCGGAGGTGTTCTGCAGGGCGACGTTCAGCGGCGCCAGAGGTCCCGAGCTCTCGAGGTCCTTGCGGACGAAGAACGTCGCGTCCTGCGAACCGATGGGACTCCAGATCTCGTGGAAGAGCCACCACCGGACGAGATCGGTGAGACCCGGTCGCGCCGGCCCGGTCGGATCCGGCTGGTACTTGTCCGCGAACCACCAGGCGCGGATGGGGACCCGCTTCGCGGTGTAGTTGTCGGCGAGCTGCTTCTCGAGGTTGCCCTGAGGATCCCAGTCGGAGACGAGGATCGGAGTGCTCGCCTGGTCGATGCGCGTGACCCAGCGGGTCGGCGTGTCCCGCAGGTACCATGTCAGCGGCCAGGAGGCCTCACCCGCGACCGTGACTACGGCCTCTCCCGGAGCGACCTTCGGGCGAGCCAGATCCACGGCCGCGAGCGCGCGGGTCAGATCGCGAGTCGTCTGCACGTACGCCAGGATCTCGGCATGCTTCGGCTGGCGCTCCACGTCGTGAGCCCCGTATTTGAAGCAGGCGAGCAGCATGCCGCTCGCGTTGACGGCCGCGAGTACCAAAAACACCGCGAGCGCCAGGCGTGGCTGCTTCTCCCGCCGGTCGCGCCAGAGAGAAGCCACGCCGACCGCCGCGAGGATCGTGATCGGCAGGAGCGCGTGGACCGTCAGCCAGGGGACCTTCTCGCGAGCCCACGCGTAGAGGAGGAGCGACCCGACCGCCCAGAACGCCACGAACCGGAGGAAGGGGGAGTTGCGCCGCTCGGAGCGGCGGAAGGCGAAGAACGCCGCGAACACAATGGAGGTCTCGTAGTAGAGGAGCTGCGGGACGTAGTAGTACCAGGGCCCCGGAATGCGCGCGATCGAGTGCTGTCCCATCCAGTACTTGATCGCCTTCGGGATCGCGAGCCAGTCCTGCGGATACTTCCCGAACGCCGAATAGAGGAGCGCCCAGATCGCGAGGAACACGAGCCCCGCGGTGAGCAGCGGGAGGATGCGCGCCCGGATCCACCGCGCGGTGGCGCCCAGGGTTCCGGCGAAGGCCGACTCCCCGCCCCGCTGCAGGACCTCGACGACGAACGCGAACAGCGCATATCCGACGAAGAGGACGCCCGTCATGTAGGCGTTTTCCTTCGTCACGCCGGCGAACGCGAAGGAGACCGCGGCGAGCGTCAGCCATCGCGCCCGGTCCGTTTCGAGGAACGTCTGGAACGAGAGGATCGCCCCGAGGGTGAACACGAGCGAATACACGTCTTCCCGGATGAATCGCGAGAAGTACGTCAGGTGCGGCGAGATCAGAACCAGCAGCGCATAGGCCACTGCGGCCTTCCGCCCGATCCACCGCGAAAGGGGGATGGCGGCGGCGATGAGAAGAAGGCCGAAGAGCGCGGGCAGCAGGCGGGCCGTCGTATTCGTGACGCCGAACAGCCGGTACACGAGCGCGTTGGCGTAGTAGAGGAACGGACCGTGGTAGGCGGGGTCGTAACGCCAGCTGCCGTCCTTCAGCAGCGTGTAGGACTGATGGGCGTGGATCGACTCGTCGTGGTGAAAGGGCCGGTCGCCGAGCGCCCAGAACCGGGTCGTGACCGCGAGGACCGCGAACAGGAGACCGGCGCCGAGCAGCTTGCGGCGCGGGTCCGGGGCGGACCCGGCCTCCGACTCCGGTTTCTCGAGAGCCTGAGCGTCGGTCACGGCTTCTTCGCAGCCTCCACGGAAACTTTCGAGACGGTGTTGTTGGCCGCGTCGACGACGTAGAGAACCTTCAGCTTCCGATCGATCGCGAGCCCCGTGGGGCGGGAGAATGGTCTCCCCGTATCGTCCGCGGTCCACGACCGGCCAACCCGGCCGCCGGCGTCGATCTCCAGGACCTTCGCGGCGTTGGGATCGCTCACGTAGATCTGTCCGGCGTCGCCCACCTCGAGGTGCGGCTCGGGCGTGCCGTCCCAGCCGGCGACCGGTATCGAGCGGCGGAACTTTCCGTCGGACCCCAGGACCTCGATTCGCTTGTTCCGCATGTCCGCGACGTAAACCGCCCCCGACGCATCCGCGGCGATCCCGACCGGACCCTGGAACTCCGCCGGGCCGGATCCCGCCTTTCCGATCATCTCCGGGTTCGCGAGCGCACGGTCGTAGACGGCCAGACGGTTGTTGCCGGTGTCGGTGACCCAGACCTTTCCGTCGGGAGCGGCGGCGACGCCCCGCGGCCCGAACAGGCCGGCGGCAGTCGCCTTCCATTCGCCCGTGATCGAGTACGACTGAACCCGGCCGTTCCAGGTATCCGCGACGTAGACCTCGTCCCCCCGGATCGCGACCGCGCACGGATCCCGCAGCTCGTAGTTGCCGTTGCCGCGGTTCCCGAGGCCGCCCAGGTAACCGCCGTTTCCATCGAAGACGCGGAGGCGCGCGTTACCGAAGTCCGCGATCCACACCCGGCCCCGGGAATCGACGGCGGCGTCCCGCGGCTCCTTCAACCCGGCCCAGGGCGCGCGGTCCGGCGCGGGACTCTCGCGGATCTGGGGCGCGGACGGCTCGAGCGGTTCCTTCGGCGCCTCCGGGGTGGCGGCGGCCGTGGCGGCTCCGGGAGATGCGGGCGCCTCGCTCCGGCGGCAGCCGGCTCCGGCCGGCGCGAGGACGGCGAGAAGCGCCGCCGTGAGAACCGCCGGCACACCAGCGCTCATCGCGCGGCCGAGCGCGCGAGGCGCCGCCTCGACGCTCTTCACCGCCCGGTTCCCGCCGGCAGCTTCAGGGTCGTGACCAGATTGTCACCCGAGTCAACGACGTAGAGGATAGCGCGCTTGCGATCCAGCGCGATCCCGGTGGGATGCTTGAACGCGCGGCCGTCGTCGCCGGCGGCCCACGTCTGGAGCACCGTTCCGGAACGATCCAGGTGGACCACCGCGTTCTTCGCGGGATCCGTCGCGTAGATCGTCTCGTCGTCCCCGACCTCGAGATGCGGCTCCGACCACTCGGGCCAACCCGGGAACGGGAACGACGTCCGGAACGATCCGGCCGGGTCCCACACCTGGATGCGGCGGTTCATCACGTCCGCGACGTAAACCGAGCCGGACGGTCCGACCGCGATCCCGACGGGCCCCGAGAATTCGCCCGGACCCGAACCCTTCTTCCCGAGTGAGCGGGGCTGCGCCAGACCCGGGTCGTAGACGACCAACTGGTTGTTCCCGGTGTCCGTCGTCCAGACGCGGCCGTCGGCGCCCACCGCCACACCCCGCGGCCCGTAGAGGCCGGCGGCCGTGGCCTTCCACTCTCCCGCGAGCGTGAAGAACTGGATTCGGCCGTTCCACGTGTCGGCGACGTAAACGTCGTTGCCCCGGATCGCGACGCCGCACGGCTCCCGCAGGCCGAACGTGCCGGCGCCTTTGCCTCCCCAGCCGCCGAGAAACCCGCCGTCGCCGTCGAAGATCCGCAGGTGGGACGTGCCGAAATCCGCCACCCAGAGCCGTCCCTTGTCGTCGACCGCAGCGTCCCGGGGTTCCTTCATCCCGGCGAAGGGCGTCCGGCCGGCCTCCGGAGTCTCCTGGATCGACGGAGGCTCCTCCTTTTCCTCGACGACGACCTGTCCCGGCGCGGGCTCGGGCAGACTCTCCCGGGCCGGAGCGATCACGTCCTCCGAATCTCCTCCGACCACGCGATAGAGCTTTGCCTCGCGGTTCTCGTAGGCGACCTCGAACAGCGCCTTCTCGGCGTCGAACTTGCGGAGTCCCTCCCCCGGGTACGTCTGCCGCTCGAGCCAGCCGACGTAGACGTATCCGACGTGGTAGCGGCGAAGAAGGTTCTCCGCCGGCGCCGTCGTCTTGCTCGAATAGATCAGCGACACGGCCTCGCGACGCGCATCGACCTCTTCGGGAGGATTTCCGCGCTGCTTCACGTGGTGCTCCCAGCCGAGGACCGTGGGGAGTCCCGTGAGCATCGAGATCCGGCTGAAGTCCTGGTACGACGCGCCCTGCGCCTCGAGGATCACGGGCGTTCCCCGGATCGCGCGCCGCATCCATTCGACCGCGCGATACTCGCCGGGCCGCGTCTCTTCGAGGTAGCGCAGGCCGTCGAGGGACGGCCCGGAGTAGGCCGCAAAGTGGTTGCTCACGGCGCCGCGCGCGGCGGTGACGGACGTGAAAGTCGCGGCCGCGAGCAGCACGAAGAACCCGGCGCGGACGGGCAGTCTCCACCTCGGGAAGGCGGCGGTGCGCTCGCGCGGTCGGAAAGCGAGAGCCGCCGTCCCGATTGCGAGGAGCAGCCAGCTCTCCTGGAACAGCTTGAAGAACGTGTTCATGCGGTCCGAGACGTAGTAGCGCTGCGTGAAAAGGATGAGGAAGAAGGCGACCGCGACGAACGCGAACGCCAGTCGGTCCTCGGGCTCCTCGGCCATCCGGAGCCACGCCGCTCCGAACAGGAGAACGCCCGCGGCGCAGAACGCCTCGGAAGAAACGAAGGCGAGGACCGCGAGACCGGCTCCGAGAGACAGAACGAGGAGCCAGCGGTTCGGCGCGGGCATGCGCTCGGAGGCCAGCCTCGGAGAGGCGGCGGCGAGCCACCAGGCGATCGCCAGGTAGAAGAAGAGCCCGAAGATCGTGACGATGTCGAGGCCGGAGGCCGCGGGATCCAGGTTGCGTCCCACCCCCGGGGCGCCTCCGCCCCGGACCCACAGCGGAAGAGCGACGGCGAGCGCCGCGGCGGCGGCGACGACTCCGTCGATCCCGGCCGACAGCGCGCTCGCGAGCGAAGTGCCGGCGGCCGCGGCGGCGAGAACGACGAAACCCATCAGGATCGCGAGCAGCGGCGCGTCCCACGCGTTCGTCAGGACCTGCGTCGCGGCCGCGAAGCCGAGAGCGCACGCGCTGGCGATCCGGGAGATCGGCCGGGCGGGCAGGCCGGAGTGGATCCGGATGAAGTGGAGCGCGCAGGCCGCGAACAGCAGGAAGAGCGGGATCGCGAGGACGTGCGCGTGCAGGTCGGCGAAGACGAGGCTCCAGAACGGATACTCGTTGATGGTGTCTTTCACGACACGCGACGTCGCCCAGAAGTAGTTCCAGTCGAGCGCGCGATGGTTCACGAGCCACTCGCGGAGGCCGGCCAGGTTTCCGACCAGCACCGTCAGCCCGGCGCCGGCGATTCCGGCGCGGACGTTCCCGGCCCAGTTCCGGAGGAGCGTGAAGGAGCCCTGGAGAATCAGGCCGCCCAGGAGCCCGATCGCGAGGTTGAACGTGAACCGGGTGGACAGGCCCGTCAGGAGCGTCAGGAACGCCACCATTTGCTGGCCGAACGTGTAGTAGCCGAGCGTGGCTCCCGAGAACCACGGGTCCGACGGCGGCAGCGAGCGGGTCCGTACCAGGATGTTCAGGATCGAGAAGTCCATCGGCTTCTCGCCCCAGTAGATCTCGGGGTTGAGCGCGCGGATTCCGAGAAAGAGCGCGTAGCCGGCGGCGAATGCGATCTCCGCTCCGAGGAGAAGCCGCCACCGTTCGCGGACGAAGGCGAGGACGAGCGGCCGGCGCCGGACGAAGAGCGCCGCCGCAAGGAGCGCCACGAGGAGGAGCGCGAGGATCGCGGCCCCGCGGCCGTTCGGAATCACGTGGAGCTGGACGAGGAGAACCTGGAGATACGTGGCCGCGACGAGGCCGAGCGTCCGCGCCACGCCGGCGCCCCGGTCCGCCAGCCGGGGAAAGAGCGCGTGCGCCACGGGGAAGGCGACCGCACCCACCAGCAGCACGGCGAGGTACCAGAGAATCGCGGCCGCGACCGAGCCGGACTCCCGGGATTGAACCGTGACCGCCGAGGCCTTTTCGACGTCGGCCCGCCGCGGCGGCAGGAGCGACGTCCCGACGGGACGCCGGCCGCGGGGTTGCTTCTCCCACTCGAAGATCGTCGGCGGTGTCTGCGGCATCGCCGCCAGCAGCGTGTTGCGGACCCGCTGCGGCGAGAACCGCGCCGTCTTTCGGAAGAGCAGCACCCGGGGGTGGTCGTAGACCGTGAACTGCTCCTCGGAGCGGTCGTCCGGGATCTTCAGCGGACCGAGCGCCGGGTAGGAGGTGAACTCCGCGGCACGCTCGAATCCGAGCCCGCCGTCGAAGAGGCCGCGGTAGTAGGCCGTCGTCATGGGGAACACCGCGGGCAGTCGGGTGATGTTCGCGTAGACGCGGTTGCTGGTGACCGCGATCCAATCCGCCTGCTCCAGGGTCTTCACGATGAGATCGACCTTGGAGCGGTCGTCCGGGCCCCACAGGTCGAGCTGCGGTCCCGAGTAGGCGCCGTTGTCGTAGCCCGGAAGCGGGAAGGGCAGCCCGTCGTCCCAGGACTCGTTGGCGAAACGCGCGGGCGGCGGGACGTTTCGGTAGATCCAGCGCGACGCCTCGACCCGCGTGTGCGGCCGGAGGTAGATCGCCGAGAACGCCAGGCCGCAGAGAGCCGTTCCGGCGACCGCCGCGGCCGGCAGAAAACGGAGCACGCTCCGGCGCTGTACCGCCGCGCTGCGCGCCATCGACGCGAGGAAGACCGCGGCGATCACGGCGAGGGCGGGATAGATCGGATAGAAGTAGCGGATCGTCTTGGCCAGGGAAATGCCGTGGTACGCCCCGAGAAACGCGGCGTGGAGAAAGAGCGGCAGGAGCAGCCACTGCCGGCGCCGGAAGATCGCGAACGGCGCCCACAGCATTCCGGCGATCGCCGCCAGCCCGAAGAACGGGCCGGCCGTCCAGAAGACGAAGTTGTAGAGCGGGAAGAGCGGGGTCCGTCCGGCCCACTGGAGCGAAGGGGGGAAACCGGCGACGCTGCTCGAAAGCGCGGCCAGGCGCTTCAGGTCGTCGACGTAACGAGGATCGAGTCGGAAGGAGAGCGGGCCCGGTCCGAGGAACGCGTGGGGCAGCGCGATCCGCACCGTCACGGCGGCGGCTGCCGCGAGAACCACGAAGCGCGCGGCGCCGGCGGCCAGTCGCCGGATCCGGCCGTCCGCCGGACCGTTCAGGGCTCGGACGAGAAAGGCCACCCCCACCGGGAGAAAAAGGCCGAGGCCCGTCACCTTGCAGGCGACCGCGAGTCCCAGGGCGACGCCCGTGGCGGCGTCTTCGCCGATCGACGAGCGACCCGCGGCGTGCCGAACCGTCCCCAGGAGCGTCAGCGCCGTGAACGTCGTCAGGAACGTGTCCACCGCCCAGAAGTGGGAGAGCTGGATTGCGAGCGGGCAGAACACGAGCAGAGCCGAGGCGGCGAGCGCAGCTCCTCTTCCGAGCCGGGGCGCGATTCGCCGCGTCAACAGATAGGCAATCCACGCGGTCGCGAGGTCGAAGAGGCCCGACAGCACGCGGCCGGCGAGATACGTGCCGTCGTATCCCTTGAGGCCGAACACCCGACCGACGGCCTTCGCGATCAGGACGGGAAGCGTCCCGTAGACGAAGGAGCCGTACCCGCGGTTGTACGGGTCGAGCGACGAGCGCGACGAATCGAAATAGTCCGAAAGCCGGTCCGGCATCGAAAGCTTCTCCTCGACCATCGAGATGAACCTTTCGTCCGGATGGAGGTGGTGACCCTCGTCCCAGCGCAGCGAGACGAAACGAAGAAGGGCGCCGACGGCGAAGAGGATCAGGAGCAGACGTCGCGTTCGGGGCCGACTCGAGAAGATCCGGGAGGCCCGCGCGGCCCACACGCGGGGGTGAAACGCTCCGGTCATCGGGCCGGGCCCCCGAGCTTTCGCGCCTTCACGACCCAGGTCGTCCCGAGCTTCCACTCGTTGAACCGATCGTCGAACCGTGCGAGGCGGTACGCGGCGTCGGAACCGACTCGCCGGTACCAGGACTCTTCCTGCCACATCTGCTCGGGCCGGTGTTCGCGGAAAAAGAGCGGGAGGAGGATTCGCGTATAGGTCCAGTGCAGCGAACGGGTCAGGGGGAATCCGACCGTGAACGCTCTTTCTATGGAGAATCCTCCCAGACCGGACTCCAGCTCCTGCCAGGTGAATCGCCGGACGTGTCCGGCGTACTCGTCCAGGATCGAGAATTGTCGGGGGTCGTTCGGGGTCGTCAGCACGAATAGACCTCCGGGCTTCAACACCCGCCGGATGTTGGCCACGACGTCGCGCCACGCCGGGACGTGCTCGAGGACCTCGGAGCAGACGACGAGGTCGTAGGTCTCGTCGGGGAAGCGCGGGTCGGCCTTCGAGAAGTCCGCCACGAAGAGGCGTGCCCGGACTCCCTCCTCGGCGGCAATCGTTTTCGCCTGCTCCACGACGTGCGCCTCGATGTCGACGCCGTCGACGTCGAAGCCGCTGCGCCCGAGCGCGGTCACGAGACGCGCGGCGCCGCACCCCACGTCGAGGGCGCGCCCGCCGGTGACGTCGACGAGGTCCAGGATCTTGTTGGTCAGGTGGCGCAGGAGCGGGTCGCGCCACTGGTGCTGCTCGATCGTCTCGCTCGAGAGCTGGTAGACCTTCATTTCCACGGCTTCCTTGCTTTGACGCTCAAGATGACCGTGGTTTTGCCTTCGTCCGAGACCGGGTCATTCCGGCGATCGATCGCTCTGAAGATCCTGCGGCCTATGTCGATGGGGGAAAGGGAGCTGCCGTTCTTCTCGTAGCGGAACCGGTCGGCGTCCGGGAGAATACCACGCTCGACGAGACGCATCCCCACCCCGTAGACGAGGTTATGCGCGAAAGGGAAGCACGCGTGCACGTGCTGCCGGACCGCCTCGACCGCGAGGCCGCAGCTCTCGACCAGGTCCACGATCGCGCGCCGCGTGTAAAGCCGCACGTGGTTCGTCCAGAGGCCTCCGAAAATTCCCTCGCGGATCGGCGCGAGACCCAGGCGCTCACGCGTCCAGTTGACCGGGTCCCAGAGGAACGGGTAGTCGTGGTTGGGCACCGTGATCGCCACGAGGCCGCCGGGCTTCACGACCCGCACGACCTCGCGCAGCGCCGAGGAATCGTCCTCGATGTGCTCGAGGACCTCGGAGAGGATGACCTTGTCGAACGCATCGCCCGGATAGGGGAGCCGGAGGACGTCGCTCGCGACGATCGACACGTCCGCTGCGACCTCCCGGCGCGCGGTCCGGAGCCGCGCGACGTCGAAGTCGGTGGCGTCCATTCGGCACTCGTGCAGCTCCCGGGTCACGTGCGTGATCCAGCCGAGGCCGCAGCCGCAGTCGAGCACCCGCTCGCCCGGCCGCACGTCCAGGTATTCCAGGACGACCCGAACCCGCCTCGCGGCCGCCATGTCGGCCTCGTTGCGCAGCAGCCGCTCGAGCTTCTCGGGGTCGGAGGCCATCGCGCGCGTCAGGCGGCCGGGGGCGGCGCCGCGACCATGCCGTTCGCGAGCCTTTCAAGGAGCGACTCGTACTCGCCGACGCTCTTCTCCATGTCGAAGATGCCGTGGATCTCGGACGGCGGACGGACGTAGCGTTCGCGGTTCGCGAGCACCTCGAGAATCCCCTTTGCCAGGCCGGCCGGGTCGCGCGGCGGGACGAGAAGTCCCATGCGCGTAACCTGGACGACCTCGCGCGCGCCCGGGATGTCGGTCGTCACCAGGGGAGTTCCGGAGAGCACCGCCTCGACCTGGGTGCTCGGGAAACAGTCCGTGCGGCTGGAGACGACGAAGACGTCGCAGAGGGCATAGAAGTTCGCGAGGCGCGCCGGATCCGTGATCAGGCCGAGCATGGTGACGTCACCGCGGACCGGCTCGAGGAAGGGCGCGCACGTCCGGAAGAAGTCCTCGTACTGGATGTTCGGCTCGCCGGCGTACACGAAGTGGGCGGAAGGGAGTTTCTCCCGAACCCGGGGAATCGCCTGCAGCAGGTAGTCGAAGCCCTTCTCCTCGACCCATCGGCCCGCGAAGCCGACGATCGGCCGATTCTCCATCCCGAGCTGGCGGCGCCAGGCGGCGACCGCGTCCCGCTCCGGCGCCGGAAGATCCGAAGGCGGATAGATCGCGTCGAGCTTGTAGAGGAAAGGGGAGAGGAACCGCGAGTTGCGCCCGTAGTCTCCGCTGTGAACGGTGATGCGGGTCGCCATCTCGAGCGCGCCGGTCATGAGCGCCGTGACGATCTTCTCGATGATTCGGTTGAACGCCCCGGCCGGCATGACGAGATCGCCGTGGTGGGTGAAGACCACCGGGCGCCGCAGGAGCCGGCCGAAGAAGGTCACGAGGGGCGCCTCGAGAAGCGGCGTGTGGATCTGCACGACGTCGGCTTCCCGCATGAGCCGCCAGAGAGCGGCCGGAAACCCCGGCATGACCACGCCGCGCGAGAGCCGGAAGAGGACCGGGACCCGCACGACTCGAACGCCCTCGCGCATTTCCTCGCGGGGCAGGGCGGGATCGTGACGGGAGGCGAGGACCGTCACGGAGTGGCCCCGCCGCGCCAGCCCCTCGGCGATCCGGCGCGCGTACGCCGTCAGGCCCGTCCAGTGCGGGTAGTAGTAGGTCAGGACCATGAGGACGCGCATGGGACGCGGGCCGGTCATCGCCGCGCTGCGGGGGGCGGCGGTCATCGGCCCGGCACCACGCGGTAGACGGCAGTGGCCGTCCCGCTCCCGTGAGCCGGTTGGAGGAAGGGGAACTCCGAAATCCGGGACGCGTTCGCGTACGTCGACCGTTCGAGGTCGCCCAGGACGACGAGCGTGACGTGGTGCTTGTCGAGGATGCCGCGCGCGACCGCGGGGTTGCCCGACGAGTAGAAACTCCGCACGTCCTCGATCCGGGCGGGGACGTCGGGCGGGTTCGAGCGCCAGAGTCCCTCGTGGTTGCCCCAGCCCATCACCGTCGGAATCCCGGTGTGCGACGCGATCCGCGCGTACTCCGTGTACGGGTTGCCGGTCGCCTCGAGCACCACGGAGCCCGGCGGCGCGTTCTTCTCGAGCCACTCGATCGCGGCGAGGTCGGCCGGATTCCGCCGGCCGAGAGCCTTCCGGGCGTCGAGCGAGAGCGGACCGTCGTTCTGGCGCAGCCGGGACACGATCGCCGTCGTCGGATAGAGGAGCGCCGCGAACGTCGCCGCGACGAGGAGCGCGGCGAGAGCCGGCCGGGACCGCCTCGCGGCGAGCCAGGCGCGGTCGGCAAAAACGACGGCGCCGATCCCGAGCAACGGCCAGGCCTGGTGGTAGAACTTGAACACCGTGTTCATCCGGTGGAGCTGGTCGCCGTAGGAGTCCTTCACGTAGACGAGCTCGCAACCCGCGATGATCGCGACTCCGAGCAGGCAGAGGAACGCCGCAAAGAGGCCTTCCCGATCGCGATCGCGCCGGAGCGCCCTCCACCCGGCGAGCGCCGAAAGGAAGCCGAGAAAGAGAAGCGGGGCGAGCGCCGGCGCCTTCTTCGTGAAAGCGGCCGCCACCGAGACCGCCGCCGCCACCGCGAAACCGAAGTCCCGCCGGCGCCGTCCTTCCTCGGTCTCCTCCCGGGCCGCCCAGACGAGGCCGGCGCCGGCCACGGCGAAGAGGATTCCCCAGACGCCGAGGAGCTCGAAGACCCCCGAGACCGCATGGGTCCGCCCGATCCCGTCGTTCGGAAGGTGGTAGGAGCTGCGGTAGGGAAGGATCAGGAGGAGCGACGCCACGAACGCGAGGCCGCCGGTCAGCGCTCCCCGGAAAAACGCTCCGACGCCCGGGAGCCCTTCCCCGCGGGTGCTGCGGGCCGCGCCCGCGAAGACGAGCAGGACGGCCACGGCCGGCGCGTTCCAGAAGTTCGCCGCGGTGGCGGTCGCAGCCACGAGCGCCACGAGGAGGAATGACCCGGCCACCCTCAGGCGGCTCCGCCGGTCCGGTTTTCCGGCTGCCGGGGAAAGCGGCCCGGCCTCGATCCAGCGATCCGCCACCGCAAAGGCCGCGAGGAAGAAGGGATACGCGAGGAGGTGCGAGTGCAGGTCCGCGTGGAAGAAGGTGAAGAACGGGAACTCGTTGATCGTGTCCCCGGCCCCGATGACGCGCGAGGCGTGCCAGTAGTCGAAGTCCCGGGCGAACGGCCGCGCCGCCGCGTCGAACGCGCCGGTCAGGTTGCCGGCGAAGACGCTGACGAAGCCGGCGCCGATCGCGGCGGACGTCCTCCCGCGGGTCAGGCGGAACCCGAGGCAGGCCGCGGCCGCGAAGGAGTAGCCGGCGAAGGTGGCGATCGCCAGGTTGTAGGCCACGAAGGGACTCACGCCGGCGGCCTTGGTGACCGTCGCGGCCATCTGATAGCCCCAGTAGTAGTAGTTGATGGTCTTCGGCGACATCCACGGGTCGAGCGGCGGCATCGCGGTCCATCGGGTGAGGGAGTTCAGGAACGCGAGGTCCATGAACTTCTCGGCGCCCAGGATCTCCGGAACCGCCGCCCGGACGACCAGAAAGACGGCCGCCGGCGCCCAGAAGAAGAGCGCGCCGCGGTTCTCCTCGGTTCCCCAGAAACCGCCGGTCTCGGCGGGCCTGCGCCGTTGAATGCCGTACGAGAGACCCGCGACCAGGATGATCGACAACACGATCGCTCCCCGGGAAAAGCCGAGCGGCGTCGCGAGCGCCAGCGCCCACGCGAGCCAGCCGGCGAGCACGAGGCCCAGCGGCCGCGACAGGAGAGCCGCGTCGCGGCGGTTGCCGAAAAACGCTCGCAGCGACGGCGCGACCGCCAGGCCGAGGATTTCCACGGCGAGCACCCACTTCAGGATGTCGAGCACTCACAACAGTTTATAGACTGTCCCGCGATTCGGGGCATTTCGATTGCACCGGAGGTCTGCGATGGGTCTGACCGAGTACCGCCGCAAGAGAAGGTTCGACGTCACCGCGGAGCCCGCCGGCGGGAAGAAGGTCCGGCCGCGGGCGAAGAAGCTTTCCTACGTCATCCAGAAACACCGCGCGACCGCGCTGCACTACGACTTCCGGCTGGAGTGGAAGGGGGTCCTGCTCTCGTGGGCCGTCCCGAAGGGACCGTCGCTCGATCCGTCGGTCAAACGGATGGCGATGCCGACCGAGGACCATCCCATCGAGTACGCGAAGTTCGAGGGGATCATCCCCGAGGGGGAGTACGGCGGCGGAACCGTGATGATCTGGGACAACGGGACGTGGACGCCGGAGTCTCCGGACGTCGATGCGGCACTCCAGAAGGGCGACCTGAAGTTCTCCCTCGACGGACACAAGCTGCACGGCTCCTGGGTCCTCGTCCGGATCCGCGGGCGCGAGGGCGGCCGTCCGCCGTGGCTGCTGATCAAGCACCGGGACGAATTCGCCTCGAAGACCGACATCGCCGAGAAAGAGCCGCGCTCGGTCGAGTCGAAGAGGATCCTCGCCGAGATTGCGCGCGACGAGGGCGGAGACATCGTCAAGGCGGCGAGCGGCGATCCGCCGTCGCTCATCAAGAAGCTGCTGAAGGAGCCGGAGCTCCTCGCCCCGCGGAAGCGCGGCGGCCGCAAAGCGGTCTGGCACTCGAACCGACCTTGACACCGCCGGCCCGAAAGGCGCGGACCTCCTCGAACCGGATCCCCTTCCGGGCGCGCCCGATGCTCGCGACGCTCGTCGCCCAGCCGTTTCACCACGCCGGCTGGGTCTATGAGGAGAAGTACGACGGCTATCGGATCCTCGCGTACAAGGAGGGACCCCGAGTCACCCTCTATTCGCGCAACGCGAAGGACCGGACGGAGTCCTTCTCCGACATCGCGGCCGCGATTGCGACGCTGCCCGATCGCACGCTGCTCTTAGACGGCGAGGCCGTGGCCTTCGACCGAAAGCTCGTCTCCCGGTTCCAGCTCCTCCAGCAGGGGGACGTCCCGTACGTCTACGCCGTCTTCGACTGCCTCTATCGCAACGGCCGGGACTTCCGCAGCGAGGCGCTGCCGGCGCGGCGGGCCGCGCTCGAGGCAGCGATCGGCGACACCAACCACCTGCTGCCATCGCGCCGGCTCGAATCCGACGGGCTCGCGGCGTACCGGACGGCGGAGAAGAAAGGTTGGGAGGGAGTGATCGGGAAGGACCCCGCGGCGCCGTACGTGGAGGGGCGGAGCACGCGGTGGCTCAAGGTCAAGATCAAGCAGGAGGAGGAGTTCGTCATCGGCGGGTACACGATGCCGGCCGGCGCGCGCAGCCACTTC
>Ga0105249_10002189_pt1 | contig 16912 bp, 9 predicted proteins | sample KBSS44metaG_FD_81522 | JGI IMG/M metagenome (GOLD analysis project Ga0105249, IMG submission 81522) | Switchgrass rhizosphere microbial communities from Kellogg Biological Station, Michigan, USA - KBS S4-4 metaG | ecosystem: Host-associated > Plants > Roots > Rhizosphere > Soil | place...
GGATGGAGTACGCAACCCTGAAATTTATAAGATCACCGATCGGACCTATTTGGGTGATCTTGAAAATGCCACCCGCACATTATCGCTGGCATGGTATATAACCGGTGAAGGAAAATATGCAGATAAATCAGCCGGGCTATTAAGAACATGGTTTTTGAATGAAGACACAAAGATGAATCCTCATCTTGAATACGGGCAGGCTATCCCGGGTGTTAATACTGGCAGAGGTATCGGGCTCATTGAAACAATCGCCTTGATGGGCATTGCTGATGCGGCAAGTCTTCTACAGGGATCAGGATCGTGGACTGCGTCAGACCATACTGCATTACAAAAATGGTATTCCCAATTTTTGAATTGGATGCTCACCAGTAAAAATGGTATGGATGAACATGCTGCCAAAAATAATCATGGTACCTGGTACTATGCACAGGTTATAGATTTTTCTCTTTTCACTAATGATGTGGATAAAGCAAAACAACTGGTACAGGAAAGCAAAGAAAGACTCGATAGTCAATTGACCAAAGAAGGAAAACAACCATTGGAACTGGAAAGGACCGATGCACTCGGGTACAGCACGATGAACCTGAGAGGATGGTTTACGGTAGCAACCCTTGCCGAAAAAACCGGGATGGATCTGTGGACATGGCAAACATCAAAGTCTGACTTACGTACTGCATTTGATTGGCTCGTTCCATATGCGTTGGGAGAAAAGAAATGGGAATACCAACAGATCAATAAATATAATAAGCATGAGATCTATCCATTGCTGTTACAAGCGTCATCTGCATTTAAGGATCAAAGATATTTTAGGGTTGCAAAAGATCTTGATACCGGAACTATAAATGTAATGGCTGATCTACTATACGGTAAATGAACAATTAAATTGAATGTTATGGAAACAAAAATTTCAAAAAGAAAATTAGGAAACAGTGGTCTTGAAGTATCTGCGCTTGGCCTCGGCTGCATGGGAATGAGCTTTGGTCTCGGTCCCGCCGCCGATAAAAAAGAAATGATCACACTTATAAGAAAAGCAGTTGAAAAAGGAATAACTTTTTTTGATACAGCAGAAGTGTATGGACCATTTACAAACGAGGAACTTGTTGGTGAAGCACTGGAGCCATTCAAGGGACAAGTTGTAATTGCAACAAAGTTTGGATGGAAACCCAATGCTGAAGGCAGGTGGAGTGATTTAGATAGTCGCCCCGAACATATAAAGCAGGTTTGCGAAGCTTCATTAAAGCGATTAAGAGTTGATGTGATCGATCTGTTTTATCAGCATCGTGTTGATCTCGAAGTCCCGATCGAGGATGTTGCTGGTGCTGTAAAAGATCTGATCAAAGAAGGGAAGGTTAAATATTTTGGTTTGTCAGAAGCCGGGGTGAAAACAATTCGTAAGGCACACGCAGTACAACCAGTTGCCGCTTTACAAAGTGAATATTCATTATGGTGGCGACAACCAGAAGAAGAGTTATTACCAACACTGGAAGAATTGGGAATTGGTTTTGTTCCATTCAGTCCTTTAGGCAAAGGATTTCTCACTGGAAAAATAGATGAGAACACAAAGTTTGACAGTACCGATTTTCGAAATATTGTTCCCCGCTTTTCACCTGAAGCAAGAAAAGCGAACCAATCAATGATCTATCTGCTTAATAAAATTGCTGAACAAAAAAATGCAACACCTGCGCAGGTTGCATTGGCGTGGCTACTTGCACAAAAGCCATGGATCGTTCCGATACCAGGCACAACAAAGTTGCATCGCTTGGAAGAAAACATTGGTTCTGTTAATATTGAATTTACTGCTGATGAATTACGTGAGATAGATAATGCATCTTCCCAAATTAAAGTTGAAGGAGAACGGTATCCCGAGCAATTACAAAAGCTTGTTGGCCGCTAAATACAGTAGCTAGATATTATTTTTCAAAAGCCCTAAGCGGGGCTTTTGTTATTTTTATATTCAATTCATTTCATGCAAAATACTTTTATTGAGTATGTTTTTCTAATCATGATCATTCTTGCATTGGTCATGCTTGCAAACAAATTGCGGTTGGCTTATCCTATTGTGCTTGTTATCGGTGGATTGTTATTGAGTTTTTCTTCATTATTTTCAAAGATCACTATTGACCCGGAACTGGTGTTCTTTATTTTTCTTCCACCCTTGCTTTATGAAGCAGCCTGGCAGGTTTCATGGAAAGAATTCTGGAAATGGAGACGGGTGATCATGAGCTTTGCATTCCCCATTGTAATTATTACTTCTTGTGTTGTTGCGCTTGCATCTTATGCGATCATTCCCGGTTTTACATTGGCATTAGGTTTCCTTCTTGGAGGTATTGTATCTCCTCCTGATGCAATTTCTTCAACAACCATTCTGCGACAGGTAAAAGCTCCTAAGTTGCTTACCAGTATCATTGAAGGCGAAAGTTTGCTTAATGATGCTTCATCATTGATCGTATTTCGGTTTGCATTGGCAGCAGTGATCACAGGGCAATTTCATTTTCAACAGGCAGCTTTAAGTTTTGTCATGGTCATTGTTATGGGAGTAATGATAGGTGTTGCAATAGGATTTATTTTTTATGCTATTCACCGATGGTTGCCAACAACAACCAGCATAGAAATTATTTTAACGTTGATTGCTCCTTATTGTATGTATTATACTGCGGAGCAATTTCATTTTTCCGGTGTATTAGCAGTTGTGAGTGGCGGGCTTTTATTATCAAGCAAGCGACAAACTATGCTCAATTACCGCAGCAGAATTGAGGGAATTAATGTATGGACCAATATCGTCTTTGTATTAAATGGATTGATCTTTTTTCTTATCGGTCTTCAACTGCCATCGATCATAAATCAACTTGGCGATATTAGTTTAGGTAGGGCCATCTGGTATGGATTGGCAATTTCCCTGGTACTCATTGTTGCCCGGTTACTTTGCACATTTGGAGCTTCGTTATTTACCCGTTTTATGAGTCATTTTATTACGGTAGCTGATCCAAATCCAGGCTGGAGAGGACCAATCATTTTTGGATGGGCAGGAATGCGTGGAGTGGTATCATTGGCGGCCGCGCTATCAATTCCATTGTTGATTGACGAAGGGCGGGCTTTTCCCTATCGCAATCTTATTCTCTTTATAACTTTTATTGTCATCCTGGTAACATTGGTTTTACAAGGACTAACGCTTCCGTGGGTGATCCGCAAAGTAAAGCTGGAAGATAACCGTGTGATACCAGAACAAAAACAGGAGATCATTATTCAAAAAAAGATGGCACAATACTCTTTGCAATATTTAAATGAAAAGTATGATGGAAAGTTACCTGAGAATGAACATTTGAATAACCTGAAGGCACGATTTAAAATTGATATGAAGCTACTGAGCGAAGAACTAGAGAAAATAGATCACACAAATGAAAATGCACTTCGAAATTTTCAAAGCATTTACCTGGAACTATTAGAGTATCAACGAAAACTTCTTAAGGAGATGAATCGGCGTGCTGAATTTGATGAAGAACTGATCAGGAAATATCTTTCATTGATCGACCTTGAAGAATTCAAGATCAGGGAAAAACAAATAATGGAAATCAACTCTGATTAGTTGAAATTAACTCATTAGCATCAGGCATTTTCTGATAAACTGGCTTTTATTAGAAATTAAAAAATAAATTAAAATGAGAATAAAAGCACCGGGCTTGTTGCCTTTCATTCTTATCACAGTTATGCTGACATTTGTTTTACATGGCAACATTTATGCTCAGGAGAAAACCCAAATGGTGAGGCTGGCAAAACTGGTCATTGATTCAATTCAGTTAGAAAAATATAAAGCTTCATTGAAAGAAGAAATCGAAGCTTCTGTGCAGCTTGAACCTGGAGTCTTGACTTTATATGCTGTTGCTGAAAAAAATAACCCGACTCACATCACTATTTTAGAAATATATGCGGATACAGTTTCGTACAAAGCACATTTGCAAACCCCTCATTTTATAAAATATAGGAATGGCACAAAAGATATGGTCAAATCTCTCGAGCTTGTCGAGACGATTCCACTTGTGCCTGGGATGAAGATCAAATGATGAAACAAACCAAATGTTTTAATGAGCATGCAGCCTGAATACTTTTGTAGCTTTATAGAATATGAACGATAACGACAAAAAGAAAAAATTTTATCTTATCCTGATACTTGGTTTGCTTACGGCTATTGGACCTTTTTCCATTGACATGTATTTTCCGGCGTTCCCGGATATTGCAAAGAACCTGCATACTACTGTTGCACGGGTGACATTATCGCTATCCAGTTTTTTTATTGGTATTTCTTTCGGACAATTATTGTATGGTCCACTACTGGAACGCTTTGGAAGGAAAAAACCTTTATACATTGGACTTTGCGTTTATCTTCTAGCTTCTATTGGTTGTGCCCTGGCAGCATCAGTAAATGCGTTAATAGTACTAAGGCTTTTGCAAGCATTAGGAGGTTGCGTTGGTATGGTGGCAGCAAGAGCAATGGTGCGTGACTTGTTTGAAGTAAAAGAGAATGCCAAAATATTTTCCACTTTGATGCTGGTGGTTGCAATATCACCGATCATTGCGCCAACATTAGGAGGCTATATAACTGCTGTGTTAGGTTGGCGTTTTGTATTTGCAATGCTTATTGTTGTAGATCTCATCATTCTTGCAGGCATCTATTTTCTATTACCTGAAAGCAAAAAGCCTGATCCAAATTTTTCATTGAGACCGGCGCCTATTCTTAAAAATTTTACAGGTGTCATTACGCATCCGCAATTTTATACATATGCATTAACAGCCGCTATCTCAGCTGCAGGGTTATATGCTTATATCGCAGGTTCACCACATGTATTCATGGAAATATTTCATGTAAGCGAAAAGCAATATGGATGGATATTTGCTTTAATAGCAATGGGACTGATTGGCGCCAGCCAGCTAAATAGTGTATTATTGAAAAATTATACCAGCGAACAGCTCATCAAAGTAGCATTAACATGTCAAAGTATTATTGGGATCACGATGGCATTGATCACATTTCTCGGATGGAACGACGTATTCATTACCATATTTTTCATCTTTATTTTTTTGTGTACGCAAGGATTCGTGTTTCCCAATGCATCTGCACTTTCTTTAGCATCATTTGGACACAATGCAGGCAGCGCTTCTGCATTAATGGGCGCCATTCAAATGAGCATTGGTGCAGGCACATCAGCACTCGTTAGTGTTTTACAAAACCACACTGCATTGCCAATGACTGGTGTAATGGCTTGTTGCGCTATAGCGGCACTTTCTGTTTTCTCGTTAGGAAGAAAGATCATTATACAGCGGGCAAGCATAGAAAAAGTGGAGGAAGAAGATGTAGAAATGATAAGTACACTATGATCTTTTAAAATGTTCATTGGGTCAATGAAAGAATACATTTTTTATGATCCAGTTAATCTCAAGTAAAAAAATAATTATGGATATAACAATTTTTCCAAAAGGTGAAAAAGCTCCTGCTGAATATTTTACAGGCACAGTATGGGTTCGGCTATTAGTTCCCAATGATACCACACTCAATTGCCAAATAGGAAATGTAGTGTTTGAATCGGGCGCAAGAAATAACTGGCATACGCATCCTGGTGGGCAAATACTTATTGGTACAGATGGCATTGGTTATTACCAGGAAAAAGGCAAGCCGATACAATTAATTCGTAAAGGAGATGTAATTAATATCCCTCCCAATATCGAACATTGGCATGGCGCTTCACCTGATAGTGAGTTTACTCATATTGCGATCAATCCAAATACACAAAAAGGAATTGTTGTATGGTTGGAAAGAGTAACGGATGAAGAGTATAACAATTTCAAATAAGATATCCAGGTAACAGTTATTTAAAATAGAAAAGTGTCCCGTTATTGACGAGACACTTTTCTATGATAACTAATATAAGTCTACTGAATTTTTATAAGCTTCACGATCTTTCTTTCATTACCCTGCATTATTTCTGCGAAATACATACCTGCACGATAATTATCGCCGACCCTAATAGATTGATTTGATGTTAGATTTTTAGTTTCAACGATCCTTCCCGAAATATCCATTACACGCAAAATTAATTGTGACCCGGCATCTCCTGTAACATTCAGCATAAATCCTTTTGCTGATGGATTTGGCATAGCAACTATGGCAAGCTTGCTTGCTGATATTGCTTCTTTTTCAAACGAACCTTTTGTTATAGCACCAGAAGTAGCGCCACATTCACCAAGCATATCACCATGTGATAAATGAATTGCAGTTTCGGCTTGGCTGACGCTTAATGTCGCTGATCCATTATGACAAACAGAAACTTTATCTAGCTTTTTACCACTTCTTATATCCATCACTTTTATTTGTTTTGTCGCTATTGCCTGGCAACCTTTTGAATCAGTAATTGTAACAGTATAGTTAGTATTTACAATTGGGCTAACTGTGGCAGTTGATGTAATAGAGCCGCTAGACCAACTGTAAGAATAACCAGGAGTACCACCTGAAGCTGATGCAGTCATTGTAATTGATGAAGCAGGTGAGTAACCAATATAAACTGTATTTGCCAATGTGCCCGATGACAGTGCAAATGCATCAGGAATAGAAACTGTAAGATTTGGATTCACCACCACAGTGGTTTGACAAGTAGCAGTATTTCCTGCGCCATCAGTTGCAGTCCATGCAATAGTGTTTGTGCCTACGTCGAAAGAACCGCTTGCGTTGCTTGTACTTCCTGATCTTGTAGTAGCACCTGTAATTAAATAACTATAGGTAATTGTTCCGCAATTATCATTTGCAGCGATGGCAGGAATTGTATAATTGCCACTTGAAGCATAACACTGAAGAGGTACAGTGGGGCAGGATGTAATTACTGGTTTTTCATTATCAACAACAGTTACTGTTTGTGATGCGGTACTTGTGTTTCCACTTGCATCAGATGCGGTCCATACAACTGTAGTAACACCTTTGGGGAATTGTGAAGGAGCATCATTACCGACTGTTTGACCAGGACAATTATCAGAACTTGTTACACTACCTAATGAAACACCTGTTGCATAACATACACCATCATTTGTATTTACATTAACGTTTCCAGGTGCTGTAATGGATGGCAATTGATGATCTTCAACTGTAACAGTGAAGCTGCAAGTTGAAGTATTTCCAGCCGCATCAGTAGCTGTCCATTTAACAGTTGTTATCCCTTTGTCAAATATGGCTCCAACTAATGAACTGCTGCTATTATAATCATTAATAAGTGTTGTGCCTTCGCAATTATCACTTGCTGTTGCATTGAATTCATTGGCAACAACTGTATAGCTGCAAACATTCAGATCCGTATTCTTTGTTTGATCACCGGGACAACTGATCGAAGGATGCTGATCATCATTAACTGTAACGGTGAATGAACAAGATTCGCCGTTGCTTGCAGTTACATTTACGGTTGTTGTTCCTATCGGGAAAAATGATCCTGATGCAGGAACTGCTGTTACTGTACCGCACGAAAATGTTGAACCGATATTAAAGTTCACAGTTGCTCCACATTGTCCGGTAGTGTTTGATGCGGTTATGTTGGCAGGGCAAGTCAGCTTGCAGAATTGGAATCGGCTAATTACCGGTAAATGATCAGATGCAGTGACAGAATTATAATTAGCTATATAAGTTCTTGCATCTTCAACATCTGTAGAGTTGCTGATGTATTCATTTACCAGGTCATTTGTTATAGTAATATGATCGATCATTCCATTATCTCCGGGGAAGCTTGTTTTTCCTGCTGCATCCAATGGCTTAGTTAGAATATCATAGTTCACAACATCGTCAACAAAAGGTTGATAAGATGATGGATGCCCTGTAAAAATTGAAGTAACCATTCTGTCATTGTAGTCGCCGATTAAGATCACTTTATCATTTGGATAAAATGCATCCAGGGAATCTTTCAACAGTTTTACATCGTATTGTCTCCTGATGTATCCATCGGCATCACCACCGGACTTAGCATGAATAACAACTATTCTTATCTTTTGAATTACTCCATCAATAGTTGCATTAAATGTAGCCATGAATGGCAATCTGCCCGATGCCCAGAAACTGGATGGAGTTCCTGTTGGATAATCAGTGAGGCGATGATTCGGAAGGTTTAATCTTGCACTGTCGTATAAACTTTCAAACATTACACGTGGTGGCTCATCAACTGATAAACTCATTGTCGATGTATTATAAATAAAACCGATCTTCTGTGGTGGAAAATCAGGATCTGGTGGATTGAATGAATATGACCAGCGGGTTGAAACTACACTATCATAACCAGGAAGTGTTGCCACTAATTGACCTAGTGCGGCGTTATTTGACATTTCTTCAATACCGATAACATCTGCATTCAATTTTTGCATTACGGTAGAAATATTGCCAACCTGTGTTGCAATTTGCTCTGGTGTAGCACTATTAGTTGACCCAGCTCCAAAGAAACTGATATTGTAACAGGCCACATCAAATGTCTCTGATTTAGGGAACGACGAACCAGTTAATGCAACAATATCCTTATTCAATCCATCGGCAGTTACGTTAATATTTCCTTCTACTTTCAATGCTTTTGTGATCGGGGAGAAACGAACATAGAATGTAGTTCCTGCCGCAGCAGTTGCCTGGTCTATTATTATGCTTTCTGTAGAAAAATTGATATTATCTGCAGAGAGCTGGTAACCCGCTGGAGGTGTTAATGTCAGATCGTTGCTGCCAATCGCTTTAAAACTTACTGACTGGCTTGATGAATTAGCACCAACAGAAATTTCTCCAAAACTTAGTTGTGTTGGATTTATAGTTAGTAAAGTTGATTGATCAGTGATTGCAATATCATCCACTGACCAGCGTGCAGCATTTAAAGCGGCTGAAGAAGTGTACCTGAAAGCGATATACACTTTCGGTGCTGATTTGTATAAGGAGAGATCAATATTATCAGAGAATGTCCATGCAGTTGTTGCAGTTCCGGGAGGTGTTGGGAAGTTTCCATTTAACTCAGTCCAATCGGCAAGATTAGGAACACTGCTTCCGTCATAAGTAGTAGAAACATACAATTGAATTTTAGGACCTGTAAATTCACCACGGCTATAAAAACTAAGAACAGCAAGGTTTACGATATTATTCAAATTCAAAGCAGGTGATATCAACCATGCATCATTGGTTTGAGCAGTGCCATTAGCAAATCCGTTTACATCCACTCCGTTTGTGCCGTTTCTTCCAAATTGACTGCATTTCCACTTTTGTGCCCCCGATATATTAATAGACAAAAACCCTGAACCTGGAATATTTGAAACAGAACAAGTATTAAAATTAAAAGTGAGTGCATTCGGATCTACTGCTTCTCCTGATAAATTAATAATCTTCGAAACAGCTCCATTACTTGTATGTGTAATTGTTCCCGGATATACACCAGCTGCAACCGGTTCAAATTTTACATAGATAGTTTTATTGAAAGCATCAGCAGCTGCAATAGATAAGTTTGAAACAAAAGTTACATTATCCGTAGATACTGTATAAGGAGCAGTGGCTACAATATCGATCGGTTGATCAAGATTGGTTTGGCTTACTATTTTATAGCTTGACGTGTTACTATTGCCAATGTTTGTTAACGGAAAGCTTATTGCTGTTGCATCTAAACTAAATGTTTTTGCTGCCGGATCTTCCCATATAAGTGTGAAATCGTCAACACCACTAGTTGCCCTATTGCCTGAACCTGAAGAACCAGTTAATGTAACGATACGAATAGTGATAACGCCTGATTGATTATCCAAAGCATTTCCAAAATCAACATGAATTGGATTGTTTGAAAAAGTACTTCCGCCTGTTGTAAGTGTTCCAGTGGTAGTAGGAACAATAAAGCTTGAAGGATTTATTCCAAATCCATAATCTATACGCCATGTTGTAATTCTTGGACTGCTTGCATCCAACGATTGCAAATTAAAATCTAATGTGAAATTTATTTTACCCGAAGTATTTGCAATTTGAAAAACAAAACCAGCTCCTGGATCTGTAGCAGCAACCTGGCGAACACCAACAGCTCTGTCTGTAGCAGTATTTTGTGTTACCCCCTGATCGTTATTACCAGAAGCAAAATTTTTAAATCCACCGCCCGTACTATTCCATGTTGCAGGTGCAGTTGCAAATGCAGCTTCGGTTCCGATTGCAGTAGCAGAAGCTCCTGTTCTTACTGTAATTCCTGTTGGCAAACCTGTACCAATTCTATTAAAGTTTTGAGCGTATGGAGAAGCCGCAAGATTGATCAAACCAATTACTGTTCCTGATAAGGAAACAGAATTTGAAGCAGTGCCTGATGTTAGAGCAATTGATCCATTTGCTGCACCGGGTGAAGCTGATGATTTAATTCTTACATATACCGTAGTGTTACTTACTGTGCCTCCACTCTGATTAAGTGTTACTGATGGTAAGAAATTAGAATTATCAGTTGATACCTCATAGGAGCTGGTTGGAGTAATTAAGATATTATCAGTCAAATTACTTCCACTTGCTGTAAAGTTTTGAGAAAGAGAGGGAGTTCCTGTTGTTGTACTAAAACCTATAAGCGAGATAGGCGATACAACAATAGATGGAGTAGGGTTTTGAGAGTTAGTGGCTGTTACAATTAAATCATCAATACTGATCTTTGGTCTTGAACCTGTCGTGCCATTTGCGTCTCCATTATGGTAATAAAATCTAAGTCTTGCAGTTGGGGAACCGTTGAAAGTAACAGGTAAAGGAATTGAAGTTATTGAAGCACTTCCGGCAACATTATTCGTTGCTACGTAAGGTAAATTAGCCCCTGTTAATTGAGTCCAGTTTGCACCATCAGTACTTGCATAAACTCTTAAAGTGCCAACTCTGTCGCCAGTCGAATTAAAAACAGTTGCCGCATTAAAACTTAGTGTGCCTGCATTTACACCTGTAAAATCCATGAAAAAATCAAAACCAAGAGAAGTGGTATTTGCTGTAGTACCTGTAGTTAGAAATTGAATTACTCCCGTACCTTTTTGGACTCCTCCGGAAGATCCAGTTGTAAAAGCAAGTGTTGAAGTGGTCATGACATTCGGAGTTGGAATGCCAGATCCAGCGGCACCAGGATTGCCTTTCCATGGCGCAGATCCAGTACCGGAAGAAAATGTTCCAGTTGTTCCATTAAATGTCCAGTTTGTTATGTCGCTAAAATTTTCGGAATAGGTCAATCCCGTTTGAGATAGCATGGGAACTGGCGTTTGAGATTTTGCTAAAACAAAAAAAGTAACAGAAGCAATTAATAAATAAATTTTCTTCATCGCAGTTAAGTTTTGAATAGATGATTTTTGGATGACTCAAATCTAAGGGAAGTGGTTAATGAAAAATCGAACTAACGATGAATAAATTATTAACATCAAAGATTCGTAAAATCCCTGTAGACAAATAGTGTGGAATATTATTCACTTATTCGAAAATCAATTACACGAAGCTGAAGAGTTTTATTGCCGTTCCATTCGTTCTCATCTATTTTAAAAACAACGTCAACTGGTTTATTCATTTGCAGTAAATGAAATTTATCAACCATTTTAAAACCGATACCAGTAAAAACTGTATTATTTTGTTTTAAAGAAAATTTTATATGTTCTTCTTTTACAATTTTTGAATAACCGGTATTCCAAACTTTTTTAGCAACAAAGATTGGACGTAAATTTTCGGGACCAAATGGCTCCATCTGTTGAAGTATATTATAGAATGGCCATTGAATGTCCTGAAAATTTATTTCTGCATCAATAATTATTTCAGGAATTAATAGTTCGGGATGAATTGTAGCAGAAACTATTTCTTCAAATTTATTTCGAAAGGCATCTATTTTGTCAATTTCCAAAGTCAGGCCAGCTGCGGCAAAATGCCCGCCATATCCAATTAAATGTTCTCTACACGCATGAACTGCTTCGTATAAATTAAAGCCGGGAACGCTGCGGGCACTACCAGCAGCATACTCACCGCTTTGTGTTAATACGATCGTTGGGCGGTAATAGTGCTCGATCAATCTTGATGCTACAATACCGACAACACCTTTGTGCCAATGAGATCGATAAACAACCGTTGATTTTTTTTCAAGCCATTCTTTATTATCGCTGATAAGTGTTAACGCCTCACCTGTGATATTCCCATCCGCTTCTTTTCTGTCTGTATTATCACTATGAAGCATTTCTGCATATTGCAATGCTTCATCATAAGATTCCGCTATAAACATTTGTACTGCTTTTCTTGCGTCATCCATTCTTCCGGCAGCATTTACCCTGGGTGCAATAATAAAAACAAGATTATTGATATGTAGTTCAGTTTTTAAACCGCTTAAAAACCCAAGTGCTTTAATTCCATTGTTAGGATTTTCATTTGCTTTTTTTAAACCATAATAAGCGAGAATGCGATTTTCTCCTGTCATCGGAACAATATCGGCAGCGATAGCTGTAGCAACCAGGTCAAGACTTTCATAAATATCATCATCACTTAATCCAAATTGAGGTGCCAGGGCAGAAATTAATTTAAAACCGACCCCACATCCGCATAATTCCTTGTAAGGATAATTACAATCTTTTTGTTTTGGATTTAAAATTGCAATCGCAGGCGGCAATTCTTCGTCTGGTAAATGATGATCACAAACGATGAAATCAATACCAAGACCTTTTGCATACTGAATTAGTTTGACCGATTTTATACCGCAGTCCAGGGAAATAATAAGATTAAATCCATTTTCATTTGCAAAATCAATTCCTGCCTTGCTTACTCCATAACCTTCACGGTAACGATGAGGGATATAAAAATCAAGATTGGAATGAATTTTTTTTAAGAAACGATACATGCAGGCAACAGAAGTTGTACCATCCACATCATAATCGCCAAATACAAGGATCTTTTCATTATTATTAATGGCACTAATAATTCGTTCAACTGCTTTATCCATGTCTTTCATTAACCATGGATCATGCAGGTCTTTCAATTCAGGGCGGAAATATTTTTTTGACTCCTCAAAAGTGACAACGCCTCTTTTTACAAGTATATCGCATATAACAGGGGAAATTTTAAGTGCTTGTTGAAGTGAATCAGATTTTTGCCTATCTGCAGCTAATATTTTCCATCTCTTTTGCATCTTTAAATTTAAAACTTAATATTTTCTGTTGATCACAAAGTTGATTAGATCTTCAAGTCCTTTTCTTGAATCATCATTGGGGAATTGATAAAGAATATCTTTTGCCTTAATATAGAATTCATTCATTTTGTCCGAAGCATATTGAATTCCCCCCGAACTGGTCACTATATCCGCTACTTTTTTTACTTGTGCAGTATCTGTGTTTTTATTTTTTATGATGTAAATGATCTCCCGGCGGGTTTCTTTATCACAATTTTTCAAAGTGTAAATAAGAGGGAGTGTCAGTTTTTTTTCTTTGATATCATTACCAGTTGGCTTACCGATCTTATCACTTGCATAATCAAATAAATCATCCTTTATTTGAAACGCCATACCAACATATTCACCAAATGCTCTCATCTTCTCGGTTTTCTCTTCGTCATTAGAAGATGACCATGCCCCGGCAGCACAGGCTGATGATAGCAATGAGGCAGTCTTGTTTCTTATAATTTCGTAATATACTTCTTCGGGGATGGCTAGTGTTCTTGTTTTTTCCAATTGCAGCAATTCTCCTTCGCTCATTTTTCTTACAGCATCAGAAAGTATATGTAAAATTTTATAATCATTGTTATCGAGGGATAATAGAAGCCCTTTTGCAAGTAAATAATCACCAATTAATACAGAAGCTTTAGTTTTCCATAAGGCATAAACGGAGAAAAACCCTCTTCTTTCTGCAGAATCATCTACCACATCATCATGAACGAGGGTAGCTGTGTGCAATAATTCAACAAGAGATGCAGCTCTGTAAGTGCTTTCGGTGATAGATCCGCAAAGTCGGGCAGACAGCAAGACAAACATAGGGCGAAGCTGCTTTCCTTTCCTTTTTACGACATATCTCATGATGCGATCTAAAAGAGGAGCATTGCTTTTTGCAGCCTCTTTAAACCTATTGTCAAAGGTTTTAAGCTCATTTTCGATTACTGTTGCAGGTAATTTCATTTTTTTAGGCGGAGCAATATACGCATCAAAAAAAATATTGCCGCCGGGAGATACATATTCCCCAACTAGATTTTTTGTGAGGAACAAATTCCACAATGATTTTCAGTTAAATAAATCGCATAAAAATTTGGTTTTTAATCATCAAGTTATATTTTTGCGTGTAATTTTGGACACTCGTATTCTCTTATCAAAAACTAACTCTCAAGTTATGGCAAGCAAAAAGTACATTTTACTAGCTGGCATTATATGTCTGCTGGCATCCGGAAGTTATGCACAGATGGGCGCAAGCTATGATGTAAAAGATTCTTCCGTTATCCCTTCTAAAAGAATGCCTCAGCATTCTGAATTTTTAAACGGAACTTATAATTTTCCTGCAAAACCACGAAACCAGTGGGAGCTTGGTTTAAAGGTTGGGATGTTATCAATTAGTGGTGATGTTCCTGCTATATTACCGACAGGAGGCTTCGGCATCCATGTTCGAAAGGCGTTTGGATATGTTTTCTCGATTCGCGCCGAGTATATGAATGGGACTGCAAAAGGATTGAGTTGGCAAACATCCAATAACTATGGACGTAATCCTGCCTGGAGAAGTAAATATGCGGCACCAGTGTTAGGCTTGAATCCGGTTACACAACAGCCGGCTGTCTTTAATTCCAAGACCGGCCTCATAATAGGTCCAAATGATAAAGCGGACCCCGTTTATTACAATTATAAAACAAAAGTTCAGGATTTATCTGTTCAGGCTCTAATAGCAATAAATAATATTCGCTTTCATAAAGCAAAAACCGGGATGACTATTTATGGCTTGGCAGGTATAGGTGCTTCCATTTATCAAACAATGGTTAATTCCCTTGATGCTAATGGTAATCCTTATAATTTTTCCACAATCAGCGGTAATGTTTATGAAAATAGAAACGATACCAGGGATGCTCTGAAAAGCATGATGGATGATACGTATGAAACGCCGGCCGAAAATGAAAGTGAGCGTAGACCTAAACTGGGAGGAAAAACCCTAAAGCCAATTGCAACTGGTGGTTTTGGAATTGCTTTTAAACTAAGTAACCGTCTAAATCTTGCATTAGAGGATCGAATAACTTTTACTAAAAATGATCTTTATGATGGTCAACGCTGGTCAGAGGCTACCATCGGTGTTGCAAGCTTTACACTAAGTGATGATAGTTATAACTTTTTGTCACTTGGCTTGAATATTAATATCGGTGGTAAAGCTGTTGAACCTCTTTATTGGCTTAACCCTCTTGATTATGCATATAGCGAGATTCGCAACCCACGTTTGATGCGTTTGCCTAAGCCAGTATTGCCAGATAGCGATCTTGATGGCGTAACAGACCAATTTGATCAGGAACAAACTCCTGAAGGTTGTCCAGTTGATACACATGGTGTAACACGTGATACTGATGGCGACGGAGTTCCTGATTGTAAGGATAAAGAGATAATCACTCCAACATATTGCCAACCAGTTGACGCTGATGGTATCGGTAAATGTCCTTGTGATACAACTTGTGCTGGTAAAGGAGGAATTGCTCCTCAACCAAGCTGTTCTCAAATGCTGGGAGCTTTACCAAGTGTAGGATTTGCTAAGAACTCAGTTAAATTGAGTGATGATGCAAAAAGATTACTTGCTGTAGTTGCTGATCGTATGCGTAACTCTCCAGGTTGTAACGTAGTAGTAACTGGATATTGCGCAGGAAACAAAGTTGAGCAACAAAGAAGCTGGGATAGAGTAAATGCAATTATCAACTACCTGATCGAGAAAGAAGGTGTTAGTGGTGATCGCCTGATCTTTAAATATGGTGAAGAAGGTGGTGATTGCGATACAGTTGATATTCGTGCAGCAAATGAAGGTGAAGAAGGACCAAATACGGTTCCTGCCCCTCACCCAAATCTTAGAAAGAATTAAGAATAAGTTTTTGATAAAAAAGACCCCTGATTTTCGGGGGTCTTTTCCTTTTTATATTAGCAGGATAGCACGAACAAGAAAACTCTTTCTAGTCTTTAAGGCAGTATTATAATATTCTTAACCCCATTATCTTGGTGTCAATTAATTTTTAAAGCAGATTTGCCAGATTAAAACTATCTTTGCCCACTTTTTATGAGAGTTTTTCTTTTGTTTATCATCGTCGGTTTAATCAGCAGTTGTAGCGGGATCAATAAGATTTTAAAGAACAAAGATCCTGAATACAAACTGCGTATGGCGGAGCAATACTATGTAAAGAAGAAATATAACTTTGCTCAAACCCTGTATGAAGACGTAATGCCACATTTTAAGGGAACCGCAGTTTTTGAGGACTTATATTATAAGTATGCATATTGTGCTTATTACGAGAAGGATTATTTGAACGCTGAAAACCTATTCAAAAATTTTCTTGAGGGTTTTCCCAATAGTACTAAAGCCGAGGAGCTTGATTATATGCGGGCTTTGTGTTATTATAAAATGTCCCCTAAAGTCCCATTAGATCAGACAAATACGATAAAAGCAATGGGTATGCTTCAGACATTTATTAATACCCACCCAAACTCTATAAGAAATAAGGAGGCCAATGAGTTTATTGAGATTTGTCATGATAAGTTGGAAGAAAAAGAGCGGATTGGTGCAAAGTTATATTATGACTTGGGCCAGTTCAGGGCAGCAGGAGTGTCATATACTACCTTGCTTAGCGATTTTCCTGATTCCGAAAAGTGCGATGAATATAAATTAATGGTTATAAAATCTTACTTTAAATTTGCTGAATTGAGTGTTGATGAAAGAAAGGTGGAGCGTTTTGAGCAAGTGATAGCAGAATGTA
>Ga0105249_10002193_pt1 | contig 16909 bp, 18 predicted proteins | sample KBSS44metaG_FD_81522 | JGI IMG/M metagenome (GOLD analysis project Ga0105249, IMG submission 81522) | Switchgrass rhizosphere microbial communities from Kellogg Biological Station, Michigan, USA - KBS S4-4 metaG | ecosystem: Host-associated > Plants > Roots > Rhizosphere > Soil | place...
AAAAAGATTCAAAAATCTTTCCGGCCTTCCCATATCAACAATGATAATAAGCGATGCAAATACGATAGCCGATACGGCAATGATCTCTGCAATCCGTGTAAGTGGTGTAGCCCAATGAACATTGGCAAGACGAAGAATAGCCGTGATGAGAGACCCAACTAAACTAATGGCAACAAAGAATACAAAGTTGGAAATATAGATACCCCAGGAAACGTAATCCCGCATATTAGTTACTACCAATCCCTCTCTTAACTGGCGATAATAAGCATAAGCGCCAATTAGGACTATAAAGAGCAGGGCTCCCGTCCATATCATTCCACGTTTTCCAAATTTCTGTGGGAGAAGATCTCTTGTTATTTGTTCACTGGTTAAAGCAGTTAAATTTTCCACGATCAATTATTTTGAATGATGATTTATTTTGTCATCGGCATTTTCATTTTCCAAACCTGATTCAAAAGGAAAGTTGCGGTTTACCGGCGGCAGGTAATATACTCTTGGTTTTGTACCAAGATCTTCCATCAATCTATACCCGGCCTTGTCTTTGATAAGTTCGGTAAAGCGAAACGTTTCTGCACCGTTGGTTACTGAATCTTCATTTTCATCACCAAAAAAGAAAACGCCGTTTGGACAAGCCGATACACAATGCGGTAATTCTCCTTTTCGTGTCATATCCGGACAGAAATCACATTTGCCAACTGTTCCTTTTTTTTGCGGCAAACTTGTCTCACATGAGTTTTGTTGTTTGCTTAACAGATCTTTTTCTTCAGTAAGAGGAGCTTCCCAATTGAAAACTCTTGTTGAGTAAGGACAAGCTGCCATACAAAATCTGCAACCTATACAACGGTTATTGTCAATTAACACAATTCCATCCTGCCTTTTGAATGTTGCATCAACAGGACAAACTTTTACACAAGGGGGTTCATCGCAATGCATGCAGGTAGTGGGTTCCCAATATGGAGCTGTATTGTCAGCATCCTGCATTTTAAGAACCTTTATCCAATTTTGACCCGGATGAACCTGGTGCATGTGATCGCAAGCTGATTGACAAGCTCTGACATTTTTACAACGAGAAAGGTCAATAACCATCACAAACTTTTTTCCTGGGATGCCTTTTCTTTCCTCGCTGTTTGAAATGGCAGGTATGTAAGGAACAGGTTTTAAAAAAGCTTTATCCATTTCAATGATCTCTCCATCCATCGATAATAGCTTGACCGTTTCGCCGGATGCTTTTACATCATCAGCGGCATAATCCTCAAAAGGATTTTTTTTCGGAGAACAACCCGCAGCAATTCCTGCAAGAATACCAGCCGTAAGAAATTGCCTCCGTGATGTGTCTTTATTTTCCATAATACTATTTGAATTAGCCAGGAGTTTTGTCTTGTTTTTTATTGACCCAGGTTTTCAATTGCTCATTACTGATCTTTTTTCTTTTGCCGCAATAAAGTTTTTCTACATCCACTTCAACCAATTTTCCATCCTGCGTAAGCATTTTTACAGTAGTTGCTTTTTCTTCTTTCAATAAATTTTTGCGTGATGGGGCAAATAGCCTGAATGCAGTGAGAGAGGTAAGAACAGCGCCACCCCAAAGCAGGAATTTTTTCCTTGAAGAGTTTTTTCCTGGTTGTTCCATAACGTTTAGTTTTTTAAATCATGGCAAAATAGCTATACAAACACTCAGGATTAATTATCTGCATCACGCAGGTATATGATTTTAATCACCATTTTGACTTGAAACAATATGCAGATGTTATCTAATAAAAAACCGGCCCATGAGATGGACCGGTCTTATTATTTCAGGCAGGAACTAAAAAATTATTTTTTTAATGTTCTCATATAGTTTATGATACTCCACCTTTCATCAGCGTCAGGTATTTTCTTCTTAAAGCTTGGCATATCATCACGACCCTCAGATGTCTTGTAAAAAAGAGCTCCATCAGTTTGAGATTGAAAGTCAGCTGTTGAAAAATTACCTGGCTCAGTTTTTAATTGGGGAGCCTTGGTACCATCACCTAATCCCTTTACTCCATGACAGGATTTGCAATGCGTTCCATATAACGTTTTTCCATCCGCAATTGATTCTGCATTAGAAGCCACCGGGTTTTTCATGGTTTTATAATTATCGGGTACGGGCCAGGGCTTTTTTTCATTAGATGATTTAAAGCTGGCAAGCACAGTTAAAATACAAGTGCCGGCAATTAAAAAAGTAAGTGCGGTTATTATTTTCTTTTTCATTTTTTGATCAATTAAGTGTTATTATTATAAGCAAGATATTTAAGTAAACTGGCAGCGCTATTGACAGGGATAATATAGGAACATGATTTTAATCATGTGGCAGGGATTAATCTATTGAAAGGTACTATTTATGAAAATAAAAGCCAAGCGCAGTGTCTATATTCATCATATCAGCCAGTTCAGGCTCTTTTTTCCTATCAAATAGAAATATACCGCACATATCTCCCTGGCTATCCAGGTCTATTAAAGTCTTTGTCTTATCAACCTTGATAAAAAGAATATACCTGCTTTTAGAAGTTTCAACGATACGGACCTTAGGCCAATTTTTTTTCAATACCATACGTGAATTACGCATCAGGTAAAAACAATTGTGCACTTCGCTTTCAAATTCATTTTTTGCTGTTATGTTTTTAATTTTTTCTAATTGCAAGCTATCAGGGTTATAAAAAACAGCAGAGGGAAAATTTATAACGATAGTATCTGAAAAACTGCTGGCAGGTTTTTTAATGATAACATTCTTCTTTTCTTCGCTGATTTTAATTGAATTATTTTTTTTGTGTTCATCAGCACAGGAAACCAGCAAGCCTAAAGTAAATAAAAGACCGCATGCAAGTTGGCTATAAGTGTTGCTTTTGTTCATATAACAAGTGTACTAATTGTAAAACTATTTTGAAATAAAAAGCTCCGGATTTTTATTCCGAAGCTTCCTGGTAATCATTTCCATTACCTGTTTTATTTTGTCCATTTAATAATTCCACAACCTGGTAATATTAAAACCAATCAGGTACTGAGATATAAAATGGGGGTCATTGTGGTTAGAGTAATTATTTCTTTGCGGAGTAATAGAACCATAATTTCCCAAAAAGAACTGGAAGGCATGTGCACTGGTGGTTAATTCCAGGCCAACAGAAATATTAGGGGACGGATTGTTGGTATTGTGTTTCGTAATGGGTTGATCGTAATTTACGATTACTGCCATCGCATCTTTTAATTTATACCTCGCCGATACAGCAATAGCGAAATGATCATTTTGCATTTCCTTAAATATCACTTTTCCTGTACTATCATTTTTTGTATAGTATCCGTTTACTGCATTATAATGGGAAAGACTTGGAGCTACTTGTACAGAAAGCTTATTGGTAACTTTTCGGGCTATGATGACCTGGTTGAAAAAAGAGATGCGTTGTGTTGTGTATTTAAAAAGGGATTTGTCAGCATCTTTTCTTGTATCATACGCTACATCCCCAAAATAGGTAACGCTGACAGGATATTTACCTTTCGTTTGTTTAATAATGGCATATTTCCCATAGCCTTCCCAGGTCATATTTGCTTTGGTAATGGAAACACCGATCATCAAATTATTAATTGGAACGTATTCAAAACCTAACCGGATATTAGAAGGAGCAAAGAAGCCCCAAAAATCACTATAACCATTTTTAAGTGTTCCGAACCGGTGCATGATATCCATTTCAAATGTACCCTTGATTGGAACCATGACAGTTTGATTATCGATGAGCCAAATACCGCTAAAAGTATTTTTAGCTGGTTTTACTTTAACAGGAGCGGCAACTTCTTCAGTTGTTGCCTGGGTGCTGTCTTGCGCATGAAGGTTTGCCTGTAGCAATAACATACAGCCAATAAGGCAAATATGTAAAGTAAGCAGGCGGGTTGGCATATTTATTTTTGGTTTCATCTTATTATTTTTTTTAGATCCTTAATTATTCGGAGCTCCATTTCTTATCCAATCATATACTTTTTGTCTGTTTGCAGCAGAGGGAATGAATTCTTTCATTTCTCCATTGATCTTTTGATACAGTATACTTTCTTTAGGAATAACCGTATTTACAAAACCTCCATTTACAATTTGAAGGTAGGAGCCATCTGAAGTCATATATGGTTTATGAGCACCGGAAACATGACAACCAACCAGTGCACAACTTGAATTGAATAAAGGTTTGAGCTCTGTGTTATAGCTAACAGCCTGGGGTGGGCCATCGGGATCAATAGCTGCCTCCGGTAGAATTACATCTTTATAACAGCCGGTAAGAGCCAGCGCTAAAGTCATAATTAAACCCGTATATAGCAATAGTTGTTTCATTATTTAATTATTTGAGGTTATTATTTATTATTGAAATTCATGTTGCACTGAATGTCAATTTTATCACCAATGCTGGTACTTACAATTCCGTAATCTGCCTTGTTAAATTGAAAGGTTAGTTGCAAACCAAATACATCGTAAGGTGCCGCACCTGCAATGGTTGCTTTTTTAATATATTTTAATTTTCCAACAAGAGCCTTGGTAATTGGAGAAGCTAATTTACCCTGCCAGGTGAGGTTGAGGTTTACAATATAATCACCGGTGGATTGCTCAAATGTTACTTTCGTTGTTTTGATTTTGGCAAGATTAGTTACAGTAAGGTTCTGCGTACCGGATACGATAGCGGTTGTGCCAAGGTTGGTGATATTGCAACCAGCATCTCTGGCCGGTTCCCCGGTGTTTGACTGGTTGATCTGCACATAACCATTAAAATAAGTCTTACTATCATCGTTTTCATAAAAAGCCCATGAAGAATCTTTCAATGGTTGGCCTGCAGTAGTATAATTAAGCATTTCGGCATCAACAACATCATGCATACCAAACTGATTAAAACGACCGGTCAGCAAACCTGCTGCACCTATGTAGGCGCCTGACCATAATACACTTGAGTGTGCTTTATCGAGCTTCCATTCAGAAGTATTTCCTGCGGTCATATTCCCAGGAAGAAAAATGCCGGTGCCGGGACTAAACTTTGCATTGACTACTGCCGGTGGTGGTGCTATTTCATTGTCGTGTGTACAACTGATAATATAACCATATCCACTGATAAGTACCAATAGAACGAGGAGTGTTTTATTATTAAGCAGTTTCATAAAAAATATTTTTATAGATAATTGTCCTTAAAGGGCGACATAAAACTATTTCGGAGAAATTGTAACTATTATGACTTCTATCAAAACACTAAATGACATATATCACGTAGTGCCATGTTTTTGCAGTCTTTTCAGGCTGGAGTGGAATAAATTCCTGAACAATCAGGATACTGAGCGTTTTTTGTTATAAGCAAATAAGAAAAACAGGAGAAGAATAAAAGCATAAGCACCCAGGTTCAAAAGGAGACTATCCGTATATATTTTCATATCATTTTTCACCACACTCTTATCGGTTGATGATCGAAAAGTATGAATGATAAGGTCCCATGCTATGAAAAGAAAAAATACAAGACTATGAACTAAGCTTAAAATTGTTTTTTTTCTGAACCGGGGAATCCAAAATAGTAGGGATAGCAATGCCCAGATTATTAAGTAGGGTTGCTGCGTCTTCATCTTAATACTTTCCGGAGAGTAATCGGGATAAAGATTTTTTAGTAAAAGCCCAAGGCATAAAGTTCCAATCATAGCATAGGCAAGGGGCAATAATGAAACCATCTTGCTTTTAAAATTATTTTTCGATTGATGGTTTCCTGCAATAAAAAGAATAGCTGCATACAATAAGGGATAGCCCGAAAAAAAGGCCATTAGCTCAAGCCTTTCGATATAGGCAAAGAAATTATTATCCATTTCAAATTATAATTGCCAAAGATGCTTAATAAAATAATGATAGGGCTATTTAAAAGCTCAACCTGAAACTTCCGAAGATGCCGAATCTCTCATTTGTTTTTTCAGGCAAGGGTGTGGGCAATACCCGCCATATAAAATCAACACGAAATACATGAAAGATATTATCTACGCCGGTACCTAATTCAAGATAGGTTCGTCCATCAAGTGTTTGAAATGAATTGCCTTGTTTGAAGTTCAGTAATTTATTTTCAGATGTTAGGCTTCCCCATAATGCTTTAGCTGTCCAAAACTGGCGAAACTTTAATTTACGGAACCAGCGGAAAATTCCATTGCCGATATTGTGTTCGATGTTAATGCCTGCATATTCATCATGGATGAATTCATATTTGTTCATCATATTGAACGCATACTTATTATAATAATAGAGTTCGTTGCCGGGTGCTATATCGAGCATTACATAAGGCAGCGTACCAAAAGTTTTTCCTCCATATATAAAATAGGAGATGCTGCCATAGGGTGGTATTTTGAAATAATCAGAAACACTTCCTGATATTTTAGTGTAATCATAGTTACTGTTAAATAACCCGGAAAAACCATGAGAGATGTAAAGTTCCCCAATAGGATAGGGGCTGCCAAGGCTGGTTCGAAAGAAATTATTTTCTAAAAATTTTTCGAGGTAGGCGAACCGCAACCTCAACGATACATCAAATGAATTTAAAGGACTTCGGCCTGAGGAAGACGGGAATGAATCACGGGGCAGCAGGTTTTTTAGCGGTGTATATGATTTATTTGTTACAGCAAGTTGTGTTGAAAATCCTGACCTTGTTTCGTTGAAAAATTCAAAACGTTTTTCCTGTATCTTAATGAATTTGACCGGAATATTTGTTTTGCGAATGGCTAATGCAAAAATATTATCCGATGTTACTTCTCCGTAATAGTTCTGCCCGAAATCAAGATCATTGGTGTAAGAACCATAAAGATATAATCTAGGATGTTTTTTGGGTAGGTAAAATAATTCAGCCTTACCTTTTAATTTTTTATCGCCGAAACCATAAGCAAGATAACCGTGCCACCATATATGTTGATCAAAATGATGATTAGTACCGAGGTCAAAACGAATACGGAATCCTTCCCATGAATTACCTGTCATCCAATTATACCAGGGGCCTAATTGAAAATTACCGGTGTTGAGATACCCGGTAGCAATAAAGTTTGCCGTATTGGTAAATCGCTTGAATATTGTTGCATTGGTAAGTGTGTCGATCATGCGGATAATACCGCTTTCTGTTTTGCTCAATGGCTCATGTCTTGCTTCAGCCCAGAATTGCCTGTCCTTTTGCTCAGCACCGGGATCAGTCAGTACTTCTTCCAATATCTTATTTTTATTCAGCTCATGTATAACGGAGCTATCATTGACAACAATATTTTCATAGGTAGTGGTCTTACGTCCGATAAAGCCTGGTTTTTCTTTCCCGATGGGCGAAAGATCTGCAACAAATTTATCCTTTGCCAAAAACCATGTTGAATCATTGATCAGTTTGTATTCCTGAATAAGGCTTAATGTTTCTAAAAAATTTATGTTGGCATCTTGTCCAAGACGCAGATTCATTTTTTGAATGGCAAAAGTGCCGACATGCACCCAGCAATCACCTTCGAATGTATTGCTTCCCTTATGGCGTGGGGTGAATATAAGATGATAAAACCGACGGTTATTGATGACCTGCGTATCTACTACTCTATAATTGTAATAATAATCGCCATTATCACTCGCCGGGCTTACAAATTGTTTGTCGAAGATTGGAATAAAATTATTGTACACGTTTACATTTTGGTCCATACCACCCAGCAATTTTGTAACACTTTCATTTTTTACCCCATTAGTATTGGCAGCGTGGATGACTTCTCTTCGCTTCAAAGGTTTTTTTTGATAATAGTAATCTGAGATCACTTCAGTAAGGTAAGCAGGCAGGTATTTTAATCCTTCAGATGTATCTATATTTTGATTGATCAGATCACTGATAGGTTTTAGCGGTTTGAATTTAGAAAACTTATTGAAATTAATATTCTTGAGATCCACTTCAAGTTTGTTGTATAGCTCGTAAGAAAAATTATCAAAACGATAGCGATCGTTTTCAGGTTTATGTTGTACTATTTTTCGCCAGACGAATAAACCCTTATTGATTTTTGTTTTTACAACGGCTCCTTCGTTAAAAGTGCCCCGTTCCATTTCAATATGGAGAAGAATTGAATCTTTGGTTTTATTTATAGCGTATTTAAAGGGTTGATAACCTACGCAGGTAATTTCTAATGTATCGGAAGGCCAGTTAGTAAGGTAAAAAGAAAAGCTTCCGGATGAATCGGATAATTTGCCAATAGTTGTATTCTTAAAGCTTACAGAAGCAAAAGGAACTGCCTCCTCACTATGTGAATCTTTTATTATCCCGGAAATAATTTTTTGTTGTGCGGGAGAGGTCACAGCAGCCAGGATGACTATAATAAAAAAAAGAAAAAACCTAAGCAGTTTCATTGGGTTAATCATCGGGTAAATTTACAGCGAGTCAACCAGATTCAATTCATCAATTGGGAAGTACTGTTGTTCAGCCGACAAATTTCATTTGGAAATTTAAAATCTATCTATTTACTTTGTATTACAAAGTGCTTTTTATGGAAGAACACAACACAGCCCAACCTGGACAAACAGGAGGACAATCAACCCTGGCTTCCGGGCAAGCAGGCATTGATACTTTAAAAGATATTAAACGAATAATGGAGCGGTCCTCCCGGTTCATTTCACTCAGTGGATTAAGCGGCGTCGCTGCGGGTATTTGTGCATTGGTCGGGGCATGGTTTGCCAATCAATGGCTGGATAGTTATTACAATACATACAATGATCGTGGAGGCTTTGCGGGGCCGGATTTCCAGCAACTCAAATTAAAATTGCTCATTCTTGCATTTGCTGTATTAGCAGCTGCCTGGGTAACGGCATTTTATTTTACCTGGCGAAAAGCAAAACACGATAAAGTACCGGTATGGGATCATACATCGAAACGGCTTACTATTAACATGCTTATTCCACTTGTGGCTGGTGGAGCGTTCATTCTTGCTATGCTGCAATACGATGAATGGCGATTTGTAGCTCCTGCAAGTCTTATCTTTTATGGCATTGCCCTGGTAAATGCGAGCAAGTACACATTAAGCGACGTAAGATACCTGGGGTTGCTTCAAATTATTTTGGGATTGATTAATACACAGTTCATCGGGTACGGTTTATATTTTTGGGCAATAGGTTTTGGAGTATTGCATATTGTATATGGATTGGTAATGTGGTGGAAGTATGAGAAAAATCAATAAGTCAAATACGTCATATAAGTCATTATGAAGAATCCGATCAGTGGTTTAAATAAAATTTTCGATAATCGTATTCGCCTTGGGGTAATGAGCATCCTGATGGTGAATGAAGAGATGAGCTTTAATGATCTGAAGCAAATGCTGGAAGTGACGGATGGAAATCTTGCCACTCACTTATTGAATCTGGAAGAAAATGGTTTTATTAAAGTGTTCAAAGGCTTTGTCGGGAAAAAGACAAATACAACTTATGCAGTTACGAAACCAGGCGAAAAAGCATTCAATGATCATATTGCAGCATTAGAAGCAATGATAAAAGGAGTGAAATAATTTTTTTTGCCCCTATACTTTGAAATACAAAGTACTTTTTAGTATATGAAAAAAATAGAAAAAAATATCAGGTATTGGCTAATCTTCTTTATGATCGTTCTTGCCATTAGCGGCATAACAGCTATTCCCGTGGAAACAGAATTAGATTTTTTGTCCAGGTTTTTTTCCATAGATAGCAGCATAGGGCAGTGGCTTGATAATGTATACCAGGCCTTTCATGAAACCAATAAGAATTATCCCTTCTTAGCTTATGGTTATGATTGGCTCGCCTTTGCTCATATTGTTCTTGCTATTCTTTTTATCGGTCCATTAATGCATCCCATAAGAAATAAATGGGTAATACAATTTGGTATGATCGCCTGTGTCCTCATTATTCCTTTTGCGTTTATTGCGGGTCCTCATCGTGGCATTCCATTAATGTGGACACTTGTTGATTGCTCATTTGGCGTCATTGGCTTCTTTCCTCTTTTGATTTGCTTACATCAAATAAATAAACTTGAAAACATTCACTCAAAAAACTACGATCATGAAACTAATATGGTTTAAAAGAATAGGTTGGGTTTATATACCTATTCATTTTACAGGGTTCATTGTTACTCTTTTTGCTATCATTTTTATGGTACCGGTTTGCCTTGCCGTTATTCGCAATGGTCATTCTGTTAGCGATGATCTCTATGAAATGTTTGTATATGGAACCTGCACTGCTTTTTGGTGGAAATGGATCGCTGAAAAAACATCTTAATAAAAAAAAATTTTAAAATGGAATCTTCCAAAACTGTTAACCAGGTTTTCTCTTTACTCGATAAAGGAAAACTTTTTCTGAAAAGCATTATCATCTTCATAATGGCTCTTTTTTTATGGTTGCCTACTAATCTTATTATGGAAATAATAAAAGAAAGACAGAGCCGCCAAAAAGAAGCCATTGCTGATATAAGTAATAAATGGGCCGGAAAACAAACCGTTACCGGCCCTATATTAATGATACCCTATAATGAAACAGGCAAAGATGATAAAGGAAACTTTTTTACTATTAAAAAAAATGTCTATTTCCTGCCGGATAAATCGGATATAAGCTCTGTTATTTCTCCGGAAAAAAGACATCGTGGTATTTACGAGGTAGCCGTTTATCGAAGTGAGATAACGATGAATTTAAAATTTAATCCGCTACAATGGCAGCAACTAAAGATCCCTTTCGAAACAATATTATGGAATGAAGCTGCTCTTGTATTTGCAGTCACCGATAATATCAAAGGCATCAATGAAGATTTGTATGTTAATTGGAATAACAATAATATTATTTTCAATCCTCAGCCAGCCGGTCTTACCAATCTGAATGACGCATTTGTTGCCAGTATTCCCTTTTCATCAGACGAAGCATTAAAAGAACATTCCTGTTCCCTAAAGTTTTCATTGAATGGATCTGAGCAATTGCTTTTTACAACCTCAGCAAGAGAGAATAAATTAAAAATACAATCAACCTGGTCAAACCCTAGTTTTACGGGGATAAAACTTCCAGATTCAAGAGATGTAAAAGACAGCGGTTTCGTTGCTAACTGGAAATACATGAACCGTTCAGTGCCGCAGGTCTGGAATAATAATTTTTATGATTTGTCTGCCTCCGTACTTGGCTCCGACCTGATGATCACGGTTGACAGCTATGATAAGACGGAGCGGTCAGTAAAATATGCGCTGCTTTGCATCATGCTTACTTTCGCCGCATTTTTTCTTGTAGAAAGAATTTATAAGAAACCATTGCACCTTGTTCAATATGGATTAGCCGGGCTTGCTTTGGTATTATTTTATACATTATTGTTGTCAATATCGGAATATACCGGTTTCAACCTTGCTTATCTTATTGCTGGTATAGCAACTATTGGCCTTGTAACCTGGTATGTCGGCAGTGTTATGCAATCATCTAAACTTGCTTTGTTTATCAGTTTTGTATTGGCAGTTGTGTATGGGTATATCTTCATTATTATTCAATTACAGGATTATGCTTTGCTGATGGGCAGCGTTGGTTTGTTTATTGCCCTGGCGATTATCATGTATTTCTCAAGAAAATTGCAATGGTAAAATTCGGATGATGTTGTCTTTAAAAAGTAGTTTATGAAAAAACTTTTAATCAAAATAAGATCAGTCATTCTTGTTTTTTTGACGCATAAAATTGCTCTGCCGGTATTAAAAATTGTCAGGAAGCCAAATGTATTTGTATATAGTAAAGACGAATTAAAAAGATTTCCAGCGGGAACTTTGGGAAATGATCTGTATTGGTTTTTAGAAAAAAGAAATTTACCGCTGTTAAAACATTATGCCCGCCACGATATCAAGCATGTATTGTTGAATTATGATACTACTGATGAAGGCGAAGCCAGGCTGCAATGTTTTATGCTGGGTAATGGCAGAATTTCTTTTCCTGTGCTGGCAACAGTTTTATATGCATTGATCACTATGCCTGAATACTGGAAACGAATGCGATTTTCTTTTCAACAAGGCAGAAAAAGTTTGTCAATTCACGACTGGCAGTGGAACCAGGTGGTTAAAGAACAAACTATGGAGTTAAGAAAAAAAATATTTAATCATTTATAAAAGATAAAACGAATGAGCATGAAGAATAATAAATCTTTTTCAATTGGCGCAAGAGGCAAAAGCTTTAAGTATGCTTTTGATGGAGTTATAGCTTTTTTTAAAGCAGAGCATAATGCTGTTTTGCACTTGGCAGGTACTGCAGCAGTAGTATTTCTCGCCATAGCCCTTCATGTTTCAATAACGGAAATGATCATATTAGTATTTGCCATTGGGTTTGTGTGGGTAGCTGAATTATTCAATACTGCTATTGAAAAGATCATGGATTTTATTTCTAAAGAACAGCATCCCAAGATCAAACTCATTAAAGACCTCTCGGCTGCCGCAGTACTGGTAGCAGCAATGGTAGCATTTATTACAGGTTGTATTGTGTTTATTCCAAAATTAATATGAAAATGAAAATAAAATTATTTCGCCCTGGCCATTATTTCTTATCCGCTGCAATAAATGAGTGGTTGTTTGTTTCATGTTGTTTCAGTTGCTTACTATTATTGGGACGAATGATGGCAACCACTTCCCTGCAGTATATTTTTCTTCCATGGAATTTATTTCTTGCTTTTATTCCTTATTGGATAACTACCAGTATGATCTCAAATCCTGGAATGGAGAAAAGTAGAATAAAACTATTCGCCATCCTGGCTGTATGGTTAATGTTTATTCCCAATTCATTTTACATTATTACTGACCTTTTCCATTTTACTAATATTCGTTCAGCGCCTAAATGGTTTGATCTTTTGATGATCTTTTCTTTTGCATGGAATGGAATAGTATTGGGGATTGTCTCTGTCCGTAAAGTTGAAGTGTTATTATCTTCTTTATTGAAGAACAAAAGCTTTTCTGTTTTTATTGTTCTAGTGGTAATGTGGCTAAACGCTTTCGGAGTTTATATAGGCCGTTACTTACGTTTCAATAGTTGGGATATCATTACGAATCCTTTTGATTTAGCAAGTGATATTGGATATATGATGATCCATCCTTTTCGAAATGCGTATTCATGGGGAATGATCTTATGTTATTCCCTATTCATGACATTTCTTTATTTCACCATCAAAAAGCTAAGTGAATCATTTTCGCAAGCCAATACAGTATCTGTGTAAAAAAACCCTCTTCAATTGAAGAGGGTTTCTTTGAATGAGAATAATTTTTAAAAATCCAATCCCATAGCAAAATACCACATTGGTTTTCCTTTAAATAAACCATTCATTTCCCAGGCAGCATCTACCCGGAGGAAATAACCAAGCACTGTACTGCGGGCTCCAAAACCATAACCGCCGGCAAAAGGCCCGATACCTCCTGCCTTGATAAGAACGCTTACAGGATTATTTGGTGCATTATAAACAACACTTGGTCTTTCAATTTTATCATATGCTCCATTCCATGCAGCCCCAAGGTCAAAAAATTGCACCAACTGGAAATTGCGGAGAAAAGCATTATTGATCGGCTTATTGAATAATGAGCTGAATATCGGGGCCCTTATTTCGCTATTTATTACTACGGCATTGTTTCCATTCGATACATTCTGTTTAAAGCCTCTCAGGTTTTCAGCCAATGATTGGTAAGCATAGGTATTATCGGGATCAGGTTTGTTTTCATTATGGAATTTTGGAAACAGCCAATTGTCAACACCACCTACATAATAAATGATCTTTTCGTCACCCCAGGAAAAATCTCCTGCTGCACGAACAGCCCAGATGATATTTCTGTAAATAGGAAGATAATGCCGTGCATCAAATCCGAGGTTAAACGTTTGAGGGTGATCGCCAAATCCACCATTAATGCCTTTACCTATTCCCATATCCCAATCCATATAAATTTTCCAGCGTAATCCGTACCATATATTCATTGCCGGGTTTATTGCATCATCGTGTACATATTCTGCATGCAATAAACTATGGGAAAATTTACGATCGGGATCCTTCAGGGAAACAGGATCGTTTGCAAGCGCTACATATTTATCACGGCGGAAGCCAACATTAAAACGCAAACTGTTTACCTTACTAAAAGGATAAGATATGGTGAACTGGTACAGATTAGTATATTCTTTTGCATTGAACAATGAATCATCGTATAGTGGTGGATTGGTTACCGCATTGCGATAGTAAGTAAATCCATAATCTAACCTCTTCTTAAGGTATTGTGTACTTAAAATATATTCATTGTTTTTCAGGTCGGGACTAATTCGGAAACCACCGGCAAATTTCCAATCTTCAAACAGATCAGAAGTTCCTACACGCAACATTCCATTAAAAGGATCATTATTGCTTAGGTTAACAGGGCCACGACCACCCTGGTAAGGTTGATAGCGGGTCACCAAAACATTATTATTAAACCCGCTTACCAGGTAATCATTAAAAAATTTAGGAGGCCGGTATTCAAATACTCTTGCTTTTCTTAATACTGTTTCTTTCGTTATTTCCTGCCCTTCTACCACCTTACCTATTTTAGTACTATCAGTTTTTTCGTCTTTAAATTCACTTACAAAAAAATCATCTTGTTTTTTACCCGTTGTATCTGTATTGCTGTTATTTTGCAGTGTAATAGATTTTCCTGTTGCACTTTTTTCTTCTTCTATAACTTTCTTCATGTATTCCGTTGGCTTTGCACTGATATTTCTTCGATGCAATGTGTTTTCGTCAACTTTTAACCGGTATAATAATTTTACATTACCTAACTTAACCACTTCACTCACTTGCTGATTATCTCCCGCAGTTCTTGTTTCCAGCATACTGCTTTGATAATTGGTTAATGGAAAAATATAAGATGAATCGTTTGTTACAGAAACAAATCCGACCGAATCAATATCTGCTTTATTCCATTCTTTTAAAAGGCTGTCAACATCCTGTCGGCTTGGATTTCGCAACATCTCGTCACCAATAAAAACAAGTGTATCTAATCCGGCTCTTTCAGTTTTAAACCAACCAGCATAGCGATTATTGATACCATTCTCATCGCTTATAAATGTAAAATGTGAAAGATTATACTGAGAAGGGAACCTTGCATTGCCATGTTTAAGGTCAGTAAGCTTTGAGATTTGTTTTATATCAGACTTATTCCAGTTATCAACTAGGTAAATATTGTATCGCCTTGCCGGCAATGAATCTTCACTGGATGCAGCTTCAGCTGTAGGACGATTGCTCGAATAAATGATACCGGTCTTATTAGGAAATGCTACAAAAGAAGGATCAAGATCATCATACACATCGTTGGTAACCTGCTCTACCGTTTGTTTATCTATTTTATAAACATAGATGTCTGTTTGCCCGCTTTTAATTGCACTCATTAAAAGAGTATTTGCATCGAGCATATACTTCATATCCTGCACCTGGTCAAACTGTGTTATTTCCTGTTTGTTTATTTTAACACGGTTCAGAGCATCATACACAAAGAACTTTGTTTTTCCTTCTTCACTATATAATACGGCAAGTCTTGTTCCTTTGCCATCCCATGCAAGTATCGGGTAGTTGGGATTTTTATCATCTTCTCTTGATCGTACACCAAGTTTTAATAATACTTTTCGATTCACAAAATTCTCCATCAATACTACCTGGTATTTGCCTTGTTTAAACTCTACCATCGCATAGGTAAAACTTCTTGGAACAGGATTAGCATTGAAGCGGATATAATCTTTTTTATCGATCACTTCACTTACGGAAAGCTGTCCTTTGGGCACATTACGACGGCCACGTATATCTTTAAAATATTGTTGAGGCATCTCCAGCATAAAATCCTGTAGCAACTTTTTAAATTTTTTCTTTGCTATTTTTTGAGATGCATTATTCAGATTTCGATAAATGCGGGCCAGGTATAAAAAATAGGTGGTTTTGCTTTTGCCATATTTATCGCCAATGTATTTCCAGAAAGAATGACCGGCCAATGTTGGCTTGGCAAAAGCAAACTGGTAAAAATTATTATAATTACCGGATAGCATTACTGCACGCAGATCATCATCCAGGGTTGTGTTCCAGTTCTCAGCTGCATATTCAATATACCCATCAATTAGCCATTTAGGTAAATCGAGCAATGCCTGGTTGGCGGCAAACTCACCAAGATCATCACCAAACAAAAGGTTTTCAACAAGCACTTTGGCAATACCCTGTCTTATTTGCCTGCGCAGGTTCTCGTGATTACCATCAAAATACACAATCATTTTATTATTCACCAGCTTGGTTACGCCACCTGTATTTTGCCAATCAATGCCTAACCCAATATTGGATTGCTGCATTTCATCATAATTATTATAAATTACAATATTGGCACGGCGCTGCATACCATATTCAACAAACTCTTCAATGCCTGGTAGTTCGAGCTCGGCGATCTGGGCCACATATTGCCCTAACCCTAATCCATCCTGGCTGAAATAAGAATTAAAATTTTCGGTCTGGTAATATTTCCATTTGAACTTTTGATATTGCACACGGTTCTTTCCAAACTCAACTGTACTTACCTGGGCTGAAGTTTTTACATACATGAAAACCGGGAGGCAGGCAAAGAGGAATAATAATTTCTTCATAGAATCTTTACTGTTTCGTTTCTTGTTAATCGTTCTTTTTCATTTTTATGTTGCCAGCGACATTAACACGGATGATCGTCCCTTGCGTCGCACTCTTCAACTGCAGTAATTCGGTTGAGCATATCCAAATCATTTATCGTAACCAAAATTAAGTGTTTTGTAATTTTGGCTTAATTCATTAGTTGGCCCCGGAGGCAAAAACTTGTCCAAAGGAATTTCTTCGAAGGGCAGTACTTTAAAATTACAACAATCGTCCATGTTAACCGTCAGGTCCTTTACTTTTAATCCGGTTGAGGAGAATACTTATGTTTT
>Ga0105249_10002194_pt1 | contig 16909 bp, 13 predicted proteins | sample KBSS44metaG_FD_81522 | JGI IMG/M metagenome (GOLD analysis project Ga0105249, IMG submission 81522) | Switchgrass rhizosphere microbial communities from Kellogg Biological Station, Michigan, USA - KBS S4-4 metaG | ecosystem: Host-associated > Plants > Roots > Rhizosphere > Soil | place...
TAAAAGACTCCATTTTATCTGTATATAACCGGCAAAACGAAAAAACCAAACAGGTGTGGCAAATATTATCTGTTATTCCTTCAGGTTTGGAAGTTAAATATCTTGAAAAATTAGAGCCTTACTATTCAGAAGCCATTCACTATAGTCTTGAAACAAAAATATTGATCATGAATGGACAGCTGATCTCTTTTAAACATGAGTTATACCGCAGAACAATTGAAACATCACTCTCTCCTATTATACGACGAGATATCAATAAACAAATGCTTGATATCCTGCTTGAAAATAATGAACAACCCAAGGAGATGGAACGAATTATTCACCATGCAAAAAATGCAAGTGAAAATGAAATAGTGGTAAAGTATGCACCCCTGGCAGCAAGAGAGGCTTCTTCGGTAGGAGCTCATCTCGAAGCGGCAAAATTATATTTAACAGCAATAGAATATTACCAGGAAAAGGATAAGAACACATTAATTGATTTTTATAAGGCTTATGCTTATGAATGTTATTTGACAAACCAGGTTAAAGAAGGTATAATTCATATCGGAAAAGCAATAAGCTTATTAGAGTTAAAAAATGACCTCGTAAGTATGAGCACTTGCCTGCATTTATTGTCCTGGCTTTGGTGGTTTGATGGCAATGGGAAAAAAGCGGTAGATGCTGCCCGGAAAAATATCGAACTTGTAGCCAATCAACCTTCATCAAATATCACTGCCATGGCATTTGCCCACCTGGGGCGATTAAAAATGCTTTCGGATGAAACAGACGAGTGCTTGCTTTGGAGTGAGAAAGCAATGGCAATGGCAAAAGAATTAGCTAATGAAGAAATCCTTTGCTATACTTTGAACAGCATAGGTACTATGCTTGCAAAAAATATATCGATGAGAAAAAAGGGATTGGAATTGTTGCAACAAAGCATGGATATTGCTGTAAAAATTAATCATGAGGAATACATTGGCCATGCATATGCCAACCTTGCAGCAAATGCAGTGCGAATGAAAGATTATGTGAATGCAAAAAAAATTCTGAAAGTTGCTATACAATTTTTGGAAGAAAGAGATATTGACCTTGGCACAAAATATTTACTTGCCTATGAAACCCGCCTGGCCCTTGAAACCGGGAACTGGACCCAAGCCAATAGTATTGTAAATAGTTTTATTAATAATGATGATTTTCCCCCAATTGGTAAAATAGGTATTCTTATTGTTGCAGCAACCTTAAAAATGAGAAGAGGTGAAGCTGGTGCAGTTCCTCATCTGCTGGAAGCAATGGATAAAGCATTGAATACCGGCGAGCCGCAAAGAATTGCCCCGGCAATGACAGCCATACTGGAATATGAATGGATCACCGGTCAGCGTGTTATTGAAAAACCAGTTCTCGATGATGTAATAAATATGATTGAGCAGAGAGGAAATATTTATGAGAATAGCGCATTTGCTTTTTGGCTATTCAAAGCAAGAAAACAAAAATTGCCATTGAAAGAATTTTATGAAGGTTACATTACTGAGAGCAATCCAATGGCTTTAAAAGCATCTGCTTTGTGGAAGCAGTTAGGCTGCCCTTATGAACAAGCGCTAACTTTATTTGAGGGCAGTGATGACAACAAAAAAGAAGCCATAGGAATAATTCAAAAACTTGGCGCAGATGCCATTTATGAAAAAATGAAATTAGAAATGAGATCTTCGGGCATTAAAAGCATTCCACGAGGTATCAGGAAATCTACTAAATCCAATCCTGCAAACCTTACAGAACGGGAAATCGGCGTGATACAACTACTGAACGATGGTTTGCAAAACAAAGAAATTGCAGCTAAACTTTTTATATCTCCCAAAACAGTAGATCATCATATTTCCTCGATATTTCTTAAGCTTGATGTAAACTCCCGCACAAAAGCCGTGCAGGAAGCCACTCGCCTCGAGATCATAAAATAGGTAATACTTTAAACTAATAACATGATAGTTAGACCGATTTTTTTCACTTGTATATTTTTATAATGGATAGACTATGGAATTGATAGAGAGAGATGATTTTTTATCAATGATGCAAAAGACCTTTGATGAGGTCACAACCGGTGACGGTCATTGCATTTTAATCAGTGGCGAGGCTGGTATTGGCAAAACCTCCCTGATAAGAGCTTTCTCCAAAAGAAATAAAGAAGATTGCCAAATATACCTTGGAGCTTGTGATGCGTTATTTACTCCTCGTCCACTGGCCCCCATTTACGATATTGCACTTCAGATCAGGAATGATAAATGGTATTCTGACGATCGTCCGACCTTATTTGCAAAAATATTTCGTGAATTAGAAAATCAAAAAAAAGCGACACTGATTATTGTGGAAGATATACATTGGGCTGATGAGGCAACTTTTGATTTTTTGAAGTTTTTTATCAGACGTATCACACGACTTCATTGTCTTTTACTAATTACCTACCGTGACAATGAAATTCATTCAAGTCATCCATTAAGAACTGTTTTGGGCCAGCTTCCTCCAGATTTTTTTACACGTTTACGATTAACCCCATTATCAAAAAATGCGGTTGATGCAATGGCGGCAGAAAAAGGCTACAAAGGAAAAGACGTTTACAGTATTTCGGGTGGCAATCCATTTTATGTAAATGAAATATTAGCTAGTTACAGTACCGGCATTCCCGATAATATAAAGGATTCCATATTATCTGTATATAACCGGCAAAACGAAAAAACCAAACAGGTGTGGCAAATATTATCTGTTATTCCTTCAGGTTTGGAAGTTAAATATCTTGAAAAGTTAGAACCTTACTATTCAGAAGCCATTCACGATAGTCTTGACACAAAAATATTGATCATGAATGGACAGCTGATCTCTTTTAAACATGAGTTATACCGCAGAACAATTGAAACATCGCTATCTCCGCTTATAAGAAGAGATATCAATAAACGAATGCTTGATATCCTGGTTGAAAATGATGAAGAACCGAAAGAAATAGAGCGAATTATTCATCATGCAAAAAATGCAAATGCAAATGAAATAGTGGTACAATATGCGCCATCGGCAGCCAAACAGGCAGCAATGATGGGAGCACATATTGAAGCAGCAAGATTAATTCTTACTGCAATTGAATATTACCAGGGAAAGGATACAAATATTTTGACCCGGTTTTATGAATTCTATGCTTATGAGTGTTATTTGACCAACCAGATTAAGGAAGCAATTATTTTTTCCGAAAAATGTTTGCATCTCTTCAAAGAAAAAAACGATACCGAAAAAACCGGGGATTGTTTACGTTTTTTATCAAGACTTTGGTGGATTGAAGGCAATACAAAAAAAGCTGAAATCTATGCCAGGCAGGCAATTGAAGTATTAAGTGATCAACCTTCATCTAAAGCAAAAGCAATGGCATTAAGCAATATGTCGCAGCTAAAAATGCTTTCAGATGAACGTGATGAATGCAGGCTTTGGGGTGAAAAAGCTATTGCGATGGCAAAAGAATTAGCTGACGATGAAACTCTTTCTCATGCATTGAATAATGTGGGTACGGTACAGTTGCGAGCTTATTCCTCCCGGCTGAGAGGTATTGAATTGTTACAACAAAGCTTGGAGATCGCCTTAAAAAATTCCCATGATGACAATGCTCTTCGTGCATATATCAACATTGGAAGCAATGCTGTGGTAATGAAAGATTACTTATTTGCGAAAAAAAATTTGGATGAGGGCATTCAATATTGCGAAGAAAGGGATCTGGACCTGGGTTCTTTCTACTTATTATCATTCAAAGCCAGGTTATACCTTGAAACAGGAAATTGGAACGAAGCCGAACGCATTGCATTAGCCCTTATTAAAAATGAAGACCATCCGGCGATTGTTAAAATGGGTGCTCTTTATGTTTTGGCAACAATAAGGATGAGACGAGGTAACAACGATGTGCTCTCTCTTCTGTTGGAGGCAAAAGAAAAAACATTAAAAACCATGGAACCGCAAAGAGTTGTGCCAGTCATGGCCGCTTTGTTGGAATACGAATGGATAACGGGAAAGAGCCTTATTGAAAGGGCAGTTCTAGATGATGTTTTGAATATGATTAAACAGAAAGGAAATGCTAATGAGAATAGTCTATTTGCATTTTGGCTATTAAAAGTGAGGAATCAGCAAGTACCGCTCCGTGAGATTTTTGAGGGCTACAAAATACACAATCCAACAACGGCACTAAAGGCAGCAAGTTTATGGAAACAATTAGGTTGTCCTTATGAACAAGCACTAGCTTTATTCAATGGGAGTGATGATGATAAGAAAGAAGCCTTAGGAATAATTCAGAAACTTGGCGCAGGTGCCATTTATGAAAAAATGAAATTTGAAATGCGAGCTTCGGGAATTAAAAGCATTCCAAGAGGCGTCAGGAAATCTACTAAATCCAATCCCGCAAATCTTACCGATCGGGAGCTGGATATCATTCAGCTTCTTAAAGATGGTTTACAAAACAAAGAAATTGCAGCTAAACTTTTTATATCTCCCAAAACAGTAGATCATCATATTTCTTCTATCTTTTTTAAGCTTGATGTGAACTCCCGTGCAAAAGCTGTACAAGAAGCAAGTCGTCTTGAGGTCATAAAATAGGGAGTGAAACCTGATGTTAATCCCGGGTTGTATCCGCAGTTTTGATTAATGAAACGAGAATATGATTTCATCCGCAACTGAACAATTACAAAGTCAAAAACCTCATTATTTCAAGTTATCAAACTCGTTTCATCCCTTATGAATTGTCATGCAACAATTTTCCCTTTGTAAAATAGGGAACACCAATGCCTTAAATAGGGAATGCCTCTTACTGTGAACTCATTACCATTTTTCAACTTTGATATTATTCATCAATAAAAATTACCTGTATGAAAAAATTTGTAATTGAAAGAAATTTTCCCGGCGCTGGTAATATGACTGCCGAAGAATTACAGTCCCTTTCAAAAGCCTCGAATGATGTAATTGAAAAACTGGGCAAACCATATACATGGGTGCAATCATATATTACCGGCGACAAGATCTTTTGTGTTCACATTGCTGAAAGCGAAGATGTAATTCTTGAACATGCTAAAATTGGAAAGTTTCCCATCAATACCATCTCAGAAGTTAAGATGGTCATTGACCCTTCCAGCGCCGATTCTTTGTGATATAAGCTATAGGCAACCGGGGTTATTGTAGCCGGCGCATAATGCCCCTAAGCACGGATGCGTTCTGCCACATCGTCCATTATTTCATCAAGCTGTTCATATTAACCTTCAAAAAATTTATGCATGGCATGAAAATCGGCACCTTCGAGAGCTGCCTTTTTCACCGGGTCACGGATAATTGAACGGGCATACTCAATAGCAGCAGCAAACTTCTTACGCTTAAGCTTCTGCAGTTTGCTCGGCTTTACATTGCTCATATCAGGATAAGCAGTGATCACTGTCTTATTCCCATACTGCTTCACTACGATCTGCTTGCCGATCGCTCCCCGCATCCTATGTAGTATAACAGAAGTTGGGCTCTGCGCCATAGTAGCCTCCTGTATTGCTAAATAAATAACAAAGCTCTGCAAATGCAAGGTTCCTTCGTTTATCCTTCGTTTATCTTTCGTTATTGGAGTCATTCTTTCCGCAGGCAAGATGCATGCAGGCCAATAGCATCTGCCCCCCTTCGCCGGGTTTTCAGTTTAAGATCAATCGATAATTTCAATTATTGATAATTAGCGGAGACCAAGGGATTCGAACCCTTGATACGGTTTCCCGTATACACACTTTCCAGGCGTGCCTCTTCAACCACTCGAGCAGGTCTCCGGGTTCATCTTCGCTAATGCTTGATGAATTAAGGCGGCAAAAATACAGTTAGGGCTTCAGATGCTGAATAATTCTTTTGCATTCTTTGTGGTAATATTTCCAATCTCCTCTTTTGAAACAGCCTTTATTTCACCCAGTTTTTCTACTACATATTTTAAATAACTGCATTCATTCCTTTTTCCGCGAAATGGAACCGGTGCCAAATAGGGAGCATCGGTCTCGAGAATTACGCTCTTCATATCAATAGTAGCCATTACTTTATCCAAGCCAGAATTTTTAAATGTAAGGACGCCTCCTATTCCTAAATAAAATCCGAGATCAATGATCTCCTTTGCCTGCTTTTCATCTCCTGAAAAACAATGAAACACTCCTTTCAGGTTTCCATCTTGATTTTCTGCGATCACCTTAATACATTCATCAATTGAATTGCGTGAATGAATAACAATTGGTATATCATATTGCTTTGCCAATTCAATTTGAATTTGGAATGATTCATATTGCTCTTTTGTAAAGGTTTTATCCCAGTAAAAATCAAGCCCTGTTTCGCCAACCGCTACAAATCTTCTCTTTTCAAAATATTCTCTCACAATTTGAAGTTCTTGCTTATATCCATTTTTTACCGAGCAGGGATGTAGTCCCATCATAGAGAAGCATTTTCCCGGAAAATCCACCTCCGTTTTCAGCATTGCGAAATGTGCTTCATTATCAATGGCGGGCATTAAAATGAGATCAACTCCCTCATTTTCAGCCCTTATGACCATATTTGCCCGATCCGAGTCAAACTCAGGGAGGTAAATGTGACTATGGGTGTCGATTAGCATATTTTTATACTGATTTTCAAAGATAAACAAGCCTAAAAATCTTAACAAAGCCTTAAACCAAGTTCAATATTTACTGTCACAAGGACGTTATCTGTAAACCTACAAAATCAATATTATGAAACTGATTTTCAGTCCTACCCGCTTAGCCACTCTGGTATTTCTATCTCTTATTGTTTTTGGCTCATGTAAAAAAGAAACCAGCGCTGATACGGCCCAGGAAGAATTTGCATCACAGGCATCTTCTGAAGCAGATGCTGAATCTGACGATATTTTCAACGAGGTTTTTGACAATGTAATGGGTGTAAATACCGATGTCGGCTTTGGAGGTACCGGTGTATTTGGTCAAATGAATCCCGGCATATCCAGTGGCACGGCACGCCTAAATGCATGTCCCGATGTAACCATAACCCATCTTAGTACAGTAAGCCCTTTCCCGGTAAGAATTGTAATGGATTTTGGTACCGGTTGTACAAGTCGTGATGGAAGAACCCGTTCCGGAAAAATAATTACTGAATATACAAACCGTCTTATTTATCCGGGCGCAATAGCGACAACCACTTTTGATAACTACACAGTAGACAGTATTAAAGTACAAGGAACTCAAATTATAACAAATCAGGGTGAAGTAATTTCCGCTACTTGTTTAAGGCATAAATGGAAAGTAGCAGTTGAGAATGCAAAACTTGCCAAGCCAAATGGAAATTATGCAGAATGGAATAGTACTAAAAGTATAACTCAGGTTGAAGGCACTTGTACACCTTTAATTCTTCTTGATGATATTTATAAAATTGAGGGTAGTGGCCATGGAAAAGTAAAAAGAGGTGATTTATTGATCGCCTGGAATTCTGAGATCACCGATCCATTGTTTAAAAAATTCAGTTGTCGCTGGCTGGTAAAAGGTGTCATCAGAATAGTAAGGTTAAATCTAACATCAAGTTCGCCCTGGGTCGCAACCATAAACTACGGTACCGGAGACTGTGATAATAAGGCCCTCGTAACCATCAACGGGACAGTCCATAATATTACTTTGCCGTAATTAAAAAATTATTATACCTTTAAACCAGTTTTCATAGGGTACGGATTAAAAACGGGCCAGGGTTTCTACCCAGGCCCTATTAATTTATAGAACCGTAGCACTTAAATCTTGCTAAAGTGATTTAAATAAGTATCCTTTTTCAGAGAAATGATTGAGGATCCTCGGAAATGCATACTCAAGTTTTCGAAAAGCTTTTTCGCTATCATGAAATACTATAATTGATCCGGGAACAGATGTGAATATTACATTAGCAAGACATTGTTCAGGTGTACATTCAATATCAAAATCTCCGCTTAGAACATCCCACATTATTATTTTGGGTTCTTTTCCTTTCATTACAGGCCTTAAATTTTTTGCCTGGAAAGAAGTAATGCGACCATACGGCGGTCTGAACAAATTACTGTCGATCTCTTGTGATGCAAGAGCAATGTCATTCAAGTAATTGTCATTGCTTGTTTTCCATCCATTCAAATGATTATATGTATGATTGCCGACAGCATGACCTTCATTTATTATTTGTTTGTAGATGTCAGGATAAGCAACAACATTTTTACCTATGCAAAAGAAAGTTGCTAATGCCTTGTGGCGTTTCAAGTGTTTTAAAACAAACGGTGTTGCTTCAGGATGAGGACCATCATCAAAGGTCAGGTACAGAGTTTTATCATTTGCCGGCATATTCCATATATATGAAGCGTAGATCCTCTTAAGCCACCCCGGTGTTTTTACGAAGTAAAACATTTGGCAAAGTAATTTCATTCCTTGTTAATCGTTTCGGACTTTTGTAGGTCTTATTCCGAACTTAAAATTCAATCTCTATGAAACTAAAAAAAATCTTTGCCCTTTTGTGTCTTCCTTCGGCTTTTTTCTTTTCATCATGTCAAAAAGAAGAAAGCGAACCTGATCCTGAAATTGAAACAACCTTTAAATTAACCGAGGACCAGGCAATTTCCGAAAGCATAAATGATGATGCTAATGTCGTTTTTTTTGAAACGACTGCAAATGCCGGCCTTTACCGCACAACCGAGGCCTTTCGATCCACAAATACTCTCAGTTGTGCAACTGTAAATATATCGCCCCAGAATTCATTTCCTAAAACAATCGTGATCAACTTTGGTACAGGTTGTACCAGCGCCGATGGTATTACACGTAAAGGGAAGATCAATATTACACTTTCTGACTCTGTTCATCATCCCGGTGCTACTGCAGTGATGATATTTGATAATTATTACGTCCTTGGATTTAAAGTAGAAGGAACGATTACATGGACGAATACGAGTACGCCAAATGGCATTAGCTGGACAAGGCAAATTACTAACGGTCGGGTGATAGAACCCTTAGGTGGTTATTACTGGACACATGAAGGAACTAAAAATGTTACACAAACAGCTGGTGCAAATACTCCTTTGAATCTTTTAGATGATGTGTATTCAGTTACAGGTAGTCATACAGTCACAAACCCGGCTGGTAAAACGCGGACTGTAACCATACTTGAAGCACTTGAAAAGAAAACCACTTGTCATCATGTTTCAAAAGGCAAAATGAAAATACAAGGGTCAAACCATTTCGCCATTTTAGATTATGGTGACGGCACTTGCGATAATATTGCGACCATTACAATTGATGGTCTTCCACCAAGAACAATATTGCTGCCATAACTTTTCCGAACCCACGAATCAAAGACCGTCCTCGGACGGTTTTTTTATTGATGGCAATTGAAGATTTCCGAAACTTATCTTTGCGATCTATGGATAAAAGAGTACGTGTGCGGTTTGCACCCTCCCCCACAGGTGGTTTACATCTCGGTGGTATGAGAACTGTTTTATACAATTATCTTTTTGCAAAAAAACAAGGCGGTGATTTTATATTGAGAATTGAAGACACAGATCAAAGCCGCTATGTTGCCGGCGCCGAAGAATATATTTTCAATTGTTTAAAATGGGCAGGGCTTGAACCAAATGAAAGTTCATTGCATGGCGGTAATTATGGACCATATCGTCAAAGTGAGAGAAAAGAACTGTATAGAAAATATGCAGAACAATTAGTAAAAGATGGTCATGCTTATTATGCTTTCGATACTCCCGAAGAATTGGAAAAAATGAGACATGACTTTAAAACAGAACAAAACCCTTCACCGCAATATGATCATAACATCAGAATGAAAATGCGGAACTCGCTTTCTTTACATAGTGATGAAACTAAAAAGTTATTAGATGAAGAAATAAGACATGTGATCCGTATAAAAATGCCGGAGTATGAAACAATAACATTTAATGACATGATACGTGGTGAAGTAAGTTTTGATACTTCTCTTGTTGATGATAAGGTTTTGCTCAAAGCGGATGGAATGCCAACTTACCATCTTGCCGTTGTAGTTGATGATCATTTGATGAAAATATCTCATGCATTCCGCGGTGAAGAATGGCTATCCAGCGCACCAGTACATATTTTATTATGGAAACATTTATTCGGCTTAAATGAAATGCCGCAATGGGCTCATCTTCCTTTAATACTTGGACCAAATGGAAAACTCAGCAAACGTGATGGCGCCAAATATGGTTTTCCTGTTTTTACTATGAACTGGACCGATCCAAAAACAAATGAACTGACAGAAGGATTTAAGGAGAAAGGGTTTTTACCGGAAGCATTTATCAATTTGCTCGCATTGCTTGGTTGGAATGATGGAACTGAAAAGGAAATTTTTACCAAAGAAGAACTGATTGAAAAATTTTCGATTGAAAGAGTGCATAGCGGTGGGGCCAAATTTGATTATGAAAAAGCAAAATGGTTCAATCATGAATGGATAAAGAAGACCGAAGTCAGAAGTCTGGAGTCAGAAGTCGGAGTGCTATTTAATGAAAAAGGTCTTACTAAGATTGATAGCTCTATCCTGAAAAAAGTGATTGGTCTTGTAAAAGATCGGTGCACTTTACTTCCAGACTTTTATGATCAGTCCTATTACTTTTTTAAATCGCCGGAGAAATGGGATGTAGATGCTGTAAAACCAAAATGGAATGAAGCGAAGCAATTATTTTTTGCTGAAGTGATCCGTAATTATGAATTGAATAATGAGTGGACGGCTGCAGTATTAGAAAAAGGCTTTAAAGAGATCTCCTCCGTTAATCAAATCAAGCCGGGTGAAGTTTTGTTGCCGTTCCGAATCATGCTTGTAGGAGGAAAATTTGGTCCGGGGGTATTTGACATAGCTGAAATAATAGGTAAAGAAGAAACGATCCGCCGAATAAAAAAAGCCCTTACAGCTTTTGCTTAACCTTGTTTTTGTATCAAATCCATCACTTGAACAAAATCTGTGGCACCCAGTTGTTCTATCACTAATCTGTCATCATTATCCAATTGAAATAAACCTGTTGTATTAAGTTGTACCTGTTCGGCAGTTCTTATACCACCAATGATCGTTGATACTTCGGTATAACTTAGAATATAACTCAATGCTAGTTGAGTTTTGCTGCAATTATACTTTTTACATAATGCCCAAACCGGGTTCAATGCATTATTTGAAACATCAATAACATCTTTTGTTAACCTGTTTTTGCGATGGTCATTTGCAGAAAAATTTGCGCCTGCATCAAACTTGCCGGTAAGCAACCCGAATTGCAACGCCATTCTTACAATAACACCATAACCGTTTTCCGAAGATCGTTTTAATAAAGGCAATGTTTTTTGATTTAGTAAATTCAGCACAAGTTGAAACCCGTTCCCAATTTTATTATCAATAAAAAAATCTGCTTCTGGTAAGGGGTCAAAGGTATTTAATGAAATCCCCCAATACCTGATCTTTCCCTGTTGTTGCAATTCTTGCATGGCGTCGATGCATTCCCCTTTCTGTAAATGAACTATCCTTGCAGAATGTAACTGGTAATAATCAATTACATTTCTTTTCAACTTTTTTAAAGAAGCATCGCAAGCTTTCAGGATATATTCTTTCGAATAATCAACAGTGAATTGATTGTTTCTTGAAACATTACCAACTTTTGTAGCAATGATCATCTCCTTTTTATTACCGATTGTTTTACCCAGCATTTCTTCTGAATGGCCCAAACCATAAATATCTGCTGTATCAAAAAAATTAATTCCTGAATCCAATGCCGCATGAATAGCATTTACTGAAACTGTGTCATCTGCGTCACCCCAGCCGATTGCCGTATTACCAATCATTGCACCCCCACCAATTGCCCAGGCACCAAACCCTATTTCGCTTATTAAAAGATCCGTACTTCCAAATTTTCTGTATTGCATGCTGTAATTTATTAAATACCCTGAAAATAATTATCTTGAAACTTATGTATTCAACCAGGTCAACAAGGAATTTTCTTTTTATACTGGCTATTATTAAACTTATAGTTCCTTTTTTCCTGCAAAATAGTTTTTACCAACCGCACCGCGATGAATACTTATACCTCGCAGAAGCAAATCATATGGATTGGGGATACATGGAAATACCTCCAATGCTAAGTGTGTTTGCATGGATCACTAATTTTTTTGGTGCCAGTATGTTTTGGATAAGAATATGGCCCGCTTTATTTGGTGCGTTAACCTTCTTGTTAGTTGGCAGGATCATTCTTTCTTTAGGTGGAAGAATATTTGCGTTGTTTCTTGGATGGCTTCCTTTTATGATCGATGGTTATATGCGTTTGTTCTTTTTATTCATGCCAAACTTCCTTGATGTATTCTTCTGGACATTGATGGCATTCGCCATTATTCGCCATATTCAAACTCAGCAAAACAAATGGCTTTATGTTTTTGGAGTTGCTGTCGGCCTCGGTATGATGAGTAAATATTCAGTTGCATTTTACACATTAAGTATTCTTGCCGGTATTTTATTTACACGTCAACGAAAAATATTTCTCAATAAACACTTTTATTTCGCTTTTTTGATTGGCTTCCTGATATTTCTTCCAAATATTTGGTGGCAGTATGATCATCGTTTCCCTGTCATTAATCATATGAACGAACTACAGGAAGAACAATTAAAATATAATAGCGCAGTAGGATTTATCGTCAGCCAAATAATGATGAACCTACCTTGTGTTTTTATATGGATCGCCGGGTTGATATTTGTGATTTTTAAAGAACAAGGAAAACAGTTTCGTTTTATTGCATGGACCTACTTATTTGTAATTGCATTACTGATCGTTTTAAGAGGTAAAGATTATTATGCTTTGGGAGCTTATCCTGTATTATTTGCCTTTGGCGCTTATCAATTGGAAAAAGCTACTGAGATTCGATTACGATGGACAAGGTTTGCAATGGTCATTCTACCACTGGCATTGGGTTTATTTGCGATGCCATTAATAATGCCATTGGCAAAACCTGAGGTACTGGCAAATTATTATGAAAAAACCGGTTTAAGTAAAACAGGAAGTTTTAAATGGGAAGATCAAAAAATGCACCCTCTGCCACAGGATTTTGCTGATATGATGGGATGGAAAGAAATAGCATTAAAAGCAGGAGCTGTTTATAATAGCCTGCCAGAGGATCAAAAAATGAAAACGTTGGTTTATTGCCGTGGATATTATTCAGCCGGCGCATTAAACTATTACCAAAAAGAGGCCCGATTGCCTGAAGTATACAGTGATAATGCATCGTTTCTTTTCTGGATGCCTGATAAGTATGATATAAAAAACCTGATACTTGTTGGTCACCAGATACCGGATAAAGACGATATCGTTTTTCAGCAGTTTGAAAAAATGACCATAAGAGATTCCATTAGTATGCCGCTTTTCAGGGAGGACGGAATGAGAATTATTTTATTTGAGAACGGTAACGATTCTCTAAACAGAATCATTACAAAAGGTGTGGCTGAATTAAAGAGTAAGTTTATACGTTGAGTTAATGCTTATTTTTGAAATGAAATTGTTATGAAAAGACCTATCAGAGTATTGGTTGCAAAAGTTGGTCTCGATGGTCATGACCGCGGTGCTAAAGTGATCGCCACTGCTTTACGTGATGCAGGCATGGAAGTGATCTATACCGGTCTTCGGCAAACTCCGGAAATGGTGGTAAATGCTGCTTTGCAGGAAGATGTTGATGCGATCGGTATCAGTATTTTATCCGGCGCACATATGACCGTTTTTCCAAAAGTGATGAAACTGATGAAAGAAAAAGCCATGGATGATGTGTTGCTGACTGGTGGCGGCATTATCCCCGATGATGATATGAAAAAACTAAATGAGGATGGCGTTGGAAAATTATTTGCTCCCGGTACGCCTACTTCAGAAATTGCATCTTATATTAGTAGCTGGGTAAAAGAACACCGCCCTTTCTGAGTTTTCCCTTCAACGAATGCTTCCCGGATTTTTTGACTAATTCTTTTGTAAATTCATTTTGAATGAAGGATTCTTCTTTTTTGCAATCATATCATGTGCCGTCAAATGTTTGGGACGAGATGTTTGCTTCCGAAGGTTTACGGGATGCTTACAAAAATTTTGTACGCAATATTGAAGATCTTTCTACTGATGAAATGAATCGCAGGAATGACCTGGCTAAAAAACTCTTCATGAGCCAGGGTATTACATTTACTGTATATAGTAGTGGTGAGGGCATTGAAAAAATATTTCCATTTGATATTATTCCCCGTATCATTCGTGCGGATGAATGGAAGACGATCGAAGAAGGTATTAAACAAAGACTTAAGGTTCTAAATATTTTTCTGAAAGATATTTATCACCAGCAGTTTATTGTAAAAGATGGAATCGTGCCGGCAAAGATGATCTACACCTGCCCTAATTTTTTGCGGGAAATGGTGAACGTGGAAGTGCCTCATGACATTTACACACATATCTCAGGAGTTGACCTGATAAGAGATACCGATGGAAAGTTTTATGTATTGGAAGATAATTTAAGAACTCCATCCGGTGTTTCATACATGTTAGAGAACAGAACGATCACTTATCGAATTTTTCCTGATCAATTACCCCGCAACAATGTGTTGCCTGTAAAAGAATATCCCAACTTGTTATTGAAAAACCTGATGGCTCTTGCCAACAGGCAAACAAGCGACCCAACTGTTGTGTTGCTTACTCCCGGCATTTATAATTCCGCTTATTTTGAGCATACAACACTTGCAAGATTGATGGGTATTGAATTAGTAGAAGGTCGTGATCTGGTAGTAGATAATAATCGTGTGTTTATGAAAACTACCAAAGGATTGAAAAGAGTGGATGTTATTTACAGAAGAGTGGATGATGAATATCTTGATCCATTAGTATTTCGTCCGGATAGTATGCTTGGAGTGCCGGGACTTTACTGGGCATATAGAAAAGGAAATGTAAGCATTGTAAATGCGATGGGCAATGGTGTAGCAGATGATAAAGCCATTTATGCGTATGTGCCGGATATGATCAAATACTATCTGAATGAAGAGCCCATCTTGAAAAATGTTCCCACTTATCCGCTGGCGGTTGAAGAAAATCGTAAAATGGTTTTTGGTGAAATGGAAAAGATGGTGGTTAAAAGAACGAATCAATCCGGTGGATATGGAATGCTGATAGGTAACAGCGCAACGCAGGAACAGATGAATGAATTTAAAATTGCGATCGAAGATGATCCAAGAAATTTCATTGCGCAACCAATTATTAATTTATCATCCTCGCCTTGTTATATAGATGGAGTTTTACAGCCAAGAAGAGTTGACTTAAGACCTTATGCATTGTATGGCCCTGATGGAATTGATATAGTGCCGGGCGGATTAACAAGGGTAGCATTGCGTGAAGGGTCATTGGTGGTTAATTCATCTCAGGGTGGTGGAAGCAAGGATACGTGGGTGTTGGGGAAGTAACCCCTGTCCCTTAAAGGGGGGACTTAGTTTGATTCAGTAGTGTTTGATTGAAATGTTCTTTAAATAGAGTTTTTATTGTGAACTAAGCTGTATTTCACTATTTGGCTTTTGTTGCGTCGCACTCTTCAGCTGTGTCAAATCTATTGATCAAAGAAGATCAGCGAAAGAACTGTTCATTATCCCCCGCTGGCGGGGGAAGCAATTCCATCTAAAGAAAATTTCAAATGGGGGTGGACAAAAGATGAATTGAATTACAGAACGTACAAGTGAGTGACACAACAGACGATGATAAGAATTACTGAAGCTGATATCATAAAATAAAAATTAATTGTAGGTAAGTTTATGCTGAGTCGTGTAGCTGATTCTATTTTCTGGATGGCACGTTATATGGAACGTACCAATGGCATGTTGCGCTTATTACGTACCAACTATGTTGCTTCGCAAAGTGAAGAGAGAGGATTTAGCTGGCGATCAGTGTTGCTTACTTATGGTGGCATGCAACCGAAACAAATTGATGAATTAGAGTTTTCATCTCAAAAAGTATTGGAACATTTACTGCATGATAAAGAAAATAACAGCTCGGTAATTAATAATATAACACAGGCAAGAGAAAATGCAAGAGCCGTGCAGGATCATATTACAAAGGAAGTGTGGCAATGCCTGAATGAATATTATCATTTGATTCGTGACAGGCACATTCAGGAACAAATTTCATTTGGCGATCCGTTATCGGCGTTAGATACATTGATTCGTCATGGGATGTTATATCATGGTACTGTGGATACCACGATGAGCCGGGAAGAAGGTTTTAATTTTTTGAATATTGGTAAATTTTTAGAACGCACAGTTATCTCTACCGATATGATAAATATAAAACTGGCGGAAGTGAATTATAATCTTCACTTGCCAAATGAAGCGCCGCAATGGAGGTATTTGTTGTATTCACTATCGGGTTACGAGTTTTATATGAAAACCTATCGTGGTAATATGCAGCCGGATCACGTGCTGCAACAAGTTTTATATAGTAATTTATTTCCTCATTCGATCGTATATTGCCTTGAGCAGATCAGTCGTTATTTTGCACGATTAAAACCAGAGAGCTTGCCGGAAAATTATGACCAGCTTGAATTTTTAATTGGCCGGCTTACGACCAATGTAAAATACAGCAGGCTGGAAGTGAACGAAGGAAAGTATTTGCAGCAATTCCTGATGCAAACACGTCGCGAGTTGCTGGAAATATCAAAATCATTCAGTCAATATTATTTTGGATATTCATAAATGAATTAAACTTTAAAATGACTTCTTACACTATCAAACATATCACTCGCTATCGATATGCATCATCAGTTATTGATTGCGCCAACCAATTGATGCTTTATCCTATCCAGGATGCATTGCAGGTTTTAAAAAAACATGAGCTGCATATTTCTCATAAACCTGATGTGGAAGAGTTTGTTGATTACTTTGGAAA
>Ga0105249_10002197_pt1 | contig 16905 bp, 18 predicted proteins | sample KBSS44metaG_FD_81522 | JGI IMG/M metagenome (GOLD analysis project Ga0105249, IMG submission 81522) | Switchgrass rhizosphere microbial communities from Kellogg Biological Station, Michigan, USA - KBS S4-4 metaG | ecosystem: Host-associated > Plants > Roots > Rhizosphere > Soil | place...
CTGGGTTCGTCGACACCCACGTGCACATCAACGACCCCGGCACCGACTGGGAGGGCTTCGCGACCGCGACTTCGGCAGCCGCGTCGGCCGGCATCACCACCCTGGTCGACATGCCGCTGGACAGCGACCCGGTGACCACCACCGTCGTCGCCCTGCAGCGCAAACGCGAAGCAGCTCAAGGCAACTGCGAAGTTGACGTCGCGTTCTGGGGCGGTGTGGTTCCCGGCAATCTGGGCGAGCTCGCCGACCTGGCCGCCGCGGGCGTGCGCGGCATCAAGTGTTTCCTCAGCGACTCGGGCAACCCGAACTTTCCTCCCCTAGCCACCGACGAGTTCCGCCGCGCCGCGGAGTTGATCGCCGACCTCGGCGCAGTCCTGCTTGTGCACGCGGAAAGCCATCACGTCATCGCGAACAGCCCAGCGCCCTGCGGCCGCAGCTACGCGTCGTTTCTGACTTCACGGCCCGATGCATCCGAGGAAGACGCCGTCGCATTGGTCATCGACACGGCAAGGCACACGGGTGCGCGCATGCACATCGTGCATGTGTCCAGCGCCCGTGTGCTGCCGTTGCTCGCAGCGGCCAAGCGATCCGGTGTGCGCATCACCGCTGAAACCTGCCCGCACTATTTGACCTTCGCCGCCGAGGACATTCCCGACGGCGCAACACAGTTCGCCTCGTGTCCGCCGATCCGCGACGAAGACAATCGTGGACTGCTATGGCAGGGCCTGGCCGACGGCACGCTGGACATGATCGTGTCGGACCACTCGCCATCTGCGCCGTCGATGAAGGCAGGCGGTGACTTCGGCAGCGTATTCGGAGGTATCAGCTCCCTCGAGGTGGGGCCACGCGCCGTATGGACGCACGCGGCCGAGCGTGGCTTCGGGCTCGCGCAACTGTCTGCGTGGATGTCGGAGAAGCCTGCCACTCTTGCCGGCCTTGCTGACCGGGGACGGATCGCGGTCGGGCAACGGGCGGATCTGTGCGCATTCGAGCCCGACGTCGAGCACGCAGTGCACGCAGGCGCGCTGCGGCACCGGCATCCGGTGACGCCCTACGACGATGCGGTGCTGCGGGGTTCGGTGACGCAGACGTGGCTGGCGGGCCGATCCATCTACCAGCGAGTGGGCCAGCCCGTATGAGAATCCTTGTCCTGAACCCGAATACATCGGAGTCGATGACCGCAGAGATCGCCGCGGCCGCGGCATCGGCCGCCGGTCCGGGCACCAAAATCATCGCGCTCAACCCACGTTTCGGCGCGGCTGCCATCGACTCTGCTGCCGAGAGCTACCTGTCCGCCGTCGGGGTGATGGATGTGGTGGCGACGCTGCTTGCGGCAGGGGAGTTCGAGTACGACGCGGTGGTGCTCGCGGGTTACGGCGAGCACGGCAAGGACGCGCTTCAGGAGATGCTGGCCGTGCCTGTGCTCGACATCGCCGAGGCCGCCGCGCATATGGCGCATCTGATCGGGCGGCGGTTTTCGGTGGTGACGACGCTGGCGCGCTCGATAGCGCCGATCGAGGACAGGTTGATGCTGGCGGGCCTCGATGCGCACTGCGCATCGGTGCGGGCCTGCGGCCTCGGCACGGCTGAGGTGGACGCGGATCCTGCGGGCGCCGTGCAGGCGATCGTCGACGAGGCGGCCAGGGCCATCGCAGAGGACGGCGCCGACGTGATCTGCCTCGGCTGCGCCGGGATGGCCGGTGTCGCAACGGCGATCACGGCGAAGCTCGGGGTGCCCGCCATCGACGGGGTGGCCGCGGCGGTCGCACTGGCGCAGGCTTTGGTCGGGCTCGGGCTGAGCACCAGCAAGGTCGGCGCATATGCGGCGGGACCGGACAACGCCCGCAGCCATTGGCCGCTGTCGAGGTCATTGGGCCTGTGACCATGAGTGTGGATCTCGCCTCACGCACCGTGGGCGGCAGCGTCGTCGCCGCCAGCGACGAATCGTTCGGGTTCAAGGAACGCTTGGTCGACCCGAGCGAACCCGCTTTCACACCAGGCACATACGACCTGCGGGGCGAGGTCGTCGACGGTTGGGAAACCCGCAGACACACCGGCGGCGACTGGGTGATCGTCCGGCTCGGGGTCGGCGGCCGACTGCATGCGATCGACGTCGACACCAGATTCTTCACGGGCAACCACCCAACCGGTTGCCGCATCGAGGCGTGCGTCCTTGACCCGGTCGCCGATCCCACCGCGCAGGCCGGGCAGTGGACGACGGTCGTCGACCCCGTCGCGCTGAAGTCCGACTCCCACAACGTCTTTGCCGTCGACGATCCACGGCGATACACACACGTGCGATTGCAGCTGGAATCGGACGGGGGAGTCGCGCGCTTGCGGGTGTACGGCGAGGTCATTCCTGACCCCGCGCTGTGGGAAGGCGTCACGGTGGAGGTGTCGGGAGTAGAGCATGGCGGCCGCGTCGAATGGTCTTCTGACAGCTTCTATTCCGATGCATTCGCGCTGATCGCACCCGACCGGCCGCGAACCATGGGCGACGGTTGGGAGACACGCCGCCGTCGAGACGTCGGTCCGGACACCCACGATGCGGTGATGATCTCGTTCGCCGTGCCCGCAGATCTGCGGCGGATCGAGATCGACACCAGCCGCTTCGTATTCAACGCCTCACCAGAGGTCGCGGTGCTGGGCAGCCGAGCCAGGCCTTCCGGTGAACACGGCTGGGCGCTGGTGCCGTTCGACGTATCCGTGCTGGATCGCACTCGTATTGCAGCCGACGCCCGGCAGATGTTCGTTGTCGATGCCACAGACATCGCCGCGTTGCGGGTGCAGGCCTATCCCGACGGCGGCCTGGCACGTGTCCGGGCGTTCGGCACACCCACCGAACACGGTGTGTCGCTGCTGAAAAGCAATTGGGAGGCATCGGCGTGACCGTGCTGATGACCGAATGCAGCGGCCTGTGGCGGCGCACCCTGTTGATCACCGCCGACGGGACACGCGACACCGGCACCGACGTCGCCTGGCTGCAGGGTACGACCGCGTACGTCGACAACCGCGGTTTCGCCGGGCGGCTCGGTCAGCACAACGACGTGTTCGAGTGGCGGCGCCTCATCGACATCGAATCGCCGGGCCCGTTTCCCGACGCGGGCCGGATGCACTGGGAAGCAGACACCTTGGTCGAAGTCGGGGTGCACGAGGACTACGTCGAGCACTGGGTACGTCAGGACGGCCCGGCATCGCCGTGCTGGGCGCTGTTCGCGACAGACGCGATCCTGCTGCGCGCTGGTGCGCGGTTCGGGTGGGCGGACCGAAGTGGCGTCGTGGTTGGCGAGATCGGAGGGCGGCAATGGGCGGCGCTCGATCCGCATTTGGACGGTAGTGATCTGACGGCCAACGGTGTCCGATGGCGCATTGAGGATAGCGAAGGAGAAGTGGATCTATGAGTGGCGCAACGTCATTCACGTCGGTACCGATCGTCGACATCAGTGGGCTGCGCTCGCCGGAGTTGGCCGAACGCGAGCGGGTGGCCAGTGAGATCGGCAAGGCGGCCGCCGAAGTCGGGTTCTTCTACGTCAGCGGCGCCGGCGTCGACGACGCGTTGTTCGAAACGATGCTGGCGGCGACGAAGGAGTTCTTCGTGCTGCCGCTCGAGGAGAAAATGCGTTACTACATCGGGCTGTCCAAGTGCCATCGCGGCTATGTGCCGTCTGGAGAAGAGGGTCTTGCGACCGGAATGCCCGAGCGCAAGGAGGCTTTCGACACCGCGCTGGATCTGCCAGCCGACGACCCCGACTATGTCGCGGGCAACCCGATGCTGGGGCCCAACACCTGGCCGGAACTCCCGGGCTTCGCCGATGCGGTCACCGCGTATTACGAGGCGGTGCTCGAGGTCGGAAACCGGTTGTTGTGGGCGTTCGCCGTTGCGCTCGGTGAGGATCCCGACACGTTCGCCAAACACGCCACCAAGACGCCGAGCCAGTTGCGGCTCATTCACTACCCGTACAACCCCGAGGCCGTGGACGGCGAGGGCATCGGCGCGCACACCGATTACGAATGCTTCACGTTGCTCAAGCCGACCGCGCCGGGCCTCGAGGTGCTCAACGGCGCCGGCGAGTGGATCGACGTGCCGCCGGTGCCCGGCACGTTCGTCGTCAACATCGGCGACATGCTGGAACTGTGGACCAACGGAGCCTTCGTGGCGACCAGCCACCGAGTTCGTAAGGTGGCCGAGGAGCGTTACTCGTTCCCGTTGTTCTTCAACGTCGACTATCACACCGAGGTGAAACCGTTGCCGCAGTTCGCCTCTCGCGGCGGCAAGAGCCGGCCGACGCTACGCGCCGGCGAGCACCTGTTCGCGCAGACGGCGCAGACATTCGCGTATCTGCGCAACCGCGTCGAGTCGGGCGAACTGGTGCTTCCCGACGGAGCATTGGCAACGGGACAGTTTGGGCAGGAAGCTCTGCAGAAACGGGCCTAGGGTTCGGTAGGTTCGCCATGTGCCTGAGCTGACGAACCGCCAGATCCTGCTGCGCCGCCGCCCGACCGGGCTGGTGGCGCCCGAAGACACTGAGCTGGTCACCGGCCCCGCGCCTGAGCCTGCCGACGGTGAGGCGCTGGTGCGCACCACCTACGTCGGCATCGACGCCGCCGCGCGCACCTGGCTCGACGGCCAGCCCGGGTACCTGCCCGCGCTGCAACTCGGCGACATCATCCGGGCGGCCGGGATCGGGGAGGTGGTCGCGTCTCGCTGCGATGCCTACGCGGTCGGTGACGTCGTCACCACCCTGACCGGCTTCCAGGAGTACGTGATCATCCGCGACGACATCTTCACCACACCGATCCCCGGGGAGACCGATCAACTCGCGATCATGTCCGTCTACGGCCCGACCGGCGCCACCGCCTACTTCGGCATGACCGATATCGGCAAGCCGCAGCCGGGGGAGACCGTGGTGGTGTCGGCCGCGGCGGGTGCGACGGGATCGGTGGCCGGTCAGATCGCCAAGATCGCCGGCGCGCGGGTGGTCGGCATCGCGGGCGGACCGCACAAGTGCAAGGCTGTTGTCGAGGACTTCGGGTTCGACGCCTGCATCGACTACAAGGCGGGCGACGTTCCCGCCGCGCTCAAGGAGCACTGTCCGAAGGGTGTCAACGTCTACTTCGACAACGTCGGCGGACCGATCCTCGACGCGGTACTCGGCCGGCTGGCGCCCAAGGCGCGGGTGGTGCTGTGCGGCGTCATCTCGAGCTACCTGACCGGAGAGCACCCCGGCCCCGCCAACTACGTCAACCTGCTGTCGAGGACGGCGACCATGCAGGGATTCAACGCGCTCGACGAGTGGGGCCGCTTCGACGAGGCGTTCGCCTCGCTGCGCCAGTGGGAGGCCGAGGGCCAGCTCGTCCACCGCCAGACCATCTTCGACGGCATCGAATCGTGCGTCGACGCCCTCAACGGGCTGTTCACCGGTGCCAACATCGGCAAGACACTGGTCAAGATCAGCGAGCCGACCCCGGTCTGATGCCGAAACTGAGCGCGGGACTGCTGCTGTATCGGATCACCGATGGTGACGTCGAAGTGCTGATCGGCCATCCCGGCGGCCCGTTCTGGGCACGCAAAGACGAAGGGGCGTGGTCGATTCCGAAGGGCGAGTATGTCGAGGGTGAGGACCCGTGGACCGTCGCGCAACGCGAGTTCGAAGAGGAACTCGGTAAGACGCCGCCCGCCGGGTCGCGTATTGAGTTCGCGCCGTTGAAGCAGCCGAGCGGCAAGGTCATCACCGCGTTCGCAGTGCGCGGTGACCTCGACCTCGACGGCACCTTCAGCAACACGTTCGAGCTCGAATGGCCGAAGGGGTCGGGTACCATTCGCGAGTTTCCCGAAATCGACCGCGTCGGTTGGTTTTCCATCGCCGAGGCCAGCGTGAAGCTGCTGAAGGGTCAGCGGCCGCTGCTCGACCGCCTCACGGCCGCCCTCGAAGACGGCGCACCGGGCGCGTCTCGATAGCGTTGATGGTCAGCGCACGGCCGTGGATGCGCCACCCGGCGCGGGAGCGTAGATACTCGTCGTCGTAGCGCAGATGCCAGACCAGATCGGTGACTTGATCTGCTTCCGCGGTCCAGTGGTGGGCGATGCACGTGATGCGCCCCAGCGCGTAGTCGGACTCACCGCCGGGGGCGTACACCTCGCCGACGATGGCGTGCTCGGTCCGGGTCACCGACGCGAGCGCCGACATCGCGGATCGGACCCCGTCGTGGCCATGGTGACGGTGCACCGGCTCCAGCGATCGAGGTGGCTCGGGCAGCCGCAATTCCGCTGTCTCCGTGAACAACTGAACGACGTCGTCAAAGCGTCGGTCGTCGACGGCCGAGGCGTACAGGTGCACGAGGTCGGCCAGTGCAAGCCGATCGAAAGCAGCCAGCGGCATGGGCGAATAGTACAGAGGCGGTCAGAGATCGAGCGTCAGATGCGAATCGCCGACCGCCCGCGAGATGCAGATCAGCATCATGCCGTCGTCGCGTTCGGGATCGGTGAGCAACGTGTCGCGGTGGTCGACATGGCCGGCAAGCACTCTGGTGCGGCAGGTGCCGCAGAAACCCTGTTGGCAGGAGTACGGCGCATGCACGCCGGCACGATTGAGCGCCGAGAGCAGGGTCTCGTCGGCGCTGACCCGCACGTTCTCGGCCGTCGATGCAACTGACACGGAGAACTCTTCACCGTCAACGACCGGCGGCGCGGCGAACCGTTCGAAGTGCAACTCAACGTCGTCGCGGCCGACGAGCGCGGCCCGAATGGCCGTCAGCATGGGCGCCGGTCCGCATGCGTACACCGCGGTGCCGTCGGCGCAATCACCCAGCAGCTTGTCAGCTGTCGGTGGGCCGCTGACGTCATCGGTGCGGATCGCCACCCGATCACCGAAAGCGCTGACTTCGTCCACGAACGGCAGGCTGTCGCGGCTGCGCCCGGCATAGACCATCGACCAGTCGATGCCGCGTCGCTGCGCTAGGCCCAGCATCGGCAGGATCGGCGTGATGCCGATGCCGCCCGCGATGAAGCGGAACTGCCGCGCGGGCGACCCATAGCCGGGCACCGTGAGCGGGAACGCGTTGCGCGGCCCGTGCGTCTTCACCGCCGCGCCGACCTTCAGGTCGTGCACCTCGATGGAGCCGCCGCCACCGTGCGGAATCCGCCGCACGGCAATGCGATAGGTGTCCCGCGTGTCGGGATCACCGCACAGCGAGTACTGGCGCACCAGCCCGCTGGGCAGGTGGACGTCGATGTGCGAGCCGGGATGCCAGCCCGGCAGGCCTTGGCCGACGAGCGTCAGCGCGACGACGTCCTGGTCGTGGGCGACGACGCGGCGCTCGGCGACGGTCAGTGCGATGGTGCGGTCGGTCTCGGCGGGCATCCTCGGCCGCCTGACAGCGGCGGCCATCGCTTCCATGCCGGTGATCGCCGCGTCGGCGACACCGATCAATACGTCCCGGCGCTGCGGCCTGAACAGGTTGGGCGGCAACTGCCGGTAGCGGTTTCGCAGTCCCATCAAAGGTGTGCCGCGCGGGCGGCGGGTGAGGTGGCCAGATAGGCAACGGCCTGCGCGGTCGAACCCATCTCTTCTGGCGAGTACCCGGGCCGGAAGTAGCTCAGGGTGTTGGAGCCGAACAGCGTGCGGAACCTGGGCAGCAATCCCAGCTTGGAGTCGCGCATCCGTAGCCGCTGCATCTCCCGCCACCCGATGTCGTTGGCCGGGTCGGACTTGAGCAGATACCACGTGCCGCGTTGGAAGAAGACGAAGATCGCGGTCGCCGCTAGGGCCATCGCCCTGATGCGGTCGGGGTAGCTGTTGTGGAAATACGCCGCGACGTCATAGGCGACGCTTCGGTGTTCGACTTCCTCGCTGCCGTGCCACCGGAACAGGTCGACCATGATCGGGTCGGCGCCATGGTCGTCCCAGGTGGAGTTCAGCGCGAAGTCGCCGAGCACCGCCGTGTAGTGCTCGATCGCCGCGATCAGCCACAGCCGTTCGCATAGGTTGTTCAGCCGGCGCGTCGGATCGGTGGAAGGTGTTGGCGCCAAGACCTTTTCGAAGATGTAGTTGATCATCTCCAGAATTGGCAAAGGGTTGACGCCGTTGCGAACGAGGAATTCGCGCACCACCTCGTCGTGGGTGGCGGCGTGAGTGGCCTCCTGGCCGATGAAGCCCCTCATGTCTTCTGCGAGATGCGGATCCCTCACGAGCGGCAACGCCTCGTTGAACGCCTTGACGAACCAGTACTCGCCCGCGGGCAGCACGATGTTGAAGAGGTTGATCATCGTCGATGCCACGGGGTGGCCGGGAATCCATTCGAGCGGGATATCGGACAGATCGAAGTGCACCTTGCGGGCCTGGATCTGCACCGGACCGGGATCGATTTCCTCATCGAAGCGATGCGGTCGCAGCATGCCCGGGATCCTACCGAAGTAGGTGGGAACGCGGGTACCGGCTTGCCGCGGCGCGCACGTGGGTATACGTCTGCCTCATGGCGGGGATTTCTGACGTTCTCGATTGGACCAAGCACCAGGTCGCGTCGCGGGTGCCGAAGGCCGACCTCGACCAGCGCGACCCGGATTACATCCGCGAGCAGCTACCCGGCCTCTGGCTGCTGGCGTCGCTGTATTTCCGCGCCGACGTGCGCGGCCTGGACCGCATCCCGCGCGATGGACCGGTGTTGCTGGTCGGCAATCACAGCGGTGGCAACCTGCCGCCCGACACCTTCGTCTTCACGCTGGCATTCTGCTCGTACTTCGGCGTCGAGAGGCCCTTCTATCAACTCGCACACAATCTGGTCGTATCGATGCCGGGACTGGGCTCGCTTCGCAAGTTCGGCACCGTGGCCGCCAATCATGACAACGCCATGCTGGCTTTGGAATCCGGGGCCGCGTTGCTGGTGTACCCCGGCGGCGACTACGAGGTGTTCCGGCCGTCGTGGGAGCGGCACGAGGTCGACTTCGGTGGGCGCAAGGGCTATGTGAAACTCGCCCGAGAGGCCGGTGTGCCGATCGTGCCGGTCGCCTCGGTCGGCGGCCAGGAGGCGGCCCTTTTTCTCGACCGCGGGCAATGGCTCGCCAAGCTGCTGATGGTCGACAAGCTGGCGCGGCTGAAGAGTGTTCCCATCCTGTTGGCGCCGCCCTGGGGTCTGGTCGTCAGTGACATGGTGCCGCGGCTACCCCTGCCCACGAAGATCGCCATCGAGGTGCAGGAGCCGATCGGGGTCGACGGCGACGATGACGTCGTGCACAAGCAGGTCATGGAGAGTTTGCAGGCCGGCGTGGATCGGTTGGCGGCAGAACGTCGATTCCCGGTGATCGGCTGATGAGCGCTTGCGCGAAGAAGAGAGTGCCCAGGTGAGAGTCCAACGCCACTGCGTCATCGACGCCGACCGCGACACGGTATGGAAGACGGTCAGCAACCCGGACTGCTATCCGGAGTTCATGGCCAGCCTCGAGCGCTGGGAGCACGTGACCGAGGGCGAGGCCAACAAGGGCGCGCGCTACACCGTGCACTGGAAGATCGGCTCGGTGCCGATCGGCGGCGTGGTCGAAGTCTCGGAGTTCGACCCGGCCCACGATCTGGCCTGGATCGGAGTGTCCGGGGTGTCGCTGCGCGGCCGATTCCGGATTCGCGACAACGGTGACGGCCGCACCAAGGTCGTCTTCCGGCTGGCCTACGAATCGGCCGGCAACCTGCTCGGCCTCATCGCCGATCGCGTGGCGGCGCGTCAGGTCGGTCGCAACATGACCGAGACGCTGAAGAACCTGAAGAAGACGGTCGAGACCTAACCAGGCGGCATCGGCGTGCCCGCGCCGGGCGCGCCACCGATCGGCACCACCGGGGTCGGGGTGACCGTCGTGACACCGTTCGAGCCGACGGTCGGCCCGCCGGACGGGCCCATGGCAGCGAGCTCATCGGCTGCCTTCTGGCTGCAGTCCAGCATCAAGAGCATCCGGCCGGCCGAGGTGACCTTCTGCTGATCCACCAGGCACTGCGCCTGCGGGAGGACGGCGCCGAAGGACCCGCCGAAATACGCCTTCACGCCCTGACTCTTGAGGATCTGCAGTGCCTTGACATACGGCTCGCCGACCACGTTGTACGAGCTCGTGTCCTGCCCCGGCTGCGAGAGGGCGACACCAGCGCCGATCAAAGCGACCGAGCCTGCGGCGACGAGGCCACCGCTGAGCGCAACGAGCTTCTTCACGTGATCTCTCCCTAAGTCGGTGCGGTGCGAACATATCGCAGCCGTGACAATTGTGAAACCGGTGACGGGTCGCGCAGCGTTACACCGGCGGATGCACGATCTGTTTCATCGCCTCGGCGAGCGCCGCTGCCCGGGAGTCGGCGAAAACGTCTTCCAGCTGCATTTTCCGACCGTTGGGGCCCGTCAGCGGCACCCGCCAGTTCGGATATTCGTCTGTGGTGCCCGGCTGATTCTGGGTGCGCAGGTCCCCGACCGCGTCGGCCAGCGACAGGGCCAGCAGTTTCGACGGGGTGCGACCGAGATACCGGTGCAAGGCGAGCACGACGTCGTCGACGCTCGGGTGGTCGCCGAGCAGCCCGACCCGCCGCAGTTCAGCCAGCCAGGCCGCCTGTTGAGCCTGGTCACCGGCCAGTTCCTCGGCGGCGGGCCGGGTCAGCAGGCCCAGCTCTTCGCGTAGCCGCACATGCTCACCCGCCAAGTAACCGGGTGTCGGCGGCAGGTCGTGCGTCGTCACCGCCGACAGGCAGAACTCGCGCCACTTCTCGGCTGGCAGCGGCCCGCCTGCGCCGTCGCGGTCGGCCTCGAACCACAGGATCGACGTGCCGAACAATCCGCGTTCACGCAGGTATTCGCGTACCCAGGGCTCGACCGTGCCGAGATCCTCACCGACCACGACGGCGCCTGCCCGGTGCGCCTCCAGCGCGACGACGCCGATCATCGCCTCGTGGTCGTATCGGACGTAAGTGCCCTCGGTCGGCGGGGCACCCTTGGGGATCCACCACAGCCGGAACAGGCCGATGATGTGGTCGATGCGAACGCCGCCCGCGTGCCGCAGCACGGCGTTGACCAGCGCGCGAAACGGCTCATACGCGCGGTCGACCAATTGGTCGGGCCGCCACGGCGGCTGCGACCAGTCCTGGCCGAGCTGGTTGAACTCATCGGGCGGCGCGCCCGCCGTGACGCCCAGCGCCAGCACGTCCTGAAGGGCCCATGCGTCGGCGCCGTTGGGGTCGACGCCGACCGCGAGGTCGTGCATGATGCCGAGTTCCATCCCGGCCTGCACGGCGGTGGCCTGCGCGGCGGTCAGCTGGTCGTCGAGCTGCCACTGCAGCCAGCGGTGGAAGTCGACGGTCGTGGCGTACTTGGCTGCGAACTCGGCGACCGAAGGGCTTGCAGGGTGCTGCAGCTCCTCCGGCCACTGGTGCCAGTCGTTGCCGTGGTGCTCCGCGAGCGCGCACCAGGTGGCGAAGTCGTCGAGGCTGCGGCCTTCGCGCCTGCGATACGCGGCGTAGGCCAACTCGCGCCCGGCCGACCGTTCGACTTTGTACACGCTTTCCAGCGCCGCGCGTTTCGCCTTCCACGCGGCGTCGCGATCGATCAGCTTGGCCTTCCTGGCCAGCGCCTGCACCTCGAAGCGCCTCTTGCGGATATTGCCGCGCTGCCGGACGTAAGCGAACTCGTCGATGGCCTCGACACGCAGATACAGCGGATTGATGAAACGGCGCGACGTCGGCAGATACGGCGACGGCTCCATCGGCGGGGTAGGCGCCGCGGCATGCAGCGGATTGACGAGAACAAACCCCGCGCCGTGCTGCGACGCCGACCACACGGCAAGATCAGTCAAGTCGGTCAAATCACCTATGCCCCAAGATCTTTGGGAGCGCGCGCTATAGAGCTGCGTGGCCAGTCCCCACGCCCGGCTTTGGCCGAGCCTGGCGGGCAGTTCGAGCGAGGCGGGGGAGACGATGACCAGCGTGCTGATATCGGCTCCGCCGATCTGCAGGTGGAGTTGGTGATAACCCAGCGGCAGGTCGGCGGGCAACTCGAAGGTGGCCTCGCCAACCAGCCGGTCACCGAGATCGTAAGGCGCCCTGTTGTTTTCGAGCTGCCGAAGCCCGGTTCGCACGCTGCCGTCTTCGAGCCGCAGCCACAGGCCAACGGAGTCGCCGTGCGTGACGTGCACCCAGAACGACGAGGCCATCCCCGAGCGGCCGATGATGGTCGGCGGCAGAGCGCGCTCCCAATAATCGCGGTCGTGCGAGGCCAGTGCGGCGGTGCGCTCCTCCTCGGTGGCGGCCTGCACGCCGAGGGCATCGAGCACCGCGATCAGGGTGGTATCGGCGACGACCGCGTACTTGCCGGTCCAGTCCTGGTATTCGGTTGCCACACCGTAGCGGCGCGCCAGTTCGACGAGCGAGGCCGGCAGCTCAGTCATGCCGCTATCCTGCCCGCTTCTAATCGACATCGCGCATCAACAAGTCGTCCCATGTGTCACGTCGCACCACGAGTCGGGCATACCCATTGCGGGCGAAGACAACCGGGACGCGGCGGGCGCCGTTGTACTGATTGGACATCGTGTAGCAGTAGGCGCCGGTGACAGGAACGGCGAGCAGGTCACCGATCGCGGGGTTCTGCAAGGGGACACCGTCGACGAGCTGATCACCGGATTCGCAATGCCTGCCGACGACGCTGACCATCTCGCCGCCGCCTACGCGATTGACGATCGTCGCTTCGAACCGCTGCCCGGTCAGCGACACCTCGAGGTTGTCGCCCATCCCGCCGTCGACCGCAACGTGGGTCACCGTCCCGCGCTTGATCGTGGTGATCCGGTACACCGTGCAGGCGCTGTTGGCTACCATGCTGCGGCCCGGCTCGACGATGATGCGAGCGCCGGCGGGCAACAGCGCCTCGGCCTGCGTCACCATCGCGTCGGCGTAGTCGTCGAGGCTGGGCGGGTGTTCGTCGTAGGTGTAGCGGACCCCGAGGCCGCCGCCGAGGTCGTAGACGTCGAAGGTGCCGAGCTTCGCGATGGGTTCGACGGCCTGTGCGAGTTGTTCGACGTTGAGCAGTTGCGATCCGACATGGGTGTGCACACCGTCGAGCCGCAGCTTGGCACTGCGCTCGATCCGGCCGATCGCGTCGCGGGCGTCGTCGGGCAGCAGACCGAACTTCGAGCCGGCGTGTCCCGTCGCCTGTGAGGCGTGGGTCGCCGCCTCGACGCCCGGGATCACCCGCACCAGGCACGGTTGCCGATGACCCCGTGGCACCAGGCGCTCGAGGCGCTCGATGTCGTCGAAGTTGTCGACCACGATGAGGCCAACACCGTTCGCGATGGCCATCACCAACTCTTCATCGGACTTGGCGTTGCCGTGCAGGACGAGCCTGGCCGGATCGGCCCCCGCCTTGAGCGCGGTCAGGATCTCGCCGCCGCCCGCGACATCGAGATGTAATCCCTCTTCCACCATTACTCGCTGAACGGCGGTGCAGGGGAACGACTTTGACGCGAACGCCACGTCACAGCGCGGCCACCGGTCACGGAAAGCGGCGAGGTAGTCGCGCGCCCGCCGATGCAGCGCGTCTTCGGAGACCACGATGGCCGGCGTGCCGAACTGTTCGGCAACCTCGTCGAGGCGACATCCCCCGACTGTCAGCGTGCCGTCGCTGTCGAGGGCGCTGCCCGGCGGGAACAGACCGAGCAGTTCGTCGGTGGTCACGTCGCTGTAGACGGTCGGCTTTAGAGACACAACTCAGCGTGCCATCGCTTCGTCGAGCGCGCACTGGCTTCACGCGCCGCAGCCTGCTACTGTCTGTCTGTAATGATCCCTACAGATACGAGGCCGACGAAGAAGCAGCAGCAGGGCGAGCAGTCCCGCGAGCTGATCCTTGATGCCACTGAACGGTTGATGGCCACCCGCGGATACGCCGCCACGTCCATCAACGACATCCGTAAGGCATGTGGCCTGCCGCCCAGCTCGATCTACTGGCATTTCGGCTCGAAGGAGGGCGTGCTAGCGGCGGTGATGGAGCGTGGCGCCAAACGGTATTTCGCCGCGATCCCCACCGAGGCCGACTTCGAACGACAGCTGGCTGCGGTGATTGAGCTGCAGGAGCAGCATCCTGAGTTCCTGCGCCTGTTCCTTCTGTTATCACTCGAGCGCAGCCACGACCCGGCGGTCACCGAGGTTCTGCGACGCGTCCGCGATCAGGCGATCACCCGGTTCCGCGACGCCGTCGCACAGCTGCTGCCCGACGACGCGCCGCCCGCGAAGACCCGGCGCGTGGTCACAGAAGTGGCCGCGATCGCCACCGCCCTCTCCGACGGCATCTTCCTGGCCGAGCATCTCGAACCCGATGCGACTGACGTCGGCCGCATGTACCTGCGCCTGCACCAAACGGTGACGGCCTTGATTCCGATTCTGTTGGAGGAGAAATGAATACCAGAACGGCCATCATCACCGGGGCCAGTGCCGGCTTGGGCCTCGAGTGTGCCCGCGCTCTGCTGGCCGCCGACCCGTCGTGGCACGTCGTGCTGGCGGTGCGTGACGTGAGGCGGGGGTCCGACGCGGTGGCGCAGCTCGGCCGGCCGGATCGCTGCACCGTGTTGGAGGTTGATCTGGCCTCCCTGAGCTCAGTGCGCTCTTTCGTCGACGCGATGCGCGCCGCCCCGCTACCACCGCTGCACGCCATCGTCTGCAACGCCGGTGTGCAGGTCGTTTCCGGCACCGAGAAGACAGCCGAGGGCGTGGAGATGACGTTCGGGGTGAATCACCTCGGCCACTTCGCTCTGGTGCAGGGACTTCTCGACGGCCTGGCCCGGCCTGCTCGCATCGTGGTCGTCAGCAGTGGCACACACGACCCTGCAAAGTTCACCGGTATGCCGTCGCCGAACTACACCACCGCCGCCGATATCGCGGATCCGGCGGACATCACCGATGCAGCTGAGGGTCGCCGCCGCTACACCACCTCCAAGCTGTGCAACGTTCTGTTCACCTACGAACTGGACCGCAGACTCGGCCATGGTGCCCGGGGAGTCACCGTCACCGCGTTCGACCCCGGCTTGATGCCCGGTTCGGGTCTCGCCCGCGACTACTCGGCGGCCGGCCGCTGGGCATGGCGTTACCTGTTTCCGGCACTGCGAGTTCTTCCCGGCGTCAACAGCACACGGACGTCTGGCCGCCGCTTGGCCGCGCTTGTACACGATGACCGATTCGATGCCGTCACGGGTGCCTACGTCGCAGGCGGCAGGCAGATTCCGTCGTCGAAGGATTCCCACGACCGCGCGAAGGCGCGGGACCTATGGGAGACCAGCGAGGCGCTGCTGAGCCACGCGCGCAAGTAATGTCGGCTCAGTGACGCAGGAGCGGCGGGCGCGGATCGCGGTCGCCGCACTGTTCCTGACCAACGGCGCGCTGTTCGCCAACCTGCTGCCGCGCTACCCCGAGATCAAGACCGACCTGCACCTATCCAATGCGGTGTACGGCGCGGCGATCGCGGCGTTCTCGGGCGGTGCGCTGGTCGCTGGGCTCGCCGCCGCTGCGTTGATCCGGCGGTTCCATTCGTCGCGGGTCGCGGTCGTCGGCACCATCGGCATCGCAACGTTCGTCGTCATCGCCGGCCTGGCCACCTCGCCGGTCGTGCTCGCCGCAGCGCTCTTCGTGGCGGGCGCTTCGGACGCGATCACCGACGTGGCCCAGAACGCGCACGGCCTTCGGGTGCAACGCAACTACGGCCGCTCGATCATCAACTCGTTTCACGCGGTCTGGGCGGTCGGCGCGATCCTCGGCGGTCTGATGGGTGCAGGCGCGATCGCGATACACATGCCGAGAACCACGCATCTGTTGATCGCGGGTGTGATCTTCAGTGCGGTGGTCGTGGTCGCTTACCCTTATCTGCTCCGTGGACCCGATCACGACGACCACCCCGCGGCGCGCACAACTGGCGGGGAAGGTGCGGGCCTGGCGGTGTATGCCACGCTTGTCGCCCTTGTGGTGATCGCGATCGCGGGAGCTACCGTCGAGGACGCCGGAAGTTCTTGGGCCACACTGTATTTGCGCGACAATCTGGGCGCGTCAGGGGCGATCGCGGTGTTCGGCTACGTCGCGTTGGTGGGCTTCATGTTCATCGGCAGGACCATCGGCGACCGACTGGTGGACCGCTTCGGTGAGCGCGCGGTGGTGCGGGCCGGCGGCTTCGTGTCGGCCGCGGGGATGGGTGCCGCTCTGGCATTTCCCAGCGTGCCCGGCACGATTGCGGGCTTCGCGGCCGCGGGTTTCGGTGTTGCGACGCTGATTCCGGCCGCCATGCACGGTGCTGATCAACTGCCCGGCTTGCGTCCGGGCACGGGCTTGACGGTGGTGACGTGGCTGATGCGCGTCGGCTTCTTCGGCGCGCCGTTGCTCGTCGGTGTCGTTGCCGATGCGACGAGCCTGCGGGTCGGCTTGCTCAGCGTGCCAATCGCGGGTGTCACGGTGATGGCGTTGGCCGGCGCGCTCAGTGCACGGCACCGGCCATCTCGATCGTGAGGACACCGGCGATGATGAACCCGATGCCGAGCATCATCACTGGCGTGAGCGGTTCGGCGAACACGTACCGGGCAATGACAGCGACCAGCGCGACGCCGCACGCGGTCCACACCCCGTAGGCCACCCCGACCGGCATGCCCAGTGAAAGCGACAGCCACAGCAGATAGAAGCAGGCGAGGTAACCCAGGACGACGGGCGCCATCCACGCCTTCTTGCGGAACCCGTCGGACGCGCGCAGCGACAACGTTGCGAAGACCTCGACGACGATCGCGGCGGCCAGCGCCAGCCACATCACGCTTGGTCCGCGGCGGCGCGCTGCGAGCCGAACTCGACAAGCAGCACGCCGGCGATGATTAGCCCGATGCCAGCCACGATCGGCCAGGTGAAGGGGTCTCCGAAGACCATCGCGGCCAGC